>Ga0184615_10000230_pt1 | contig 35295 bp, 37 predicted proteins | sample PLM4_65_coex_FD_133134 | JGI IMG/M metagenome (GOLD analysis project Ga0184615, IMG submission 133134) | Groundwater sediment microbial communities from an aquifer in East River, Colorado, USA - PLM4_65_coex | ecosystem: Environmental > Terrestrial > Soil > Riparian zone | place: USA: East...
ATGCTGATCGTCTGCATCGTCTCGGCGAGCTTCCTCGTGGTCACGCGCGTGCGCGTCTTCTCGATCCTGCTGCTCGCCGCCGCGGGGATCGGCCTCGCGATGGTCGCTTGGATCTTCTTCCTGCACGACTACCAGAAGGAGCGCGTGTTCACGTTCCTGAACCCGGAGCGCGATCCGCTCGGCGCTGCGTACCACTCGATCCAGGGGCTGATCGCGGTCGGCTCCGGGGGACTCTTCGGCAAGGGCTTCGGCCAGGGCTCGCAGAGTCAGCTCGACTTCCTGCCGGAGCAGCAGACCGACTTCGTCTTCTCGGTGCTCGGAGAGGAGTGGGGCTTCGTCGGCACGGCGACGGTGCTCCTGCTCTACCTGGGCATCATGGTCCGCGGCCTGATGATCGCGCACTCGTCCAAGGACCTGTTCGGCGCGTATCTCTCCGTCGGCATCGTCGCGCTGTTCTTCTGGGCGGGCGCGATCAACGTCGGCATGGTGATCGGCGTGCTGCCGGTCGTCGGCGTCCCGCTGCCGATGCTGTCCTACGGCGGCTCGGCGCTGCTCACCTGCATGATGGCGCTGGGCCTGCTGATGAACGTCTCGATGCGCCGCTACATCTTCTGACCGCTATGATCTGTTGATGGCGCGAGCCACGGCCCCAGGCGTCGGTGCGTTCTTCGACGTCGACAAGACGATCCTCGCCGAGAACTCCGGGACCGCCTACCTGAAGGTCCTGTACGAGCGCGGCGAGATCGACTGGAAGACCGTCCTCTTCGGGCTCGGCTCCTACCTGCGCTACAAGCTGAACCTGCTCGACATCGAGCGCTGGATCGAGAAGAACAGCGGCATGTTCCAGGGGCGCGGCGAGTCCGCGACCGCGCTCGAGGCCGCGGAGCTGTTCCAGACGACGCTCCTGCCCACGATCTATCCGGAGGCCGAGGAGCGTGTGCGCTGGCATCTCGGGCAAGGGCACCTGGTCGCGCTGGTCTCCGGCTCGACGAAGTTCGTGCTCGAGCCGCTCGCCGAGCACCTCGGCGTGAAGCACCTCCTGTGCACCCTGCTCGAGGCGCACGAAGGCGTGTTCACGGGCCGGGTCGTGCGGCCGATCTGCTTCGGAGAAGGGAAGATCTACTGGATCCAGCAGCTCATCGAGCGCGAGACGATCGACCTCGCGCGCAGCTACTTCTACACGGACTCGATCACCGACGTGCCGCTGCTCGACCTGGTCGGACACCCGGTGATCGTGAATCCGGATCCGCTGCTCTATCGCAAGGCGCTGCAGCGGCACTGGCCGGTGCGCTTCTTCGAGCGCCCGGCGCGAGTCGGAGCGTCCTAGGCGACCAACGCGGGATCGATCATCCCCTTGATCTTGTCCTTGGGCTGATCGCCGACGAGCTGCCCGACCACGGCCCCGCCCTTGATCACGAGCAGCGTCGGCATGGCGCGGACCTGCATGCGCGCCGAGATCTTCGGGTTCGCGTCGACGTCGATCTTCACGACGCGCAGCTTCTCGCCGTATTCCTCGGCCAGCTCCTTGATCTTCGGCGAGAGTCGCCGGCAAGGTGCGCACCATTCGGCCCAGAAATCGATCAGCACCGGCAGCTCCGACTTCAGCACATCCGCCTCGAAGGTGTCGTCGGTCACGTCAAGAATCTTCGCCACGTCGATCCTCCTCGGCAGGGCTCGCGACAGCATAGAACCTGCCGCGCTCTTCGGCATCACGTGGGACGAAGACCAGCACCGGCTGGTTTCCCGCACGCGCCAGGGCCGCGGCGCGGGCCCGCGCCGAGCGCTCGTCGATCCCGAAAACCAGCACGCCCGCGCCTTCGGGCACGGGAGGCGCGATCCCCTTTGGCACGCGCAGCAGCACCGGCGCCGCCTCGACCAGGAAGAGAGCGCGGGCTTCGACGGCGCGCTTGGCTTCCTCGAGGTCGACGACCCGGAACGAGGCCGGCGGGGCAGGGCACGCGGTGAGACCCGTGACGACAACGGCGAGCAACACGGCACCGGCGCGCGAACGCATTCCCGCAAGCCTAACGGAGGCGGGAAGGGGGTGCTTGCCGCACCTCCCCCCGGGCGCGAAGATCCCTCGGCCATGGGCCGAATTCTGCTTTCCGAGGGCGACATTACGGCGCTGGCCGTGGACGCCATCGTGAACGCGGCGAACACCGAGCTCGTCCTGGGCAGCGGGGTCGCCGGCGCGATCCGCGCGCGCGGCGGCCCCTCGATCCAGGCCGAATGCACCGCGCACGGCCCGGTCGGCCTGGGCGAGGCCGCACTGACCGGCGCAGGCGAGCTTCCCGCGAAGCACGTGATCCACGCCGCGGCGATGGTGCCGGGCGGAGACGTGAGCGAGGCGTCCCTGCGCGCGGCGACTCGCGCCAGCCTGGCGCTCGCGCGGGAGCACGGCATGCGCTCGATCGCCCTTCCCGCGATCGGCACGGGGGTCGGCGGCTTTCCGATGCAGCGCTGCGCCGAGGTCATGCTCGAGGAGGTGCGCGCGCACCTCGCCGGCGCGACGACGCTCGAGTCCGTGCACTTCGTCCTCTACGGAGAGCCGAGCTACCGCGTCTTCGAGATGGTGAACGACGCCGAGCGCGTACGCGCGACGCTCGCGAGGTTCGCGCGATGACCTTGCTTGCCCATGGCCTCGCGACCGCGCTGTACCTGTTTGCCGCGTTCCTGGGCTGGACGCGCCGGAGCGCGGGCCGGAGCCCGCGCGCGGTCTCGTTCATCATCGCGTTCGCCACTCTGATCCAGGCCTGTGGCTTCTACGGGCTGCACCTCCAGGATCCGCCGGTGCCGCTCTCGAGCTTTCCGGCGGCGCTCTCGCTGATCGGCTGGCTGATCGCGCTGACCTGGCTCGCGGTGCTGCGCAGGCTCCGGCTGCGAGACGCGGGTCCGTGGGTCGGGTTCCTCGCCGCGTCGTTCACCCTGCCCGCGGAGATCGGCCTGCAGCTCAGCGCCAGCCCGTTGCCGGCCGAGGCCGCGCCGGTCGCGTGGTCGCACGCGCACGTGCTGCTCGGCACGTCCGGCTTCGCGCTGCTCACGCTCTCGAGCCTCGCGGGATTGGGCTACCTCGCGAAGGAGCGCGCGCTGAAGCGGCGGCGCGGCTTCGCGCTCTCGCTGCCGTCGCTCGAGAGCCTCGATCGCGCCGAGCACGTGACCCTCGCGCTCGGCTTCGCGCTGCTCACGCTCGGCGTCGCGACCGGGTTCGCCTGGGGCGTGCGGCAGGGCCTCGATCCGTGGACGCGCCACACGGTATTCCTGCTCGCGGCGTGGGCGGTGTACCTGCTGCCGGTGGGCGCGCGCGTCGTGCGCCAGCAGCAGGGCGCGTGGCCGGCGCGCGGGGTCGTGATCGGCTTCGTCTTCCTCGCGTTCTCGTACATCGGCATCCGTCTGCTCGGATCGATGGCGTGAACCTCTTCCTCGTCGGGATGAGCTATCGCACCGCGCCGGTCGCCGTGCGCGAGCGCTACGCGGTTCCGCCCGCGCAGCTCGCCGAGCGCGACGCGAAGCTCGTGCGCAGCGCTGGCCTCGACGAGGGCGCGATCCTCTCGACCTGCAACCGCACGGAGATCATCGGCGCCGCCCACGCGGGTCCGGCTGCGCTCGAACGCATCCACTCGTTCCTGCGCGAAGAGCTCGGCGACGGCAGCGCTTCGGGGAGCCAGGTCTACGAGCTTCGCGACGCAGAGGTCGTGCGCCACCTGTTCCGCGTCGCGGGCGGGCTCGACTCGATGGTGCTCGGCGAGGCGCAGATCCTGGGACAGGTGAAGGCGGCCTATCGCGCGGCCGTCGATGCCGGCAGCACGGGGCCTGTCGTGAACCGGCTCTTCCAGCACGCCTTCCGCACCGCCAAACGCATCCACAGCGAGACGGGGCTCGGCGCGGCGTCGGTCTCCGTCGCGCGCGTCGGCGTGCAGGTCGCGCGCGAGATCTTCGAGAGCTTCGAGGGCAAGCGCGTGCTGCTGATCGGCGCGGGCGAGATGGCCGAGTCGGCGCTGCGCGGTCTGCGCGAAGCGGGCGCGACGAAGCTCTGCGTGGTGAACCGCACGCTCGCGTCGGCCGTCGAGCTCGCCGGCCGCCACGGCGGAATCGCACGCCCGCTGGAGGCGCTCGCCGAGGAGCTCGCGCGCGCCGACGTCGCGATCGCGTCGGTGCAGGTCGACCGGCCGCTGATCGGGCGGCCCGAGCTCGAGCGCGCGCTCGCGCACCGCCGCGGGCACCCGCTGCTGGTGATCGATCTCGGAATTCCGCGCAACGTCGACGCCGCCGCGCAGGCGCTCGAGAACGTCTACATCTACGACCTCGACGATCTCGAGGCCACCGCGGAACGCGGCCGCGCGAGCCGTGCGGCCGCGGCCGACGCGGCGGCGGCGATCGCGCGCGACGAGGGCGACCGCTTCCTGAACTGGCTCGCCGTGCTGCCGCACGCGCCCACGATCCGCGACCTGCACGCGCGGCTCGACGCGCTCGCGCTCGGGGAAGTACGCCGAGCGGTGTCGCGGCTCGGCGCTGCACCCGAGGTCGCGACGCTCGGACCCGAGCTCGAGCGCCTGGCGCAGGCGATCGTCGCGAAGGTCCTGCACCAGCCGCTCGAGCTGCTTCGCCGCGAGGCGGCGAACGGCGGCGCACCGTACTATGCCGAGGCGCTTCGAGAGCTGTTTGGCCTCGAAGAGGAGGACAAGTGACGCAGCTCAGGCTCGGCACACGCGCGAGCCAGCTCGCGCTCGCTCAGGCGGAGACGGTCGCCAAGCTCTTGCGCGGGAGCGGCCACGAGGTCGAGATCGTGAAGATCACGACCACGGGCGACCGCCTGGAAGGGCCGGTCGCGGACGCCGGCGGCAAGAAGGTCTGGGTCGAGGAGATCGAGGCGGCGCTCCTCGACGGCGCGATCGACCTGGCGGTGCACTCCGCGAAGGACCTGCCGACGCAGCTCGCGGACGGCCTCACGATCGGCTCGTACCCGCAGCGCGAGGACCCGCGCGACGCCTTCGTCGGCGCGCCCGGCCGGCGCTTCGCCGCGCTCGCGCCCGGCGCGCGCGTCGGCACCGGCTCCTCGCGGCGCATCGCCCTCTTGCGCGCGCTGCGGCCCGAGCTCGAGCCCGTGCCGATCCGCGGGAACGTGCCGACGCGGCTCGCCAAGATCGAGTCGATGGACCTGGCCGGCGTGATCCTCGCCGCCGCGGGCCTGGTGCGGCTGGGGCTCGAGGACCGGATTCTCGATCCGCTCGATCCCGATCGCTACGTGCCCGCGGGCGGACAGGGGGCGCTTGCGATCGAGGTGCGCATCGACGACGACGACGTCCAGCAGATCGTGGGCCAGCTCGAGGATCGCGACGCGGCCGCGCAGGTCCGCGCCGAGCGCGCGTTCCTGTTCGAGCTCGGCGGCGATTGTCACACCCCCATCGCGGCGTACGCGTCGATCCACGGCGTGCGCCTGCGGCTGCGCGCGCTCGTGATCTCCCCGGACGGGCGCGAGCGCGTGGAGGGATCGGCCGAGGGCGAGACCTCCGCGCCGGAGATGCTCGGCGCGACGCTCGGCCGCGAGCTGCTCGCGCGCGGAGCGCGCCGGCTGATCGAGGGGCGCGGTTGAGCGGCCGCGTCTACCTGGTCGGCGCGGGGCCGGGCGATCCGGACCTGCTGACCGTGCGCGCGCTGCGCGAGCTCGAGCGCGCCGAAGTGCTCCTCTACGACGCGCTGATCGATCCGGCGATCCTCCTGCTCGCGCCCGCGGGCTGCGAGCGCATCGACGTCGGCAAGCGCGGCGACGGCACGAAGGGCGTCGCGCAGGACAAGATCGCCGATCTGATGATCGAGAAGGCGCGCGCCGGGAAGCGCGTGGTGCGGCTGAAGGGCGGGGATCCGTTCGTCTTCGGACGCGGCGGCGAGGAGGCTACGCGGCTGCGCGGCGCGGGCGTTCCCTTCGAGATCGTGCCGGGCATCACCTCCGCGATCGCGGTGCCCGCGTACGCGGGAATCCCCGTCACCGATCGGCGCCTGTCGTCGTCGGTCGCGGTCGTCACGGGTCACCGCGGCAAGGACGAGCACGATCACCGCATCGACTGGGAAGGGCTCGCGCGCAGCGCCGAGACCCTGGTCGTGCTGATGGGCACCGCCTGGCTCGAGGACATCGTCGCGCGCATCATCGCGGGCGGACGCGACCCGGCGACCCCCGCGGCCGCGATCGCGCGCGGCTCGACGCCGCAGCAGCGCGTTGTGGTGGCGCGGCTGCAGGACCTTCCCGCGCGCGTGCGCGCGGCCGCGCTCGCCGCACCGACGGTGATCGTGATCGGCCGCGTCGTCGAGTTTCGCGAGCACACCGCCTGGTTCGAGCACCTGCCGCTCTTCGGCCGGCGCGTCCTGGTGGCGCGCGCGGAAGGTCAGGGAAGCGAGCTCGCGCTCGAGCTGCGGCGGCGCGCCGCCGAGCCCGTGAGCGTGCCGTTGCTCGAGCTCGTGCCGCCCGAGAACCGAGCCGCGCTCGCGGCGACCCTCGAGCGCGCGGCCGACTACGATTGGATCGTCTACAGCTCCGCGAACGCCGTGCGCTTCGCGACGCCGCGCAGTGATGCCCTCGCCCGCACGCGCGTGGCGTGCATCGGCGAGGCCACGGCGCGCGCGGCGCGCGCAGCCGGCCTGCGCGTCGACCTGGTGCCGGCGGGCGAGAGCTCGCCCGAGCGTTTGGTCGAGAGCCTGGCCGCGGCCGGCGAGGTCGAGGGACGGCGCTTCCTGTTCCCGCACAGCGCGAGCGCCCGCGAGACGCTCGTGCGCGAGCTCGAGTCGCTCGGCGCGCGGGTCGATGCCGTCGAGGCGTATCGCACGGTCGTGCCCGAGGGCGCGGGCCAGGCTCTTCGCGCGGAGCTCGCGCGCGGTCTCGACGCGGTCGCGCTGACGAGCCCGTCGACGGTCGCGCACCTCTTCGGGCTGCTCGCGCCGGCGGAGGTCGAGGCGCTCTGCGCGCGCGCGGTCTTCGTCTGCATCGGAGCGACCACGGCCGACGCGCTCGCGGCCGCGCTCGCCGGCCGCCCTGCGCGCGTGCGCACGGCCGCGCTCCAGACCTCGAGCGCCCTCGTCGATGCACTCGAGAGCGAGCTTGCGGAGGACCCCGATGGCCTTTCCTGAGCACCGGCCGCGCCGGCTGCGCCGGACACCCGAGCTGCGTGCGCTGACGCGCGAGACGCGCCTGCATCCCGGCGACCTCGTCGACGCGCTCTTCGTGGTCGAGGGCAGCGGCGTGCGCGAGGCGATCTCCTCGATGCCGGGCGTCGTGCGCCTCTCCGTAGACCAGCTCGGCGACGAGGCGAAGCGCATCCGCGACCTGGGCCTCGGCGGCGTGATCCTGTTCGGGATCCCCGCGCACAAGGACGCCTTGGGCACGAGCGGCTACGACCCGAGCGGAATCATCGCGCGCGCCATCCCCGCCATGAAGCGGGCCGAGCCCGGCCTGGTCGTGATCGCCGACATCTGCCTGTGCGAGTACACCGACCACGGACACTGCGGTGTGTACGCGGACGGCGAGGTCCGCAACGACGAGACCCTGCCGCTGCTCGCGCGCGCGGCGGTGGTGGCTGCCGAGGCGGGCGCGGACGTGATCGCGCCGAGCGACATGATGGACGGGCGCGTGGCCGCGATCCGCCGCGCGCTCGACGACGCGCGCCTCAGCGAGACGCCCATCCTCTCCTACGCCGCGAAGTACGCCTCCGCGTTCTACGGGCCCTTCCGCGAGGCCGCGGAGTCGGCGCCCAAGAGCGGCGACCGGCGCGGCTACCAGATGGACGCCGGCAACGCGCGCGAGGCGCTGCGCGAGATCGCGACCGACCTCGAGGAAGGCGCGGACATGATCATGGTGAAGCCGGCCATGCCGTGCCTCGACGTCATCAGCAGGGCCCGCGAGCTCTTCGACGCGCCGCTCTTCGCCTACCAGGTGAGCGGCGAGTACAGCATGCTGCAGGCCGCCATCGAACGCGGCTGGCTGGAGGCGCCGAGAGTCGTCGACGAGAGCCTGCTCGCGATCCGACGCGCGGGCGCGGACCGGATCGTCAGCTACTTCGCGAAGGACTTCGCGCGGCGGTACCGTGGCTGATCTCGTCTACAAGGTCGTCGAAACCTCCTCCGTCAGCGAGGACGAGCTCGAGCGCATCATCAACGAGCGCGTCGCGGACGGCTGGGTCTTCGACGGCATGCAGTTCGCGATGCGCGAATCGTCCAAGCGTCCGGCGATGGCGTTCCTGCTCTTCACGCGCGATTCGGAAGGTCCGGAGTAGCCGTGCGCTCGTGTGGCGGAAGGTTGCTCGCGGTCGCGCTCTTCGCGCTCACCGCGTGCACGACGGGGTCGGGGCCGGTGGCGGTCGAGCCGCACCTGGCATGGCCGATCCCGGCCGACGACGCACCTGACGCGCGTCCGCGACTCGGCGTCGCCGAGCTTCGCGACGCGCGCAGCGCCGCCGGGAAGATCGGCGCGCGTCCGGCGCTCGGGCTCCGCTTCCTCGGCCTCGAGCGCGAAGGCGTCGAACGCACCGGGGACGACGCCTTCGACCTGCCCGTGCTCGAGGCCGTGCGCGACGACGTGATCGCGACCCTGGCGCGCGCGGGGACGTTCCGCTCCGCGGAGGCGGTCGCGTTCGATCCGCGCGTGCCCGCGGCGTGGCCGGCCGACGCGCCCGACTACGTGCTCGCCGGCGAGCTCGAGGAGTTCGCCGGCTCGCAGTGGCACAGCTTCGTCGTGACACCGTTTCGGGTCGGCTTCGTGCGCGATCGCTGGGGCGCGCCGGAGGGGCGCGTGTCGGTCCAGTTCGAGCTCTTTGCGCGCGACGGCCGCGTCTGGCAGGGACGGGTCGCGACCCGCCAGGAGAGCAATCAGGGCGGCCTCGCCGACGCGGTGCTCGAGGCGCTGGCGCTGAACGACGAGGCGCTGGCGGCGCGGCTCGATGCGGAGCTGCGTCCGCGCACGCGCGAGATGCGTCTGCTCGAGGTGCGCGTGCTCGACGGCTGCGGGCTCGGCGCCGACGGCGTCCGGCGGCTCTTCGCCGGCACGAGCGCGATCTTCACGCGCGAGTCGCACGTAGCGCTGATCCCGCGGCCCGAGCCCTGGACGGTGCCCGCGGACGCGCGCGATCTCGATGCGCTGCTCGACGCCGCGCGGCGCGCCGAGCCTCCGACGGGCGGGGTCGTGCTCGCGCTCGCGCCGGCCGACGCCGCGCGCGACTTCTCGCTCGGCACCCAGCGCACGGGTCTCGCGGTTCCGCTCGGCGCGCACGCCGTCGCGCTCTGTCCCGAGGAAGGGGAGGCGAGCGTGCTGACCGTGGCGCACGAGCTCGCGCACCTGTTCGGCGCGGTTCACGTCCGGGAGCTCGCGTCGATCATGAACGCGACCGCCGACTTCGACGCGCGCTTCTTCGATCCGTTGAACCGCCGCATCCTGAACGAGCTGCGCGAGCGCGACTTCTCGCGCCCGCTCGATCGTGCCGAAGGCGCACGCCTGTCGGCGATCTACCGCGCGGCCGAGCGCCGCCCCGACGAGGTCGACCCGGCCGATCTCGACAGCGCTCTCCGCGCCCTCGACGGCCGGAGCCCGTAGCCTCGCGTTTCGCTCCGGCTCAGATCCGCGTCGCGAGCTCCGCCAGCCGCTCGAGCGCCGACTCGATCTCGGCGGGCTCGGCGCCGGGCACCTGCACGCGCGCGATCAGGTGCGTCATGCCGATGCGCTCGCGGTAGCGCGCGATGCCGTCCTCGACCTCGGACTCGCCGCCGACCAGCGCGAAGCTCGCGACGTCCGCGTCCGCGGAGCGCCGGATGCTCGCGGCGCGCGAAGCGGCGAGCGCCGCGGTCTGCGCGCCGAGCGCGTCGCGCACGCGCTTCGCGCAGGCGTCGTCGTCGCAGAGGAAGACGGTGCGCATGACGGGGACGGCCAGCCCTGCGGTGTGCGCGACGTCGCTCGCCACGCTCCGGTGTCGCGCGTAGTTCTCGGCCAGCGCGTCGAGCGGCTCGATCGGCGAGGCCAGGTACGGCAGGCCGAGCCGGCCCGCCTGCTCGACGGCCTTCGGGCCGAACGCCGCGACCCAGATCGGCGGGTGCGGCCGTTGAACGGGCAGGGGAGCGAGCCGCACGGGCTCGCGGCCCTCGCCGTCGAAGGCGATCGGCTCGCCGCTCCACGCGCGCACCATCAGCTCGAGCGCGCTCTGGAAGCGATCGCGCTTCTCGCGCACGGGCACGTCGAAGGCGGTGTACAGGTCGCTGCGGAATCCGCGCCCGACGCCCAGGATCACGCGCCCCTCCGAGAGCCGGTCGAGCACGGCGACGTCCTCCGCGACCTGCAACGCGTGGCGCACGGGAAGCAGGTACGAGGTCGTGCCGAGCCCCATCTTGCGCGTGCGCGACGCCACGGCGGCGAGCAGCAGAAGCGGCTGGGGAATGGCGCCGCGCGCGCCGAAGTGACTCTCGGGCAGCCAGAAGGACGCGAAGCCGAGTGACTCGGCGCGCTCGCCTTGCGCGGCCAGCGGATCGGCGGCGCCGATCGCGTCGGGACGCCAGGGGGTGAGCCCGACGTGCAGCGCGCTCATTTCCCCTCGAAGAGCCGCGGAAGGAGCGCGCGCACCAGGTTGACGCGCACGCCGAGCTGCGCGGAGACGCCCGAGAGCAGGCCCAGCACGCGGCCCAGCAGGAACACGTGCGGCGGCACGGTCGCGAGCGGGTCGTCGCGCAGGAGCGTGCCGATCTCGGTGCCGAGCTCGGCGACCACCGCGGCGAAGCCCTCCGCGTCGGCGCGCCGGAGCGCCGCGGTGAGCTTCTCGGCGATCCGCTCGATGGTCTGCGCCGAGGGATCGCGCGTCGCGAGGCCGAGCTCCGCCAGCGCCGCCGCCGTTCCGTCGGCGTCGCGCGCGAGCAGGCTCCGCGCCAGCGCCATCACGCCCGCCTGGAAGCCCTCGGGCACCTCCTGCACGATCCCGAAGTCGACGAAGCAGAGCTGGAACGCGCCGCGCTCGCCCGGCAGCACCAGGAGATTTCCCGGATGCGGATCGGCGTGGAAGAACTCGTGGGTGAAGACCTGGAGCGCGTACGCGTCGAGCAAGGTGTCGAGCACCGCGCCGGAGTCGACGCCCGCGCGCTCGAGCCGCGCGCGATCGGTCACCCGGATGCCGGGCAGATATTCGGTCACCAGCACGCGCGTGCGCGTGAACTCGGGCACGACGTAGGGAATGCGCACGCGCGGATCGCCGGCGAAGGACTCGGCCATGCGGCGCGCGCTCGCGGCCTCGAGGCGGAAGTCGAGCTCGCGCTCGAGGCTGTGCTCGAGCTGGTCGAGCAGGAGCGAGAAGCCGAGCGCGCCCTCCAGGCTCTCGATCGCGCGCACCGCTACGCGCAAGGTGCCGAGGTCCGCGTGAAGCGCTCCGCGCACGTCGGGTCTTTGCACCTTGATCGCCACCTCGCGTCCGTCGGCGAGCGTCGCGCGGTGCACCTGCGCGAGTGACGCCGAGGCAATCGGCCGGCGCCAGACGCGCGCGAAGACGGCCTCGGGGTCGGCGCCGAGCTCCTCCGCGATCACGCGACGCACGGCGGTGTAGGGCAGCGGGCGAGCGCGATCCTGCAGCCGCGCGAGGCGCTCGACGTAGGCGGGCGGGAGCACGTCGGCGCGCGTCGAGAGGTACTGCCCGGCCTTGAGCAGGACGCCGCCGAGCTCCGTCGCCGCGTCGTTCAGGGTCGAGGCGGAGAAGCGATCCCAGCGCCGCCGCGCGACGCCGACGACTCCGCGCAGCGGCCCGCGGTCGAGCCAATGCAGCCCCTTGTAGCCGATGTAGATCCCGGCGATCGCGCCGCCGGTGCGCGCGGCGCGGCGCAAGCGCTCTCGCGCGCCGAGCTCGAGGCCGGGAACCGCCTGCTCGATGGGCTGGGTCACGTCACCACAGCTTAGGGGGCTCCTCCGGGCAGCTCCAGGCGCCGTTCAGGCCGTGCTCGGCGAGGGTGGCCGCGAGCGCCAGATCCTCGGCGGTCGGCTCCTTTGGCGCGGACACGTCGGGGGTGTCCCAGGACTCCGTCTCCTCGCCGGCGCCGTTGGCCTCGGCTTCCTCGGCCTCCTCCGCGGCCAGCTCCTCCGGATCGGCCGAGGCGAACTCGAAGGGCGGGCTGTACTGGCACTGGACCCAGAGCACGCTCGCGAACTCGAGCGCGTAGGAGTCGCCGTAGTTCGAGTACGCGAAGCGGTCGTCCTCGTCGCGGATCACGCCGATCGCCGGCCGCGGCACCTCCTCCACGTACTCGGGGACGAGCTCGTCGAGCGTCTCCGGGTACATGCCCTTGTCCTTCTTGTACGCCTCCAGCGCGACGAGCACGTCGAGCGCGGTCTGGTCGCGCGCCGCGCGCTGCATCGAGGCGGCGATACGGCTCGAGCCGAAGATCGCCGCGAGCAGGAGCGCGCCCGCTGCGAATCGCACCAGGCCGGAACGCCGCGCCTCGTTCGCATTGCGCGGGGCGAGCGCCAGGCACAGCGCCGCGTAGGCGGAGGCGATGATCGCGACCGCCACCCAGCCGGCCGGCCTGCTGAAGATCAGCCAGCCCGCGCCGAGCCCGACCACGACCGCGAGCCCGAGGCCCAGCACCGCGCCGACCACGCCCGAGGTCCACTTCTGCAGCCAGACCGCGGCGCCGCCCGCTGCGTGCGCCGCGGCGATCGTCGCGCCCACCAGCAGGAAGCCGACCAGCGTGACGATCGGCCAGGGGCTGATGTTGAACTGCATCTCGCTGTTCGTGCCGGTGACCTCGGTCGACAGCACGAAGATGCCCGCCGCGGCGGCGGCGATCGCGAGCGCCGCGAGCGCGACCGAGCGGCGCAAGAGACTGCCGAGCAGCGAGGGCGCGAAGAGGATCGCAGTCGTGATCCCGGCAAACGCCGCAGCCACCGCAACGAAGCGCCACTCGAAGAAGCGCCAGACCTGCTCGGCGCGGTAGCCGTACCAGACGAAGATCACCATCAGGAGCGCCAGGAAGAACGCGATTGCGCGCCCAAGCGGGTTCTTGCGGAAGAGCGCGAGCGCGGCGAGGAAGATCGCGATCGGCGCGGCGCAGAAGAGCGCGAGGGGTGCGAGCGCCTGCGGAAAGCCGTCGCGCGCCATCGCGGTGAGCTCGGCAAACGGCAGCCAGCGCACCACCGTCCCCCAGGGCCGCCACCACTCGAGGTCGTCGAGATACTCGGAGGCCGACGGGCCGACGCCGAACCCGTAGTAGTACGCGACCGCGAGCGCCGTCGCGCCCACGAGGAACAGGAGCCGAGCCATCGAAGCCCTCCAGCGCTCTTGCCGAGCCGGCGGGATTCTACCGCGCCGCGGGGCGCCTCTCGCGCGAATTCCCCGCTACTTCCGGCGGGTCACGAGCGAGAGCTCGGGGGCGCGGTCGGCGCTCTTGCGCGTGCTCGAGATCGAAATCCGCAGCTCGAAGTCGTTCTCAGCGAGCACATTGCCGACGATCTGCGCCATGTCGATGGAGCGCAGCCAGGCGCCGAACTCGGCCGACATGCGCTCGATCATCTCCGCACGCAGGTCCTGGCTCTGGCGGCTGGCGTAGTCGACCCAGTCGCGCGGCACCGCGTCCGCGAAGGCGCGCCGCACGGCGTCCTCGGTCGCGAAGAAGCTGGAGAACCCGATCTGGGCCGTGCGCCGGATGGCCTCGTGGAGCAGCGCCTCGAGCACGCCCGTCCTGCGGTCGTCTTCCGGCCGCAGCTCGATGTCCTCATCCCGGTCTCGGGCCATGCTGCCCATGATAGCAGCCCCCTGCGGCAGCGGCCTCGATTGTCAGCCGCGCGCCCCCATGATAGATGGGGCCGGTGGTTCCCGTCCGCGAAGTCATGAAGAAGAAGGTGGTGCGGATCTCCGCCGACGACACGCTTTGGATCGTCAAGGAGATCATGGATCTCGCGAGCGTCCGGCACATCCCGGTCGTGAACCGCGGAGAGCTGGTCGGCGTGGTCTCGCAGCGCGACCTCCTGCGCGCGTCGCTCTCCAACATCATGGGGATCTCCGCCGAGGAGCAGAAGGTGTTCCTGGAGGGCGTGAAGATCTCCGAAGTGATGTCGGCACCGCCCCGCACGATCGGGCCGGGCGACTCGATCCAGTCCGCCGCGCGCGCAATGGCCGAGCACAAGATCGGCTGCCTGCCCGTGGTGGAGGGGCGCGAGATCGTCGGGATCCTCACGGAGACGGACGTGCTGCACTACTTCGCGACGCAGCCGGTCGACGCGGCCGTCTAGGTCTCTCAGACCTCGAGCGTCTTCCAGCGGCCGCGCGAGAAGCGCCAGACCAGCAGGGCGGCCTTCAGCGCATAGTCGAGCACGAGCATGCTCCAGACCACCTGCACGCGCGCGTGAAAGACGTACGCCGCGATCACGGCCGGCAACAGCCTGCACAGGAACAGCCCCGCGAAGATCGCGAAGAGCGGGAAGCGCGTGTCGCCGGCGCCGCGCAGCGCGCCGGCGACGGTGTACTCGATCGCCATCAGCGGCTGCACCAGGCCGAGCGTCCAGATGAAGTCGACGGTCAGGTCGATCACGTGCGGGTCGCTGCTGAACATGCCGGCGAGCGGCTCGGCCGCCGCGATCGTGGCGGCGCCGAGCAGACACATCGAGAGGATCGCGCCCCACATCGAGCGCCAGGCGGAGCGCTCCGCGAGCTCGGGCTCGCCCTCGCCGAGGTGCTGGCCGACGAGCGTCGCAGCCGCGGTCGCGAAGCCGATCCCGGGCAGGAACGACAGCGAGAGGATCTGGGCGCCGACGTTGTACGCGGCGATCGCGGCGGTCTCGTAGCCGCCGAGCACGCGCATGAAGCCGAGCAGACCGCTCTGGAAGATCGCGCCCTCGAACGCCGCCGGATAGCCGATCCGGAAGATGCGGCCCATCACCCCGCGATCGGGCCGCCAGCTCGCGCCCGAGGGCTTGAGCGCCAGCCGGCCGCTCTGCCACAGCCACCAGAGCAGCGGGAACTGGAGCGAGCCCGCGATCGTCGACGCGATGCCCGCGCCCGCGACGCCGAGCGCCGGGAAGCCGAAGCGCCCGTAGATCAGCGCCCAGCACAGGCCGACGTTCACCACGTTCGCGAACGCGCCGATCCAGAGCGGTGTACGCGTGTCGCCGGCTGCGCGCAGACCGGCGCCGAGGACGATCGCGAGCGTCAGCGGAACGTTCCCGAGCACCGTCCAGAACAGGTAGTCGCCCCCGAGCTGGACCACGTTGTCGCCGACCCCGTAGAGCGAGATCGCGAAGTGCGTGAGCGGCAAGAGCGCGACCGTCGTGATCGCGCCGACGCCGAGCCCGAGCCAGATGCCCTGGCGCAGAGCGGCATCGGCGAGCTTCACGTCGCCTGCACCCACCGCGCGCGAGAGCAGCGCGACGATGCCGGTCGGAGCGAGCGTGGCGAGTGACTGGACCAGCCAGAAGAACTGATTGCCGATCCCGACCGCGGCGAGCGCATCCGCGCCGAGCTGACCGACCATCGCGAAGCTCACCCAGCGCACGGGCGACTGCGTGAAGAACGCCAGGATCGTCGGCCAGGCGAGCTCCCAGACCCCGAGTGCCGCGGGGGAGGACGACGGCGGTGAGGCGCCTTCTTCGTAGACGTCGACGAGATCGGAGGCGAGCTCGGGGGCGTCGTCCAGCTCGCCGGAGGAGAGGGGCGTCCGGCTCACGGCGCGCGGTTTATCGCACAGGCCCGCGCTCGCGTCAAAAAAGCTCGCATTGACACGCATTTCCCGATCTTCTAGGAATCGGTCGGCGGTGATGCACCGCAGGGGGAGGCGAATAGATGGCGTTGCTCCAGCCGGTGACTCCGCGCGAGCTTCACGGCCGCCGCAAGCTCGAGGTGTTCGCTCCGGCGACGCTCGAGCGACTGGGCGAGATCGAAGTCGCGAGCGCCGACGACGTGCGCACCGCGGTGGAGCGCGCGCGGGCCGCGCAGCCCGACTGGGCAGGGCGCAGCTTCGAGCAGCGCGGCCGCTTCCTGCTGCGCGCGCGCGACCTTCTGGTCGAGCGCGCGGATGCGATCGCCGAGGTGATCTGCCGCGACACCGGCAAGCCGCGCCTCGAGGCCATGACCTCGGAGATCCTCGGCGCCTGCGACGCGCTCACCTTCTATGCGAAGAAGGCGAAGCGCCTGCTGCGCGACGAGAAGAAGAGTCTTCACCTGATGAAGACGAAGAAGCTCGTGCTCTCGTACCGGCCGGTCGGCGTGGTCGGCATCATCACGCCCTGGAACTTCCCGTTCCTGCTCGCGCTGAATCCGTCGGTGCAGGCGCTCGCGGCCGGGAACGCGGTGGTGCTGAAGCCCTCGGAGATCACGCCCTTCGTCGGTCTGGCGCTCGCGCAGCTCTTCGCCGACGCGGGACTCCCCGAAGGCGTGTTCCAGGTCGTCACCGGCGACGGACCGACGGGCGCGGCGCTGGTCGAAGCCGGCTGCGACAAGATCTCGTTCACCGGCTCGGTGCGCACCGGGCGGAAGATCGCCGAGGCCTGCGGGCGCGCGCTGATCCCGTGCACGCTCGAGCTCGGCGGCAAGGATCCGATGATCGTCTGCGACGACGCCGACGTCGAACGCGCCGCGCGCGGCGCGGTCTGGGGCGCGTTCACGAACGCCGGCCAGGTGTGCATGTCGACGGAGCGCGTGTACGTGGTCGAGCCGATCGCGAAGCCGTTCATCGAGCGGGTCGTCGCGCTGACGCGCGAGCTTCGCCAGGGCCCGGAGACCGAGGGCGACGTGGACCTCGGCGCGATCACGAGCCCCGCGCAGCTCGAGATCATCGAGCGGCACGTCGCCGACGCGGTCGCGAAGGGCGCGCAGGTGCTCACGGGCGGCCGGCGCAATCCCGCCTACGCGGGCTTCTTCTTCGAGCCGACGGTGCTCGTCGACGTGAACCACGACATGGCGATCATGCGCGACGAGACGTTCGGCCCGTGCCTTCCGATCCAGGTCGTGAAGGACGAGGACGAAGCCGTGCGGCTCGCGAACGACTCGAGCTACGGGCTGCAGGCGAGCGTGTGGACGCGCGACTCGTGGAAGGGCAAACGCCTCGCGAACCGGATCGCGGCCGGCGGTGTCGTGGTCGACGACTGCATGATCACGTACGCGATCGCCGAGAGTCCCTTCGGCGGCGTGAAGGAGAGCGGCATCGGGCGCGTGAACGGCGAGCTCGGATTGAAGAGCTACTGCCACGTGCAGTCGGTGGTGCTGCCGCGCCTGCGCGGAAAGAGCGAGATGCTCTGGTACCCCTACACCGCGAAGACCCTCGGGCTCGTCCGTCGCGCGCTGAAGCTCCTGTACCAGTCGCCGCTCGGCAAGCTGCTCGGGAACTGAGACGGCGTTGCGGCTCGCGGAGCTCGGCGCTGCACTGTCGCTTCCGCTCGAGGGCGACGGCGAGGTCGCGCTCACGGGGCTCGCGAGCCTCGAAGACGCCGGCCCGAACGAGCTCGCGTTCGTCACCGGTGCCAAGTTCCAGGCCGCGTTCGCGAAGTCGCGCGCGGGGGCGTTCCTGCTGCCCGCGAAGTTCGAGTCCCTGGGCCGCTCCTGCCTGCGTTCGCCGGCGCCCTATGCGGATTTCGCGCGCGCGGTGGATCTCTTCTACCCGCGGCCCGCGCCCGCGCCCGGCGTGCATCCGAGCGCCGTGGTCGCGGCCGACGCCGTGCTCGGCGCGGGGGTCTCGATCGGCGCCTGCGCCGTGATCGGCGCGGGCGCGCGCATCGGGGCGCGCACCCGCATCCACCCACACGTGACGGTGTACCCGGGGGCGGAGATCGGCGAGGACGCCGAGATCCATTCCGGCGCGCACATCCGCGAGAACGTGCGGATCGGCAAACGGGTGGTGGTGAACAACGGCGCGGTGATCGGCGCGCCGGGCTTCGGCTTCACCTCGCGCGCCGACGGCACGCGCCTGCGCATTCCGCACGTCTGCGGGGTCGAGATCGGAGACGACTGCGAGATCGGCGCGAACACGACGATCGACGCGTCGCACCCGGGCCACCCGCGCCGCGGCCACCCGGACGTGCGCACGCGGCTCGGCGTCGACGTGATTCTCGACAACGGCGTGCAGATCGCGCACGGCTGCGACATCGGCGACCACTCGACCATCTGCGCGCATTCGGCGCTCGCCGGCAGCACCGTGGTCGGACGCTACGTGTTCATGGGCGGCATGACGGCTTCGGCCGGACATCTCACGATCGGCGACCTCTCGATGGTCGGCGCGATGGCCGCGCCCTCGAGCGACATCGCGCCGGGCTCGCAGGTCCTCGGCGTGCCCGCGGTCGATCGCCGGCTCTGGGGCAAGATCGTCGCGGCGAAGAAGCGCTTGCCGGATCTCCTGCACCGCGTGCGCCGGCTCGAGAAGCGACTCGGCGTGGACGGCGAGGATTGAGCGGCGTGGAGCTCGCGCGCCTCGCGCTCGCCGAGCTGCGGCTCCGCTTCGCGCCGGGCGCCGAGCCCGTGACGCCCTCGGTTCTGCGCGCGTTGCGCGGCGACCCCCGCGAGGGCGCGCGCGAGCTCGCCGAGACGCTCGCGACGCGCCGGCGGCGCGAGTCGGTGGAGCGGCGGCGCCTCTCGGGGCTGTTCACGTTCGAGCTCGAGCTCGCGCGCGCGGGGTATGTGCACGTCGCCGGCGTCGACGAGGTCGGCATGGGGCCGCTCGCGGGTCCGGTCGTCGCGGCCGCGGTCGTGCTTCGGGCCGACGCCTGCCTTCCCGGCCTCGACGACTCCAAGCGTCTCACGCGCGCCGCGCGCGAGCGGCTCGCGTGCGAGATCGAGCTCGCGGCCGTCGACTTCGCGCTCGGCTCGGCCGAGCCCGACGAGATCGACCGGGTGAACATCTACCAGGCGGGCCTGCTCGCGATGCGCCGCGCGGTCGAAGCGCTCGCCACGCCGCCCGACGCGCTGCTGGTCGACGCGCGGCGCGTGCCCGGGATCTCCTGCCGGCAGGAGGCCGTCGTGGGCGGTGACTCGCGCGTCGCCGCGATCGCCGCGGCCTCGATCGTCGCGAAGGTGTGGCGCGACGCCCGCATGCGGGAGCTCGACCGACACCATCCGGGGTACGGCTTCGCCCAGCACGTCGGCTACTCGACCGCCGAGCACCTCGCCGCGCTGACCGCGCTCGGCCCGAGCCCGATCCACCGGCGCTCGTTCGAGCCCGTGCGCGCGTGCGTCGCCCGCCTCGGGGAGTCATGCCCCACGTCGTGATCGAAGGCGTGACGGACCTCTCGGCGTTCGCAGCCGGCTGGATGCCGTTCGTCGTGCGCCAGGGCGGCGACATCCTGCGCGCCGACCAGCTCTTCCTCGCCAAGGACGCTCGCGCCTGCTTGATCGATTCGCTCTGCGTCGAAGCGGGCCGGAAGCAGCCCTTCTACATCCGGCTCGCGCTGCACGACGGCGGCAACGTCACCGTGCGCGTAGATCCGATGACGCATCCCGAGCGCAGCGAGGGCGTGCGCGCGCTGATCGCGCACGTCGGCGCGCGCCTCCTGCGCGCGACTCCAGGCGGGCGGCTCGGCGCGACGAACCTGGTCCTGCCCGCGATCGATCGCGAGCCGTAGGCGCGGCGGATGCAGTCCCTCGAGAGCCGCTCCGGGCTCGAAGCGTGGAAACGCGCGGAGCTGCCCGTCCCGCCCGCGCCGAAGGGACTCGCGTGGCTCGGCGTGGTCGGGCCGGGCGTGATCGTGCTCGGCATGTCGATCGGGAGCGGGGAGTTCCTGCTCGGGCCGGCGGCGTTCGTGAAGCACGGTCTCTCGCTGCTCTGGGTGTCGGCGGTCGCGATCTTCCTGCAGACCGTCTTCAACACCGAGCTCATGCGCTACACGCTGGCGACCGGCGAACCGGTCTTCACGGGCTTCATGCGCACGCGTCCGTCGGCGGTGGTGTGGGCGTGGTTCTACGCCGGGCTCTACTTCCTGCAGGCGGGCTGGCCCGCGTGGGCCGCGACCGCGGCGGGCGCGATGTTCTTCCTGACGACCGATCGGCTGGCCGCGCCCGAAGACGCCGAGACCGTGTACTGGATTGGCGTCGGCATGTTCGCGATCTGCGTGCTCGTGCTGCTCGTCGGCCGTCGCATCGAGCGCACGCTGGAGCTCCTGAACTGGGGAATGGTCGTGTGGATCCTCGGGAGCTTTCTCGCGCTCGCGCTGTACTTCGTGCCCGGCCGCACCTGGCTCGCGGCGCTGACCGGATTCGCGGGCTTCGACTCGACCCGCGGTGAATTCGACCTGCTCCCGCGCGGCGCCGATCTGTTCCTGATCGCCGCGCTCGCGGCGTTCTCGGGCGCGGGCGGCGTCGCGAACCTCACGCTCTCGAACTGGGCGCGCGACAAGGGCTACGGCATGGGCGAGCGCGCGGGCTACATCCCGTCCGCGGTCGGCGGCGAGCGCGTGGCGCTCGCGCACACGGGCTTCATGTTCAGCCCCGACGCAGAGGCACTAAGGCGCTGGCACGGCTGGTGGCGGATCGTGCGCGCCGACCAGTGGGGCGTGTTCTTCTGCGGCGCAATCCTCGGCATGGCGCTGCCCGCGCTGCTCTACGTCACGTTCCTGCCGCGCGGCACGGAGATCCGCGGGCTCGGCATCGCGGCGGCGCTGGCGCAGGGGGTCGGCGCGCAGGCGGGCGCGGTGCTCGGCGGCTCGATCGCGTTCCTCGCCGCGTGGATCCTGTTCAAGACGCAGCTCGACGCGCTCGAGGGAATGGTTCGCGCGGTCACCGACATCCTCTGGACCGGCAGCCGCCGCCTGCGCGCGTGGCGGGGGGGCGACGTCCGCGCCGTCTACTACGCCACGCTCGCGGTGGTCGTGCTCTGGGGCGTGATCGCGCTCCGGCTCGCGCAGCCGATCGTGCTCCTGCAGATCAGCGCGAACATCGCGGGAATCGTGTTCGTCGTCTCCTCGCTGCACCTTCTGTACGTGAACACGCGGCTGCTGCCGCGCGAGCTGCGCCCGCCGCTCTGGCGCCGCGCGTCGCTGGTCGCGATGGCCGTCTTCTACGGCTTCTTCGCGGCGCTCTCGCTCACGACGTTCCTCGCCTGAGCGAGTGACCGCTGCCAGCGCGCCGCGGAATGTCGTGTCCCATGCCTTCGTAAGGCCGTGATACCGTCGGGTGTGTCCGATTCGAGGCGGCTTCCGCTCGCGACCCTGCTCACCTACGCGCCGCCTGCGTTCGCGCTCGGCGCGCCGCTCTTCTTCGTGCAGTTCTTCTTCCTGAAGTTCGCCACCGACGTGCTCCTGCTCGCGCCCGCGGTGATCGGCGCGATCTTCGCCGCGAGCCGGCTCTGGGACGCGGCGCTCGACCCGATCATCGGCACCTGGAGCGATCGCACGCGGACCCGGCTCGGCCGGCGCCGCCCGTTCATGATCGCGGCGATTCCCCTCTCCGCCGCGACCTTCTTCATGCTCTGGAGCCCGCCCGCGGCGCTCTCGAGCGCGTGGACGACGATCTGGGTCGTGTTCGCGTTGTACGGGTTCTACGCCGGCTTCTCCGCGTACGCGATCCCGCACTTCGCGCTCGGCGCGGAGCTCGTCGATGACTACCACGACCGCAGCCGTGTCTACGGCGTGCGCAATGCCGCGTTCATGCTCGGCCTGATCCCCGCGTTCGGCTGTCTCCAGATCGTGAACAACGCCGAGGACCCGCGCGCCATGGCGATGATCGTGGCGACCCTGTTCGCGATCGCGCTCACCGCCATCCTGCTCGTGCCGCTGCGCGTGCGCGAGCGCACGGAGTTCCAGCACCGCGAGCCGACGAGCTCGCTGGGCTCGATGGCCGACGTGCTGCGCAACCCGCACGCGCGGCGCATCCTCACCGTGCAGTTCCTCGACAGTCTCGGCGTCGGCGTGCTGGGCGTGCTCGGGCCCTATCTCGCGCAGTACGTGATCAAGCGCCCCGATCTGATCGCGTCCCTGCCCGGCGCGTACACGGTGTGTCTGCTGCTCTCGATCCCGATGTGGGTCTACGCGTCGCGGCGCTTCGGCAAGCGCCAGGCGTGGACCGCGGCGATGATCGGTATGGGTCTTTCCTTCGGCGCGACGATCTTCGTCGGCGAGAACGACGTGGTGCTGATCCTCGGGCTGCTCGTGGTGGCGGGCCTCTTCGGCGGCTGCGGCGGACCGATCGGCGCATCCATGCTCGCCGACGTGATCGACTCCGACGAGCTGGCGACCGGCCAGCGCAAGGAGGGCGCGTACACCGCCGCGTTCACCTTCGCGTTCCAGGTCGGGAACGGCATCACGGTCGCGCTGGTCGGGTTCGCGCTCGGGCTGTCGGGCTTCGTCCCGAACGTGGAGCAGTCGGCCACCGTGATGTGGACCATGAAGGGGATCTTCGCGGGCACGCCGTTCGCCATGCTGCTGGTGGGCGCAGTGATGCTGCGCCGCTACACGCTCGACGAACACGAGCACGCGCGTATCCGGGCGCGACTGCTGGAGGTCCGCGCCCCGCAGGCTCCCTGAAGCAGCCGCGAGCGAGCCGGGCGCGTGTTACCATCCGAGGCCGCAACGCCGACGGAGGTTGAACCGCGATGAAGATTGCCAAGGACGTCACGAGGCTGATCGGGAACACCCCCCTCGTGCAGCTCAACAAGGTCACCGCCGGTACGAGGGCGCGGATCGTCGCGAAGCTCGAGGCGCAGAATCCCGCGAACAGCGTGAAGGACCGCATCGGCGTCGCGATGATCGACGCCGGCGAGCGCTCGGGCGCCCTCAAGCCGGGTGTGACCACCTTGATCGAGCCGACCTCCGGCAACACGGGAATCGCGCTCGCGATGGTCGCCGCCGCGCGCGGCTACAAGCTGATCCTGACCATGCCCGAGACGATGTCGCGCGAGCGCCGCGCGGTGCTCCGCGCCTACGGCGCGAAGCTCGTGCTCACCCCCGGCGCCGACGGCATGCCGGGCGCGATCAAGGCCGCGGAGGAGCTCGCCGCGAGGATCCCGAACAGCTTCATCCCGCAGCAGTTCAAGAACCCCGCGAATCCCGCGGTGCACCGCGAGACCACCGCGGTCGAGATCTGGAACGATACGGACGGCGAGGTCGACTACCTGATCTCGGGCATCGGGACGGGCGGTACGCTGACCGGTGTCGCCCAGGTGCTGAAGGCCAAGAAGCCGAGCTTCAAGGCGATCGCGATCGAGCCGGCCGAGAGCCCGGTGATCTCCGGTGGAAAGCCGGGCAAGCACAAGATCCAGGGCATCGGCGCGGGCTTCATCCCCGACATCCTCGACACCACCCTGATCGACGAGGTGATCAAGGTCTCGAGCGAGCAGGCGATCGAGATGGCGCGCCGGCTCGCGACCGAGGAAGGGTTGCTCTCGGGCATCTCGTCGGGCGCGGCGGTGCAGGCCGCGATCGAAGTCGGCCGCCGTCCGGAGGCCGCGGGCAAGCTGATCGTCGTGATCCTGCCGAGCTTCGGCGAGCGCTATCTGTCGACGGCGCTCTTCGAGCACCTGCAGTACGACGGGAGCGATCCGATCTGAAGGCGGCGCCCAAGCGGAGCGAGCGAAGCCGCAAGCGCATCGTCGACTCCGCGCGCCAGGTCTTCTTCGAAGAGGGGTTCGAGAAGGCGAACCTCGACGAGGTCGCGCGCCGCGCCGGGCTCGCGAAGGGCACGATCTATCGCAACTTCGAGAGCAAGGCCGAGCTCTACGTCGAGATCCTGGCGCAGAACGCGGACACGTTCGTCGAGCGCATGGTGCGCGTGATCGACCCGAGCCTGCCGGCCGCCGATCAGATCCGCCGCCTCGCGCGCTTCTACTTCGATCACTACACGAACCAGCTCGAGTACTTCCGGATCTTCTGGGCGATCGACAACCAGCGCTTGATCGGCCAGCTGCCTCCGAACCTCGTTGCGCCCGTGACGGAGGTGTGGCGGCGGGCGCTCAGCGTGCTCGCCGGCGTGATCGAGCGCGGCGCCGCCTCCGGCGAGTTCGAGCCATGCGATCCGTGGCTCACCGCGAACGTGGTTTGGGTCGGGGCCAACGCCGTCATCCAGACGCTCGAGGTGCCGGAGCGCCGGAGCCTCTGGGAACGCGACGTCGGGCTCGTCTACCGCGAGACGATCGAGCTCTTCCTGCGCGGCCTGCAGAAGCGCTGAGCACGCCGCGCGACGATCGTTGACAACCCCGAGAGCGTCGGGGAAACTCAAAAGGTGCGAATGTGACCGAGAGTCACTTTTCTGCATCCAGGCCCCGAGGGGAGGAGAGGTTGATGGAACTCACGGAGCGCGTGTATGCGATCGTCGGCGAGCAGCTCGGAGTCGAGAAGGAGACCCTCGTGCCCGAGGCCAACCTTCTGGACGACCTCGGCGCCGACTCGCTCGACGTCGTCGAGCTCGTGATGGCGATCGAAGAAGAGTTCGGCATCGAGGTGCCGGATTCCGACGCGGAGAACATCCGCACCCTCGGCGACATCACGTCCTACATCGAGGCGCGCGTAGAGACCGCCGCGTGAGCGTCCTGATCCGGGGCACCGGCTCCGCGATCCCGGACCGGGTGATTTCGAACGCCGATCTGGAGCGGATGGTCGAGACGAACGACGAGTGGATCGTCACCCGGACGGGCATTCGCGAGCGCCGGATGATGGCGCCGGAAGAGGCCACCAGCGACATCGTCACGCGCGCCGCGCAGCGCGCGCTCGAGCAGGCGGAGCTCGGGCCGGAAGACATCGACCTGCTCATCGTCGCCACCTGCACGCCGGACACGCTCACGCCCGCGACCGCGAACCACGTACACCGCAATCTGTTCAAGGGCCTGTCGATCCCGTCGTTCGACGTGAACGCCGCCTGCTCCGGATTCGTGTACGGGCTCGAGGTTGCGATGGCGATGCTCGGCTCCGCGGGCTACAAGCGCGTGCTGCTGGCCGGCGGCGAAGGTCTCACGCGCTTCATGGACTACGAGGAGCGCACGGTCTGCATCCTCTTCGGCGACGCGGCCGGAGCGGTCGTGCTCGAGAAGAGCGACGCGCCCGGAGGCGTGCTCGCGACGACCTTGCACTCCGACGGTCAGTACAGCGATCTGATCCAGATCCCGGGCGGCGGAGCGCGCCGGCCCGCCTCGCCGTACACGCTCGCGCAGCGCGAGATGTTCGTGCGCATGGAAGGCCAGAGGGTCTTCAAGGTCGCGGTGCAGTCGATGGAGCAGGTCGCGAAGGACACGCTCGCGAAGGTCGGCTGGAAGATCGGCGACGTCGATTGGGTGATCGCGCACCAGGCGAACTCGCGCATCCTGCGCGCGGTCGCGGATCGGCTCGAGGTCCCGGCCGAGAAGATGCCGACGAATCTCGAGGTGCGCGGCAACACCTCCGCAGCGTCGATCCCGGTGCTGCTCGACGAGTGCAACCGCGCGGACCGCTTCAAGACCGGCGACAAGCTCCTGATCGTCGGCTTCGGCGGCGGTCTCACCTGGGGCGCTGCCGCCATGGAGTGGACTCAGACCGGATAGCGCGCGCGCAGCGCCTCCACGTACTCGCGCGGGAAGCCGAGGCGCTCGGCCTCGCGCAGGATCTTGCCCAGGTAGATCGCGTGCGGCGGGAAGCTCCCCCTGTCGCGCACGCTGTAGCTCGTGACCTCGTGCGCTTCACCCGCGTCGCCGAAGACGCGCAGCACGACTCGCTCGTAGCCGCCCTCCCAGCGATCGAGCTTCGCGAAGTCGCCGTCGCCCATCTCGTAGACGAATCCCCGGACGACCGCGGACGCGTCGGGGACGATGTCGGCCGTGCCGCCCTTCCAGCGCGTCGAGTAGTGCGTGAAGTCGAGCCGATGGTCGGGCAGGGTCGCGCGGAAGAGCGGCCGCGAGCCGGGACAGCGCTCCCGCATCTGCTGCTCGTCCAGGTTGGAGCCGTAGGCGAAATAGAGCTCGGGCGTCAGCGCCTCATCCAGCGAGCGCCGATCAAGCCCGCGATCAGGAACGAAACCGCCAGGATCCACGTGATCTTCCCGTGGAGGTGGGCGCGGACCTGCTCCTGGATGTAGTCGGGCGCGGCCCCAGCTGGCGGCTGCGCCAGGATCACCGGCATCGAGTAGAGCATCGCCAGCACGAAGAAGAGCGCGAAACCGCCGAGGATGACCAAGGTCATGCGCGGCGCGGCGCTCGGGCGGTACGGCGGTGAGGGCCCTCTCTGCACGGCCCACAGATACGCGGGCTTGTGTCGGGTCGCAAGTCCCGCGAACTTCTGGTGTGGTGACCCAGATCGATTGGGCAGAGATCGAAAAGGACGTGGACGCGCAGCTCGAGCGCGCGGGCGTCGTCGAGCACGCGGACGTCGGGCTCGACCGCGCGCAGGTCGAGTCGCACGCGCGCGCCATCGCCGCCGGCGATCTGTCGAAGGCGAGCAACATCGTTCCGGGCGAGGTCCGCGCCGCGGGGGGCGAGCACGTCGACAGCCTCGAGGGCCTGTCCAAGCGCGAGAGCGGAGAGCTCGAGGAGCTCGGGCGCGAGGCGATCGCGCGCGGCCGCGTCGCCGTCGCGGTGCTGAACGGCGGCATGGCGACGCGTTTCGGTGGCGACGTGAAGGGCATCATCCCCGCGCTCGGCGGCCGCACGTTCCTCGAAGTGAAGCTCGCGCAGGCGCGCCGGTTCGGCCCGGTGCCGTTCCTGATCATGAACAGCTTCGCGACCCACGCGCGCACGCTCGAGTTCCTGGCGGCCCGCGGGCTCGATGCCGACGTGGAGGTGTTCCTGCAGAGCGTGAGCCTGCGGCTGACACCGAGCGGTGAAGTACTGCGCGACGCCGAGGGCCGGGTCTCGCTCTACGCGCCCGGACACGGCGACTTTCCGGGCGCGCTCCGCCGCTCAGGGCTGCTCGAGCGGCTCGCCGCACGCGGCGTCGAAACGGTGGTGCTCTCGAACATCGACAACCTCGGCGCCGAGCTCGATCCGCTCGTCATCGGCTTCCACCTGGCGCGCGGGCGCGCGCTCACCGCCGAGCTTGCCGCCACGCTTCCGGCCGACGTCGGCGGCGCGCCCGCCTTCGTCGGCGGACGGCTGCAGATCGTCGAGGGCTTCCGCTTCCCGCCGGGCTTCGACTTCGCGACCGTGCCCTTCATGGCCACGAACACGTTCGCGATCGCGCGCGAGCTGCTCGAGCGCGACTACCCGCTCTCGTGGTTCTACGTCGAGAAGTCCGTCGAAGACCGCACGGCGGTGCAGATGGAGCGGCTGGTGAACGAGCTCTCGAGCTTCGTCCCCACGAGCTACCTGGCCACGCCGCGCAGCGGCCCGTCCGGCCGCTTCTTCCCGATCAAGACGCGCGCCGATCTCGAAGCGCTGCGCGCGGACGCGGCGCTCGTCCGCCGCTTCGCCGGGCTATGATGGCGCGCAATGGCGAAGAAGCTTCTCCTCGTCGACGCGAGCTCGAGCATCTTCCGCGCGTTCTTCGCGATTCCCGCGCTCACGAATAGCGCCGGCGTCCCGACCAACGCCGCGCTCGGCTTCACGACGATGCTGGCGAAGCTCCTGCGCGAGAGCCGCCCCGACTACGTGGCCGTGGTCTGGGACTCGCCCGGGCCGAAGCGACGCAAGCAGGTGTATGCGGAGTACAAGGCGACGCGCGAAGCCGCGCCCGAAGACCTGCGCGCGCAGTTCCCCTGGATCCGGCGCATCGTCGAGGCCTACCGGCTGGCCGCGCTCGAGGAGCCGGGCGAGGAGGCCGACGACGTGATCGCCGCGCTCGCGCGCTCGGGCGAGCGCGCGGGGCTCGACGTCGAGATCGCCTCGACGGACAAAGACCTGATGCAGCTGGTCTCGGACCAGGTGACCTTGCTCGACACGATGCGCGACCGGCGCTTCGGCCCGAAAGAGGTCGAGGCCCGCTTCGGTGTGCCACCCGCGCAGATGCTCGACCTGCGCGCGCTGATCGGCGACTCGTCCGACAACATTCCGGGCGTGAAGGGGATCGGCGAGAAGGGCGCGGCGCAGCTGCTGCGCGAGTTCGGCTCGCTCGACGCGTTGCTGGCGAACCCCGACGCGATCGCGCAGAAACGCCCGCGCGAGGCGCTGCGCGACGGCGCGGAGATGGCGCGCCTCTCGCGCGAGCTCTCGCGGCTTCGCGACGACTTGCCGATCGCGTTCGATCCCGACGCGATGGCGATGCGCGAGCCCGACCGAGCGGCGCTCGGCGAGCTCTTCCGCGAGCTCGACTTCAAGCGGCTGCAGGACGAGATCGGCGCCACGCCGCCGCTCTTCGACGATCGCGCCGCGCTGCCGTCGGCCGCGCCGAGCGCGCAGATCGCGACGCGGATCGTCGCCTCGAGCGCCGACCTCGCGGCGCTCGCGCTCGAGCTCGCGAGCGCGAAGGCGATCGCGCTCGAGGTCGCGCTCGAGCCCGACGAGGCGATGCGCGGCGAGCTCCTCGCGCTCGCGCTCGCGGCATCGCCGGACGAGGCTGTCCTGGTCCCCCTGCGCGGAAGCGACGGCGCCTCGGCCCTCGAGTCGCTGCGCGCACTGCTCGAGGCGCCGGAGCGCGTCTTCATCGGCAGCGATCTGAAGAAGGTCGCGATCGCCCTGCTGCGCCGCGGCGTGCGACTCACCGGCCGCTTCCGCGACGTCGGCATCGCCGCTTACGTCGCGAATCCGGCGATCGCCTCCGATCGCCCGGACCTGCTCGCGAAGACGTACCTCGGCCAGACCTTCGCGCCCGCCGAGGACCGCTTCGGCCGCGGCGCGAAGCGCCGCCCGCTCGACCAGATTCCGGACGACGAGCTCGCCGCGCAGTTCGGTGCACACGCGGCGCTCGACCAGGCGCTGCAGCCCGCGCTCGAAGCGGAGCTCCAGCGCACCGAGCAGCTCGCGGTCTACGACGAGATCGAAGTTCCGCTGGTGGCGGTGCTCGCGCGCATGGAGCTCGCGGGCGTGCGCATCGACGAGCGGAAGCTCGTGGAGCTCGGGCAGCGGCTCGAGCGCGAGCTCGTCGACAGCACGCGGCGGATCTACGCGCTGGCCGGGCAGGACTTCAACATCGGGTCGCCGAAGCAGCTCCAGCAGATCCTGTTCGAGAAGCTCGCGCTCGCGCCGACCAAGAAGACGAAGACGGGCTTCTCCACCGACGAGTCGGTGCTCGAAGAGCTCGCGCTCTCGCACGAGCTGCCGCGCGAGATCCTCGCGCACCGGCAGCTCGCGAAGATGAAGAGCACCTACGTCGACTCCCTGCCCACGCTCGTGCATCCCGAGACCGGGCGCATCCACTCGACCTTCAGCCAGACGGTCGCGGCCACGGGGCGGCTCTCGTCTTCGAAGCCCAACCTGCAGAACATCCCCATCCGCACCGCGCTCGGACAGGAGATCCGCGCGGCGTTCGTGCCCGCGGAGGGACGCGTGCTGCTGTCGGCCGACTACAGCCAGATCGAGCTGCGCATCCTCGCGCACCTGTCGCAGGATCCCGAGCTCGTGAAGGCGTTCAGCGAAGGCGCGGACATCCACGTGCGCACCGCGTCGCAGGTCTTCGGCATCCCCGAAGCGGACGTCACCCCGGAGCAGCGCGCGCGCACGAAGGCGATCAACTTCGGGATCATCTACGGCCAGTCGGGCTTCGGGCTGGCCCGAACGCTCGGGATCGCGCAGTCGGAGGCGCGCGAGCAGATCGACGCCTACTTCGCGCGCTATCCGGGCGTGCGCACGTTCATCGAGTCGGCGATCGCGAGCGCCAAGGAGTCCGGGTACGCGCGCACCATGGCCGGGCGGCGGCGCTACCTGCCGGAGCTGCGCTCGGCCAACCGCCCGATCCGCCAGGCCGCCGAGCGGATGGCGGTGAACTCGGTCATCCAGGGCACGGCCGCAGACGTAATCAAGAAGGCGATGGTCGACCTGGACGCCGATCTGCAGGCCGGGGGCCTCCCCACGGCGAGGATGATCCTGACGGTGCACGACGAGCTGGTCTTCGAGGTGGCCCCGGGGGAGCTCGAGGGCCTTTCCGCCCGCGTGCTCGAGCGCATGCAGAACGCCGCCGAACTCTCCGTCCCGCTGGTCGTCCACATCGGATCCGGGGCCCATTGGCTCGCTGCGCACTGAAAAAAACCTCGTGGGCGCGCTGGACTGGCCGAATTTGGCAGGGCGCGCGATGGTCGAAGCGGTGGGCGAACAGGACCGGAAGGAAAAGCCGCGCGTGGAAGCCGTGAGCGCTCTAGGGCGTCTGCCGGGTCTGGGCAGGATCGACTACGCGTCTCGAACCGACGCGGACCTGATCCGGGACGCGCAGGCCGACGATCACGCCGCCTTCGACACGTTGGTCCGGCGTTATGCCGAGCGCGCCTTCCGCGCTGCTTACCGAGTGGTCAGAGATCAACAGGCCGCGGAAGAGGTGTTGCAGGAAGCGCTGATCAAAGCCTACCGCGCGCTGCCGCGCTTCGAAGCGCGCTCGTCCTTCTACACCTGGCTCTACCGCATCACGGTGAACCTCGCGCTCGATCGCCGGCGGCGCAGCAAGCGCGAGCAGACGGTCGAGTGGGACGACGCGATCGCGCACGAGGTCGATCCGCGCGCGCTGGTCGCCGCGTCCAACGATCCCGAGGTCGAGACGCGCCGGCACGAGGTGCGCAACCTGGTCTCGGAGGGAATTCAAACGCTGCCCGACGGGCAGCGCGAAGTGCTCCTGCTCCGCGAAGTCGAGGGACTCTCCTACGAGGAGATCGCGGAGTCGATGGGGATCTCGAAGGGAACGGTGATGAGCCGGCTACACTACGCACGCAAGAAGATGATCGTGTTCCTCGCCGAGCGAGGCGTCGATCCTGAGGACGTGGTTTGAAGAGCGGTGATCTCGACAAGCGACTGAGCGCGTACCTGGATGGCGCGCTCGCGGATGCCAAGCGCGAACGACTCGAGCGCGAGATCGAGCGCGAGCCCGCGCTGCAAGCGCAGCTGCGACGCACACAGTCACTCGGAAGCCTGGTGCGCGAGGCCTGGTGCGAAGGGCCGGCTGCGCCTGCGCCGGAGTTCTTGATCGCGACCTTGCGACCGCAGATCGCCGCGATCGCTCGCGAGCGGCGCGCGCGCCCGAGCTGGCAGCGCGGCCTCGAGCGGGCGCGGCTGCGGCTCGCGGGCTGGTTTGGCCCGATGCCGCTCGCCGCTTCGGCCGCGGCCGCCTTCCTGGTCGCGCTCGCGATCCTGCCGCGGACGAACGGACCGATCCCCGAGATGACGGGCGGGCCCATCGCCGCGGCGCCGCCGTCGTCCTTCCCGACGTTCCCCGTCGACCTGACGTCGTCGCAAACGCCGCGCCAGGGCCCGCAGATCCCGTTCGATCCCGTGAACTTCTCGCGTGACGGCGCGGCGAGCTTCTACGACCTCTCGCCGGGCGAGAACCCGGCGATGCTCTTCCAGAACGACGATGGTTCGACCTTGCTGTGGCTGCTCGACCAGGACGACCTCTCGTTCCGCCTCGAGCAGATGGACCGGTGGGGCTGATGCATCGGGTCCGCACGAACGGCGCTCCACTCGCGGTCGCCGCCGCGCTCGCGCTTGCCGGTCTCGCACCGTTCGAGCTGCGCGCGCAGACCCAGCTCCCGCTCGTGCCCGAGAGCGCGAAGGAAGCAGCGGCGATTCCGCCGATCGTCATCCGCATCTCCGTCGCGTACGCGAGCGAAGAGCAGGGCGAGGTGGATCTCGCCGCGCGCGACATCTACGAGCACCTGCCCGCGAAGTACCGCTCGATCCAGATGGTCGACGAGCAGACGATCGAGGTGCTCTTCGGCGAGCAGGCGCGCGTGAAGCTGCCGACCGGAGATGAGGTCCGCCTGCTCCCAGTGGCGGTGCACGGCGGGCAGCTCCACCTCCAGCTCGAGATGCCCGAGGTGCTGAACACGAGCATGCGCATGGCCAACAGCCGCGCGTTCTACGTCGGCGGCGTTCCCCACGGTGGCGGCACCCTGGTCTTCAAGCTCGTGCCCGACTTCACGGCGTACATCGAAGCGCCGCCGCCCCAGCGCGCCGCCACGCCAGATACGCGCAAGGCCAACGGCGGGAGGTAGCGGGGCCCGGCGCGGGGGCGGCCCCGCGCCACCCGTACTACGCGTGGCTTCGCCACGCTGCGCGCGCTTCGCGCTTGCGGCGAATTCGCCGGTTCCGCCTCGTGTAGACTGGCGTTTGGCGCGGATGCGCGGCGGAGGATGTCACCTTGGGCGAGCCTTGGAGCTTCGAGATGCCGCTCGAGGAGGCGATCACCACCCAGCGCGCGGTGCGACGCCTGAAGCCCGATCCCGTCCCCGACGCGCTGGTGCTGCGCTTGATCGAGCTCGCGCTGAAGGCGCCGACCGGCTCGAACGCGCAGGGCTGGGAGTGGATCGTGGTGCGCGACCCCGCGGTGAAGGCGAGGCTCGCGCGCCAGAACCGCCGCGCGTTCCGCATCTACGGCGCGCTCGGCCGGCGCGCGACCGCGAACGACCCGAAGATGGGGCGCGTCCTCGACGCCGTGCAGTGGCAGGCGGACCACTTCGAGGAGGTGCCGGTGATCGTCGTCGCGTGCCTTCGCGGACCGCGGCTCGGCTTTCCGAACATCGCCGCGACGTCGTTCTACGGCTCGATCTTCCCGTCGGTGCAGAATCTGCTGCTCGCAGCGCGCGCCGCGGGTCTCGGCGCCGCGCTGATCACGTTGCCGCTCTGGAGCACGTTCGCCGCGCGCCGCATCCTCGGACTGCCTTGGAGCGTGACGCCGTGCGCGGTGATTCCGCTGGGCTGGCCGACCGGGCGCTACGGTCCGACGACACGGAAGCCCGTCGGTGACGTGGTCTCGCTCGACCAGTACGGAAATCGTCCCTGGCTGGGCCGCGGATCGGACGCGGCGACGTGAACTTCGGTCTGTCGGACGAGCAGGAGCTCTTGCAGGAGACCGTGCGCGGCTTCTGCGCGAAGGAGTGTTCGTCGAGCCGCCTGCGCGAGCTCTTCGATTCCGGTGTCGGCCACGATCCCGCGATCTGGAAGGGGCTCGCCGAGATGGGCGTGCTCGGCCTGGTCGTGCCCGAAGCGTACGGCGGAGCGGGGCTCGAGCTCCTCGACCTGGCGCTCGTCGCCGAGGTGGCGGGTCAGAGCGCGCTGCCGGGACCGTTCCTCGGACATCAGCTGCTGTCGCTCGCGCTCTCGCGTTCCGGAAGCGAGAAGCAGAAGCGCACCTGGCTGCCGCGGCTCGCGGCTGGAGAGGCGATCGGCGCGGTCGCGCTCGCGGAGGACGCCACGGCCTGGGAGCCCGAGAGCTGGCTCGCGCGCGTCGACGGAGGGCGGGTCAGCGGTGCGAAGTGCTTCGCCCCGCACGCGGCGCTCGCCGACGTGTTGCTCGTCGGCGTGGAGGGCGGCGGCCTCGTGCTGGTCGAACGCGGAGCACGCGGGCTCGCGATCTCCGACCAGGACGGCGTGGACCGCACGCGCCCGATCGCGCGCGTCGAGCTCTCGAGCGCGCCGTGCGATCCGCTGCCCGGCGGTGCCGAGACTGCGCGGCGCGTGCGCGACGCAGGATTGTGTCTGCTCGCGGCCGACGCCTTCGGGGCGGCATCGCGTCTGCTCCAGACCACGCTCGGCTACGCGGGCAGCCGGAAGCAGTTCGGAAACGCGCTCACCCAGTTCCAGGCGGTGAAGCACCAGCTCGCGAACATGGCGACCGAGATCGAGCCGACGCGCGGACTCTGGTGGTACGCCGCGCACGCCTTCGACCAGCTTCCGGCCGAGTCCGGGCGCGCGGCCGCGATCGCGAAGTCGCACGTCACGGACCGCGCGATGGACGTCGCGCGCGGCGCGGTCGAGGTGCACGGCGGGATCGGCTTCACCTGGGAGTGCGACGTGCAGATCTGGTTCAAGCGCGTGATGTTCGACCGGGCGTTCCTGGGCACGCCCGAGCTTCACCGCGAGCGCAGCGCGCGCCTCGCGGGTTGGTAGGGCGCGAGCATGGACCTCCGCTACGGCGAGCGGTACGAGTCGTTTCGCGAGCAGGTGCGGGAATTCCTGCGCGAGCAGTGGCCGCTCCGCGGTGCCGAAGGCGAGCGGCCTCTCGACGCGCGCGAACGGCTCTTCCGCGAGCGCGCGCTCGCGCGCGGCTATCTGTACCGCCACTTCCCGCGCGTCTACGGCGGCTCGGAACAGCCGGCAGATGCGCTCGAGGATTCGATCCTGGACCAGGAGTTCAGGGCCGCCGGCGCGCCGCGCGACATCCGGGGCATCGGCCCGGCGATGCTCGCGCCGACCCTGCTCGACTGCGGGAACGAGGCGCAGCGCCTGCGCTTCATTCCTCCCACCTTGCGCGGCGACCTGCGCTGGTGTCAGGGCTACAGCGAGCCGGGCGCGGGCAGCGATCTCGCTTCGCTCTCGAGCCGAGCGGTCCTCGACGGAGACTCGTGGATCGTCAACGGCCACAAGATCTGGACCAGCGACGCGCAGCACGCGGACTGCATGTTCGGCTTGTTCCGCACCGAGCCAGACGCGGGGAAGCACGAGGGCATCTCGTACCTGCTGATCGACATGCGCACGCCGGGGATCCTGGTGCGGCCGCTGCGCCAGATGAGCGGCGGCGCGGAGTTCAACGAGGTCTTCTTCACCGACGTGCGCATCCCGGCGGACTCCATCGTCGGCCGGCGCGGCGAGGGCTGGAAGGTCTCGCGCTCGACCTTGAAGCACGAGCGCAACCTGATCGGCGATCCGCGCTTCCTGCGCAACTCCTTCGACGCCCTGGTCGAGCTCACGCGCCGCAGCTCGCGCAACGGCCGCCCCGCGATCGAGGACGCGCACGTGCGCCAGCGCCTGGCCGAGATCGAGGGCTACGTGTGGAGCCAGGAGTACTCGGGGCTGCGCCAGCTCTCGGCCGCGTTGCGCGGCGAAGAAGCCAAGGCGCTGCTGCCGATCCTCATGAACAAGCTCCACTCCACCGACACCATGCAACGCATCACCCGCCTCGCGTTCGATCTGCTCGGCGCGGACGGCCTCGTCGCGCCCGGTCCCGAGGAGTACGAGATGGCCTCGCAGCTGCGCACGCCCGGCGGCTGGGTCGCGCAGTACATGTTCGCGATCGCGAACTCGATCGCGGGCGGCGCGTCGAACATCCAGCGCAACATCATCGGCGAGCGCGGACTCGGACTCCCGCGCGATGCACGCCCGGGATAGACTGACGACCATGGCGAGCCCGCTTCCCGAGCAGCATCCGCAGCAGACCTCCGGCGTGAAGGCCTCCCTCGAAGCCATCTACAACTGGAACTACGCGAGCGAGATCGATCAGCTCCGCACGCTCTACGCGAACGCGCTCGACCGGCAGTGGAACGCGATGCGCGACCTCGACTGGGAGAGCGAGATCGACCGCGCGGCGTTCTCGCGCACCTTCTCGCTGGCGGGCGTGCCGATCCAGGAGAC
>Ga0184615_10000231_pt1 | contig 35136 bp, 34 predicted proteins | sample PLM4_65_coex_FD_133134 | JGI IMG/M metagenome (GOLD analysis project Ga0184615, IMG submission 133134) | Groundwater sediment microbial communities from an aquifer in East River, Colorado, USA - PLM4_65_coex | ecosystem: Environmental > Terrestrial > Soil > Riparian zone | place: USA: East...
CGGCCCGAAGTTCCGGCACCTCATGCGGCGCGCCGCCGCGCTGGGCGCCGACCGGCTCGCGACCGGGCACTATGCCCGCATCGTGTCCGATTCGCGCACCGGGCGGTACGAGCTGCTGGCGGCCCGCGACCGCGGCCGCGATCAATCCTATTTCCTCTTCGAGATGACCCAGGAACACCTGGCGCGCACCCTCTTCCCGCTCGGCGATCTCGAGAAGCCGGCGGTGCGGCGGCTGGCGGGAGAGCGCGGCCTGCCGAACGCCGACAAGCCCGACAGCCAGGACATCTGCTTCGTCCCCGACGGGCGCTACCTGGAGTTTGTGCGCCGCGAAGGCGGCGATCTGGGGCCGGCCGGCGAGATGGTCACGACCGGCGGCCGGGTGGTGGGACGCCACGAGGGGATCGCCGCCTTCACGGTCGGCCAGCGCCGCGGCCTGGGGGCCGGCGGGCCGGCGCCGCGCTATGTCGTGGCGCTCGAACCCGGAAGCGGCCGGGTCGTGGTGGGCGACGAAGGGGAGCAGTACGGCAGCGCGCTCGTCGCCGGGCGCGCCAACTGGGTTTCGATTCCGCCGCCCGACGCGCCGTTCCGCGCCAGCGCGCGCATCCGCTCGTCGCACCGCGGGGCGACGGCCACGGTGACGCCGCTTCCGGGCGGCGACTTCCGCGCCGAGTTCGACGAGCCGCAGCGGGCGATCGCCCCCGGCCAGGCGGTCGTCCTGTACGACGGCGATCGGGTTCTGGGCGGCGGATTCATCGGCGCCGCATCGGCGCCGCGTTTGACACCCGCCGAGCGCCGGTGCTAACTTCCGGCGTTCAGGAGCGGGCATAGCTCAGTTGGTAGAGCGCAAGCTTCCCAAGCTTGAGGTCACGGGTTCGAGACCCGTTGCCCGCTCCAGTTCACCACCTCCCGCGCGCGCGGCCGGCGCCGGGGCGCCGACGAGGATCGATGTTCTTTCGCAAGCGTGAGCGCCACTCCGCCGCCCCTCCGGGCCTGGATAGTGAAGCCGGGGTGCTCGATCGCCTGCGCGGCGGAGAGCGCACCGTCATCGGTGCGCGCACGCGGGTGAGCGGGTCGCTCCGCGGCGAGGGAGCCGTCCTCATCTGCGGCACCCTCAAGGGCGACATCCTCGTGCAGGGCGGCCTGACGATCGCCCCCGGCGCCAGGGTCGAGGCGCGTGTCGATGTCGAGCGCGCCCGCGTCGCCGGCCGCATCGTGGGCGAGGTGCGGGCGCGCGATTCGGTGCGCGTCGACGGCACCGGCACGATCGACGGCGGACTGGCCGCTCCGGTTGTCGATCTGCGCCCGGGCTCGACCCTCCGCGGCCGGGCCTCGATCGCCGGTGTGCCTCGCCGGGGCGACGCCCGCCCGAGGTAGTCGGCGGCAGTCGGCCGCTTGACGCTTTTTTTCCATTCCATTGACAGATTTCGTCACTTCGCTGACGCCCAGGCCCGCGCCGGGGCGCGGAGATGCGCCGATCGCGCGAATCGGGCGCGAATCGGGCGCACGCGAGCCCCGTCGTCGCGCCAGATTCATGGCACATCGCTTGCTGACCCCACCCCCGATCGAAAAAGGGGGAGCGACCGTGAGCGATACCATTCTGATCGTCGACGACGACGAGGGCGTCAGGCAGATCTTGGCCGAGACCCTGCAGACCGCCGGCCACACCGTGACCACCGCGGACTCGGGAGAGCACGCCGTGGCTGCTGTGCGCGAGGCGCCGGTCGACCTGGTGATCCTCGACATGGTCCTGCCGCGGGTGGATGGTCTCGAGGTGCTGCGCGAGATCACGACCCTGCGCCCGGAGACCGCGGTCATCATGATCACCGGTTACGCCTCGGTCGAGACGGCAATCCGGGCGATGAAGATGGGCGCCGTCGACTACATCGTCAAGCCATTCAGGATGGAAGAGGTCGAGCTGATCGTGTCGCGCGCCCTCGAGCGCAGCCGCCTGCGCCGGGAGAATGCCGCGCTCCGTCGCCAGCTGCAGATGACCTGGGGCCTGCAGAATCTGATCGGGCAGAGCCCCGAGATCCGCCGCATCCAGCAGCTCGTCGAGCAGGTGGCCTCCGCCCGGAGCGCGGCGCTCATCACCGGCGCCGCCGGGACGGGCAAGGAGCTGGTGGCGCGCGCCATCCATTTCGGCGGCGAGCGCCGCGGGCAGCCGTTCGTCGCGGTGAGCTGCGCCGGCATCCCGGAGGCGCTGCTCGAGGACGAGCTGTTCGGGCATGTGCGCGACGCCTTCCCTGACGCCACCTCCGACCGCCCGGGTCGCATCGCCGCGGCCGAGGGCGGCACCCTGTTCCTCGACGAGGTCTCGGGCCTGTCCGCCAGCCTTCAGGCCCGGCTGCTGCGTGTCCTGCAGGAGCGCGAGGTGCAGGCGACCGGCGCCGCCGCGAAGATGCCCGTCGATGTGCGCATCGTCGCAGCCTCGACCGCCGATCTGAAGGCACTGGTGACCGAGGGACACTTCCGCGAGGATCTGTTCTACCGCCTCAGCGTCATCCACATCCAGATGCCGGCGCTGCGCGAGCGGCGCGAGGACATCCCGCTCCTGGTGCAGCACGTGCTGGCCCGCTGCTGCCGCGAGATGAACGTGCCGCCCAAGCGCTTCACCGCCGACGCCCTGCGCGTCCTGAGCGAGGCATCGTGGCCCGGCAACGTGCGCCAGCTCGAGAACATCGTCGAGCGCTCGGTGGCGTTGTCGTTCGGTCGCGAGGAGCTCGGTCGCGAGGATCTGCCGCGCGACCTGCTCGACGAGGGCCGCATCGAGCTGCCCGTGATGCACGTGGGAGGGGACGGTTTCTCGCTCGACGAGGTGCTGGCGAACTACGAGCAGCGGATGCTGTACCAGGCGCTGGAGCATTCCGGCTGGGTGAAGACGCGCGCCGCCGAGATGCTCAAGATCAAACGCACGACGCTCATCGAGAAGATGAAGCGGCTCGGCATACCGCTCAAGGGCAACCTCCCCGGCGCCGCCGACACGGCGGGCCCGGAGATGGCGATCGGCGGCGTTGTCAGGCGCGCCTCCTGAGGGTCAAAGCGGCGCCGGGCGCGATCTTCGGTTGCACCCGTTCGGGGGGCTGTGTTATGGTCACGGGGCTTTCCGGTGCAGGCATTGGAGAGCCGCTCCCACGCCGCCCGTCGCTTCGACGCCCCGCGAGGCCGTTTCCGTGAGAGGCGAATCATGTCCCGCGTGCTGATGGTCGACAACCCGGCGTTGTTCCGGATGCTCGACGCGTCGTTCCTGCGCCGGGCCGGATGGGACATCACCGCGGCACGCACCCCGGCCGATCTCGTCGATCGGGCGCGCCGCGCGGCGCCCGACCTCGTCCTGCTCGACAGCCGTGACGGCTTCGATGCGCCCGGGTGCGTCCGCCTCCTCAAACGCGACACCGATCTCTGCGCCATACCGGTTCTCGTGCTGGCGGGGGCGGCCGAGGCCGGCCCCTGCGAGAGCGCGGGCGCCGAGGCGATCCTGACGCATCCGGTGGTCACCGCCGCTGTGGAGACGGCGTTGTGCGCCCTGGCGCGCATCGCCCCGCGCCACGGCCACCGCCGCGCCGCCCGGCTGCCGGCCCGCGTCTCGACACCGGACGGACAGTTGCGCGGGCGGTTGCGGGACATCAGCGCCTCGGGTGCCTTCCTCACGCTGCCGCAACCGGTCGCCGCCGGGACCACACTCGAGCTGCACCTGCGCCTGCCTCTCCCCGAGGGCGGCCGCGACATCGACGCGCGGGCCATCGTGGTGCGCGAGGTCGGCGTGGAGCCCGGCTCACCGCGCATCGCCGGGGTCGGCGTGCGGTTCACGGGAGTCGGCGGCGCCGCCGCGTCGATCATCGATCGCTATGTGAGCCTCGACTTCGACGGCGTCGTGGACGACGCCGGCAGCGGGGAGGAGACGACATGACCGCCGGATGGAGGGCCGATGCCAGAGACCATCATGGTGGTGGATGATGACACCGACATCCTCGAGCTCGCGCGTCTCGTGCTCGAGGGGGGCGGATATCGGGTGATCCCGGCCACCTCCGGGGCCGACGCGCTCCGGACCCTGGCCGGCGAGCACCCCGATCTGATCCTGCTCGACATCAACATGCCCGGCATGGACGGGTGGCAGGTTCTCCGTCTGCTCAAGGTCGACGAGCGGACGAGCGCCATCCCGGTGGCCCTGTTCTCGATCAAGAGCCAGGTGCGCGACCGCGTCTCCGGCCTGCAGGGCGGCGCCTGCGACTACATCGCCAAGCCGTTCGCGTGCGACGATCTGCTCGGGCGGGTGCGCAGCATCCTCGACAACGTGACCGGCCCCGGGGCGGGCGCATGAGCGGCGACCGGCGCCGCGACGACCATCCGGCCGCGTGGGTGGACGAGTCGGAGCGCCTGCGCGCCGGGCTGCTGCGTCTCAAGGGTGCGTTGCATGACCGGGTGACCGGGCTGTTCTCGTATCATCTGTATATCGATCAGCTCAACAGTCTTGCGGACGAACGGCGCATCGGCGTCATGGCGGTCGACTTCCCGTCGCTCGCCGCCCTCGAGGCCGCCTATGGCTGGGAGATGAGCGACCGCTTCCTCGCCGACGCGGCCGCCCGGCTGGCGGACCTGCGCGGACGCGGCCTCCCGGAATCCGCGCTGCTCGCCCTCGATGGGGTGCATGGCGACAGCTTCCTGCTCTTCCTGCACGAGACCGCCGGCAGCGAGCCCGTTTCGGCGGCCGACCTGCCGGCGCTGTCGAAAGCGGTCCTGAACGACGTGCGCGCCGGTCTGCTCGGGGGCCTCGACAGCGGGCGGCCGCGCATCGATCCCGCCGTCGGCTGGTCGCTGGTGAGCGACGCGCCCGCGGCGCGTTTTGAGCGCCGGTTGCACCAGGCGATCCGCGAGGCGCGCGGCATGACCGTGCGCCAGTCGGAGAGTCTCGTCGACGAGCGCGGCGCCGAGGTGCGCTCGATCCTGGCGGCCGGCGGCCTGACGACCTTCTACCAGCCGATCGTCGACATGGAGCAGGGGACGATCATGGGGTACGAGGCGCTCACGCGCGGCCCCGCCAACACCGCCTACGAGAGGGCCGACGCGCTGTTCGCCGGCTGCGGGGGGGAGCCGCTGCTCGACGAGCTCGACCGGGCCTGCCGCTGCCAGGCGGTGCGCAGGGCGCGCGGCCTCGATCCGCGCAAGAAGCTGTTCCTCAACTCCCTGCCGGAGTCCCTCGGGCGGCCCGGTTTCACCGGCGGCGGCTTCCTCGACGCGCTCAGCGAGGCGGCGCTGCAGCCGCGCAACCTGGTGCTGGAGATCACCGAGCGCACTTCGATCGAGGACTTCGAAGCATTCGGGAAGGAGCTCGGGACTCTGCGGCGGCAGGGGTTCCTGGTGGCCATCGACGATGTCGGCACCGGCTACTCGTCGTTGCAGACGATCACCGAGATCCACCCCGATTTCATCAAGGTCGACCTGTCGCTGGTCAAGAACATCCACCGCAGCCTCCTCAAGCAGGAGCTGGTGCACTCGCTCCTGCAGGCCGGTTCGCGCATCGGCGCCCAGGTGATCGCCGAGGGGATCGAGACCGAGGAGGAGCAGCGCACGCTCAGACAGTGCGGCGTGCGCTACGGCCAGGGGTATTTCTTCGCCCGGCCGGCGCCGCCGTTCCCCGGCCTGCAGCCGCGGACCCGGTGAACCCGCCATGAGCGCGCTGCAGGCCATCGCACCTCATCTGCTGGCGGCCCTGGGCCTGGCGCTGGCCATCGCCGCCGTCGCGATCCGGGCGCTGGCGCGCACACGGAGCGCCGCCCGCGACCTGGGCCGCGACCTCACGGCGTTGCGCCGCCATCCGCTCGTCGGGCCGGTGCCGCCGGCCTCGCATCCCGCCCTCGACGGCGCGGTGCGCGAGCTCGCATTGCTCGTCGACGAGCTCAGGAGCCACGTGGTGAGCGCCCAGGAGCGCGCCAACGTGCTCCAGGAGTTGGCCGACGGGCCGTCCGATGTCGCCCTGATCGGTCTCGACGGCGAGTGGCTGGTGGCGTCATTCAGCCGCGGCGCGGTTCAGCTGACCGGTTGGGGGGCCGCCGAGATGGCGGGGCGCCACGTCGAGGCGTTGTTCGCCCCGGGCGAGTGGGAGCGGATCCTGCCGAAGATGGCGCGCCGCTCGGTGCGCGAAGAGGGGTTCGCCGAGACCGTGACCTTGACGACCCGGGGCGGCGAGGGGCGTCCCTGCCGGCTGTCGGTCGGCCCGGGCGGCGGCGCGACCGGCGGCACCCTGCTGGTGGCCCGCGACCTGGGGGCGGAGATCGAGCTGGAGCGGCGCCTGCGGATCTCCGAGGAGCGCCATCGCCGTCTCGTCGAGGAGGTCCGCGACGGCGTCGTCGTCCTGCAGGCGGGCAACGTGGCCTACGCCAACCCGGCGCTGGCGCGCCTGCTCGGCCGGGAAGGGGAGAGCCTGCAGGGGCGCCCGTTCAAGGATCTGATCGAAGCCCGCGACCTGCTGCGCGTCATCGACCTCCTGGCGCGCGCCGAGCGCGGCGCACCCGACACCGGCGAGACCTCCTGCCGGCTCGCGACCCCCGGCCGGGCGCCCATCGAGGCGCGGCTCACCTGGTCGGCGACCGAATACCAGGGCCGGCGGGCGGTCTTCTGCACCGTGGCCGATCTCACCGAGAGAACGCGCCACGAGCGCGCCCTGGTCGAGAGCGAGGCGCGTCTGCGCGCGACGCTCGAGGCGGCCGGGGACGGCCTGGTGGTGCTGTCCGACTCCGGCCGCGGTCTCGCGGTCACGCTCGCCAATCCCGCGCTCCTCGGCCTGGCGGCCGCCGCGCCGGGTGACCTCGACGGGGCCGTGGCGGGCGCCCTCGCCGGCGCCCTGGGGCTGGCCGAAGAGGTCGTGGAGACGCTCGCGGAGGAGGCGCGCGCCGGTCGGTCGGCGCGGCGCGATGGCGTCGAGACGGCGGGGGAGCGGCGCGCCATTCTCGATCTGGCGGCGGCGCCCATCCGGTCGCGGAGCGGCGAGGTCCTCGGCGTGATCCTCACGGCGCGCGATGTCACCACGCGCTTCGATCACGAGCGCGCCCTGAATTCCACCGTCGACGAGCTGACCACGGCCAAGGCGGGGCTCGAAGCGTCATTGGGAGAGCTGCGCGAGGCGCGCGAGGCGCTGTCCGAGCGCAACACCGCGCTCGAGCGCCTCAACACCGAGCTGCGCTCCCTCGACGAGATGAAGTCGAACCTGCTGGCGAACGTGTCGCACGAGCTGCACACCCCGCTCGTGTCGATCAAGGGTTACACCGAGATGATCCTGAAGCGCAAGCTCGGGCCCCTGACGCCGGAGCAGGAGCGCGGGCTTCAGGTTGCCAACAAGAACATCGATCGCCTGATCGAGCTGATCGACAACCTGCTGTCGTTCGCCCGCCTCGAAACCGGCGAGGCGCGCCTGACGATCGAGGACATCCCGCTGTGGCAGCTGGTCGACGAGGCGGTCGACCTGGTGGGCGAGCGCATCCGGCGGCGCAACATCTCGGTCACGACGCAATACGAGGGCGACGACCTCATGGTGCGCGGCGATCGGGTGAAGCTCGGCCAGGTCTTCACCAACCTGCTCACCAACGCCGTGAAATTCAACCGCGACGGCGGTCGCATCGCCCTCGCGGGGCGGCGCACCGCCGGTGGTTTCGTCGAAATCGAGGTCGCCGACACCGGTATCGGCATCCCGCCCGAGGAGCAGGAGAAGATCTTCGAGCGCTTCTACCAGGTCGAGTCGGGGCCGCGCCGCCGCTACGAGGGGACCGGCATCGGCCTGTCGATCGTGCGCGACATCCTGCGCCTGCACGGCGGCTCGATCCGCGTGCACAGCGTGCCCGAGGAGGGTTCGACCTTCGTGCTCACCCTGCCGATGGCGCGCCGCACCACGACCGGCGAGAGCCGACCCCCCGCCGGGCGCGGCCGCGCCCGCGAATCCTCAGAGTAGACCCGCAAAACCGCGCTGGCGCGCCGCCTCGTAGAGCAGGATCGCGGCGGCGGCGTGCACATTGAGCGACGAGATCCCCGGCGCCATCGGGATGCGCACGCGCGCGTCGGCCGCCGCGAGCAGTTCCCCCGGGAGGCCCGCCCCCTCGCTGCCGACGCAGATGACCGACGGCCCCTCCAGGCCGGCCTCGGCCGGTGGCACCTCCCCGGCGACATCGGCGGTGACGACCCGCAGGCCGGCGGCGCGCAGGGCGCCGATCGCGGCGTCGCTCCTGGCGCCCGCGATCGGCAGGCGGAAGTGCGCCCCCATGCCCGCGCGCACCGCGCGGCTCGAGTGCGGATCGGCGGTGCCTTCGAGCGCCACCAGGCCGCCGGCCCCGAGAACGAGCGCGCTTCTCGCCATGGTGCCGACATTGCCGGGGTCCTGCACACCGTGCGCCGCGAGGACGAGCGTCGGGCGCAGGGCCAGGAGGTCGGCGAGCGCCGACGCCGGCCGGCGCACGACCAGCAGGATCCCCTGGTCGCCGGAGCCCGTTGCGATTGACTCGAGGAGGGCGGGCCGCACGGTCAGAACATCGGCGCCCCGGCCGGCGAGGACCGCCGCCAGCCGGCCGGCTTCGGTGCCGGGGCCGGCGGGGCCGGTGATGAAGACGCGCGTGACCGGCGCCGCCGCCGCGACCGCCTCGCCGGCGAGATGCGCGCCCCAGGCGAGGTAGAGCCCTTTGCTGTCACGCGCGCCGCGGTCGCGCTCGAGGCGGCGCGCCTCGCGCACCGCCGGGTTGTCGAGGCTGTCGATGACACGCGGGGCGCGGCTCATGCCGCCGCCTCGCGGGGCCCAGTGTCCCGAGTCAGAAGTCCCTCACCTATTGCGACGGCCCTCCACGCCCCTGGCGGCGTTGGGCCTCCTCCGAATACTCCCGGTATTCCCTCGTCGGCCCGCCTTGCCAGCGACGTGGATCGCTCGCCGGAATAGGCAAGGGACTTCTGACTCGGGACACCAGCCGGGCGGAGCCCGGGGCTGCGGCCGGCGCCGGCGCGCACGCGGCGGCGCGGCTGCGCTATAGTGGAGCGTCCGTCGCGACGGAAAGCGAGGCTCCCATGGCGCCCAAGGTGTATCGGATCGATCCGCAGAATCCCGAACCCGCCGCGATCGCCCGCGCCGCCGAGGCGCTGCGCAAGGGCCTGCTCGTGATCTACCCGACGGAGACCTTCTACGGCCTCGCGTGCAACCCGCGCGATCCGGCGGCCGTCGAACGCATCTTCGAGGCGAAGGGTCGCCCCGATCGGATGGCGCTGCCGCTCATTGCCGGCGACCGCGACGCGGTCATGCTCTGCGCCCGTGACATCCCCGATGCCGCCCGCCGTCTGATGGACGCCTTCTGGCCGGGGCCGCTCACCCTCGTCCTGCCGGCGGCCGACGACCTGCCGCCGCGGCTCCTGGGTGGCGGCCACACCGTCGGCGTGCGCGTCTCGTCGCACCCGATCGCCGCCGCCCTGGCGCGCGCCGCCGGCGGCCCGATCGTCGCCACCAGCGCCAATCGCTCCGGCGGGCCGCCGCCCACCAACGCCGACGAGGCGGCGCAGGCCCTCGGCGACAACGTGAGCCTGATCCTGGATGGCGGGCCGACGCACGGCGGCAGCGCCTCGACCGTGATCGATCTCACCGCCGCCCCGCCCCGCCTGCTGCGCTCCGGCGCGGTCTCGTCGGGCGCCCTCGAGGCGGCGCTCGGCGGCCGGATCAGCTGAGGCGGCGGGCGGCACGCCGCCCCCCGGCAGCACCCGTGTCAGCCACAGCGGCCGGAAGTCGGCCCCCGACAGGAGCACGAACCCGTCGACCCGCGGCCCGAGAACGGCGGTGACATCGCGGTGCCAGAGGACGATGTATGGCCGATCGACCGCCAGGATCGCCTGCAGGCGCCCGTAGATCTCCCGTCGTACCGCCGTGTCGGTCGCGCCGGCGCCGGCGTCGATCAACCGGTCGGCCGCGGTGTTCCGGTAGCCGCCGCGGTTGAGACCCGCGGGGGGCACCGCCGCCGAGTGGAACCGCAGGCGGTAGATATCGGGGTCGGAGAGATCGGTCCAGTTCGACACGACGATCTGGAACCTCCCCGCCTTGAGGTCTTCGTAGAAAGTGGCCCACTCGTAAGTCCTGATGTCCACGCCAATCCCCACCTCGGCCAGCTGCGCTTGCAGGACCGCCGCCTGCTGCCGCGCCAGGTCGCTGGACGGCGCCTTGTACTCCAGGCGGAACCGCACATCCGGCCCCGGGCCGTCGGGGTCGGGGTGGCCCGCTTCGTCGAGCAGACGCATCGCGCGCGCCGTGTCGTGCGGCGCGCGCGCGACGTCGGGATTGTAGGCCCAGTGGCCGGGCGGCAGAAGACCGGTCGCGAGGGTCGCCCCACCGCGCAGCAGGTGCCGGACGACCGCGTCGGGGTCGAGGGCGCAGGCGATCGCCTCCCGCACCCGCGCCTCCCCGACAAGCGGGTCGCCGAGGTTGAACGCCATGTAGACGGCGTTGCGCCCCGGCTTCGACAGGACCCGGAATCCCGGTGTCCGGCGAATCCGTGCCACGCCGTCCGGCGGCAGATCGTTCACCACCATGTCGACACCGCCGGTCAGAAGCTCGAGCAGACGGGAGGTTTCCGACGGGATGATGCGCAGCCGCACGCTGTTCGGACCGACCGGCCCCTCGAAGTACCGGTCGAAGCGCGCCAGCAGCAGATCCTCGTCCTTGCGATAGCGCGCCAGGCGGAAGGGGCCGGTCCCGATGGGACGGCGCGCCGCTTCGTCGCCCGTGCCGGTCCTGAGGATCGGCACCGTGAGGTTGGCGACCGCCGGCGCGAATGGCCGCGTCAGACGAAAGACGACCGTCGATGGATCGGGCGCCTCGATGGAGGCGAGCCTCTCGAGGTCGGCACGGCGGAACGACGGCACGCGCCCGTCGAGGATCGAGCGGTAGGTGTCGACGACATCCGCCGAGGTCAGGACGGCGCCGTCGTGGAACCGCACGCCGGGTCGCAGCCGCACGACGAGCGTCAGCGGGTCGGGCGCGTCGATCGCGATCGCGAGGTCGAGCACCGGCCGGGCGTCGTCCCCCGTGCGCACCAGCGCGTTGAACACCAGGTCCTGGAAACGCCGGCTCGCTTCGTCCGAGCCGACGCGCGGATCGAGGCTCGACGGACCGCTGTCGATCGCGATCGTGAGCCCGCCGGGGTCGGGCGGCCGCGCCCCGCAGGCGCCGCCGGCCGCCGCGGTGGCGAGGAGGGCGGGGAGGACCCAGCGTGGCATCGCGCATCTCCCGGCCGGCGCAGCACGGCACCGGCCGGCGCATGATAGACAGTGCCGCCGGCCGGCGGCAATGCCCGCCGTCCGCGAGCGCCCGGGCGCCGTTGCCGGGCCCATCGCCCTCGCCTATACTTCCGCTCCGCATGCTGCGAAGCACCCTCCGATCCAACTGCGAAACCGGTTCGCGGCGCCACCTCGCGGCGCGGCGCCCCGCGATCGCGTCGACGAACCTCGTGAGGTCGATCCTCATCGCGCCGGTGGCGTTTCTGGCGTCGCTGGCCGTCGCGGCACCCGGAGGGTACGATCGGGTGCTGGTGATCGGCTTCGACGGCGCCGACGCGGCGCTGGTCGAGCGCTACATGCAGGAGGGGCGCCTGCCGAACCTCAAGGCGCTGCGCGAGGCCGGGATGTACGCGCCCCTGCGCAGCACCAACCCGCCGCAGACGCCGGTCTCCTGGGCGACCTTCGCGACCGGCATCAACCCGGGTCGCACCGAGATCTTCGACTTCCTGCGCCGCACCGAGGGGACCTATCTTCCCGAGTTCGCCATGATCAAGGAGGGCAGGAAGCCGCTCCTCTTCGGGGCGCGCAACCCACTCGTCGCCGCGCTTCTCGCCGGTTTCACCGCCGCGCTCCTGGGCGGTGCCGTGGCGTTGCTCCTGCGCGTCCGCGGCCCGGCGCTCGCGGGAGTGGCGCTGGCGGCGGCCGCGGTGGCGGGTGGCGGCATGGCGTTGGCGGCGGCGCGCTGGCTGCCGCGCGAGGTCCCCGATGCGCACAACACGCGCAAGGGGTTGCCGTTCTGGACCGTCGCGGCCGCCGCCGGGGTGCCGTCCCGGGTCATCAACGTGCCGGCCACATTCCCGGCCGAGAGCCATCAGGACCTGACGATGCTCTCGGGGCTCGGCGTCCCCGACATGCGCGGCCGCATCGGCTCGCCGTCGTACTACACCTCCGACACCGCCCTGACCCTCAGCGACAACCAGTTCAGCGTCGAGATCGTCAAGCTCGACGCGAAGCGCGGCCGCATCGCGACCTCGATCATCGGCCCGTACAACAAGCCGTTCTGGGACTACCCGATCGACGCGGCGGCGAGCGGCGCCGCCAACGCCGAAGAGCGCAAGCGGCGCCGCGATGCCGCCGAGGCCGCCCTCAGGAAATCCGGCGTCCGGCGCCGCTTCGATATTCCGTTCACCATCGACGCCGACGACCGGGGTGCGACGCTCACCCTGGCCGGCCGCAGCCAGACAATCCGACCCGGCGAATGGAGCGGCTGGTTCGAGGTGCCGATCACGGTCAACCCCATGGTCGATCTCCTCAACCCGCTCGAGGGGATTGTGCGCTTCAAGCTCCTGGCGCTCGATCCGGAGCTGCGGCTCTACATGAGCCCGCTCAACTTCCATCCCGACTGCCAGCCGATCCCGTTCGCGTCGCCGAAAAACCTGGCGCGCGATCTCGTGCGCGAGGTCGGCCTGTTCAAGACCCTGGGCTGGCCGATCGACACCTGGTCGCTTCCCTCGGGTCTCACCGACGAAACCCACTTCCTCGAAGACATGACGGCGACGGTCGCGACGCAGCGGGCGATGATGCTCCGGGCGCTCGAGTCGGGCACCGATCGGCTGTACGTGCAGGTGTTCGACTTCACCGACCGGATCGCGCACCTCTTCTGGCGTCTGCTCGACCCCGCCCACCCGCTTTACGACGCCGAGGCTGCGGCGCGCTGGGCCGGCGAGGTCCCGAAGGCCTACGAGACGATGGATGCGCTGGTCGGCGAGGCGGTGGCGAAGGCGGGCCCGCGCACCGCGGTGATCGTTTGCTCGGATCATGGCTTCGCCTCGTTCCGGCGCGGCGTCAACTACAACACCTGGCTCGTAAAGAACGGGTTCATGACGCTGCGCGAGCCGGCGGTCGCCGGCAAGACGCTCGAGGACCTGTTCGACAAGGGGCAGCTGGGCGAGTTCTTCAAGTATGTCGACTGGTCGCGCACCAGGGCCTATGCCATGGGCCTGGGGAACATCTACATCAATCTGCTGGGGCGCGAGCCCAAGGGGAGCGTGGCGCCGGGGCGCGAGTACGACGAAGTCCGCGACGCGATCGCGCGCGGTCTCGAGACCCTCGTCGACGAGGCGACCGGCGAGCATCCCCTGACGCGGGTCTACCGGCGCGAGGAGATTTACACGAAGTTCGATCCGCGCGTCATCCCCGACCTTCGGGCGGCCAACTCCGATCACTACCGCGTCGGCTGGCAGACCGCCCTGGGCGAGGTGCCGCCGAATGTCTTCGAAGACAACCTCAAGGCCTGGAGCGGCGACCACTGTTCCAACGACCCGGCGGTCGTCAAAGGCGTGCTGTTCTCCAACATCCGCCTCGACACCAGGGACCCGTTCATCGGCGACATCTACCCGACCGTGCTCGCCCTCCTCGGCCTGCCGCCGGTGGCCGGTCTCGATGGGCGCAACCTGCTCGGCGGGGAGGCCGGACGCTGACCGTCACCACGCCGCGGTGGCGGCGCGGCCGCCGGCGGGTGCGCGCCGCGGTCCCGTTGCCCATGTTCGCCCTGCTCATCCTCGTGTCCGGGATGCGCGGCCCGCTCCTCGCCGGCGCCCCACCGGCCGCGGAGGCGCCGGCCGCGGATGGCACCACCCCGACCACCGCGGGGCCCGGCCAGCCCGCCGGCGCGAGCGACGACACCGCGGCCGCCGACACCCCGGAGCGGCAGAAAGAGGAAGAGCGGCTGCGCGCCATCCGGGCGCAGATCGAAGCGCTGCGCGCCCGGCTCGTGGCCGGCGAGGAGGAGGCGGGCAGCCTGCTCGAGTCGCTCGATGAGATGGATCTGACCATGGCGGTCCTGGCGCGCGAGGCGACCCTCCTCGAACGCGAGATGACGACGGCGATCCGCGCCGAGGAGCGCGCCCGCCTGGCCGCCGCGGCGGCCCGGCAGCGCGCCGTCGCGGCGGAGGCGGAGCTGCGCGCCTGGCTCGTGCGGCTCTACAGGACCGGCCCGGCGCCCGGCGTCCGCCTAGCCCTTCTGGCCTCGTCGCCCGCCAGCGTTGCCGTGGCGGCGCGCGCCGCCGAGCGGCTGGCGCTCTTCGAGGGGCGCCGTGTCGATCGGCTGCGCGACGAGCGGGCGAAAAGCGAGACCGGGGCGCGCGCTCATCAGGCTGCCCTGGCGCGGCTCGCCACGATCGGCGCCGAGCTCGACCGGAGACGCGCCGACCTTCTCGTGACCCGGCAGGGGAAGGGGGCGCTCCTCGACGGGATCCGGGCGCGGCAGGAGCGCGGGCAGGAGGCGCTGGCCGCCCTGGTCCAGATCGAAACCAACCTACGGGCGCTGCTCCGTTCCCTGGCCGGCGGTGGCGTGGGAGCGGCACCGTCGCATGGCCTGCCACGCTTCCGGGGCCTCTTGAACTGGCCGGTCCAGGGGCCGGTCGCCCTGGGATTCGGGAACGTCCGCCACCCGCGGTTCGACACCCAGGTGCCGCACCCCGGGCTGGAGATCGCCTGTCCTCCCGGCGCGACGGTCGGCGCCCTGTTCGATGGCAGGGTCGTTTTCAGCTCCTGGTTCCGGGGATATGGCGAGATGATTGTCATCGACCACGGCGACGAGTATCTTTCCATCTACGGTCAGCTGGGCGAGAGGCTCGTCGAGGCCGGGCAGGAGGTCCGGCGCGACCAGCCGATCGCGCGCTCCGGCGAGGAAGGAACGTTCGGTGTGACCGGGCTGTACCTCGAGGTTCGACATCAGGGCCGCGCCGAGGACCCCCGGCCGTGGCTCCGTAAAGGAAGCGCACAGGCCGCCGGCACCGGCGGGAGGGACGATCGATGACGTTGACGCTCGACAGGAAGCTCCTGGTGGGGGTGTCGGCCGCCCTCGTCGCCATGACTCTCTTCGGTGGCTTCACCGGCCGCACCGCGACCGTCGAGGGCACCTACGACTACCTGCGTGTCTTCAACGAGGCGCTCTACCTCGCGGTCAACAACTACGTCGAGCCGGTCGGGATCGACGCCCTGATGCAGGGGGCCTATCGCGGCCTGCTCGAGTCGCTCGACCCCGCCAACGAGTACCTGACACCGGAGCAGTTCCAGAAGGCGTCGAAGGGCGACAGCGCCGGCGCGGCGGAGATCGGGTTGAGCGTCTCGAAGCGCCACGGCTACATCGTCGCGGTGGCCGCGGTCCCGGGGGGCCCGGCGGCCGGGGCGGGTCTCGTCACCGGGGACGCCATCCTGACCATCGACAACCGGCCGACGCGGATGATGGGGGCCTGGGAGGCGAGCCAGGCGCTGCGCGGCAGGGCGGGGACGAAGGTGACGCTCAATGTGGCGCCGCGGGACGGCGGCGACCGCCGCACGGCCACGATCGAGCGCAAGGTCATGACACCGGCCGTACCGACCGGCGTGGCCACCGGCGACGCCGGTGTGGTTCAGGTGGCGGGGATCCGCGAAGGGGATGCGCGCCGGCTCCATGAGGCGGTCGTTGCGCTCAAGGGGCAGGGCATGAAGCGACTCCTGCTCGACCTGCGCGGCTGCGTCTCCGAGTCGCTCGCCGAGCCCATCGGCATGGCGAGCCTGTTCATCAGCGACGGGGTGATCGTCAGCGTCGCCGATCGCCAGGAGGGCGACAAGGCGTACCGCGCCGACGGCCGCCGCCGCGTCTGGGACGGGCCGATCGCGGTCCTTGTGGACGAGGGAACCAGCCGCGGCTGCGAGGCGCTGGCGGCGGCGCTGCGCGACGGCCTCGGCGCGGCGGTCGTCGGGCAGAAGACGTGGGGCGCCGGCACCGTCACCTCGCTCGTGCCGCTGCGCAACGGCGACGGGGTCATCCTGGCGACCGGGCTGATGCAGTCTCCCACCGGCAAGGAATGGAACGGCGAGGGGCTCGATCCCGATCTCGTGATCGCCGGTGACATCCGCGACGAGGGGGATCCGCAGCGCCGGAAGGCGATCGAGTACCTCCGGGGTCTGGGCGCGCCCGCCGCCCGCGACGCCGCCTGAAGCCGCTCCGGCACGGCGATTCTGGACGCCGCGCAGGGCCGCCCCTATATTGACCCGCAGGTCCGCCGTCTGCCCGCGCGGGCCGGGGGGCGCGCGGTTGAGTCTTCCGCGTAACATCGGTCGTTACGAGATCCTCGACGAGATCGGCCGCGGGTCGATGGGCGTCGTTTACCGCGCCCGCGATCCGCGCATCGGTCGGACCGTGGCGCTCAAGTGCGTCGCGTTCGCCTTCCCGCTGGCGCCGGGCGAGGAGCACGAGTTCCTGCAGCGCTTCTACCACGAGGCGCAGATCGCCGGCCGCCTGAGCCACCCGAACATCGTCACCATCCATGACGTGGGCACGCGCGAGGCCGACGGGGCCGCCTTCATGGCGATGGAGTTCGTCACCGGCACGAACCTCCAGGAGCTCCTCGCCGGCGGCGGACGTCTGGCCTTCCCGCAAGTGGCCACCGTGGCCCGGCAGGCGGCCGAGGCGCTCGATTACGCCCACGGCTGCGGCGTCGTGCACCGCGACATCAAGCCCGGCAACCTGGTGCTCGCCGAGGGCGGCCAGCTGAAGATCCTCGACTTCGGGATCGCCCGCATCGCCTCCGCCGACGCGACCAAGCCGGGGCGTCTCCTGGGCACGCCGAACTACATGGCGCCCGAGCAGGTCACCGCATCGCCGGTGGACGGCCGGGCCGATCAGTTTTCCCTCGCGGTGACGATCTACCACCTGATCACCGGCGAGCGCCCGTTCAGCGGCGAGAGCCTGACCGCGATCTCGTACCAGGTGGTCAACATCACCCCGCCGCCGCCGTCCCGGCTCAACCCCACGGTTCCCCCCGGTGTCGACCCGGTCCTCGGACGCGCCATGGCGAAGAACCCCGCCGACCGCTACGCCAACTGCGCCGAGTTCGCCGCCGATCTCGGCGGATCGCTGGCCGCATGGAAGGAGGCGGCGCATCGCGACACGCCCTCCACGCTCGTCACCGCGTCCGTGCTCGTGGAACGCGCCGACGGATCGGCTGCGGGGTGGCGCGGCCTGGTCGCCGGCGGGCTGGCGGCGGGTGGCGCCCGCGGCCTCGCGCTCTGGGGCATCGGCCTGACCATCCTCGGCGCGCTGGCGGCCGCGCCGATCCTGTTGCGCGGCGATGCCCGCACGCACCCCGCCGTGGCGCCGCTGTCGGGGCCGCGCGCCGCCAACCTCATGACCCCGCCGGCGGCCGCGGCCGCTGTGCCCCGTCCCGGAGAGGCGGCGCAGGGGACGCTCGCCGTCAACCTCGTCCACCGCTTCGAGCGCGCCACGGTCTACGTGCGCATCGACGGCACCGAGGCGGCGAAGGCGACGATCGGCGGTCGCGGCGGCAAGACGCGCTGGAGCCGGTCGTTCCCGGTGGCGGCAGGGAAGCGCCGGGTCGAGATCCGCATCGCCGGCGAGGGGGTCGACGAAATCGACGGCACCGACATCGACGTGCCGGCCGGGGGCCAACGGGCCGTCCACGCGTCGCTCAGCTCCCTCACCCACCGCCTCAAGGTCCGCCCGGACGACGCGGGCGCGGGGGAGCCGTGAAGCGTCTCGTCGCCGCGCTCGTCGCCGTCACCGCCGCCGGGCTCGGCGGCACCGCCGGCGCCGCGACCGACGACTCGGCGGCGCTCGTGTCGCGACGGGCCCAGGCCTACAACCTCTATTCGCGGGCACAGATGCTCCTCCTGCACCAGCAGGATGCCGCCGCGGCCGATCTCCTCGACCGAGCGGTCGAGCGTGACCCCTCCCCCGATCTGATACTCGAGGCGGCGCGCGCCCAGGCCGCCATAGGGCGCTTCGACCGGGCGGCACAGTACGTGGCGCGGGCGTTGGCGGCCCGACCCGACTGGGCCGCCGCCCTGGCGCAGATGGGCGACCTGCACCTGGCGCTGGCACGTGCCGGCGAAGACGTGCCGGGGAATGTCGAGGCGGCCCTCGATGCCTACCGCAGGGCGGCGAAGGCCGATCCCGGCGACCTCGAGACGACGCGCGCTCTCGCCGAACTGTGCGCCCAGACCGGCCGGCCCGACGAGGCGATCGGGCATCTGACGGAACTGGCGGCGCGCCACACCCTGCCGGCCAACCTCAGCCTGCTCCTGGCGCGCCTCTACCTGCGCGCCGGCCGCGCGACCGACGCGGCGCCGATCCTCGAGGCGCTGGTGCGACGGTCGCCCACCAGCCAGGAGGCGGTCGACCTGCTCGCCACGCTGTACGAAAGCGAGGGCCGGTTCGACGAGGCCATCACGCTGTACGCGCCGCTGCTCGAGACCGGTGCCGCGCGCGTGGGGCTCAACGCGCGGCTCGGGGTGCTCCACCTCGAGGCGCGCCGGCCGCGCGAGGCGGCCGGAATCCTCGAGGGCGCTTTGGCCCTCGACCCGGGATCGACCGACCTGCTCCTGCTGCTCGTCCAGGCATACGACCAGGCCGGCGACCTCGAGGCGGCGAGCGGCGCCTGCGACCGCCTGCTCCTCCTCGACCCCGATCTGCTCGAGGCACGGTTCCACCGCGCCCGCCTCCTGCGCCAGCGTGGCGACGCCGCCGCGGCGCGCGCCGGCTACGAGGAGCTGTTGCTGCGTGCGGCCGGGCGCGACACCATTGACGAGCGCGCCGAGACGATCGTCACCCTGGCCTGGGGACAGGCGGGCCTCCTTGCCTTCGCGGCGCGCGACTGGCCCGCCGCGGCCGATCGCCTGGGCACGGCGCTGCAGCGATCGCCTGAGCCGGCGGCCGACCTGGCCCGGCTGCGGACACGGGCGCTCATCGAGGCGGGCGACCTCGACGCCGCCGCCACCGCCCTGGCGCAGGCCACCGCGGCCTTCCCGGAGGACCTCGAGGTGCGCGTCCTGGGGTGCGATATCGCCGCGACGCGCGGCGACGAGGCCGGGGCCGTCTCATGCTGCCGGTCGATCCTCGAAGACAGCGCGGGCTCGGTGGACGCCTTCCTGGCGGTGTCGCAGTCGTTCATGCGCCGCCGGCAGTTCGACGCCGCCGAAGCGACGCTCCGTGAGGCGGTCGGCCGGCATCCCGCCGACGACCGCCTCCTGTTCGAGCGTGGCGCGGCGCTCGAGCGCGCCGGGCGGCGCGGCGAGGCCGAGCATGTCCTCGCCCTGGCGATCGAGCGCAACCCCGAAAACGCCATGGCCCTCAACTACCTCGGCTACATGCTGGCCGACAGCGGCCGCCGCCTGAAAGACTCGCTGGCTTTTGTCGAGCGCGCCCTGGCGCTCGATCCCGACAATCCCGCCTACCTCGACAGCCTCGGCTGGGCGTTGTTCAAGATGGAGCGCTATGCACCGGCCGAGGAGAAGCTCAGGGCCGCCCTGCGGTACGATGCCACCGACCCGGTTCTCCGCGAGCATCTCGGCGACCTGCTGATCGCCACCGGACGGCCGGAGGAGGCGGTGCGAGAATGGGAGGCGGCCCTGCAGTGCGGCCACGAGGAGCCGGAGCGGATCCGCGAGAAGATGCAGCGGGTCCGCGCCGTGGATTCCGCCGGCCACTGATCCGTGACGCGGCGCCGGCCGCGCCGACCGCCATTGCTCGCCGCCCCCATGCGGGGTTCCTGCCGCTCCTGGCGATCATCGCGACCGCGGCCTGCGCCACCGGCTCCAGGGTCCCCGCTCCGGCGGTCTCCGAAACGGCATCAGGATACCCGGGCGTCCGTCTCCTGTATGCCGCCCGCATCGAGGGGCCCGATGGCCGGCACGCCAGCCTTCGCCTGGCGGCGGCGGTCGCCCCGCCGGCGCGGCTGCGGCTCGAGGCCCTCGGGCCGACCGGCGGTACGCGCCTCGTGCTGGCCACGGACGGCGCCCGCGCGGTGGCCCTGGTGGTGCCGGAGCGCCGGTTCGATACCGCCGACGCCACCCCGGCGGCGCTCGCCACCTGGACCGGCCTGCCGCTCGGACCGGCCGCCCTCGTGGCCCTGCTCGGCGGACACGCCCCGTGCCCGGCACCATCCACCGTCGATGCCGGCGGTGCCGGCACCGACCCCTGCCCGGACCTCCGGTTCCAGCCGTCGGGCGCGGCAGGGGGCGGCGGGCCGGATTGCAGCGGGACCCTCTACACCCGGCCAGGAGGCCGGGTCCTGGCCACCATCGAATGCGCGGTGGGCGAGGCGGGCCGCTGGCCGGAGCGGATCCGCGTCGAACTCCCGTCCAGCGGCCGGTCGATCGAGCTGCGGCGGACCGGCGGACCGGCGGCGGCGCTGCTCGGGGACGCTCTTTTCGCGCCGGCGATCCCGGCCGGATTCCGGCATTCAGACCTGCTGACACCGACCGACTCCGAGTCGCTCCTGGAAGGCGACAGAGGAACGCAATGACCCGCCTGAGCCTGCGGGCGCCGGCCAAGATCAACCTGAACCTCCGCATCGTCGGGCGGCGGGCCGACGGCTACCACGACATCGAGAGCGTCGTGCAGAGCGTCACCCTCTACGACACCCTGGAGATCACCCTTGCGGGCGAGGGGCTGGCGCTCGAGGTCGATGATCCCGCCATTCCCGCCGGACCGGAAAACCTCGTCTTCAAGGCGGCCGCGCGACTCCTGGACCGGCTTTCCGGCCGGCCGGGCCTCAGGATGCGGCTTGCCAAGGGGATCCCGGCGGGGGCGGGGTTGGGCGGGGGGAGCAGCGACGCCGCCGCCGCCCTGGTCGGGGTCGACCGGCTGCTGGGTCTGGGACTGTCGGGGGCGGCACTGCACGCCCATGCCGCCGCCCTGGGGTCGGATGTCCCGTACTTTCTGGTCGGGGGCACCGCCCTGTTGACCGGCCGCGGCACCGAGGTCGATCCGCTCCCGGATGCGCCCCCCGGCGACCTCCTGATCGTGCATCCCGGAGAGCCTCTGTCGACCGCGGCCGTCTATGCGCAGCTTCAAGAGCCGTTGACACTTGCGCCCAAACCCGTTAGCATCTCCGGCTTCGGGCGCATCCCCGTGGATCTCGTTTCGTGGGTGCGGGCCGGCAACGACCTGGAGCCGCACGCCGAACGTCTTTGTCCGGACATCGTCCGGATCAAGACGATGCTGGCCGGCGCCGGTGCCGTTGCCGCCGCCATGACCGGCAGTGGCTCGGCCGTTTTCGGTCTGTTCGAAAACGGCGCGGCCGCGGCCGGGGCGGCGCGGCATGCCGAGCGGGACGGGTTTCGGGCCTTTCGCTGCCGCACCCTCGATCGCGCGTCGTATCATCTGGGGCAAATGCTCCCGTGAACGCGCCGGGGGCGGCGGACCGGGAGGTAGCCGGGCATGGAGATCACCGACGTCCGGGTGTTCCCTGTCGATGAGGAGAAGCTGAAGGCGTTCGTCTCGATCATCATCGACGACTGCTTCGTGGTCAGCGACATCAAGGTCATCAGCGGCACGAGCGGGTTGTTCATCTCGATGCCGAGCAAGAAGAGGAAGAACGGCACCTTCCGGGACATCGCCCACCCGCTGAACAGCGAGACGCGACGGCGGATCGAAGAGCGGATCCTGGAGAAATACCGCGACACCGTGGCGCGGCGGGAGAAGGGCCTTCCGCTCGAGGCGGCGGGGCCGGACGGGGATACCGACGAAGGCGGGGCATGACCGGTGGGCCGTTGGGGCGTCGTCAAGCGGTAAGACACTGGACTTTGGATCCAGCACCGGAGGTTCGAATCCTCCCGCCCCAGCCACTACCGGGGGCGCGGGGGAGGGAAGGGCGGGGATGAGCAAGGCGGCCACCGACGGCGACCTGAAGGTCTTCACGGGGAACGCGCACCCGGCGCTGGCCCGCGAGATCTGCAGCGTCCTCGGCATCGAGCTCGGCGAGGCCGACGTGCACCGCTTCGCCGACGGCGAGTCGTACTTCCACATCCTCGAGAACATCCGCGGCACCGACGTGTTCGTCATCCAGCCGACCTGTCCTCCGGTGGATTCGAACCTGATGGAGTTGCTGGTGATGCTCGACGCCTTCAAGCGATCGTCGGCGGCGCGCATCACGGCGGTGCTGCCGTACTACGGCTACGCCCGCCAGGACCGCAAGGACAAGCCGCGCGTGCCGATCACCGCCAAGCTGGTCGCGGATCTTCTGACGGCCGCTGGGGCCGACCGCATCCTGGCGATGGACCTGCATGCGCCGGCGATCCAGGGCTTCTTCGATATCCCGGTCGATCACCTGTTCGCCGCCCCCGTGCTCATCGACCAGGTGGCGCGGATGAACCTGAAGGATCTGGTGATCGTGTCGCCCGACGCCGGCGGCGTCGAGCGCGCGCGCGCCTACGCCAAGCGGCTCGACGCCTCGCTCGCGATCATCGACAAGCGCCGCGGCGAGGGCAACGAACCCCAGGTCATGCACGTCATCGGCGAGGTCGAGGATCGGAACGCCCTGATCGTCGACGACATGGTCGACACGGCGGGGACGCTGGTCGGCACCGTGCAGGCGCTGGCGCGCAAGGGCACGAAGTCGGTCTACGGTTGTTTCAGCCACGCGGTCCTGTCGGGACCGGCCATCGAGCGCATCCGCTCGATGGAGATGGCGCAGATGGTGGTCACCAACAGCATCCCGATCGACGAGGCCAAGGCGAAGTCGGGCCGGATCACGGTGCTGTCGGTGGCGGGCCTCCTCGGCGAGGCCATCCAGAGGATTCACACGAACTCGTCCGTCAGCTCCCTGTTCGTGTAGGGGACGGCACGGCAAGGGGCCCGGGCGCGCCCGGCGGAGGAACGGCGCAATGAAAGAACAGGTCGTGGACGTGACGCGGCGCGAGGCCGCCAGCAAGAACGTGGCGCGGCGGATGCGCCGGGCGGGGAGCATTCCGGCGATCCTGTACGGTGCCGGCAAGGAGCCGGTGCCGCTGACGGTCGACCCGCGCCGGCTGCTGGAGATCCTCCGCTCGGACTCGGGGGTGAACACCATCTTCCAGCTCAACCTGGCCGGCACCGACCAGCGCCGCCACGTGATGATCCGCGAGTACCAGGTCGACCCGATCGAGGGCCGCCTGATGCACGCCGATTTCGTCCGAATCCAGATGGACGAGGCGATGGAGGTCGAGGTCCCGGTGCGGCTGATGGGCGAGGCGACCGGCGTGAAGCTCGACGCCGGCATCCTCGAGATCGTCACGCGCGCGGTGCGCGTCACCTGCCTGCCGTCGAACATCCCCGAGAGCCTGCAGATCGACATCTCGGCGATGAAGATCGGCGACAACCTGAAGGTGGGCGATCTGGCGAAGAGCGATCGCTACACGATCATCAGCGACCCGGGATTGATTCTCGCGGTCTGCGCTCCGCCGGCCAAGGAAGAGGAGGCCGCGACGGCGGTCGCCGCCGAGGTGGTCGCCGCGCCGGCCGAGCCCGAGGTCATCAAGAAAGGCAAGACGGTGGCCGAGGGGGACGAGGCCGAGGGCGACACGAAGGACAAGAAAGAGAAGAAGCCCGAGGGCAAGAAGTAGCGCCGGCGGGGGGCGGCCGTGCTGTCGCTGGTCGTCGGCCTCGGGAATCCGGGGCGCCGCTACCGCGAGACGCGGCACAATGTCGGCTTCATGGTGGTGGAGACACTGCGCGAGCGGGCGGGCGAACCGGACGAGCGCGAGGCGGGCCACAGCATCGTGTGGCGCACGGAAGTGGAGGGACGGGAGATCGTGCTGGCGCGGCCGCAGGTGTTCATGAATCTGAGCGGCGCGGCGGTGCGGGCACTGGCCGGGAAGCATGGGGCGTTGCCCGAGGAGGTCCTGGTCGTCTGCGACGACTTCCACCTCGAGTTCGGCGCCCTCAGGCTGCGGCGGAGCGGGAGCCACGGCGGGCACAACGGGATGCGGTCGATCATCGCCGCCCTCGGCACGCCGGAGTTCCCGCGGCTGCGTATCGGCATCGGGGCGGCCCCGGCGGGACAGGACCCGGCGGAGTACGTGCTCGAGCGGTTTGCGCCCGACGAGCGGGCGCGGCTGGGGGACGTGGTGGCGCAGGCGGCCGATTGCGTCGAGACGGTGCTGAAGGCGGGACTTGAGGCGGGAATGAACCGGTACAACCGGCCGAGCGAGGGAAAGTGACGATGCTACAATACGAAACAATCTTCGTGGGCGATCCGAACCTGACCGACGAGGAGGTCGACGCAATCGTCGGCCTGGTCGATCAGATCACCGTGGCGGCCGGGGGCAAAGTCCTCAAGACGGAGAAGTGGGGCAAGCGGCGCCTCGCCTACCCGATCGGGCATCGCGAGGAGGGGATCTACGTTCTCATGACCCTCGAGTGCCCGACGACGCTGGTGAAGGAGATCGACCGCCGCTATCGGATGAACGACCGGATCCTGCGGCACCTCACCGTCCGGGTCGAGGACGAGTCGCAGCTCGGGCCCTCGCCGATGATGAAGCCGCGCCCGGCGGAGGCGCGCGACGAAGTGCCCAGCGATCCGGCCGTGATGGCCTAGTCCACGTACGACGGGAGAGACATTCGCATGAGTCCAAGACCATCGGGGGGCGGCCGCGATGCCGGCCGCGGCGGAAAGAAGCCGTTCAAGCGGAAATTCCTGTTCCGCAAGAAGAAGTTCTGCAAGTTCTGCGACGAGAAGATCGGTTTCATCGACTACAAAGACATCCGCCTGCTGCAGGGATTCACGCCCGAGCGCGCCAAGATCTTCCCGCGCCGCATCTCGGGGACCTGCTCCAAGCACCAGCGCAAGGTGATGCTCGCCATCAAGCGGGCCCGCAGCCTGGCGCTTCTGCCGTTCACTTCGGACTAGGTACCGGACGCCGGGGAGCGACGCATGCGCATCGTGCTGAGGGACGACATCGACAAACTGGGACGCCGCGGCGAGGTTCTGGACGTGGCTGCCGGGTATGCCCGGAATTTCCTGCTGCCCAAGGGGATGGCCCTGCAGGCAACCGCTGGCAACATGAAGAGGGTCGAACAGGAACGGCGCAAGCACGCCGTGCACCTGGCGAAGGAGAAGGAAGACGCCGCCGCGATGGGGCGCCGCCTCGCCGGCCTGTCCTGCACCATCGTCCGCAAGGTGGGCGAAAACGAGCAGCTGTACGGCTCGGTCACCGCGGGGGACATCGCCGAGTATCTCGAGAAAGAGGGGGTCGTGCTCGACAAGCGCCGCATCCTCATCGAGGAGCCGATCAGGGCGCTCGGCATCTACACCATCCCGGTGAAGCTGCACGCCGAGGTGACGGGGGAGATCAGGGTCTGGGTGGTCAAGGAGTAGGCCGTTGACCGAGACCACCATCGAGGTGCCGGCCGATCAGACCGTCCGTCCGCGTGTCAGCCCGTTCGCGCCCTGTCTTCTGGCGTGGCTCGTGCCCGGGCTCGGGCACGCATGGCTCGGCCGCAGCGGGCGCGCAGCAGCGTTCTTCCTCGTCGTCCTGGCCACGTTCTTTCTCGGCATCGCATCGGGCGGGGCGTCCACCGTCATCGACCGGCAGCAACCGCTGTCGTACCTGGCCGTGGTCGACAACCTCGCGATGGGCCCCTTCGACGTCGTTGCCCGACGAATGACCCTCGGCGAGCTGGTCTACCGCCTGCCCGACCCCGAAGGCGACCCGCGCCGCCAGGAGATCCTGTCGCGGGTGCGCGACCGGGTCCGCATCCCGACCTACGAGTACGGCAGCACCTTCCTGCTCACCGCCGGCCTGATGAACATCCTGCTCATCCTCGACGCCTTCGACATCGCCTCCGGGCGGAAGGACTGAGGAGCGTCGTGCTGCGCAGCCATTTTCTCAACCTGGCGTTGTTCTCGGTGCTGGTGTCGGTGTTCTTCGCCTTCCTGACCCAGACCCGCGGCCGCGATCGCGTCCGGGTCATGCTCGTCATGGGCGGGGCGATGATCGTCCTGTCGCTCATCGTCGCCTACGTCATGTACCCCTTCCCGTTGCCGCGGTGAGCGTGCGCGCGGTTCTGCACCGGGCCTGGATCTGGGGCCCGGTGGCCGGGTACCTCGGTCTCATCTACTACCTGTCGTCGCGCCCGAACGCCGGCTGGGCGAGGGACTATCCCGACAAAGTGCTGCACGCGCTGGAGTACATGGCGCTGGCGCTCCTGCTGGCGCGCGGTCTTAACGACGGCATCCTGAAGCCGATGCCGGCGCGGCGCCTCCTGCTCGCCTGGGCCCTGTGCGTGGCCTACGCGCTGAGCGACGAGATTCACCAGTCGTTCGTCCCCAACCGATCGAGCGACTGGCGCGACGTGGCCGCCGACGCGGTCGGGGCCTCGGCCGGCCTCGCGGCCGTGGCCACGGCCACCCGCCTCTTGCGCCGACGCGAGGCGACATGAACGCCATCCTCTACTCGCGCCACGGCTGCAGCCCCTGCTTCGCGATGCGGCGCGCCGCCGAGCACGCCGCGCGGCGCACCGGGCTGACGGTGACGGTCGTCGACGTGGACACCGACCCGGCCCTCGCGGCCCGCTACGGCCGGGAGGTGCCGGTCCTGGCGCTCCCCGGCGGCGTCGTTCTCAAGGGACGGGTGGAGCCGGGCGCGGTCGAGGCAGCCTTCGCCTCCGCCGCCAGGGGCGCGCGACCGGGCGTTGCGGCGCGCGCGCGGGGCGTCATAACATCCGTCGCCGGGCGACTCGGCCTCGGACGGAAGGAGCGCACGTGACACGCATCGCGGTGATTCCGGGGGATGGCATCGGCATCGAAGTGACCCGCGAGGCGGTTCTCGCGGTGCGCGAAGCGACCGCGGTCGCAGGCAAGCCGATCGAGTTCGAGGAGTTCCCCTACGGGGCCGACCACTTCCTGAAGACCGGCGAGACCCTGCCGCAGGCCGGGTTCGAGCGGCTGCAGGGGTTCGATGCGATCCTGCTGGGGGCGCTCGGCGACCCGCGCGTCCCGGACAACCGTCACGCCGCCGACATCCTGCTCGGCCTGCGCTTCCGGCTCGACCTGTACGTCAACCATCGCCCCGTCCGCCTGCTCGACGAGCGTCTCTGCCCGCTCAAGGGGCGCAGCGCCGGCGACATCGACTTCGTCATCTTCCGCGAGAACACCGAGGGGCTCTATGCCGGCGTCGGCGGTTTCTTCAAGAAGGGGACCGAGGACGAAATTGCCGTGCAGCAGGACATCAACACCCGGAAGGGCGTCGAGCGGATCATCCGGCACGCCTTCTCATGGGCGCGCGCCAACAAGCGGACGCGCGTCCTGATGTCGGACAAGAGCAACGCGCTGACCTATGGTCACGACCTCTGGCAGCGGGTCTTCAAGGACGTCGCCGCCGAGTACCCCGAGATCGAGGCCTCCCACATGTATGTCGACGCGCTCTGCATGCAGCTGGTCAAGGACCCGTCTCCCTACCAGGTGATCGTCGCCTGCAACATGTTCGGCGACATCCTCAGCGATCTCGGCGCCCAGTTGCAGGGGGGGCTCGGCCTGGCCGCGTCGGCCAACATCCACCCCGGGCGCATCGGCATGTACGAGCCGGTGCACGGGTCGGCGCCGCGGCACGCCGGCAAGAACATCGCCAATCCGATCGGCGCCATCCTCAGCGCCGCGATGATGCTCGAGAATCTCGGCCGCGCCGGCGAGGCCGCTCTCATCGAGGGCGCGGTCGCGGACTGCGTGCGCGCCCGGCGGACCACCCGCGACCTCGGCGGGACGCTCGGGACGGTCGAGGCGGGCGCCGCGATCCGCGACGTCGTCCGAGCGCGCCTCTAGACCGGCGGCGGCACATCGGGGGCGGGCTGCTCCCCGGCCGGCTCGGGGGGCTTTTCCGGCGCGACCGGCGGCACAGCGGGCGGCTCGGGCGGGACCGGAGGAGCCGCGGGCGCCTCCGGGAGCGTCGTCGCAGATGGCGCGCCGGATCCGGTGGTGCTCCCGGTCGGCACCGGCTGGTCCGCCGCGGGTGTCTTCGCCGATTGGGGCGCCGGGGAGACTCTGAGCGCCATCAGGTGCCCGGTGTCGCGCCCCCATCCCACGGTGATCCCTCCGGCCGCCGACACCGGGGCGGTGCTGAACCACTCGCCCGGGACCCCGAGCTCGTGCCGCCCGGCGACACCGAGGTATGGAAGCGCCAGGGCCACGACGATTCCTTCCGTGAACGGCGCGACGAACAGGTGCTCGGGCTGCGAGGTCACCTCGGTGTTGAGGCGATGATCGAGCCGGGCGCGCCCGAGCAGGTGCCCGTTGTGCTCCTGCAGGACGTAGACATCGTTGTCCCAGCAGGGAATGTAGAGCAGGCCGCCGAGCGCGCGCGGTCGCACGGTGACGATCGAGCCGGTGCGCTGGCGCCACGAGGTGCGGCCGCTCCCGGCGCGCAACGACCAGACCGCCCGATCGGCCGTGCCCACAAAGATCCGCTTGCCGGCGAGCGTCGGAGGCGAGGTCACCGGGTGGCGCAGGTCGCGCTGCCAGTCGACCGCGAGCGTCGCGCGCTCGAACGACGTCACGATGCCCCGATCGGTGCCGACGACGACCCGGCCGCGACCGGCGACCGGCGGTAGCGGGCGGCCGGGGAGGGGAGCCCGGCTGACGATGGCGCCGTCACGCGGCGCGAGGACGACCAGCTCCGGCGCGTCGGTGACGACGTAGATGAGCCCGTCCATGGCGACCGGCGGCGCCAGGGGTGCGCCGCCGATGGCGACGCGCCAGTGGACCGTACCGTCCTCGACCGCGATCGACACGACCGTCCCGGAAACCGTTCCCTGGTAGATCGTTCCGAAGTCGATCGCCGGTCCGACGGCGGCCGCCTCGCCCAGTTCCACCGTCCAGACGGCGGTGCCGGTGCCGGCGTCGATCCGCACCACCTGCCCGGATCGATCGGTGGCGGCGACATCCGGCGTCGTCGACACCGGATCGCCCGCCAGCGGCGACGTGAAACCGGCGAATACCCAGATGCGCTCGAAGTTCACCGGTGTTATCTTCGCGTCGCGCTTCAGGCCGGTGTCGGGTTCGACCGGCATGCCGTGGAAGACGGTCTTCTGCTCTCGCGCCGCCAGCGGCGACGCCAGGCACAGGGCGATCCCCAACGCCACGAGGGCGTTGCGGGTATGAAGGGCCGTCATCGTCGGAGAGTTCTCCATGGCCGCAACCGGACGGCGCCGCGGACGCCCGGATTATAGCCGCCGGACCGCCGGCGGCAGTTGGCAGTGCGCCAACCGGCTCCTTCCGGCGTCCCGGGGGATGTGCTATTCTCGCGCGCTTCCGCAGGACGCCCTCATCACCATGACCGCGGGGCGCGCCGGAGCCAATCCGTGATCGAAGCCGCCAAGGGGACCCGAGACATCCTCCCGGGGGAGGTGGCGCGCTGGCAGCTCGTCGAGCAGCAGGCGCGCGACATCTTCACCCTGTTCGGCTTCCGCGAGATCCGCACCCCGATCTTCGAGTCCACCGAGCTGTTCACCCGCGGCGTCGGCGAGGCCACCGACATCGTCGCCAAGGAGATGTACACCTTCCTCGATCGCAAGGGACGATCGCTGACGCTGCGGCCGGAGAACACGGCGCCGGTGGCGCGCGCCCTCATCGAGCACGGCCTGCTGCGGGGTGCCGAGATGCACCGGCTCTACTATATCGGGCCGATGTTCCGCTACGAGCGGCCGCAGAAGGGGCGCATGCGGCAGTTCGCGCAGATCGGCGTGGAGGTGGTCGGCAGCGACCACCCCGCGGTTGACGCCGAGACCCTGCAGATGCTCATGCTCTTCCTCGGCCGCCTGCGGCTCGGCGCGCTCGAGCTCCAGGTCAACTCGGTCGGCTGCTCGGTCTGCCGGCCGGTCTACCGCGACATCCTGGTCGCCGCGCTGCGGCCGCATCGCGACGCGCTGTGCACCGACTGCCGGCGGCGGCTCGAGACCAACCCGCTGCGCTGTCTCGACTGCAAGGTCCCGGCCGACCGCGCCATCGTCGACGGCGCGCCGCCGATCCTCGAACACCTGTGCGCCGACTGCGCGGCGCACTTCGCGCGCGTGCGCGGCCACCTCGACGGCCTCGGGGTGGCGCACACCGTGGCGCCGCGGCTGGTGCGCGGGCTCGACTACTATCGCCGGACGACCTTCGAGGTCGTGTCGACGAGCCTGGGCGCGCAGAGCGCCCTGCTCGGCGGCGGCCGGTACGACGGGCTGATCGAGGAGCTCGGCGGCCCGCCGGCGCCGGGATTCGGCTTCGCGATGGGCGAGGACCGGCTGGTGATGTCGCTGCCCGGCGACCTGCCCGGGCTCGAGCAGGCGAGCGGGGTTTTCATCGTCGTCCTCGGTGACGAGGCGGTGGCGGCGGGGCTCCTGGCCGCGGCGCGGCTGCGCGAAGCGGGGCGCGCGGCGGTCGTCGAGCCGGCGCCGCAGAAGAGCCTCAAGGCGCAGATGCGCCGGGCCAACGATCTCAAGGCGCGGTTCGTGCTGATCCTGGGGGCCGACGAGATCGCCCGGGGGACGCTGACCGTGAAACGGATGGCGGACGGGGCCCAGCAGGAGGTCGCCGCGGCGTCCCTGGTGCAGGCCCTCACGGAGCTGGATCATGGCTGAGACATCCTCGATGAACCGACGGACCCACACCTGCGGCGAGCTGCGCGCCGCCGATGCCGGCCGCGAGGCGGTGCTGCTCGGCTGGGTGGACAGCGTGCGCGATCACGGCGGCCTGCTGTTTCTCGACCTGCGCGATCGCTACGGCACGACCCAGGCCGTGTTCAACCCCGAGTCGGCCCACGCGGCGTTCGCGGCCGCCAAGGAGGTCCGACCCGGGTTCGTGGTCGCGGTCGCCGGCCCCGTGGTGACGCGATCGGCGGCGAACGTCAACCCCGGCCTCCCGACCGGCGGCATCGAGGTGCAGGCCGGGCGGTTCGAAGTGCTCAACACCTGCGAGACCCTGCCGTTCCCGCTCGACGACGACAGCACCGCCTCCGAGGAGATCCGCCTGCGCTGGCGCTTCCTTGATCTGCGCCGGGCCCGGCTGCAGCGGGTGTTCGCGGCGCGGCACCGCATCCTGCTCGCCGTGCGGCGCTACATGGACAGCCGGCAGTTCATCGAGGTCGAGACGCCGATCCTCAACCGCAGCACGCCCGAAGGGTCGCGCGAGTACCTGGTGCCGTCGCGGGTCAACCCGGGACGCTTCTATTCGCTGCCGCAGTCGCCGCAGCTGTTCAAGCAGCTCCTGATGGTGTCGGGCTTCGATCGCTACTTCCAGATCGCCAAGTGCTTCCGCGACGAGGACCTGCGCGCCGATCGCCAGCCCGAGTTCACCCAGATCGACATCGAGGTCTCGTTCCCCGAGCGCGACACCTTCTTCGCGCTGATCGAAGGGCTGATGGAGGAGATCTTCGCCGCCGCCGGCGTGCCGCTCGCGGGCCCCTACCCGCGTTTGACCTGGCGCGAGGCGATGGACCGGTACGGCAGCGACAAGCCCGACACCCGCTTCGGGCTCGAGATCCGCGACCTGACGAAGGTACTGGCCGCCAGCCCGTTCCGGGTCTTCGGCGACGCCATCAAGGCCGGCGGGGTCATCAAGGCCCTGGCGGTGCCGGGTGGCGCCGCCTGGGGGCGGCAGCGCATCGACAACACGGTCGACGCCGCCAAGGCGCAGGGCTCGAAGGGCCTCCTCTGGATCCGCGAGACCGGCGGCGCCCTGCAGTCGCCGGTGCTCAAGCACCTGGGCGAGGAGGGCTGCCGCGCGATCCTGAGGGAGATCGACGCCGGTCCGAACGACCTGGCGCTCATCGTCGCCGACACATGGCCGACGGCGGTCGGCGTGCTCGGCTCGCTGCGCCTGCAGATCGCCCGGGCCGACAAGATGATCGACGAGTCCAGGCACCACCTTCTGTGGGTGCACGAGTTCCCGCTCTTCGAGCACAGCGCGGAGGAGGGGAGGCTGGTCTCGTGCCATCACCCGTTCACCTCGCCCATGGTCGAGGACATCCCCCTCATCGATACCCGGCCCGAGGCGGTGCGCGCCCAGGCGTACGACCTGGTGCTCGACGGCAGCGAGGTCGGAGGCGGCAGCGTGCGGATCCACCGCGGCGACCTGCAGGAGAAGGTCTTCCGCGTCCTCGGCATGGACAGCAAGGAGGCCGAGGCGCGGTTCGGCTTCCTGCTGTCGGCGCTGCGGATGGGCGCGCCGCCGCACGGCGGCATCGCCCTCGGCGTCGACAGGCTGGTTGCGATCCTCACCGGGTCGCCGTCGATCCGCGACGTCATCGCCTTTCCCAAGACCACCAGCGGCATGGACCTCATGACCGGCGCCCCGGACGAGGTCCCCGAGCGCCAGCTGCGCGACCTGTCGATCAAGGTCGATCTGCCGCCCAAGGAGTAGGGAATCGGCCGGGCGGGGGGGGGGATCCGGCCCCCGTATGGGGTCCGGACGCGGCCCGAAATCCGCGCCCGACGGCCACTCCGTGAGAGTCCGGCACCCCCGTGATTGACAACCCCCGATCCGGGTGCTACCTTTCCATCTGACCGGAGGGCCGGTTGCGGAAGATCACCATCCCCGACGAAACCACCGCCGACGTCTTCGGACACTACGACGAAAATCTGAAGGCCATCGAACGTGAGCTCGGAGTGCGCCTGTCGGCGCGCGGGGCCGAGATCACCGTTCAGGGCGACGCCGATCGCGAGGCCTTCGTCGCCAACCTGCTGGCCCAGCTCGCGGGCCTGGTGCAGGGCGGCTACCCCATCAAGAAGGGCGATGTCGAGATCGCGCTCAAGCTGCTGCGCGACAACCGCCAGGCGACGCTCAAGGAGTTCTTCGCCGGCGGCCGCATGAAGACCACCAACGGCCGCTTCGTGAGCCCGAAGAGCGCCCACCAGAAGGCGCTCCTCGACGCCATCCAGGAGCACGACCTGGTGTTCGTGATCGGCCCCGCCGGCACCGGCAAGACCTTCCTGGCGGTCGCCTCGGCGGTCGCACATCTGAGCGAGAAGAAGGTCGATCGGATCATCCTCTGCCGCCCGGCCGTCGAGGCGGGCGAGAAGCTCGGGTTTTTGCCGGGCGACATGGCCGAGAAGGTCGACCCGTACTTCCGGCCGCTGTACGACGCGCTCTACCAGCTCATGGACCGGGACCGCGCCAACGCGCTCATGGAGAGGGGTGTGATCGAGATCGCACCGCTCGCCTTCATGCGCGGTCGCACGCTCAACGACTCCTTCGTCATCCTCGATGAGGCGCAGAACACCACCTCCGAGCAGATGAAGATGTTCCTGACCCGTCTCGGAACGGGCTCGAAGGCGCTCATCACCGGCGACGTCACCCAGGTCGATCTGCCCCCGGGGAGGCCCTCGGGCCTCGTCGAGGCGCGCCAGGTCATCGCGGGAGTCGCCGGGGTGCGCTTCATCGAGTTCGACGATACCGACGTCGTCCGCCATCCCCTGGTGCAGGGGATCGTCAAGGCCTACGAGGCCTGGCGCGACGCGGCCGGCGCCGCCGCCAACGGTGACGAGGCGCCGGCCAATCACCAGGCCGCGCGTCTGCGTCGCGCCGTGGCGGGGGCCGACACCACCGGGGACTGAACCCGATGGCGCGCCAGCGCCCCGAACGACGCAAGCCCACCCGACCGGCGCCGATCGCCGTGCTGGCCCATGCCCGCGGCGCCGGAGCCGAGCGCGCCCGCTGCCGTCGCCTCCTTGCCGCCCTGCGCCGGGCCGTGGGCCGCGAGCGCGGCGGGCTGGAGCTGCTGCTGGCGGACGATCGCACCATCCGCGCGCTCAACAGACGCCTGCGGGGCAAGGACCGGACAACCGACGTCCTGTCGTTTCCGGCCGGCGGGGATCTCGAGCCGGGCACGCCGCACCTCGGCGAAATCGCCATCTCCTTGCCGCAGGCCGGGCGCCAGGCGCGCGCCGCCGGCTGGCCGCGACGCTCCGAGCTGGCCCTCCTCCTGACGCACGGCTTCCTGCACCTGCTGGGGTACGATCACGAGAGCGATGACGGTACGATGAGGCGGCTCGAGGCACGGCTGCTGCGCCGGGTCGCCCGGGTGACCCTCGATCGCCGGCGCCTCCCATGGGGGGACGCGCCGGCGCCACGCGCGCCGCAGGGGCGGCGCCGGAGACCCTCCCATGGCTGAACAGGACAGCGGCGTCCCGCCCGACACCCCCGCCCCCGCCACCACCCCCGCGACCGGCGATTCGGCGCTGCCGATCGGCGCGTTCGAGGCCCCGGCGGGCTTCCGCTGCGGCTTCGTGGCCCTGGTCGGACGCCCGAACGTCGGCAAGTCGACCCTGATGAACCGCCTGGTGGGCGCCAAGCTGGCGATCGTCTCCGAGGTGCCGCAGACCACCCGCTTCCCGATACGCGGCATCCTGCACCGCGCCACCATCCAGGTCGTCTTCATCGACACCCCGGGCATCCACAAGCCGCGCTACCGCCTGAACGAGGAGATGGTGCGCACCGCCATCGAGGTGCTGCGCGAGGTCGACGTGGTCGCCGTTCTGGTCGACGCCGCCGACGGCTACGGCCCGGGCGACCGCTACGTCTTCGACCGGGTGCGCGAGGCGCATGCCCGGGCGTTCCTGATCCTCAACAAGGTCGATGAAATGCGGCGCGAGGACCTCCTGCCGCTCATCGACGAGGCCGCCCGGCTCGAGATGTTCGACGAGATCGTGCCGCTGTCGGCGCAGACCGGCGAGAACTGCGACCGGCTCGAGATGGCGCTCGCCGCCCGCATGCCCGAAGGGCCGCCGCACTTCCCGCCGGACATGCTGACCGACCTGCCGCAGCGGCTGCAGATAGGCGAGATGGTCCGCGAGCAGGTCTTCCTCAAGACCCGGCAGGAGGTGCCGCACGCCACCGCCGTCGTGGTCGACGCGGTCGAGGACGACGGCGCCCTCCTGAGGATCAACGCCACCATCGTGGTCGAGCGCGACAACCAGAAGGCGATCGTCGTCGGCGAAGGCGGCCGGATGATCAAGGAGATCGGCTCGGCCGCCCGGCGCAACATCGAGGAGCTCCTGCACCGCAAGGTGCACCTGGCCCTGTGGGTCAAGGTGCGCCCTGCATGGCGCGACGACCTCGGGCTCCTGCGTCTCATCGGCCTGCGCCTGTAACGGGGCGGCCCGCGCCGCCC
>Ga0184615_10000235_pt1 | contig 34780 bp, 25 predicted proteins | sample PLM4_65_coex_FD_133134 | JGI IMG/M metagenome (GOLD analysis project Ga0184615, IMG submission 133134) | Groundwater sediment microbial communities from an aquifer in East River, Colorado, USA - PLM4_65_coex | ecosystem: Environmental > Terrestrial > Soil > Riparian zone | place: USA: East...
CGCGGCCTGATCTCATTGAATCAGCGAGTCCCGCTTGATCTGATCTATCCGAATGTCGTACTCGCGACGGTCGATCTTTCCATCCTTGAAATCCTGCTCCACGACATTCTTCTGGCGATTGAGGTGGAACTCGTAGCCGCCGGCACCTGCCGCTGCACCGGCGACACCACCAAGCACGGCGCTGCCTCCACTGCTTTCGCATCCGGTCACAGCGATTAAGATTGCAAACAACCCCGCCGCCATTGCCTTCGACATAGCTTCTCTCCTTCTCATTTGCCTCGGATTGAATCAGGGAAGCTCGACTCGATTGAGTCGCTGACTGCACAGCTAAACTTCCACGGCGTCGGCGAAAGTGCCTTCGCTTGGAAGCATGTCGATCGCCACGAGCTCGATGTCGTCCTCGACACAGCCCCGCTCGCTGCGGACGACGTGATTTCTTTTATTGAAATAAGTGCTGCGGCGAGCTCTTCTAGCGATTTCGGCGCCACGATGTGGGCCATGATTCCGGCCCACGCCCAGGAGCTCGACAAGATGAACGGCTGGAGCGGCAAGACCGAGACGCTGCCGAACGATGTCCTCGGCCCCGTAGCCGCGACGGCTCCATGGCTGCGGATAGGCGAATGAACGCGTATGGACCACCTCCTCTTTCTATTCCGCGGGGACAATCGATGTCACCGCAGGTTTGGTGGAGTAGTGGGAGGCGGGCTGGCGTCCAGCCCCCGCATCGCGCCCGGAGAGGATCAGATGATGGGCCATCAGCCCGACACGAATAACGTATTCGATCTCGCCGCGGATCAGACGCGGCCACGCGAAGTTCCAGAATTCGCGGCGATAATCGCTACGCATCCCCGCCTCCCACAGGATCCGGCGCAGCAGGCGCAAGCCCCGCCGGATGTTGCGCCAGGATGCGCGCTGCGGACTGTTTGGTGGTCGCAGTCGATTGGCATAGGTCTCGGTCACCTGGTGCTGGTAGCGGGCAAACACCGCTTTCGGCTGGTAGGCGCGCGCCATGCAGTCTCGCCAGGTCGCGATCACCCTCTCGTAGGGTAGGCGGAAATCCACATTCGACTCGCGCCCGTCGTCTTCCACGAGCCGCCGTTCACCCTGCAGGCGGTCCCACAAAGGAGTGCGCGGTAGCGCCTGCAGCAGGTTGATGGTGACGATGGGGATCCGGGATCGCTCGATAAATTCGAGTAGGCGCGTGCCGGTATCGGGCGTATCGGTGTCGAGGCCGAGGATGATGCCCGATGCGACCTCCATTCCATAGCGGTTGAGCGTCTGCACCGCGTCCAGAATGGGTATCATCAGATTGTGGTCTTTCGACATGGCCCGCAACGCCTCTGGCTCCGGCGTCTCGATCCCACAGAACACCGTTTCGAAGAGAGCTTCGCGCATGAGCTCGAGAATCTCCGGGCGCTTGGCGATATTGAGCGTCGCCTCGCAGCAAAAGGAGAACACATAGCCGTTGCGCTTCTGCCACTCGATGAGGTGAGGCAGGAGCTCGCGTACCGCCCGCCGGTGAGCGATGAAGTTGTCGTCGACAAAATAGACGGACCCCGACAAGCCGCACGCGACAAGTTTGTCGAGCTCGGCGGTGATTTGATCTGCCGTTTTCAGGCGCGGCGTGCGGCCGTAAAGAGCGGGTATGTCGCAGAATTCGCATTGGTAGGGGCAGCCGCTGGAGTATTGGATGCTGCCAAGAAGATAGCGGTCGAGTTGCGCGAGCTCGTAAGCGGGAAGCGGGAAGGCGGAAAGCTCGCGGCGTACCAGCGTCGTCAGGACAACCTGACGATCCGGCCTGGAGGGATCGCGCTCAAGCCGCGACACGAGCTCCTCGGTGGCGTCTCCGAGCTCCCCGACGTGCAAGTAATCGAAATCGGGATAGTACTCCGGGCAGGCGGAAACCGAGGGTCCACCCAGCACCGCGGTTTTGCCTGCGGCATGGACGCGGCGTCGAATATCTTCGATTTGGCGCCGCTGGGCGTGCATTCCGCTCACGAACACGGCATCGGCCCAAGCGATGTCCTCGCTCTTAGCCCGGTCAATGTTTTCATCGACGAAGCGGACTTCCCAAGACTCCGGGAGCGCGGCCGTGATCACGAGCAGACCCTGCGGCGGCATTAAGGCGCGGACGCCGTCCGTCAGTGGGTAGGAGTACTCGAACATGCCGAACGAAGGCGTATAGCGCGGGAAAACGCATAGGATGCGTCGCCCGCCGCGGTCGAGCGCATCTCTCATCAAGTTTCCCCGATGGAAGTTAATTCTGCGCGTCAGCGTAGCCCGTTTAGAATCGACATTCTCCAGACGATCATGGGTCGGCGTCAACGCCACCATCGGGGTACCAGGAAACCGCAAGACCCGGCGCTGATCGCAGCCCGGAACTTTTCAGAACGGGCAGTTTGTCTTAAATGACTGTCAGAAATGGCTTTTTCGCGCCAAGATGGGCTGTGCCGCGCCCCGCAATCCGTTTGGCAATTCCATGCGTGCGGCCAAGGCACTGCGGCTCGCCGGTGACAGGACGATTTTTCTGGGCAGAGCGCGCGCGAAGATGAGGAGTTACGACCATGCAGAAATGCGGACTGGTGTTGCTATGTGCGTTCGCGTTGTCCGCCTGCGCCACCGCCCGGAACGAGACCAGGAATTACATCGTCTTCTTCGCCTACGACACGGCCACGCTAACCCCGGATGCGCGCAATATCGTGGTTCAGGCCGCGGCAAATGTGAAAGCGGTGAAGCCCGTGCGCATAGACCTCGGCGGTTATCTTGGTCAGGGCCCGACCGCGCGCACGGACAGCGCCCTCACCGAACGCCGCTTCGCGGCGGTGGAAGACACGCTGGCCGCGGAAGGTATCGACCGCAGGTTGTTCGCCCACGTGCCGCTGATGGACGATGTCCCGCTTCCCGCCACCGCCGTGCGCAGGATCGAGATCCGCCTCATCGAGGACTGAAACCTGCTCCGCCTCGACGATGCGCGCGCCCGCCGTCACTTACGTGCCGCGGTCGCAATCAGCTATGATGGCGCAACCCAAGCAGTGGCAGCGGAGAGGGCATCGTGCCGACAGCCAAGATCAACGGTATTTCGATGAATTACGAGATCCTGGGCGACAGCGGACCCTGGGTGGCGCTGTCGCCTGGCGGGCGGCGCGGCGGCTCGGCCGCCGCGGGGCTGGGTCGGAAGATGGCGGCCGGCCATCGTGTCGTCTTGTTCGACCGGCGAAATTGCGGCGCCTCGGACGTTTCCATCGGTGCCGACAAATCGGAATCCGAGGTTTGGGCCGAGGACCTCCATCAGCTTCTTTCCGAGCTCGGCGCCTTGCCGGTGGTAGCGGGAGGCGGCTCTTCCGGCTGCCGATTGGCGGTGCTGATGGCGCTGCGCTATCCGGAGGCGGTCTCGGCCTTGTTGCTCTGGCGCGTGACCGGAGGCGCACATGCCTGCGAAAAGCTTGCCCTTCAGTATTACGGCGAATACATCGAGGCGGCGAAGCGTGGCGGCATGAAAGCGGTCTGCGAAACCGAGCATTTCGCGGAATGCATCGCCGCCAATCCGCGCAATCGCGACTATCTGATGGGCTTTTCGACCGAGGAGTTCATTCGGCGCATGCGCGATTGGAGCGAATATTTCCTACGAGACAAGGATCTACCGATCATCGGCGCCTCGGAACAGGATCTTAGATCCATCCGGGTTCCGGCCTGCATCGTGCCGGGCAACGACTGGCGGCATAACCCAAAGGTGGCGGCGCGCGCGGCAGAGTTAATCCCGATCAGTGAATTGCATGACCTGATCAAGGTGCAGCGCGATGTCGATCTTGGCCCCCACGAAGATTGGGATGAGATCGAGGACGAAATGGCGACCACCTTCGTCGCCTTCCTCAAACACCATGTGACGGTGCCGGCGGAATAACGGGATCTCAGGACTGCCTGCATCCCGGCCCGGGCGTTACAAAGCGGCCTGGCGTCGGCTTGTGTTATCGCGTCGGGTCGCTTCGAAATCTTGATCCCAGTCCAGGCGCCGCCGGCACCTCTGATAGCAATGTCGGCTAACGGCATTAGAACGTCGGTTGGCGCCGTACCTGAAACTCCCGATCTATCTTCGACAGCAGACCTAAGCCGGCGACATCCGCAATGACGCCAATTGAGTCCGGCAAGTCACGCTTGCAGTGGCCGGTCGGAGGCAGCGCGGGCCGCAGTCGCGCGTCTCCTTCACTTCGATCCGAATTTGCACGTCGGCCATTACGTTCGCATCGTACGGTTTGCGCCTGAGCAGAACGAAAGATATGCCGCCGCGCTTCGTGAGGCCGACCTGCCAGAGTGACCCGCTTTTAAACTGCGTCGATCGCGAGGTCGTCGAGTAGCGTCAGCACGGTTTAAAGAACTGCTGCTCCCGCTAAGGACGGACACTCATTGCGCTGAAGCGGAGCGCTCGTCACCCCCTGCGATTCTTGGAGCAGCATTCCTGAATGAGGAGGCTGGGCAAAGCGACGACCACAAACCAGTTTTCAGTTTACCCCTCGGCCACCAACTCTAGAGTCGCATGCTGGACATTGTTCCTAAGCGTGCCTCCGGAAATGTGACTCGACACGCGCCTGTTTCACGCGCAATGTCAAATCAACCGACACGCAAAGGGCTTTGGGCTTTCAGTCCAACCTTTCAATCGGGGCCCTTTCGAGCGTTCCGTTTTGCTCGTTCCGAAGCATGTCGGGCGAAAGGAAATCATATGCGCACCCTCGTCGAGCCGCCGCCCTCGTCGCGCTGCCACCTCTGCGGTGGCGAGTTACGGCTCAAGCGGATTGAGTCAGCCAGCCGTACCCTTGATTTGGACAACGAAATATTCGTCTGCGCAAAGTGCGGTCATGAGGAGTCCTGTACGGTGAGCCATCCCCACAATGTGCCGTCGGGACCCAAGGCGGCCTAGCCAGACGATTGCGCTCTCGCGCCCGGACCGTCTATCAGCGCTCCTCTCGGTGTGCCTGCGTTGCAGGCAGATCATCCGAGTATCACCCGTACATGATGGATGGCACCGTCATCGACCAGAGTGATGTGGGTCGAACCGTGAGGGAGCGCTTGGTCATCCAGTTCCAAGCGCGCAATGCCACGGCAAACCCCGGCATGATTTTCAACGAACACCTCGTACTGGGTCGTGTGGTGGCAAAATACGATTTCGAAATCTCGCCACGCCCGGGGCACGCAGGGATCGAGCCGCAAGGTGGTGCCTTCCACGTAGAACCCCAAAATCGACTCTAGACCCGCCCGATACATCCATCCGGCCGAGCCCGTGTACCACGTCCAGCCGCCCTGCCCCACGTGCGGCGGAACGGAGTAGACATCCGCACACACCACATACGGTTCTACCTTGTAGCGCTGAGCGGCGGTGTAGGTGCGCGCGTGGTTGATGGGATTGAGGAGCGCTAGCAACTCGGCGGCCTTGTCCCCGTCGCCAAGCTTGGCGAGTGCTTGAACCGACCAGATCGCGGCATGAGTATATTGACCGCCATTCTCGCGGATTCCCGGCGGATAGCCCTTGATGTAACCGGGGTCCAGCGTGGTTTGATCGAAGGGCGGCGTGAAGAGCAGAGCCAGTCCCTCATCACGCAACATGAGGTTTTCGTCGACCGCCGCCATCGCGCGCGCGGCGCGCTCGGGATCTGCCGCGCCGGAGAGCACTCCCCAGGATTGAGCAATGGAGTCTATGCGGCACTCGCTGTTCGATGCCGAGCCCAGCGGTGTTCCATCATCAAAATAGCCGCGGCGATACCAGCCGCCATCCCAGCCTTCTCGCTCAAGGGCGTCGTGCAGCGAAATCGCGTGCTGCCGCCAGGATGCCGCACGGTCGTGCTGACCCCGTTGGTCCGCGAACGCGACGAAACTCGCAATGGTGGCGTGAAGAAACCAACCCAACCATATGCTTTCGCCCTGTCCTCCCGCGCCGACCCGGTTCAATCCGTCGTTCCAGTCCCCCCCGCCGATCAGCGGTAGACCATGCGGTCCGAGCGCAAGGCTCCGATCGAGCGACCGAGCGCAGTGTTCGAAAAGAGTGGCTCTCTCATCCGAGGGCATGGGTTGAAAAAAGGCGTCCTGTTCGTCATCCGCGAGAGTCATTCCATCGAGAAACGCTATCTGCTCGTCGAGGACGGTAAGATCGCCCGTCACCGTTACATACTGCGCAGCGGCGTAAGGCAACCAGAGTAAGTCATCGGAAACCCGCGTGCGAATGCCCTTGCCCGATGATGGCAACCACCAGTGTTGAACGTCGCCCTCGGCAAATTGCCGTGCCGCTGCTCGCAGGAGATGCTCCCGTGTCAGCCCCGGCTTCGACAAGCAGAGCGCCATCCCGTCTTGCAGCTGGTCGCGGAAGCCATAAGCACCGCTTGCCTGGTAGAATCCCGCTCGAGCCCATAATCGACAAACGATCGTTTGATACAGAAGCCAGCGGTTCAGCAGAATGTCCATCGCACGATCGGGCGTCCGCACCTGGACCGCGCCCAGCGCATGGTCCCAGTACCTAGCCACGTCGCGGAATACCTCGTCGAGGTTGGCTGTACGATATCGCTCGACCAGCGACACGGATTCCGCTCTCGTCGCCGCCTCGCCCAACAAAAATGTAATTTCGGCTTCACCGTTTGCTGGAATCTCTATTGCGGTTTGCAGAACGCCGCATGGATCGAGACCCGCGCCGACCCGGTTGGAAAGCGGCGTTCGATTTGCGAGCGCGGCTGGCACAGCGAAAGTGCCGTTCCGACCCAGGAACTCCGTGCGATCGCCGGAACACGCAGTTTGCCGGCCTGCCAGATCGGCAAAGGCCACACGGGAGCCGAACTCCATGCGCCACGGATTTCGCGCAAGGAGTGCGCCGGTTTCGGGATGGATCTCCGTGACGACATAGGGTGCGCAAGCGGTGCGCGAAGGTCCGAGCACCCACTCCACATACGCCGTTATCGATAGTCGCCGCCGGCGGCCTGAGACGTTCTTGATCTTCAGTCTGGAAATCTTGACGGGATCGTCGGGCGGCACGAACTGAAGGAGATCGAGCGCAATCCCATGCGACACGTGCTCGAATCGACTGTACCCCTGACCATGCCTGGCAATGTAGCGGGAGGCGTTGTCGCGGATGGGAAGAGCCGTCGCCGTCCAGAGATCTCCATTGTCCTCGTCGCGCACGTAGATGACCTCACCAGGGCTGTCGCTGACAGGGTCGTTCGACCAAGGCGTGAGCTGGTTTTCGCGGCTATTAACCGACCATGTGTAGCCGCTGCCCTCAGCTGAGACTTGGAAGCCGAACGAGGGATTGGCGATGACATTCACCCAAGGTGCGGGCGTCACTTGTTCCCCGTCGAGGATAGTGACGTACTCCCGTCCATCCTGATCGAACCCGCCAATTCCGTTGAAGAACTCGAGCTGCGGCGGCGTGACGAGCTCGGGCAGGCTTGCGCTCCGCGGCTTCAGACGCGGAGGTTCAGCGGCAGGTGCAATATCTTGTAGACGTTTGACCTGCTCGGCGAGACCCCCACCTCGACTCACGATCACCACGCGCGCTACCGTCTGCAGAAGGGTTCGCACCTCGACAGACAACAAGTCGGCGCGCAGCAGAAACACGGTCCCTGGGGCGCCATCTTTCTCAGGTTGTGATCGCGACAGGGTTACGCGGACGACCGACTCCAAATCGGTTTGCAGATCCTGGACATAAGAGGTGGTTCTCTCGTTGACGATCACGAGGTCCACTGCGAGGTGCTTCATCCGCCAGTAGTAATGCGCGCGGATCAATTGGCGTACGGTCTCCAGGTCTTCGGCCTCATCGATCCGGCAGAGCACAATCGGCAAATCGCCAGAGATACCGTGCGCCCAAAGAGCGGAGGGTCCGAGATCGTTCCGTTTCAAGATTTCAGGCGACGGCCGCAGCGTCGGGTCCGAGTAGAGGACGCGATTGGCGAGACGCTGGAAGAGGTGCGCTTCGTCCGAGGTTATTCCGAGGTGATGGAGCTGAACCTGAGCCTGGGTCCAGGCCAAGGTGGCCGCACGTTCGAACGCCGCAACATCGTGGTGCTTATCGGCAAGGCTCATAACCTCGTCGCGCGAACGAGCGAGAAGTGTCCAAAACGAGAGGCGCACTGTCGCGCCGCGTGGGATGCGGACGCGTCGGCGAATGCTGAAGATCGGATCGAGTACCGTCCCGACCGTGTTTGAAAGAGGCCGACCGCTGCTGAGGGAAACCGGCGAGCGGACGCCGTTGCCGCGCCCAAGGAAACGCGCCCGATCGGTCTCGAACTGCAGCTCGTCGGTAGCCTCGCCCTCCAATACGGCCAGATGGGCGGCCCATACGTCTGGTTCATCCGGTGCCCGCTTTCGGCGGGTCGCCAAAAGCGCGCCCAATTCAGGCACGAACTCGGTATGCACGAAAAGCTTTGAAAATGCCGGATGCGCCGCATCATCGCCCGGAGGCGCCAAGACGACCTCAGAGTAAGAGGTCAACTCGATCTCGCGCGTGCGCGTCCCAAGATTTGAGATCGACACACGCCTGACCTCTCCGTCCTCCTCCGGCGAGACGACGACATCGAGAGTTGTCGTAAGGGTTCCATCGCGTCTCGCAATTTCGACGCGATCCTCCGAAAACGCCACTTCATAATTGTCCGGCTTGGCGCCGCTAGGCTGATAACCCGCGGACCACACCGAGCCGTTTTCGACATCTCGCAAATAGATGTACGACCCCCAAGAATCGCAGGTGACGTCTTCGCGCCAACGCGACACGGCGAGATTCCGCCAGCGGCTGAAGCCCGATCCGGCGGCGGTCATCATGACGGTGTAGCGGTTGTTCGACAGCAGGTGCATCCGTGGGATGCGATCGTGTGGCGAACGGAACCGACGCAATATGGATGGCACGAGTTCGCGCACCTGAATCGTCTGGCTCACTTCTTCGGCGCGCACCCATTTGGCAGCGACATCGCGCGGAGGCCTTTCCTGCAACAAGAGTTCCGTTGCCTGGACGACAGGACTGGCATGAAAGCGCGTACGCATCGTCCCGCCGCGGAGAGTGTTCGCGATAGCGACCAGGCCCATCCCTTGATGGTGCGCCATGTAGGCCCGCACGATGGCAACACTTTTGCCCTCCGGCAGACGCTCAGACGTGTAGTCCAGGGCTTCGTACCAGCCGTAGCGGCCACACGCGCCTGCTTCGGCAAGACGGGAGAAATTTCGAACCGCGGCGGCTGGTTCGATCATGGATGCAAGCGCCGTCGCGTAGGGCGCGACGACTATGTTCTTGCTGAGCCCTCGCTTTAATCCGAGTCCGGGGACACCAAAATTGGAATATTGATAGGTGAGCTCGACATCGCGAAGGTTGTAGGCGGATTCGGAGATCCCCCACGGAACTCCAAGCTGAGCGCCGTACTCTATCTGCCGACTCACGATCAGCCGTGCCGTTTGATGCAGCAGGCTCGCGGCGGGCTCGCGCATTACCAGTTCCGGCATCAAATATTCGAACATCGATCCCGACCAGGAGATCAGAGCCGAGCCGTGGTCGATCGGGGTCACCGCACGCCCCAATTTGAACCAATGTTTCGGCGCGATGTCGCCTTTGGCGATAGCGATGAAGCTCGCCAGGCGCGCCTCGGACGCAAGCAGATCGTAACAGCTCGGATCCAGCGCACCCTCGGAAGACTGATAACCGATGGAGAGCAGCTGCCTCGCAGGATCCAAAAGGAATCCGAATTGCATCTCGTCAAACATGTTTCCGGCAACTTCGTCGAGACTCGCAATTCGTCGGATGAGAGATTGGGCAGCTATCGCCGATTGTTCCAACGCCGTAATGATGCGGTCTAATTGGGCGACATCATAAACAGCGCCGTTTGATGTGAGATCGGCTCTTTGTTGAACCAGCTTTTCAATCAATGTCTGACAGTGATCCGGCAGATCGCCTAAAGCCAGCGCGGACGACGATATCGGGTCGAACATCTCCGTTCGGGTAATAACCCGGCTAATTGATTTTGCCGCGCCGGGTGAAGCCTCGCGAGCGGTGAGATGAATCCAAGGGAGCAAACCATCGACATCGCGCTGATGGCACTGGACAGAAGAAGCAACGGCCTCTGTCCAAGTCACCACATCCGCTCTGCCGGCAACGTCACTATCCCCTTCCTCGACAAGCGCTTGGGCGAGGCCGGGAAGTGCCTCGGACTGTCGTCCCAGGTTCGACAATCGGACGGCAAACTCCGCCGGTGATTCAGCAGGCGATTTCAATGATGCCGCGAGTGAATCGAGCGCGATTTGTAGCTGTTTGCGTGCGATCTCCGATATTCGGCGATCGCTGCTCAGAGCGTCCAGGGAGCCTCGGGCGAGTTTCACTGCGTCCGCGATCCCGGCAAACGGTTCCGGACCAATCACGGGCGCCGCCACCATCTCCCGGCAAGCACTCCGGAGGACAATCAGATGCCCGGCAAGATTCCCGCTGTCGACCGACGATATGTATTTGGGCTCGAGCGGATGAAGATCATGCGTGTCATACCAATTGAAGAAATGACCGCGGAATCGCTCCAGCCGATTCATCGTACGAAGCGTTTCTTCTAGTCGGTCGACGGCCGACGTGATGCCGAGCCAGCCAAAATCCCGCGCGGCAAGGATCGAGAGAAGGTAGAGGCCTAGATTTGTCGGCGAGGTCCGGTGGGCCAGGACCGGCCGGGGATCCTCCTGAAAATTGTCCGGAGGAAGCATATGATCCTCCGTCGTAACGAATGTCGCAAAGAAGTGCCAGGTACGCCGCGCAATGAGGCGCAGGCTTTCCGACTCCGTGTCCGACAGCGAGCTCTGGTCGGGGCGTGGCGCCCGGCTCACCCACCATGCGATCGCCGGTGACAGCATCCAAGCACCGACCAACGGAGCGGCGAGCAACCAAGACCCATGATCGGCGTAAGCAACGACAAAGGCCCCGCACGCAGCCAACGCGACAGCGCCGAGCATTCGCCGATAGAAGCCGACAAGTTCGAGTTCCCGATCGGAACCCGCCGCCGCGGCGGTCACCCATTCCAGCAATTCTCGACGTCGATACAGTCTAGACAACGTCCGCACGATTGCGTCGAACATCAGCCAGGCCTGGTGCGCGAGCAGCGCCGCGTGAAGGCCGAACTGCAACAAGGCGACTCTGAGATCCAGGCGAAATGCGCGGAAGTGGCTGCCGGTCGTGATCCCTGATCGACGCGGTATCAATCGAGCGACGAGAGGCAGGATGGCAGTCAATAGGAAAGGGAGGAGAACAAAGGCGCACCAGAACGAGGCGGCCAAGGGCGGCAGCAGGAACCATCCGGTCAGCAGGGCGAGGAAACCTGCCGGAGCGGTAAGGGTTCGGCGGAGATTATCTGCGAGCTTCCAGCGGCCGAGCAGCGGAATGTCCCTTCGTCCGGGACCACCGCCGGTCGCCGGACCCCTACCAATTATCCAAGGAAGCAACTGCCAGTCGCCGCGCGCCCATCTGTGCTGGCGGGCTGCAGCAACGTCGTAACGCGACGGGAAATCCTCGAATACCTCGACGTCGGAGACCAGCCCCGCGCGAACAAAAAGTCCCTCCAGAAGGTCGTGACTGAGAATGGTGCTTTCCGCGATGCGGCCATTGAGGGCGGCCTCGAACACATCCACATCGTAAATGCCCTTGCCGCTGTATGAGCCCTCCTCGAAGAGGTCCTGGTAAACGTCCGAAACAGCCGATGCGTACGGGTCAATGCCGTTGGCGCTCGAAAAGACGCGCTGGAAAACCGAACCATCCTGTGCGGTGGGAAGCGACTGGGTCACCCGGGGCTGGAGGACGCCATATCCCTCGACCACGCGGCGGCACTCTGGATCGAGCCTTGGCCGATTGAGCGGGTGCGCCATTTTCCCGATCAGGCGCTTTGCGGCTCCCATGGGAAGCCGGGTGTCCGTGTCCAGGGTTATGACGTAACGGACCCCGGATGGAGCCGTCGGCCGCCCGCCGCCGATTTCCAAAAAACTCGTGTCGGTGGCGCCGCGAAGGAGCCGGTTCAACTCGTGCAGCTTGCCGCGCTTACGCTCCCACCCAATCCATTTTCCCTGGCCCTCATTCCATATCCGCCGGCGATGGAACAAGAAAAAGCGAGGCCCATCGAGTGCCGGCCCGTATTGTCTGTTGAGACGAACGATCCCCTCTATCGCTGCGCCCAAAAGCTCCTCGTCGTCTGCCGCACGCTCTGTCGGCGAGTCCGTCCAGTCCGAAAGGAGACCAAACTGGATCTCGCCATCCGGGCTCGCGAGATAATGGACTTCCAACCGCTCGATGAGCTCATCGACTGCGACGCGTGTCGTGAGCAGCGCTGGCACGACGACGATGGTGCGGAACTGACGCGAAACACCATCACGAAGCTCGAGACCAGCGAGCGCCGCCGGGCCGAACCGATGTGTGACCGCGCGGTTCACCAGCGTGATTGCGGCATCTACGGAAATGAATAGTCCCAGGAACGCCAGCGGCAGGAAAAACCGTCCATCGGTGCCGGACAAGCTGACCGCAAGCAAGGCCAGTGCGAGAAGCAACCCGGCAGCCAGTGCGACGGTCACGAGGTAACCTGAAATCCCCACCGCTGCGTTCGCGCGTATCAGCCAATCCTTCATCGGAGCGCGAAAGCCAAGTTGCTTTTCGAATGCCCGACGTCCTCCTCCAATCAAGTAATAACCGGGATCGCACCGGCGCGGATCCGGCTCAGCCGTTCCGGTTTGCTGCTCGGATTCAGCTCGTTTTGCAGTAAGGATGGTTTCGCCCGCGACATCTATTTCCGAGCGGCCCGAACCGCGTGCAAGCTCTTCGATCGCGCGGCGATACCTATCGCGGGTTGGGAAATCCATACCGGCAAAGTCGCTGCCCGCCCGTACCGCCTCGTCGACCAGGCTGACGCTTTCGAAGAACTCCCTCCAATCAAGCTCGGATATGAGCCGCATGCTGGTGATGATATTGCGGACAGTGACGTTCGCCGCCCCCTGCCTCTGAAGCTCTTCGCGCACGATTTCGTCGGCGTTCGTGCCCTGCGAACTCAGGCGCTGGTCCAACCATAGAAGCGCCGGCGTCGTAGCCGGATCTTCATCGCGCAATCGTTGGACGAGCTGAACCGTAAAAGATCGCGTGAGCGTTAAACGTGCGAGCTGCCGCAGCGCCGCGTCGGCCGATTCGGGAGACCCGGTCGCCACACCGAGCAGACGCCCCGCCAAGGCATTAGCGGCGTCGCGCGACGTCTGGCTGCCCACGATGAGATCAGCCAAACGCCGCAAATTCTCCACGAGCACGATGCGGATTGTAATTGCAAGAGCCCAGAGCTCACCGATCGTCAGCGGCTGAACGCGCTGGTAGGCCAACACGAAGCGTCGAAGCATCTCCGCTTCAAAACGGCTGTCCGTATGCGCGACAAAGGCCCAGGCTACTTCGAAGATCCGCGGATATCCCTTGAACGGGCCTTCGACCAGTTTTGGAAGTTGATGGTAATAACTGGGCGGAAGATCGGTTCGGATCTCTCGGATCTGATCTTCCGCGATATGAAAATTGTCGATCAACCATTCGCCCGCGGGAGTTATGGGGCGCTTATCCTGAATTGCGGCTGCAATGACACGATAGGCTTCAAGAAGGGCTTCATCGTTGTCGCGGAGCCGTTTCGCAAGAGGTCGCCCTCTCTCCGGCTGCGAGCTGACGGATTGCGCCCCAGCCAGGCTCTCGGCGTGCTGCTCGAGGCGCTCGGTGCTGAAAAGCTCTTCGCGGATCGCTTCTTCGTTGGCCCAAGGCGGAGCCGACGACATCTTTGGTAGGAAGCTTAGGAACGGCGTCTTCAACTGTGCCTCACTCTGGATGACGATCGGCATTGCGCCGGACTCGCCCGCGTTTAGTAGATAGCCGATTGAACCTGCCCGTCCGGGCACAACTCATCCGCGGATCAATATCTGCCTCGCGCGTGGAGTGCGGATGCAGGCTTGCCTAAAGGGCGGATACCCCACTGGGCCGATGACCAGCCCCCGCCGGGTAGTGCACGTGGAATGTTAGTTCATGGTCGGTTTTGGCTCCAGCGGTAGCGTGGCCGGCGGAGCTGGTCGGGATTGAAGACCAATACCACGCCAGCCTAGAAAAGCTCGGCGTCATATACGGCCCATAGGGTGCCGAAGGGCGCACCGATGTCAGCATTAACCGCAAATCGTCGCGATGCTCTAGCTGTTATTACGCTTGCTCCTCTCGGTAGATTCCGAGGCTGGTGGCCTGGCGCCACCGAGTTCTACGTTACGGACGCTGTTCTCGCTTCGAAGTGCGAACCGGGATCGGCGTCGTAGACATGCACATGCGCTGACGCATCGGACCGTGCATGGACGTACGCGGCTTATCGAGACGCGCGCGCTCAATTCGCTCACGGCTTCAGTTCCGATGAAACGCGGTGCGTGCCGACAAGGCGCGTTCAAGGTCGGCACGTGCGCATTTAGCCGCGTGAACCCATTCAATACGGGAGAAAAGCTATGATGAAGGTGACTTCATTGTGCGCCGCTGTCGCCGCCACACTTGCCCTTTCGGCATGCGGGGGCGGCATGGAACTTGGCCAAACGAGCGCCACGGCGCCGGCGGGATCCGAGTTCAACCGGGCGCTGTTCACGGAATACCTGGCGCTTTCGCGTAGCGAGTACAACCAGGGCGATTACCGCGATTCGGACGTCTATGCGGTGCGCGCTCGCACCGCCGGCCAGGGCACCCTTGTGGAGCCGGAAGAAGTGTCGGCACGCACGATCCCGGCCGACAAGACGCAGGAGCTCACGTCTTCCCGCGGCCGCCTGGTTACGGCGCTGCGTGGCGGCGCACGCGAGCGGGCACCGCGCGACGCCGCACAGGCGCAGGCGATGTTCGACTGTTGGATGGAGCAGCAGGCGGAGAACTTCCAACCGATCGATATCGCGGCGTGCCGGACAGGCTTCCTTGCGGCTCTTGCCAAGATCGAGGTCGTGCCGGTGGCGCAGCAACCCGCGAGCCCCCAGGCCGAAAACGTCACGATCTATTTCGACCTGAACAAGGCGACCCTGAACGATAAGGGCCGTCGTGACGTGGACCGGATCGTTTCTCGTGCCCGTGCGATCAACGCCAAGAGCGTCGTGGTCGAGGGCTACACCGACCGATCAGGCTCGGACGCGTATAATATGCGGCTAAGCCAGAAGCGCGAGAATGCCATTCGCGATGCAATCCGCCTCGCCGGCCTCAACGTCCCGATCGACGGTAAGGCGTACGGCGAAGCCCGCTCTGCCATGCAGACAGCAGATGGCGTGGCCGAAGCCGGCAATCGCCGCGTGTCGGTGAACATCATCCCGTAAGAGCCAAACTGCATAGCTCCGTCCTTCACAGAGGACACCCCTCAATCACTTGTGATCCTCCCCCGCCCAGCTTGGGCGGGGGTTTTTCCTGACAAAGATATGAGGCGCGTGGCGCGGTGCCTTGAAGCCCGCGAGCGTCACCGGGCGGCGGATGCGCCTTTTTGCCGGCCCCCGCCGAGTACGACCAGGATTCCCCCACTGAAGAGGACGCCGGCCGCGACGATGACATATCGGATCGTGTGCTTGGTGAAGTGTCCGACGAACGGATCGCCAAGCTGATCTGCCTGGGCGTTCGCCGAAATTATGGTGATACCCATCATAATAGCGCCAGCCAAGATGACGACGGCGCCCCAGAGACGGCTGCTTGGCAATTGGGTTCTCCTTGAAAGCGCAAGCTATGAACGGAAGCGATCGCGGCCGATAGGCTCGGCAATCCCTGACGTTCTTCCCCATCGCTAAGTAGTTTCCGAGCCTCCCGCCGGAGCTGGATCGGCCGTATAATTCCCAAACACTCACACGGGAGTTGGCATGGCCAAGGGCCAGAAAAAATCGAAACGAGAGACAAAGAAGCCAAAGCAAACGGCTGAAACCAAAGCGAAGAGCGCTGCCGTGTCCCTATCCAGCGAGGCGTCCGGCACCTCGTACAAGGAACGCTTCAAAAAGAAGTAACACCGGGCACCTGACCCGACAACGCGGCGACGACGAAGATATGGATCAACAGCTACGTCGATTGGCCGAAAAGCCTTGTCCGCCCTTGCGCTTTCCCGAGGCGAATCCTCACGCGCGGTGATCGCAAATCGATCCCGAGGACACGGGCGAAGGCGCGGTCCGATGCCCCTATTCACGCTATTATTAGGGTAGCCGGCCCGGTCGGTGAGCAACCAAGGGGCCGGGCGGAAAGACAAAAACCTATGCCGATTAAACGCCGCGCGCGGAAGCCCGGAAAGGCTCGACCGCGCTCGGGCGGAGCTGCTTCGAAAAAGCGAGAAGCGCCGTCCAAGCCCGACGATCTCATTGTCGTCGGTATTGGCGCGTCGGCGGGAGGGCTCGAGGCCCTCAACAAGCTCTTCGACGCGCTCCCTGCCGATACCGGCATGGCCTTCGTGTTGGTCCAGCATCTCGACCCGACACACAAGAGCATGATGGTCGACCTTTTGGCCAGCCACACCTCGATGACGGTGCTGGAGGCAGCAAACGATACGCAAGTCGAGCGCAATCACGTCTATGTCATCCCGCCGGGAGCCTATCTCACGATCCGCAACGGCGCGCTCCAACTGGCGAAGCCGCGCGAGCGCCATGGCGCGCGCATGCCGTTCGATTTCTTCTTGCGCTCGCTCGCCGAGGACTGCGGCGGGCGCGCGATCTGCGTCGTCCTTTCGGGTACGGGCGCCGACGGCAGTCAGGGGCTGAAGGCGATACACGAAAAGGGCGGCATCGTCATCGCGCAGGATCCGAACGATGCCGGCCACGAAGGTATGCCGCGCAGCGCCATGATGACGGGCGTGGTGGATCTGGCGGTCCCGGCCGCCAAGATTCCGGCTGCCCTGGTCAAGTACAGGCGCCAGTTGCGCCACAAACGAGAGAACGGGGCATCGCCGCCGGAAAACGGCGCCGACACCGGGCTCGCTGAAATCATCGAGCTTCTGCGCACCCATACATCGTACGATTTCACCCTCTACAAGGAGGGCACGCTGCTGCGCCAGATCCAGCGGCGAATGGCGACGGCGTCGATCAAGGATATCGGCGCTTACTTGAGCAGGATCCGCAAGAATTCGGACGAGATCGACCTCCTCGCCAAGGACATGCTCATCAACGTCACGCGGTTTTTCCGCGACGTGAAGGTGTTCGAGGTCCTGGCGGAAACGGTCGTTCCCGAGCTGATACGACGCCAGCCGCTGGACCGGCCGCTGCGTATCTGGGATGCCGGCTGCAGCACGGGCGAGGAAACCTATTCGATCGCCATGCTCCTCCTCGAAGAGATTGCCGCCGCGCGCCGCAACGTGAAGCTGCAGGTCTTCGCATCCGACATCGACAATGACGCCGTCGCAATTGCCCGCGACGGGTTATATCCAACCTCGATCGAAAAGGACGTATCGGCGGCGCGGCTCGCACGTTTCTTCGTCAAGGAAGACCATGGTTACCGCGTCACGCGTGAGCTGCGCGAAGCGGTGGTGTTTACGACCCAGGACCTCCTGGCCGATGCGCCGTTCTCGCGCCTCGACATCGTCATCTGCCGCAACGTCCTCATCTATCTGCGTCCCGAGGTGCAGGAAAAGGTCCTGTCGTTGTTCCATTTCGCGCTGCGCGAGGGCGGCATCCTCGTGCTTGGCGGTTCCGAAGCGATCGCAAATTTCAGCGAGCGGTTCGAGCCGATCTCCAGGAAACAGCGGATATTCCGCCATCTTGGACGCAGCCGCCCGGGCGAGGTCGAGTTTCCCATCGCGCCCACCGATGGCGCCCGAACGACGTACCGGCCGCCACGGGCGCCGCAGCCCGTGGCGACGCGCACCAAGATCGCCGATGTCGCCCAGCAGATGCTGCTCGAAGCTTATGCGCCGGCATCGGTCCTGATCGATGTCAGGCACGAGGTGCTGTATTTTTACGGGCCTGTCGACCGCTATTTGAAGGTGGCCGCGGGCGAGGCCAGCCGGAATCTCTTTGCCCTGGCACGCGGCGGGCTACGCACAAAGCTCCGAACAGCGATCCGTCAGGCCGAACGGGAGCAGGCGTGCGCTGCGGTTGGAGGCGTGCAGATGGAGCACGACGGCACGACCGTTGCGGTGCGCGTGTCGGTCCAGCCGATTCAGGCCGAGGGCGAAGCGTTTCTTCTGGTCAGCTTCGCCGACGAGCCTAAGCGCAATAGCAATCGCAAGGACAAGCAGCACGCTGACGCTCCGTATGTCGTCGAACTCGAGCAGGAGCTCGACGTCACCCGCAAGGAGCTCGAGAGCGCCGTCCGAGACTTCGAAATCGCCAATGACGAGCTGACGGCGACCAACGAAGAGGCGATGTCCGTCAACGAGGAGCTTCAATCGACGAACGAAGAATTGGAAACCTCCAAGGAGGAGCTGCAATCGCTCAACGAGGAGCTCACCGCGCTCAACAGCCAGCTCAACGAAACCATCGAGCAGCAGCGCGCCACCGCCAACGACCTGCAGAACACCATGAACAGCTCCGACATCGCGACGTTGTTCCTGGACACCGATCTCAAGATCCGTTTTTTCACGCCTGCCGCGAAATCGATGTTCAACGTCATCTCGTCTGACGTCGGTCGCCCGCTCGCCGATCTGGCGCGCCTGACCAACGACACCCGCCTCATTGCGGACGCCGGAACGGTCCTGAGCGATCACGTCCCGATCAGCTGCGATATCGAGAGCGACGATGGCGCGTGGTACACCCGCCAGGTCCTCCCCTATCGCACCCAGGACGATCAGATCGAGGGCGTGGTTGTCACCTTCGCCGACATATCGGAGCGAAAAACAGCCGAGCGAGCGATCGAAGCGGCACGGTCTTATTCCGACAGCATCATCGACACCATCCGCCAGCCGCTCGTCGTCCTCGATGAGGAGCTGCGCGTCATCTCGGCAAGCCCCTCCTTCTACCGCACCTTTTCGGTCCGCTCGGAGGAGACCGTTGGCCGAAAGCTCGACGCAGTCGACGATGGCCGCTTCGACGTCGCGGCACTCCGAGGCTTTCTCGACCGGCTGCGTCTCGGCAAAGGGGCCATCGACGACTACGAGGTCGACATCGAGCTACCCCAGAGCGGAATGCGCTCGTTGCTTCTGAGCGCGCGGGAGATTCGCGAGACGGCGCTGTCGACGCGGAAGATTCTGGTGACAGTGGACGACGTTACCGAGCATAAGATGGCGAGCGAAACGCTGAAAGCCGCAAAGCTTCTGGCGGAGCAGGCCAATCTCGGAAAATCGCGTTTCCTCGCCGCCGCCAGCCACGATCTGCGTCAGCCGCTGCAAACACTTACTTTGGTGCAAGGGATACTGGCGAAGAGGATCAAGGACGAGAGCGGCACCAGATTGATCGTGAAACTCGAGGAGACGCTCGGCGCGATGTCGGGCATGCTGAACACGCTCCTGGACATCAATCAGCTCGAGGCGGGCATCGTCCAACCGGAAATGGTCGAATTTCAGATCAGCGCCTTGCTGGAACGCCTCAAAACCGAGTTTGCTTACCACGCGACGGCGAAAAATCTCGGCTGGCACGTGGTTTCAAGCCGCCTGAAAGTGCGAAGCGATCCCCGCCTCCTCGAACAGACGCTGCGCAACCTGCTCGTGAACGCGATGAAATACACCGAGCGGGGCAAGGTTCTTCTCGGCTGCCGGCGACGCGGCAATAGGCTGCGCATCGAAGTTTGGGACACGGGGATCGGCATTCCGGTGGGGCAACTCGAAGCGATCTTCGAGGAGTTCCATCAGCTCGATAATGCCGCCCGAGAACGGAGCCGCGGTCTCGGTCTAGGTCTCTCCATCGTACAACGCATAAGCGATCTCATGGCTCACCCCATCGATGTTCGCTCTTGGCTGGGCTCGGGATCGGTTTTTGCCATCGAGGTGCCGATCGCGGAGGAGAGGCAAAGCGCCCGGACGCAATCGGGCCAGGACTCGTCCGGTAAGATCGCCGGTTCTGTCGGCATGGTGCTGATCATCGAGGACGATCCCGCAGTGCGCGAGATGCTCGAGATTCTGTTCGAGGGAGAAGGACACCGGACGACCGCCGTCTCCGGCACGAGCGAGGCTATCGCTTTGGCGGTGCGTGGGGCGATACTGCCGGACGTCATCGTGGCGGACTACAACCTGCCGGGCGAGCTGACCGGCACCGATATCATCGCGCGGCTGCGCGACACGTTGAGTCGCGACATTCCGGCCATCATCCTCACCGGGGACATATCGAGCGATACCTTGCGCGAAATCAGCCGTGCGGACTGCGTGCATCTCAGCAAACCCGCCAAAGCGGAAGTTCTAGCGCAGCATGTCCAGAGCCTCCTCGCCGCGAAGCGGCTGTCGAAGCCGCGCGAAACTATCCGGCCGACGCTCGCCGCGGCGGGCGAACCGCAACCCACGATTTTCCTCGTCGACGACGATCGCACCCTGCTCGACGATATGCAGGAATTGCTCAAAGGGCATGGTCGCAGGGTCGAGGTCTACGCCAGCGGCACCGCGTTCCTCGAAGCCGGCGGTCAAGATCGCACGGGGTGCTTGGTGGTTGATGCCCTGATGCCCGGCATGGGCGGTATTGCCCTTTTGGAACGCTTAAAAGCGGAGAATCGCAGCCTTCCGTCTATCATGGTCACCGGTCATGGCGACATTCCCATGGCGATTCAGGCGATGAAGGCCGGAGCCGCCGACTTTCTGGAAAAGCCCGTTCGCCTCGATAAGCTTGTTGCGAGCATCGATCGCGCGCTCGAGCGTGCGGGGGACTCGGTCAAGCTGTCCCTCTGGCGCCAGGCGGCGACCGAGCGGTTGGCTCGCTTGACGCCGCGCGAACGCGAAGTGATGGACCTCGTCATCCAGGGAAGACCCAACAAGATCATCGCGGACGATCTCGGCATCAGCCAGCGGACGGTGGAGAGCCATCGCGCCGCCGTCATGAAGCGCGTGGGAGTAAAATCGCTTCCCGACCTGGTCCGGCTGGTCATGGCGGCCGCGTGAAAGCGTCGTTGCGGGCCGCCCACGACCCGCTTTAGATTCGTCCGAGCAGGAGCAGCACGAGGACGACGACCAGAACGAGTCCCAATCCGCCGCTCGGGTAGTATCCCCAGCTGCTGCTATGCGGCCAGGTCGGCAAGACGCCGACCGGCATCAGACAGCACCGATGATCCGCTTCATGTCCATGTGAGAGGTCCGGCGCGCGGCTACCGGACGATCAAGTTGTTCTTGACGTCCTTGACGCCGGATATGTTGCGCGCGATCTCGCCGGCCCTGGCCTTGATCTGCGGCGTATCGACGAAGCCGCTCAGCTGAACGACGTTCTGCATCGTCTCGACGCCGATTTGCTTCATCCCCAGATCGTTGACGATCGAGGCCTTCACCTTGGTGGTGATCGTCGCATCGTCGACGTATTCGCCAGGCGTCTCCCGCCCGGAGATCGCGGCGCAACCCGCGATCGAGGTGGTCAGCGCAAACGCCACCAGGAGGCTGCGCCATAGATTTGTATGTCTCATCATTGCCAAATCCCTTCATGTGATTGTTGATTGACCGGCCGCCTTGCCGGTGCGGCGTCGGAAAATCCACGCGCGGCTTGCAAGACTTCACGCAACTCCGAAGAACGAATTTCTAAAGGTGAAGACGAACACACCAGCCAGCCCGAAGGGTAAAGCCGAGAACGGTCGCGGATTGTGACGGTTTCCCTCGCTAGCCGAATCTGTTGGCACGGCAACTGCCGACCGGAGCGGTCTCGCCGATCGCGGTCACGCGGATGCGCTAGCGCCAGAGCGGCTTACCGAGATCGATGTCGTCCGACTTGGTCAGCGCGCCTGCGCCGGCGCCAACGGCGCCGCCGATCAGTGCGCCCGTGAGGGGCGAGCCAACCAAAAGCCCACCGAGCGCACCCGCCCCGGCACCGATGCCGGCGCCGCTAAGGGCACGATCGCCCTGGGTGTTGCCGCAGGCCGCAAGGGCGAGAAGCGAAAAGCAAAACGTGGCACGCAATGCGAGTTGTTTCATGAGTTTTCTCCGAATGACGCGCCCGGTCGTATTTGACGGGATCGTCGCTATTTGCACCCTACGGAGGGACAGCTGGTTGCCATAGACTCGGAATCTACCTAGAGCGGGAAGTACTTGCCCGCAATGCACGCGAGAATCTCAAGTAGCTCAATGCCGCTGGACGCTTCAACTTCAACGCGACCAATCACAGAGTTCATGGTCATCGAGTCTCCCGTCCGGATTTTTGGCAATTGCCGGTGCTATTGCCGCTGTCGCAGTCGGCGTCGCGATGACACAGTAGCTGGGCATCCGACTACTTGATGCGATCAGGTTTCGCGTAGACCGCGGCGTAAGAAGTCGCCGAAAGGCTGGAAGAGGTACTCGAAGAGCGTACGCTCGCCGGTCACGATCAAGACCTCCGCCGGCATGCCGGGTACAAGCTGGACGTCGTTCGCGAGGCTGGCGATCTCGCGGCGATCGACCTCGACCCGCGCCAGGTAGTAGGCCGCGCCCGTCCGATCGTCACGCAGGCTATCGGCCGACACCGAAAGCACTTTGCCAACGATCCGCGGCAGCCGGCGATACGAGTATGCGAGAAGATGCACCTGCGCCGGGAGGCCCGGGTGCACGACGTCGATGTCGATCGGCGCCACCCGGGCGTCGATGAGCAGCTCGTCGTTCGCGGGCACGATGTCGAGGATCGGCGTGCCCGGCTGGATCACACCGCCGAGGGTCTTGAAGCGCAGGTCGACGACGGTTCCGCTGACCGGCGCCCGGATCACGGTCCGCTCCAGGGTATCCTCTCCTGCCCGGAGCTGCTCCCTCACCTTCGCCAGCTCTCCCCGCACCCGCTCCAGATCGCCAGCGGTCTCGTCCGCACGCTGGGCGTCGAGAGCCACCAGCTCGAGCTCCACCTCCCCGATTTGCTGGTCGCCCCGCGCGACGGCGGCCCCGTACTCGCCGCCGTCGCCCAGGATCTTCGCCTCCTCGCGGCGCAACGCCAAAACCTGCGGCTTCGGTATGAAGCCCAATTCGAGCAGGGCGACCTTTGCTTTCAGCTCTTCCTTGACAATTTCGTGACGTCTCTGCGCGCTCGCGACCTGCGCCTGCATGCCGCGGATCTGTTGGTGGATTTGGGCGATCCGCTGGCGCAGCACCCGCTTGCGCGACTCCAGCGCCTCGCGGCGCGTCGTGAAAAGCTGCCGCTGCACGTCGAGGATGTCCCTGACCTCGACGTTTTGTCCTGCGGCCAGCAATTCCGCCGGGAACTCCACGGCCGCGCGTCCGAGCTGCTCGGCGATGAGGCGCGCCTGCGCGGCCCTCAGACCCCAAAATTGGCTCAGCAGCATCTCGTAGATGGCGCGCGCCTGCGTGTCCTTCAGCGTCACCACCGGCGCACCGACCTCGACGAAATCGCCATCGCGGACCAATATCTCGCCGACGATTCCGCCCTCCAGATGCTGGACCGTCCTGCGGCTGCCGTCTGGGCTGATCACCCCCGGGGCAACTGCGCCGCCCGCGAGCGGCGCGGTTGCGGCCCAGAAGCCCGCGCCGGCAACCAGCAGCGTCACGATAAGCATGCCGACCAGCATTGGCCCGCGCACGCTGGTGCGCAGCGCGGCTCGACCTGCCTCCCTGGCTTCGTCGGAGGGCGGAAGATAGGCGTATTGCTGGGCGGTCGGTGACTGGATCCACTGCATGGGCGGCTCACTCCGGGCCTGCGGCCACAGGCACCAGGCCCGTCGCCCATGCGACGCCGGCGGCGGGGACCGTCTGCGGCGCCGTCGCGGGCGCGCCTGTGGTGACGGGCACCTTGCGCAAGCGTTGCAGGACCTGGTCGCGCGGTCCGCAGATCTCCACCTTGCCATCGGTCAGCAGGAGGATCTTGTCAGCTTGTGCGAGGGTCGATGGGCGGTGACCGACAATCACCAGGGCGGCGCCCCGGCTCTTGAGCTCGTTCACGGCGCCGGCGAGCGCCGCCTCGCCCACCTGGTCGAGGTTGGCGTTCGGCTCGTCCAGGATGATCAGGCCCGGATTTCCGTAGACAGCCCGCGCGAGACCGATCCGCTGACGCTGCCCGCCGGAGAGACTGGTCCGCGCATCCCCCACCTGCGTGTCGTAACCTTCCGGAAGGCGTAGGATCATGTCGTGCGCATGCGCGAGCTGCGCCGCATCGACGACATTCTCGTCGCTGCCCTGCCCCATGCGGGCAATGTTGTCGCGCACCGTCCCTGCGAACAACTCCACATCCTGCGGCAAATACCCGACGAAGCTCCCGAGCTGATCGAGATCCCAATGCCGAAGGTCCGCGCCGTCGAGACGAACCAGGCCGGAGGAAGGTTGCACGAGCCCCACCAGGACGCGGCAGAGTGTACTCTTGCCCGCCGCGGACGGGCCGATCACCGCGAGCACCTCGCCGGGCTCGACGTTCAGCGAAACCTGGTGCAGGATCGTGCGTGTACCTGCCGGCGGGACGTAGGTCGCGCGCTCAACAGATAGTCGGCCGCTCGGCGCCGGCAGACGGGTCCGTTTCGGCTCCGGCGGCAGCATCAGCAGGCGGGCCTTTAGGCGGCCGTAAGCGATGCGCGCCGCGACGAAGACCTTCCAAGCGGTCATTGCCTGCTCGACCGGGGCGAGCGCCCGGCCGAGGAGGATCGAGCAGGCGATCATCCCGCCGGGCGTCAACTCTCCCTGGAGGACAAGCAGCGCGCCCGTCCCGAGCGCCGCGATCTGCACGATGAAACGCATCGCTTTGGTCACGCCGACGATGAAGCCCGCCCGCTCGGACGCCTTCTGCGTGGCGTCGAGCGAGCGCATGTTGACGCTTTGCCAGCGCTGCACGATCGACGGCAGCATGCCCATCGCCTGGACCACCTCCGCGTTGCGGATCGTGGCCTCGGCCTGTAGCGTGGCGCGGATCTGGGCGACGTTCGCCTCCAGAATCCGCTTCCGGGTCATCACGTCGTTGACGATGCTGAGGGCGAACAGCAGGCTCGCGGAGCCGAGCGCGAGCATGCCGATCTGAGGGTGGAGAAGCCACAGGAGCGCCACGAACAGCGGCACCATCGGCAGATCGAAAAGAAAGGCCAGGCCGGACCCCCCGACGAAGTTCTGGAGCACACCGAGATCCCGCAGCGGCTGCGCGCCCGCGTCGTCGCCCTGCAATCGCGCGCGCACGCTGGACGCGAGAAACACCGGAGAGAGCTGCGCGGTTAACCAGTGCCCCAGCCGCGCCATGATCGCCGAACGCAGCGCATCGAGCATGCCGAGGACCAGAAGGGCTCCCACCGCCATGCCCGTAAGCATCGCCAGCGTCTCGAGCCTTCCGGTCGTCAGGACCCGGTCGTAAACCTGCAGCATGTAGAGCGGCACGGCCAGCATCAGCGCGTTCATGACGACGCTGAACAAAGCGAGGATGGCGAGGGCGAACCGGCACGCCCGGAGCGCGCGTGCCAGCGGGTTCGGGACACCGTTCTGGGAAATGGTCCAGTTAGCCTTCACGACGCGGCCCCTCCGCAAGCTTCGGCAGCGTTCGTGCTCCACGCACGGGCGCTAACCGACGGGCGGGTTGTATTCGGTCAGGTCGTCCAACATCTGTTGCTGGACGACGGAGGTAGCCGCGGCCCTCGCCACCGGATCGCTGATGCTGCCGGTGACTCCGGTGTTGACGAAGGTCTGGCTGCTGACCAGCAGCTGGCCGGAGCTGTTGATGGTGCCGCCCAAGACCCTGGCATACAGGGAGCCGCCGAAGCCGAGCGTCACGGTGGGAGCCAGGCTGCCCCCGAGCTGGATGTTGTCGACGGAGATCTCTTCCCCGTTCTGCCAGTCCCGGACGAAGCTGAAGCCGGCCACGATTTGGAACGTGTCGTCGCCCGCGCCGCCGAACAGGTCGTGGTAGTTGAGAGAGGGAGTGAGCGGGTTGCTGCCGGCGGCGAAGCCTCCGCCCGTCACGATGAGCACATCGTTGTCGTCGCCGCCCAGCAATTGATCGTCGAAGCCGCTGCCGGTCGATAGCGTGTCGTCGCCCGCCGAGCCGCGGACGACGTCCTGGTTGCCGGCGCCGCCGTCCATCGTGTCGCGGCCGGCACCGCCGTCCATCGAGTCGGTATCGGCGCCGCCAAGCAGAAGATCGTCGCCGTCGCCACCGAGGACCAGGTCGTTTCCGGCGCCGCCGTCGACCTGGTCGGCGCCTTCGCCGGCATCGATCTGGTCGCTTCCCCCGCTGCCCAGCAGGACGTCGTCGCCGGACCGGCCAAAGATCAAGTCGTTACCGTCACCGCCATCGACCTGGTCGTTGTCCTCGCCGGCGTCGATCTGATCCACGCCAAGTTCGCCGAGCAGCAGGTCGTTGCCGAGCGAGCCGACCAGGATATCGTTGCCGTCGCCACCCGACAGCTGATCGTTGCCGTCGCCGCCCGACAGCTGATCGTTGCCGTCCCGGCCGAACATGACATCGTTTCCGCCAAAACCGAATGCCGTGTCGTTGCCGGCGGCGCCGTCGATCACGTTGGCGAGATCGTCGCCGCTGAGACGGTCGTCGAAGCCCGAGCCGGTCAAGTTCTCGAATCCGGCCAGGATGTCGATGCCGGCGCCGCCGGTGTCCTGTGCCGCGGCGATGGCAAGATCGACCACCACCCCTGCGGTCGCCGAGGCGTAGCTCACCGTGTCGATGTCCTCACCCCCATCGAGGGAATCGTCGCCGAGGCCGCCATCGATCACGTCGTTGCCCGCGGCGCCCACAATAACGTCGGCGCCGTCGCCGCCGTTGGCCGTGTCGTTCCCGGCGCCGAGGCTGATTTCGTCGGCTCCCGCGCCGCCGTCCACGACATCGATTCCGGTGGAGCAGATGATATCGTCGTCGCCGCCGCCGCCGCTGACGATGCTGTTGCCGAGCGAGGTGACGATCAGGTCGTTGCCGTCGCCCCCGTCCAGGTTGTCGTCGCCGAAGCCGCCGAGCAGGGTGTCGGCCCCTGCCCCGCCGATCAGCGTGTCGTTCCCCATGCCGCCGTCGAGGACGTCGTTATCGTCGCCCCCGTCCAGCGTATCATTGCCGTCACCGCCGGAGAGCACATCGTTGCCCTGACCGCCGAGGAGGGTGTCGTCGGTGTAGGAGGCGCGCAGGGTGTCGTCGCCGTCGCCGCCGTCGAGAACATCTCCGCCGTCGGTCGCGGCGAGGTAGCTGGGCGTGCGGATGGTGAGGACGTCGTTGCCTCCCAATCCCTTGACGATGTAGGCACCCGCTGCCGATGTGGACCAGAAATCGGCCTTCTGCGTCAGGTTCACTGTCGGCATGGAACTCGCCTCCCTGCACCGGTGGAACGAATTGTTTTCGCGACAAACCCTACCCAACCCTACCCAACGGTTCGCTGCGCGCAACGATGCGCAGGGTTGATCATCTTTCGGCGTAAACGCATCGGGCAGAGTCGCGACGGAGTTGCGGCATGGTTCCGACACGAGGCGGCGCGCAGGCGCCGCTCGAGCCGAGGCCCCGAAGCGATATGCTTCGGGGCCCGGCCGTACCGCTTCTTCGTTTCAGGATGGACCGAAATGGGAGGCGTTCTGGGGCGGCCGAAGGCCTCCCTTGCAAGCGGTACGACTAATCGACAGCAGCGATCATCGCGCCGCTGACCGAGGACAACTGGTCCTCGACCGCCAGGACGGCCACGTCGGCCTCCGCCAAGGTGTCTTCCCCGATCGCTTCCACGTCGAACGTCAGGGTCGCAATGTTTCCGTGCACGTCGGCATCGGCATCGATGCAGACGTCCACATTGACGTCCTTGTCGAAGTCGATTTCGGTATCGAAGTCCAGCTCGACATCCACGTCGAGGTCGATGTCCTTGCTGAATTCGAAGTCGTTATCGGGGTCATGACTGTCAGTCATAGTGATCTCCCAAGAGTTGCTGTGCTCGACGGTCATCGTCGGGCACCGCGGACGGTAATCATGGCCGCCGGAGCACTACAAGCGATCGGATAGATTAATCCGCAGAGTGTAAGGAATGTATAATTACTTATCAGCTTTCCGGATTGCCCAGCGCGAGCAGGTAAAAAACTCCACGAACCTGAAAGTGGACGTCAGCGGTCATGTCGGAAGTCAGGGTCGAGCGCTCGCATCGAGAACGCCCCGCGCGACGGCGGTCGCCGGCGGACCGCGGCGCCTCCGTCACCCCACTGCAAGCTCGACGAAAATAGTAGAGCTCGAAAGCTGGTCCTCCACCGCGAGCACGAACGCATCCACGCCGACGAAGGTATCCTCGCCTATCGCCACCACATCGAAATCCAGAATGGCGAGGTTGCCGTCGAGGCCGCAGCTCTCATCTCCGTCGCCGGACAGAGAACTTGAGTCCGTGGGCGCGTCGGCAACGGAATCCCCAACCGCCGCGCCGCCGTCGTCAAGTTGTAAGTCGTATGCCGCGACAACCGTGGTGGAGGTCGAGGAAGCCATGGTGCCGGATTCAGTCTCCTCGGTTTGGCTCGCGTCCAAGGTATAGGTGAAGAGGAAGTCGGCGCCGTCGGAGATCTCGGCGAACGTGTCGGTGAGAGCCGCAGTCTCACCATCGCTGGACTCAGCCGCGGCGATCATCGTCACCGAAAGATCGGCGCTGGTCACTGCGCCGCCATCGACGACAGCGGCGGAAAGGGTGCCCATCGTCAAGGTGTCCTCGCCTGCAGCCAAGGCATCGCCCCCGACGAAGGCGGACAACCCTTCGGAATCGTCGGGGCTGGATGTCTCGATCGTCGCGTCGACGACCAGCGAGGAGGACGACGAATCGTCGCTGACGGTGGTGCTCGTTTCCAGAGACGACGAGGTGGTGGAGGTATAGGAGCTTGTGTACGTCATTGCGCACTCCCTCTGGCGCTCGGTCTGGTCGTCTGGTCGGCCACTTTGTTATGTACCGCCAACAATGGGACAACGTTTTTGATTAATCGGAAGTTGTAGCCAATTTGATATACTATTTTGGCGTTTTAGCCATTCATCGCGGCAATCCTTGCCGTCCGGCCCACCGGCTCACCAGTCGGTGCCGTGCGACCAATAGGCGAGATGGCCGCTGTCTGAGGCAGAGCTCAGCGCCTCGAGGTCGACGGCGTGAAATTTCACGGCTTCGAGACGGATGGATGAAAGAGCGCTCGCATGGATGCCGTCGTTCACCGATGCGTCGTGCTCCTCGACTGTGACGACGTCGGCCCCGCTTGCAGTGGCGTCTGTGTCCGCGTTGGCATGCGCCGGCGCCTCGCTCGTCCCCTTGGCGTCCGCTTTGGCGACGAGAGAGATATTTCCGACGGTGCGCTCACCTTCGTCGCCGACGCTGGCGAACATCTTGAGCGAAACGGAGGAGTCCTCGCCGCTGGCCGAGGAGCGTCCGTGCGCCGAAATGCTCAGTCCGTGCCCGGCCCCCGACGAGCCGTGCCCGAAATATGCGCCGAACGAGGCATAGGGAAAGCCGTGAAACGATCCATGGCGTGCCATTTGCGATCTCCTTGCGCTGTGCGACGCGGCCGGGTTTGTCGTCGACGGCACCGCAAGCGTCGCAGCGCAAAGTCGGTCCAAACCGACGACCGTTCAATCGTCCAGAAGGATTAAGCCGAGTTGCCTGCGAGCCTGTCTTTGCTGTCGGATGGCGGCGGAAACGCGCCCTCGCACCCCCCGCCTACCGGAGCGAGCGTCCGCTTGCGCGATCATCCGATCGCCGCGCTGATCAACACGGTGGATATGGAGAGCTGGTCTTCGACCGCGAGGGCAAAAGCATCGACGCCGACGAACGTATTCTCGGCGAGCGCGCGAGCGTCCCAATCCACCGTCGCGACGTTGCCGTCGATGTCGCGATGGAGATGCTCGTGCTTTAGCGACTTGTCGACCTGGATGACGATTGTCTCGCCATTCCAGTACTCGAAATCGATGGCTTTGAACTTCAGGACGGAAATGTCGTAGGCATTGCCGTCCTCGCCGCCTGACTTCTCCTTGGTCGTGATCAAAACGATGTCGGCGCCGGAAAACGTGGCGCTCGTCTCCGCATCGGCGAACGCCGTTCCGTCGATAGGCGCTTCCGCGATCGCCGAGGCCTTGACGACGCCCTTCGCAACGGTGACGTGGCCGTGATCGACCAGTTTCAGCGACGCGTTCACGGCGGTTTCCGAGTCGATCCCGAGCGCGACCGAATTGCCGAAAAGACTCGCTGCCAACTTGCCCATGCTGGATCTCCCCTACTGCCGCCGCACGTATTCGCGGTGCCGTGCAGCCGTCCAACTATTTATACGGCTCTGTCCAAGAATTTTTGCCGACTCGAAAGGCGCTCATCCGAACGACTGACGTCATCCGCCTTTCGGCGGTGTCGTCCGAGTTCCGGGGAGACCGTCCGTCGCCTGGGGAGCTTGGCTAGCTCAGTAGGTGCTCGGCGAGGAGCGCGGCCTGGGTGCGGTTGACAGCCCCCAGCTTTCTCATCAGATGGCGCACATGGACCTTCACGGTGGCCTCGCTCAAATCGAGTTCGCGCGCGATGTGCTTGTTGGACTTGGCTTGGCGAAGCAGATCCAGAACGGCGAGCTCGCGCGGCGTCAGTTCGTCCAGGGACGCCCCCTCGGGTGCCGTCCCGACGGAAGGCGGACGCAGCGGGTTCTGCGGCTCGTAGAGGGCGAGCCCGGCCAACAGCGGCTCGGCAGGCACGAAGGTTCCTCCGGCCGCCACGAACCGCAGCGCCTCTACCACCGACCGCAGTTCCAAAGACATCGGGATGTAACCGCTCAGACCACGATCGATCGCGCTCATGATCTCCTCCCCGTCCTCCCTGTCTGAAAGCGCGACCACCGGCGCTCCGTTCAGGGCCGCGGCGGCGGTGGCGATCGCTGCGGATACGCTGGGGTGGAGGAGCCTGATGCCGGTCAGATTGAGCAGAATGATCGCCGGACCGCTCGGTAAGTTCGCCTGAGACATTTCGGCGACGCTGCCGAATGGAAGCACCCGTAGGTCCCGGCCGGCCTTCTCGAGCGCGCGGGCAAGTGCCTCCCGCGTCCACGCCCGCCCATCCACAAGTAGAATCGTGACCGTTCGCTCTTGCTTTCGGCGCGCGCGGGGGCCTTCGCTGTTCCCGACAGGGTTTCGGCGACCTTCGACCATTTGATGACGCCCTCCACCTTTCGTATTAGGCGCAGACAGCCTGTCAAGCCGACCGTGCGGGCGGCGCATCCTCTCAGGTTGCGACCGAGCGATCGGCCCCGCGTCGAGTAAACCTTACCGACGATGACCATCGGTGCGGTTCTCGTACCAAGGTCGCCTTCCCACAATCGAATCGTTTTCTGCCGCTACTCAACCGCGAGGCAACCATGCCCTTGCGCCTGACCAACCAGGAACGGGAACAACTCCACAACCTCGTACGAAACGCGACGGACGTTCGCCTATTGAAACGTGCCCACGCCCTGCTGAACCTGGACGCGGGCAACCGGCCCCAATTCGTCGCGCAAACGCATGGCGTAACGCGTTCAACAATTTACAATTGGATTAAGCGCTATCGGACCCGCGGCCTGAGCGATGCCGCGCTTAGAGATCTGCCCCGTCCGGGGCGTCCACGCAGCCCCCGTGCCCATTGTTGAGAAAGTTTCAGACCGGCGTGACGGATCGTTCGGGTTCTGCCACGGCAACCGCCGGTCCGGCGTTCGCTTCGGAGACGGTGACGCCGTCGAGCGCGGCCGGAACGCCAAGCCGGCGCGCCGAGAGAGCAGCCTGCATTCGATTTCTGACGCCGAGCTTCCGCATGATGTGGCCCACATGCGCCTTGACCGTGCATTCCTCCATCGTCAGCGCACGAGCGATGTCCTTGTTGGCCTTGCCCTGCGCCAGCAAAGACAGAACCGCCAACTCGCGCGGCGGCCATTGCTTGCCGGAGTCGCCATCGGACTCCGGCGCTTCCGCGACGGCGGAGACAGACCTGCGGCGCACACGGATCAGTGCGTCGGCGGGCAAGAAGGTGCCGCCGACCAGGACGATCCGGAGCGCCTCGATCACGAGGCGAGGCTCCAAGTTTGTCGGGATATAGCCGCGAGCCCCCTGGCGGAAAGCCGCGACGACCTCCTCCGACCCGTCACGGTCGGAGAGAACGATCTTCGGCGTGACGGAGAGAACGATGGCGAGCCGGCCGAACTCGGCCGCCAATCGCGGCTCCGATACCGAGCGCCCGCCGACCGCCACGATGACGCAGCCAAACTCCCTTGGATGCGGCGAAAGCTCGGTCAGGAACTGCGCGACGCTGCCGAACGACCGCGCGCCCTCCCGCAAATGGAGGCGCAAAAGATTGAGCGTGCCGGCCCTGCGAAGGGGAAATTCGTCGATCAGTGCGACAACGGCTCTGCGGTGCCCCTCCCATCGCGGCGATGGGATCGTTTGAACAGAGTCTGTTGTGACGTCACCATCTGAGCACGAGTTTCCCGTTACGGTGCTGGACGGCCCAAAACGCTGCTGTCGAGGCATGCCCCACCTTCCTTGCCCGGACGCGTTACTACTTTAGATTGTATTACTCTGTGCAAAAATTTTCAAGTGAAAGTTAAGCTAAATTTTCGATGATTAAAGAATTTAATCCTATAATTGAGCTACAACAAGAAAACGATCATATAAAAAGTGGGAAAGACATCTCCATCACTTTTATTTATTTTACTGATTTCTACCTCGAAAGTTATAGTTTGGCCTCTCTGCTTTGAATCTCGGCTCTCGACGCGCGCCCAGCAGCCGCGGATCGCGCCGTGGTCCTGTCCGCCCTCGCCTGATCACATCCCAAAATGCTACTGCCGTGCGAAGTTGAATGCTGTGAGTTTTGCTGAGGTCGAACCAGCGAACGTCACGAGAAAAAGACCGCCCGGAAATCTTCTACTGGTAATCGCCGACGATGCCGCGTTTCGCCAGCGCGTCCGCCGTTGCACTATGTTCATCCACGACCGGCCCGCTCATTGAGGGCGCACAGTGACGCGACCGGATTTGCCAGGCGGACCGGAAATTTCGATGCGCGCGAGACCAAAGAGCTCGATCACGTGTGCATTGGTCGTCAGATGTTGCGTGATCCGCTCGACCGTAAAGGTCGAAGCTCCATCGGCAACGGACGCTGGCAGCAAGATCTGGTCGCCAAGGTATCGGTCGAGGCACGCGCCGGAAGCGAGATAGGAAAGGAACTCATTGATGGCTTCTTCTGCCACCTGTTCGGACGGCTTGCCACGCTTCCCAAAAGCAGAGAAGCCGGCCGGGGTTCTGTCGGTCTCGGCAGTAATGAATATCCCCGTCCCCGGACATGCCGCGTCGAGGCTCTCCCATGCAATCTGGCTGGCAATCCCGGACTTGGCGAGAATTGCGCGTGCGTGGTGTGCCATGCGCTGCGGAACGTGATCCGGCAACCGCGATGCGACCGCGCGGCCGCGGACCGACCTCAGCGCGCCCTGTTCGACTGCGACCAGCGGCATAACGCGCACGCCGGCAGCGCGCCCGGTCACCGCAACGTGGATTTCGCCTTGACCCACCGGATACCAGCCGAGACGCGCAATCGTCAGCTCAGCTTTGATGTCCATGCAGCGGAGCGCTGGCAACCACACGTCCCGGACGTAATCGGACGGTGGACTGCCCGGCAGGTGGGTTCCGCCGATCACCGCAACGTTCGACCGCCCGGGCGCTAGGGCCAGCGGCAGAAGAATGCATTGGAGGACGAGACTCACCGCGCCGGCGCTGCCGCCTGGACGCGCTTCGGCGACATTGAACGCGTAGTCGCCCGCCGTCACGGGACGTTGAGGAGAAAAATAGACTTCCAGGGAGCCCAGCGCATCGCCCACCAGCTGCGCGCCGCAGATCTTTGCCGCGGCCCGCACGGCGGTGAGATGTTGGGCGGCCAGCCCCGGTTTCGGCCGGCGCGCGCGTGCATTAATCAGACGGAATGGACGGCGCGTAATAGCCGAGAGCGTCAGCGCAGTGCGCAGAACCTGGCCGCCACCTTCGCCCACCGACCCGTCGATTTCGAGCGGCGTATACATGACTTATAATAGGGGCGATTGCGTCACGAAGGACGAGGCCGTCAGTTTGTGAAACCGTTGATCCATCCGTACCTCGTTAACGGCCCCGGCGGCGACCCGGCGCTTTATCTCGACTTCATGTTCCAGCGCCGCGCAGTGCTGTTCGACCTTGGCCAGGTCGATCTACTGTCCCCGCGCAAGCTCCTGCGCATCCAGCAAGTGTTTGTCAGCCATGCCCACATGGATCACTTCGCGGGATTCGACCGGCTTCTGCGCATCCATCTCGGGCGCGAAAAGCGCGTCTCGTTGTATGGCCCCGTCGAATTTATCGATCGCGTGGAGCATAAGCTCCGTGGCTATTCGTGGAATGTGATCGCACGTTATGCCGGAAACCTCGTCTTCGACGTGTTCGAGATCGAGGAAGGCCACCGCAACGCCGCACGTTTCCAATCGCGCACCGCATTCACGCGCGAGCCGCTGGCTCCGACACCGACCGGTGAGGTTGCATTTCAAGACCACGAGATCCGCGTGCGCGCTGCGATCCTCGACCACCAGACTTCGTGCCTTGCCTTCGCGCTGGAGGAAACCAACCACATAAATGTGTGGAAGAGCCGCCTCGCCGAACGCGGCTATGTCGTCGGCCCCTGGCTGCGGGCATTTAAGCAAGCCGTTATGCGCGGCGATCCCGAAGAATCCGAATTTCGAATTTGGTGGCATGATTGCACCGGGCGCACGCAGGTCAGTGCCAGGCTGGGCGAGCTCAAGCAGGCCCTTCTCCAGATCGTTCCCGGCCAGAAAATCGGCTACGTCGTCGATACGATTTATCACGAGCGAAACACGGC
>Ga0184615_10000240_pt1 | contig 34258 bp, 33 predicted proteins | sample PLM4_65_coex_FD_133134 | JGI IMG/M metagenome (GOLD analysis project Ga0184615, IMG submission 133134) | Groundwater sediment microbial communities from an aquifer in East River, Colorado, USA - PLM4_65_coex | ecosystem: Environmental > Terrestrial > Soil > Riparian zone | place: USA: East...
CCTCGGCTACGTGATGGTCTTCGACGACCTCTCCGACCTGATCAAGGCGCAGAAGGCCGCGGCGTGGCAGGAGGTGGCCCAGCGCATCGCGCACGAGATCAAGAACCCGCTCACGCCCATCCAGCTGTCGGCACAGCGCCTGCGCAAGAAGGCGGCCGAGCAGGCACCCGACCTGCGCGCGGTGGTCGACGACGCCACCACCGCGATCATCAACGAGGTCACCGGCCTCAAGGCGTTGGTCGATGAATTCTCCAGCTTCGCCCGCATGCCGATGCCGCAACCCCGGGCGCTCGATCTGCACGAGGTGCTCCGCGAGGTCATCCGGCTCTATCACACCGCGTACCGCGACGTCCGCATCCACGAACGCTTCGACGCCGAGCTGCCGCCCGGGTACGCCGACCGCGACCAGATGAAGCGGGTCTTCACCAACCTGCTCGACAACGCCGTCGAGGCGGTCAACAAGCGGGGCGAGGTCTGGGTGACCACGGCCGTCGCCGGTCATCCGCCGAAAATCCGCGTCGAGGTTTCCGACGACGGCCCCGGCATCCACCCCGACGATCGCGACAAGCTGTTCGTCCCGTATTTCTCCAAGAAAAAGAGCGGGACGGGCCTCGGCCTGGCGATCGTGCAGCGCATCATTTCGGATCACAACGGCCAGATCCGCGTCATGGATCGGCGGCCGCACGGGACGACGTTCGTCGTGGAGTTGCCGATCGCCCCGGATGCCCGCCCCGCCCCGAAAATCCCGGCCGCGACATAGGGGGAGTTGGAACAATGGCGGACACGATACTCCTGGTCGACGACGAAGAGGGCATCCTCCAGGCGCTCTCGGCCATCCTGCGTGACGAGGGGTACCAGATCGCCGAGGCCCAGAGGGGGGCGCAGGCCGTCAAGTCGGTGGCCAAGGACCCGCCGTCCGCGATCCTGCTGGACATTTGGATGCCGGACCAGGACGGCCTCGAAACGCTCCGGCAGATCCGCGAGATCGCGCCCGACGTGCCGGTGATCATGATGTCGGGGCACGGGACGATCGAGACCGCGATCAAGGCGATCAAGCTAGGCGCGTACGATTACATCGAAAAGCCCCTGTCGCTGGATAAGGTGCTCCTCCTCGTGCAGCACGCCATCGAGACGCGCCGCCTAAGCGAGGAGAACATCCGCCTCCGGGCCACGATCACGCGGCGGCTCGCGCTGATCGGCGCCGGCCCGGCGATGACACGCCTCAAGGCCGAAATCGCCACCGCCGCCTCGTCCCATAGCCGCGTGCTCATTTCCGGGGAGAACGGCACCGGGAAGGAGGTGGTGGCGCGCCTGATCCACGCCCAGAGCCCGCGTGCCGCCGGCCCGTTCGTCGACGTGAACTGCGCGGCGATCCCCGACACCCTGATCGAGAGTGAGCTATTCGGCCATGAGCGCGGCGCGTTCACCGGCGCCACGGCGATGAAACGCGGCCGCTTCGAGGACGCCGACGGCGGGACCCTGTTCCTGGACGAGGTGGGCGACATGAGCCTGATCACACAGGCCAAGGTGCTGCGCGTGCTCCAGGAGCAGCGGTTCACCCGGGTCGGCGGGGGCAAGACGATCGAGGTCGACGTGCGGGTCATCAGCGCATCGAACAAACGATTGCCAGACGAGATCGCCCGGGGCGCGTTTCGAGAAGATCTCTACTATCGCCTCAACGTCATTCCCCTGTCCGTGCCCCCCCTGCGGAATCGGATCGAGGACGTCCCGGCGCTCGCCGAGCACTTCCTCCGGGAGATCGCGGCCGAACAGGGGATCAAGCCCAAGACCCTCCACCCGGGCGCGCTCGATGCCTTGATGTGGTATCGCTGGCCGGGCAACGTCCGGGAGCTGCGTAACACGATCGAACGGCTGCTGATCATGGCGCCGGGGCCGGTGATCGCCCCGGCCGACATGGCGCCGCCGTTCACCGGCCGGGGCTCCGCGTCGCCGGACGGCGCCGCCTCCGCCGCCCCGGACACGGCCATATCGCTTCGGGATGCGCGCTCGGCGTTCGAGCGCGCGTTCATCGCGCAGGCCCTGAGGGCGCACGACGGCAACGTCAGCAAGACCGCCGAAGCACTGGGCCTCGAACGCAGCCACCTCCACCGCAAGATCAAGCTGCTGGGCATCGAGCTCAGGGCCGCGGACGCCCCCGCCCCGTGACCGCCCGGGAAGCAGCATTCGTCCGTAAAACGGCACCAACAAGCGGCCGTCACGCTAGAGTGGGCGCCCCTCTGACGCTGACCATCGAGAAGCTCGTCCACGGTGGGCGCGGCCTGGCGCGCCGGGAGGGCACGCCGGTCTTCGTCGGGGGCGCGCTCGAGGGCGAACGCGTCGAGGCGGTCGTCACCGCCGTCCGCAAGGGCTACCTCGAAGCCGCGCTTGCGCGCGTCGTGGCGCCGTCCCCGGATCGCATCGAGGCGCCGTGCCCGCTGGTCGCGACCTGCGGTGGCTGTCAGATCCAGCACCTCGCGTACCGGGCCCAGCTCGAAGCCAAGCGCGCCATCGCGGTCGAATCCCTCCGACGATTGGGGGGCCTTGCCGCGGACATCCCGCCCGTGACGCCGTCACCGGAGGTCTTCGGCTACCGCGTGCGGGCCGACCTGAAGGTCGGCGCGATAGCGGGAACACGCGTGCTGGGATTCCACGCCGCCCGCAGCCGGACCGTGGTGCCCGTTCCGGCGTGCCCCGTCCTCCATCCCCGCCTGCAGGCCGCGCTCGGACCGCTGTCCGACCTCGTCGCGCGCGGCAACCGCGGCCTCGCCGGCCTGGACGAGGTCGAGCTCCAGACGACGGGATCCGGTCCCGACCTCGTGATCGTCCTTCGGATACGCGCGCTCGACCGCCGCGCGCTCGGCGCGATCGGGCGCGAGTTGCGCGGCGCGCTGCCGCTGAAAGGTCTCGTCGCGTACGATCAGCGGCGCCATCGGTGGGTAGGCGGCGACGACGCGCTCGAGGAGCGGATCGACGGGATCGACTGCCGGGTGAGCGACCGCACGTTCCTCCAGATCAACCCGGGCGTCAACGCGGCGCTGGTGTCGGCCGTCGTCGAGTGGGCCGAGTTGAGCGGGCGGGAGCGGGTCGTCGACCTTTACGCCGGCTTCGGGAACTTCAGCCTCCCGCTCGCGCGCCGGGCACGCCTGGTCACCGCCGTGGAATCGTCGCCCAGCGCCGTCGCGGACGCGCGGTTCAACGCCCGGGCGAGCGGCGTCGGCCTGCGCGTCGCGTCGAGCCCCGTCGAATCCTGGACGCCGGAGGCCGACGAGGGTTCCCCCGACCTGGTGGTGGTCGACCCGCCGCGCGCCGGCCTCACCCAGGCCGCGCTCGACCGCGCGGTCGCGCTGGCCGCACCGCGGATCCTCTACGTCTCCTGCGAGCCCGCCACCTTGGCCCGGGACGCCTCCCGGCTGGCGCTGGCGGGGTACCGCCTCGCGCGCATCCAGGGGTTCGACATGTTCCCTCACACCGCCCACGTGGAGATTCTGTCCGAATTCATCGGACCGCCGTGACGCGCCGCTGTATTGACAAGTCGATTCTCGATGTCTATATATAGACCCCGCCGCTCGGAGACATGCGATGAGACACCGCCATCGGATAGCAATTTTCGGGATCATCGTCCTCGCGCTGTGGGGTCCGATGGATTGGATCCCATCGGCGTCGCCGCTGGACCTCCACGGTTTCGGCGACGTCCAGTACTACCAGTTCCTCAACTCGGACGATACGAACGAGAACGGCGCCTTCTTCCTGGGCCAGTTGGACCTGTACGCGGCGGAGTCGATCGCCCCCCGTCTCGACGTCTTGACCGAACTGGTCATCGAGTCGCCCGACGGCGCCGAGTTCGTCGTCGACCTCGAGCGGATTCAAATCGGCTACCTGGTCTCCGACGCGCTCAAGCTCTCCGCCGGCCGCTTCCACAGCCCGATCGGGTATTGGAACACCGCGTACCACCACGGGTCGTTCCTCCAGACCACGATCGAGCGGCCGCTGTTTTTGCGCTTCGAGGACGACGGCGGGGTCCTCCCGGTCCACTCGATCGGCGTGCTCGCGTCAGGCCGCTTCTTCAAAGCCGCGGGGGATGTCTCGTACGCCGTGCAGGTCGCCAACGGCTCCGCGATCGCGCTCGACGGCACCGCGAACGTGCTGCACCCCGACAACACGTCGGACAAAAACCACAACAAGGCGCTCGGCCTGCACGCCGATTTCACGCCCGCCCGACTCCGGGCCTGGACGCTCGGCGCCTCGCTCTACCACCACCGCGTGGTGAGCGAAGTGGCCGTGGCACCCTCCGTCGACGTCGTCCAGACGATCGTCGGCACCGATCTGACCAAGCGCAGCGGGGCGCTCGAGCTGGCCGCGGAGTATTTCCTCCTCCGCGATCGGGATCGCCTCGGCGCCGGCAATACGACCACGAACCACCTGTACTACGTGCAGGTGGGGTACGAATTCAAGGGGCGGCTGACGCCCTACGCCCGGCACGAACGGATGTCGCTGAACGAGAGCGACCCGTACGCCGCGGCGCTCGGCGCGACGGACTCGCGGACCGAGACGGCGGGGCTGCGCATTCGCCTCGGCGAACCCTCCGTGCTGAAAATCGAGGGACGCTTCGTGGACACCAACGGGACCAGCCATCACCAGGAGTACGCCGCGCAATGGGCATTCACATTTTAAGATCGAGGATCTCGAAGGCCGTCCTGTCGGCGGTCGCATGGGGCGTCGTCTGGGGCCTGTTTTCGCTCTCCTTCGCCTCGGCGGCGCCGACCGATCTGGTCATCGTCGCGGCGAAGGGGTTCCCGGCGGACTCCCTGACGATTGAAGACGTGCAGAACATCTACCTCGGGAAGAAACGCACGGTCGGCACCACGCCGGTGGTGGCGATCGATCAGAGCGAGGCGGAACACATCAAGCTGGAGTTCCTGAAGCGCGTGCTCCACCTCACCCACGCCGACTATCGAGCGCAGCTCCTCAAACGGCGTTTTCAGGAGGGCGCGGTCACGCCCAAATTCGCGCCCAACTCCACGGCGGTCTTGAAGGACGTGGCGACCACGCCGGGCGCGGTGGGGTACGTGTACGAGTCCGAGCTGGCGTCCTTCCCCGGCCTGAAAGTCCTCGCGGTCGTTCCGACCGAGTAAGCCCTCCGGCTCTCGCCGTCAGCGATAGCCGCTGCTCGGATCCACCTTCGCCAGCAGCGCCTCGCACAGGGCGCGGTGCCGGCCGACCGCGTCGGGCGGAAGCCGGTCGAATCCCAACCGTTGCTCCAGCGCCGCCAACACGCGTCGCAGCGCATCGGGCGGCGCGTACTCCTCATCGGCCTGGACGCGCTTGAATTCTTCCTGCGCGGCGCGGTCCACGCGCGTGTCGACGTCACCCCCGTCGCCCGTCTCCCGCAGCGTGAGAATCAGGCTCGTCAGCAGGCCCTCGCGCACCGCGTTGCTCGACAGCCACTTTTTGGTCAGCTTGGCGTCCAGATCTTGGCGGGTGCGGCTCACAGCGATCGTCTCCCCTAAGAGCCTGTCCATGAACGGTCATCTGCGGCGTTGTCAGTCGGCCTTGCGTGCTCACGTACGACCCAGTACGCTCCGCGCGCAAGGCCTCCTTCCGCCTTGCATCTGACCATTCCTGAACAGGCTCCCACGTTTAATGACTCGGACAGACTCCTAGTTGATTAACCCGGCGACCACGACGCCATCGTGTGATTTCCCGGGTCCATCGTCAGTCGCTCCTCGCCGGTCCCATCGATCCCGATGACGTACAGGTTGGTCGAGCCCTCGCGATCCGAGGCGAACACGAGGTGGCGACCGTCCGGCGCCCACGAAGGACCTTCGTTGTTGCCGGGGGCGTCGGTCACCTGCACGCGCCGAGATCCGTCCGGCCCGGTGAGGCAGAGCTGGTGGCGATCGTCGACACGGCAGGTATACGCGATCCAGTCGCCCTTGGGCGAGAACGCGGGCGTGGTGTTGTACGGCCCCTCGAACGTGAGGCGGCGCTGGTCGCTCCCGTCCGCGTTCATTACGTAGATCTGGGCCGATCCACCCTGATCCGAGTTGTACGCGATCTGCCGGCCCGTCGGCGACCACGACGGCGACAAATCGTCCCCCAATCCGAACGTCAGCCGCTGAAGCGGCTTGCCGTCGGGGTCCGCCACGTAGAGGTCCAGACTCCCCTCCCGGCTCGACGCAAAGGCCAGGCGGTCTCCAGAAGGAGACCACGCCGGCGACATCGTGAGGCCGGGCCATCCCACGACCTGCCACCGGCGGCCGCTCGCGAAGATGAAGGAATAGAGCGCGGGGCGGCCGTCGCGATAGGACACGTACGTCAGGAGCTTCCCATCGGGGCTCCAGCGCGGCGTCAGCGCGATGCTGCGGTCGCTCGTGATCTTGGTCACCTGCGCCCCGTCGTAATCCATCATGTAGATCTCCTGCTTGCCGGTCCGGTCGGAGACGAACGCGATGCGGCTCTCGGCAATCCCCTTCTCGCCGGTGAACGCCGACACCAGCGCGTCGGCGAACTTGTGCGCGATCGATCGCAGGTAGGTGTCGTCCCTCCCCCGGTAGAGCTTCTGGACCACCAGCGCCCCGCTGCCGCCGTCGAACCCCGACCCGTCCCACAGAAGCCCTCCGTCGCGCTCCCGTGTGAGGCGGCCCCACACGACCGCGTCGACGCCGGACGCGGCAGCCTGTTTGACGCGGGCCGCGTTGGGCGACGACGTCGGCGGCGCCGAGGCCGGGAGCGCGACGACGTCGAAGAGCAGCGAACGCCGCAGATCCGATTCGATGATCGCCCGCAGCGCGGCCGCCTGCGGCCCCAACTCCGTCGCCGCGTGGATGCCGAGCATGCCAATGGGAATCTTGGCCCCCGCCGAGCGGCTCAATCCGAGATACACCTCGGCGGCGCGACCGGGACCGACCGAGGCAACGAGCAGGACCGCGACCAGGCACGCGGCCGCGCCCACGGTTCCACAACGGAGGTGAGTCTGTGAACACATCCCTGGACCGAGCTGGGGGGCCGAGACGCGAGCAGCGCAAGGCGCGACGACGAAGCGTAGCCAGCGCGCTACGGTGAGGAGGAGTAACGCGGCGATGCGAAGCGGATCGGCCGCCCGGCGACGGGAGGGGATGTGTTCACAGACTCCGAAGGATCTGGCGCGCAAGGCGTCAGGACGGTCGATCGGGATCGAGAAGAAAACTGAAATGAATCGTCATCGTCTCATCGGGATACCCGGGAGGGAGGGGCGGGAAGGGAGTCGACCGCTGCACCGATCGCAGCGCCGCCTGGTCGTAAAACGGATCGCCCGAACTTTGCTCGACCTGGGCCCCGCGGACGCTGCCGTCGCGCAGGATCGTGAACGTCACCAGCACTTCGCGCGCGTCGACGGGCCCCGCACCGGGGGGCGACCAGTTGGCGTCCATCTTGCGGACGAGCGCATTCATGTAATACGGAAATTTGAGCGCCACGGCCTCCATCAACGGGGTGACGAGCGCGATCCCCGGCTCGACCGCCGTGGCGGTCTGATCGGACACGGGCTTGGACGCGGGCGCGGCGGGTCGCGGTTCGCGAGCCGGAGGCTCGGCAGGCTCGTCGGGCACGACCGCGACGGCGGGCCTGGGCCCTTTCACCGGGCCTGGCGCCACCACGCCGGCCGCTGATTTCTTGGCGGCCTTGGCCTTCGACGGCGAGGTGACCTTGGCCTTCTTCGGCGCCGCGCGCGGCGGCTCCGGTCGCGGCGCCGTTACTTCCGGCTGCGGCGGCGACGGCTTCGGCTCCTCGACCGGCAGGCTGACCAGCCGGACCTGATACGCCTGCGGCCGGACCGGCGTCGGAATCCACTGTGGCCCCCACGCGAGCGCGAGCGCGACGAGGCCGTGGCCGACCGCGGAGGCGATGACCATGGGACGCAACGCGAGACCGCGCCGGGACGGATCCGAGCTTGCTGGGCGCACCGCAGGGGCGGGTTCCCGCCCCGAGGCTGCGAGATGCTGTTGATCTTGCCGTCTCCAGCCGGCCGGCGCTTGCGGCCTCATCGAACGCCGCTCTCGGGGGCGGGCTCCGTGACCATACCGAGCCGGTCGATGCCCGCCTGCTTGATGGCGTCCATCACCTCGACCACCATCCCGTACGGAACGTCGCGGTCGGCGCGCAGGTACAGCGTGACGTCGGGGCGGGATCGCACCAGCCGCTGGAGGGTCTCCCCGAGCATGGCCCTCGCCACGCGCTCCTTATCGAGAAACACCGCGCGATCGCGCGAGACCGTGAGGACCACACGCTCTTCAGGTGTGATCGTGTTGACCGACGAGCGCGGGAGGTCGATGTCGATCCCGCGATACATCAGCGGCGCCGTGACCATGAAGATGATCAGCAGCACGAGGACGACGTCGACCAGCGGGACGACGTTGATCTCGGCGAGAAAGCGCCCCGGGTCGCTGCGCCTCCGATCCCCGGGCATGGTCTACCGTCCCGAAGGCCGACCCAGCGCCACCGGTTCGGCGACGCGCCGGCCTTCGGCCAGGGCGAGCAGGTCCTGCCTGAAAACATCGAGCTGGGTGGCGTGCCGGCGAATCTGGTTGAGGAAGTAGTTGTAGGCCACCACGGCCGGGATCGCGGCGAACAGCCCCGCGGCGGTCGCCACCAGCGCTTCCGCTACGCCGGGCGCCACCGCGGCGATGCTCGCAGTCCCCTGACGCCCGATCTCTTGAAAGGCCTGAATGATGCCGAGCACCGTGCCGAACAGCCCCACGAACGGCGAAACGTTCCCCACCGTCGCCAGCGCCGACAGGTACTCCTCCTCCTGCATCAGTTGCCGATCGGACATCTGCCGGAGAATCCGTTCCAGACGACGCGGCGCCCCGCTCTCCCGCAACTCGGCTTCCGTCATCGCCGACGATTCCTCGTCGGACAACACGCGGCGATACGCCTCCGCGAAGAGGTCGGCCATGGGGCTCCTCGTGATCGCGGCCGCCCGACGGCGGACCTCCTTGGGATCGTCGAGCGATTCAAACGCGGTCAGAAAACGCCGGTCCTGCGAGCGGATCGACCTGAACAACCTGAACTTGTACAGGATCACCGCCCAGGAGAAAACCGAGAAGGTCAGGAGCAGGAACAGGACGGCCTGGGTGATCGGGCTCGCCATCCCGATCAAATCGAAGAGGTCAGCTCGGCCCGTCACACGGGTCTCGGGGATCGAAGGATTAGAAACCGCAACGTCAACAACGTCTCGCAGCCTCGGGGCGGGAAGGCGCCCCTGCGTTGCGCTTAGCAAGCTCGATTGGAGACGGCAAGATCAACGGCCTCTCGCAGCCTCGGGGCGGGAAGGCGCCCCTGCGTTGCGCTTAGCAAGCTCGGAATGGCGGGGCCGGCGGGGCTCGAACCCGTGACCTCCGGCGTGACAGGCCGGCGTTCTAACCAACTGAACTACGGCCCCGCTGTCTTCCAAGTGCCGATTCATCGCTCTGACCCGTCGCGAGACGTCTCGCGACCCCGGAACGCCTTTGGTTGCGCTCAACACGCTCGGAGGAAAACCCCAAAGGCCACAACCATCTCGCAGCCTCGGCGCGAGAAACCGTGCCTGCGTTGCGCTTAGCAAGCTCGGATAGGCGGAAGGCGGATCGAACGCCTGACCTCTGCCTTGTAAGGGCAGCGCTCTGCCAGCTGAGCTATCCGCCCGGTGGATACGGCATCCGTCGCCGTAAGGCGGCGCGTTGCGGCGCGTGAAAAAACTGCGTAGAATATAGCAACCTGACTCACGCCTTGTCAATGAGCACGCCGCCTCGCGCCATGGGCGCGCATTGGAAGTTGATCCGAGCGCTCCTCGCTCCTCCGTCGTTCGCGCTGCTCGCCGGCTGGATCGCGGCCTGCACGCCGTCTCCCCCCGCGACCTCCACGCCGCGGTGGACCAATTTCGAGACCGGGGCCAACGTGAAGGCGATCGCCCTGGACGGGCGCTATCTGTGGCTCGGCCTGTCCAACGGGGTGATCCGCTACGATGCCGGCACGCACGATACCCACGAGATCTATACCGCCGAGAAGACTCGTGGCGGCCTCCTCAGCAACGGCGTGTACGCGATCCGGATCGACCCCAAGGGCCGTCCGTGGATCGGCACCTACGGCGGCGGCCTATCGCTGCTCGACGGCGACCGCTGGCTCACCTACACCCCCTACGGGGCCGGACGGGTCGCGTCGTACGGGGCCGACTGGACCGCGTATCCGCCCGGCCGGGGCCTGGGCGACCTATGGGTGTACGACGTCGCGTTCGACCGCCGCGGCACGATGTGGGTCGCGACGTGGAAGGGCTTGAGCCGCTTCGACGGCTCGGCCTTCGAGACCTTCACCGTGGACGACGGCCTGGTCGACAAATGGGTCTACGCCATTCAGATCGACGCCGACGGCGCGCTGTGGCTCGGCACCGAGGGCGGCGTGAACCGCTTCGACGGGCGCCGCTGGACGACGTACACCCACCGCGACGGCCTGGGGGCCGATCCCGCGCGGCTGCCTTCGCGCGGCGCGACGGAGCCGCCCAGCCCCCATCACACCACCGACTACAAGACGATCACTCAGGCCAACCCCAATTACGTCCTCGCGATCGCCATCGACCGCAAGGGACGCAAGTGGTTCGGCACGTGGGGCGCGGGTCTGAGCCGGTTCGACGGCCGGAGCTGGGTCACCTACACGACGGCGGACGGCTTGGGAGGCAACTACATCCACGCCCTCGGGATCGACCGGGACGGGCTGCTGTGGGCGGGCACCGACGGCGGCGCGAGCTGGTACGACGGCCGGCGCTGGCGGACCTACACCACGCGGGACGGGCTGCTGGACAACAACGTCTTCTCGATGGCGTTCGACGCCCGCGGCGCGCGCTGGTTCGGCACGTGGAAGGGTCTGAGCAAGCTGGAAATCGACCGGGCATCCACAGGGCCAAGTTGACGCTCGTTTTCACCGCGTGATATGGTACATCGCTTGCGCGCCGCGCGTGCCGCGGTCGCAACATTGAAGCTCCCCGCAGCAAGCTGCGGGGAATCTTCGATGCGAGATGAACGAACTCACGGTTCAGTTCGGCCTAACCCCGCCCCAATGGGCGGGGAATGCGGCCGATGCACATTCGAGCATGCGAATCATTGCGGGACAACTGAAAGGGCGCCGCCTGCGGGCGCCCAAGGGGTATGATGTCCGGCCGACCTCGGATAAGGTCAAGGGAGCGTTGTTCAACATTCTCGGACCCCGGATCGAGGGCGCCCGGGTGATCGATCTCTTCGCCGGAACGGGCGCCGTGGGGATCGAGGCGGTGAGCCGGGGCGCGGCGCACGTGCTTTTCGTCGAGGCCGACCCCGCGGCACGCGCGGCGCTCAAGGCCAACCTCGCGGCCTGCGGCGTGTCCGAGCGGGAGGCCGAGGTGTGGACGACGGGCGGCGTCGCAGGCCTCATCTCCCGCCTCAAACGGCATCCCGAATCCGTCTGCGATCTGATCTTCGCCGATCCGCCTTACCACCGGCCCGAGACCTTCCGCCTGCTGCGCCCGTTCCTCGCCGGCCTCGGCCTCGCGCCGGGCGGATGGCTCGTGATCGAGCGTTTTCAGGCGATGGACCCGCCCCCGCCGGTTGCGCCCGTGAGCCATCTGAGAAGCTACCGGTACGGCGAGACCGTTCTGGACGTCTACGCCAAGGCGGAGTTGCCGTGAACCGCATCGGCGTGTGCCCGGGCACGTTCGATCCGATCACCAACGGGCACCTCGACATCGTGAACCGAAGCCTCAAGTTCTTCGACACGGTCATCGTCGCCGTCGCGCGCAACCCGCAGAAGGCCCCGCTCTTCGACATCAAGGAGCGCCTGGAGATGATCACGGACTCGACCAAGGGGATGACCGGCGTCCAGGTCGAGGCGTTCGACGGCCTCCTGGTCGACTATCTCAAGCGCAAGCACGCCCACGGGATCATCCGTGGCTTGCGCGCGGTGTCCGATTTCGAGTACGAAATGCAGATGGCGATGATGAACCGCAACCTCGACCAGTCCATCGAGACCCTCTTCCTGATGCCGAGCGTGGAGTATTCCTACCTGACGTCCACCATCATCAAGAACGTCGCGAGTTACGGCGGCAACATCGAGGGCCTGGTGCCGCCGCTGGTCGCGCGGCGGCTTCGCGACACGTTTCGGAGCGCGCCGTGAAGCTCGCCCAGCGCGTCGGCCGGATCCAGCCCTCCGCCACCCTGGCGACCGCCGCCAGGGCCAAGGCGCTCGTCGCCCAGGGCATCGACGTCATCGACTTCGGCCTCGGCGAACCCGATTTCGACACCCCCGAACCGATCAAGGACGCCGCGATCGCCGCCATCCGCGCGGGGTTCACCAAGTACACGGCGCCCTCCGGCACCGACGAGCTCAAGCAGGCGATCATCCGGCACCTCGAGGCGGACCAGGGGCTGCGGTACCAGCCCAACGAGATCGTGGTCTCGTGCGGCGCCAAGCACACCCTGTACAACCTGGCGCAGGCCCTGTTCGAACAGGGCGACGAGGTCCTGATCCCGGCGCCCTACTGGGTGTCCTATCCCGACCAGGTCGTCCTCAACGACGCAACGCCGGTGATCGTCCCCACGCAGGCCGAGGACGGCTACACGCTGGACCCTCGGCGGCTGGAGTCGGCGATCACCCCGCGGACCAAGGCCCTGATCCTGAACTCGCCATCCAACCCGACGGGCGCCGGATACACCCGGGTGCAATTGGAGCGGATCGCCGAGGTGGCGTTGCGACACCGCCTGCTCGTGATCTCCGACGAGATCTACGGCCAGATCGTGTACGACGGCTTCCGGCACGTCAGCATCGCCTCGCTCTCCCCCGAGATGAAGGCCCTCACCGTGGTGGTCGACGGCGTGTCCAAAACGTACGCGATGACGGGGTGGCGCATCGGCTGGGCGGCGGGACCCGCCGCGCTGATGACCGCCGTCGCCAACATCCAGAGCCAGAGCACGTCGAACCCCGCGTCCATCTCCCAGAAGGCGGCGGTCGCGGCGCTCAACGGGCCGCGCGCGTCGATCGACCGCATGGTCGCCGAGTTCGCCGCGCGCCGCAACGAGATGGTCCGCCGCTTCTCCGCGATGCCCGGCGTGTCGTGCTTTCAACCCCAGGGCGCGTTTTACGCCTTCCCCGACGTGTCGTCGTGCTACGGACGGCGTCACAACGGGACCGCCATCACCGGCTCGCAGAGCCTGGCGACGTACCTGCTCGAGGAGGCCCGGATCGCGGTGGTCGCGGGCGCGGCCTTCGGCGACGACCGTTGCATCCGGCTCTCCTACGCCACGTCCGTCGACCACATCCGGCGAGGCCTGGATCGGATGGACGCGGCGCTCACGAAACTCAAGAAGTAGGCGGAGACACGCACCCTATGCCGATTTACGAATACCGATGCGAGCAATGCGGGCACCTCGTGGACCTCATTCAGAAACGCACCGACCCGCCGCTAGAAACCTGCTCGAGATGCGGCGGGTCGATGAAGAAGCTCCTGGCGGCCCCCGCGCTGCAGTTCAAGGGGTCGGGCTTCTACATCACCGATTACTCGGGCAAGGGCAAGGACAAGGACAAAGACACATCCGACACCGGCGCCCCGGAATCCAAGACCGCGAAGGAGTCGACGCCGGCGGCTCCGGCTGCCGACAAGACGGCCGACAAGAAGAGCGACGCCGGGGGCGGCGGTTCGGCGCCCGCGTCGGGCGGCGACGGCACCACCTGATCGTCGAAGCGGTCGCGCACGAACCGCTCGGAGGACCGCCGGATCATCTCGGACCAGATGACGTCCGGGTCGCGGTCGAACACCACGGCGGAATCCGCCGGCAGCACCCGCCAACTCCCGCGATCGAGCTCATCCTCAAGCTGGCCCGACGCCCACCCCGCATAGCCCGCGTAAAAGCGGAACACCGCCTTGGGATCGGTCTGTTTGAGGAGGCGGGCGAGCGCGTCGGCGCTTCGACTCTCGTAGACGTCGCCGAACACGCGGCGGGCCAATTCGTGCGGCTCGCGGGTCCGCATCAGCATCACCATCGCCTCCCGCCCCACGGGACCGCCCATAAATACCGTCTCCCGCCGGTCCGCCAGCGCGGGCAGATCGGGCAGCGCGCGAGACAGCAGCGTGGTCGTGGGCCGGTTGATGACCACACCGGTCGTCCCCTGGGGTCCGTGGTGGGTGATCAGGATCACCGTCTCGCTGAAGTTGGGATCGGTCAGCCCCGGATCGGCCACGAGAAAGAGCCCCTGGCGAACGTGCATCAGCCCGTCGGCCCCGGCGACGGCCGCGCCGCGCATCCCGACGATCGGCATCACGCACACAACCACGGCCCACACGAACCGGCAAGACCTTACCCGCATCGCGGCGCTTACGGCCATCGGTCACTTCCTTTGGATACGAACGGAACGTGTTTCATTATGCACCGGTCAAGAGGGTGAACACCAGCGGACGCCCCACCCGTTGATTATCCCGGCGGACTCGTTTACCCTCATGGAGGAAACCCGAAAGGAGCCACGATGACCGTCTACGACTTGATCAAGCGCTTCCGCGAAATTCCCCCGGATCTCCACAGCGAGCCCGTGCTGGAGAAATTCGCCGAGACGTTCGACCCGTTCCTCAAAGTCGCGAACAAACCCAGCGCGTGCTCCACGCAGTACGACGCCGGCAACCATTACTACATGAAGCTCATCGCCCCGATGGGCATCTACGGCTATCGGCTCTGCACCCGCGCGGACTGCCTGCAGCAGCTTCAAGCCTTGATCGACCAGCACGACGCCGACCCGAAGGGGTTCGCCGCGAGCCTTCTGCCGGCCGATGCAGCCGCACGCGAGGTGAAGGGATCGGGGTGCTCCTGATCGAGCGCCGCTGACACGGGCGATGGGACGATCGATGGCGGCGCAGATCGGCGTGTACGGGCTCGGGGTCATGGGGAAGAACCTGGCGCTCAACCTGGCGGACAAGGGCTTCCCGGTGGCCGTGTCGGACCGATCGTCCGACCCGGTCGACGCGCTGCTCTCCGAGGCGCCCCCGGGCATCCAGGGACACCGATCGCCCCAGACCTTCGCGGCCTCGTTGGAGCGACCGCGCCGTATCCTCCTGATGATCAAGGCCGGCACGCCCACCGACGCGACGATCGCCTCGCTCGCGCCATTCCTCGACCCCGGCGACATCCTGGTCGACGGCGGTAACGCGCTGTTTTCCGACACCGAGCGCCGCGCGCTGGAGCTCTCCCTCAAGGGAATCCGGTTCATCGGCATGGGCGTGTCGGGCGGCGAACAGGGGGCGCGCCGCGGGCCGTCGATGATGCCCGGCGGTCCGCGCGAGGCGTATGACCATCTCGCCCCCATTCTCGTGAAGATCGCCGCGCAGGTCGACGACGGCCCCTGCGTCGCCTACATGGGGCCGGGCGGCGCCGGGCACTACGTGAAAATGGTGCACAACGGGATCGAGTACGCCGACATGCAGCTCATCGCCGAGGCGTACGACGTCCTGCGCCGCCTGGGAGGCCTCTCCAACCGCGACCTCGCCGCGCTCTTCGACGAGTGGAACCGCGGGGAACTGGAATCGTTCCTGATCGACATCACCGCCCGCATCCTCCGCCGGCCGGACACCGAAACCCCCGGCGAACTGATCGATCGCATTCTGGACACGGCAGCGACGAAGGGCACCGGGGGGTGGACCGTGCAGGACGCCGCCGGACTCGGCGCACCAATCCCGACAATCGCCGCGGCGCTCGACGCGCGCCTGATCTCGGCGGCCAATACGGAGCGGGTCGCGGCCGCGCCCCTCCTGCCCGGCCCGCGCCCGTCGGCCTCACCCGACGGCCGGCTCGCCGCCGACGTCCGCCACGCGCTGTATGCGTCCAAGCTGTGCAGCTACGCCCAGGGCATGGGCCTCCTGGCCGTCGCCTCGCGCGCGCGCGAGTACCGCCTCGATCTCGCGGAGATCGCCCGCATCTGGAAGGGAGGCTGCATCATCCGCGCCCGTCTGCTGGCGCGGATTCAGGAGGCGATGCGGCGCAACCCCTCATTACCAAACCTGTTGCTCGATCCGTGGTTCAGGCAAGAACTCGCGTCCAGACAAGACGGCTGGCGGCGCGTCGTGGCCTTGGGCGCCGAACACGGCCTGCCGCTGCCCGCCACGGCCGCGTCGCTCGCCTACTACGACGCGATCCGGACCGAGCGGCTCCCCGCCAACCTGATCCAGGCCCAGCGGGACTTCTTCGGCGCGCACACGTATCAGCGGATCGACCGCGAGGGCAACGTGCACACCGACTGGGACGCGGGTTAGGAGTATCCGAGTTTTGGTCCGAGTATCGGGTGGTGGAGCCTGTTCAGGAAGGCGTCAGATGCCAGGCGGACAGGGCCGACATGGTCGGCCCGTCGAATATTGCCACGGGCGCGCGCTGCGCGCCCTGTGCACCGGAGCGGAGCGTACTCAGTGTGTACGTGAGCACCGGAAGCGCAGCGACAACGCCGCAGATGACCCTGCATGGACAGGCACCTAGGCTTCTTCGGGCGGGGGTTGATTCGGTCCCGGCACCAAGCCCGCAAGATCGGGGTCTTCGCCTGAAACATGCGGTCCGACCTTGGACTTCTCGTCCTTGCGGACCAACTGCTTCTCGGACTTCTCTTTCTGCTTCTGCTTCCGCTTCATCTCCTTGCGGCGCTTCTCAAACGTGGCTTTCGGGTTTCCCCCCATGCGTCCTCTCCCCTGTCAGAAAGTTTCACAAACTCTCACCGCTCCGCCGGACGAACACCTCCCGCGGCGACGGCTGGATCACCGCGCCGGCTGGAGCGCTCGGCTCGCCTCGTACCGGCTGATCCTGTCCTCGTGCTGAAGCGTCAACCCGATGTCGTCCAAACCGTTGAGCAGGCACTGGCGACGGAACTCGTCGAGATCGAAACGATACGCCGGACCGTCGCCGGAGGTGATGGTTTTGTTGTTCAGGTCGACGCGCAATCGGCAGCCCGCCGTGCTCCGCACGCGCTGGACGATCGCGTCGACCTGCTCCTCATCCAGCCGGATGGGCAGGATGCCGTTCTTCAAACAATTGCTGTAGAAGATATCGGCGAACGAGGGCGCGATGAGGCAGCGGAAGCCGTAATCGAGGAGCGCCCACGGCGCGTGCTCGCGCGACGAGCCGCAGCCGAAGTTGGCGCGCGTGACCAGGATCGTGGCGCCGCGATAGCGCTCCGCGTTCAGCTCGAAGTCGGGATTGGGCCGCCCGTCGGCGAGGAACCGCCAGTCGTAGAACAGAAATTGGCCGAAGCCCGTCCGCTCGATCCGCTTTAAGAACTGCTTGGGGATGATTTGATCGGTGTCGACGTTGGGCAGATCCAAGAGCGTGACGAGCCCATCCAGCATGCGAAACGGTTCCATGCGTCAGTTCCCTTTCAGGTCGTACCGGCGGATATCGACGAAGCGGCCCTCGACGGCCGCCGCGGCGGCCATCAGGGGGCTCACCAGGTGGGTCCGGCCGCCCTTGCCCTGCCGGCCCTCGAAATTCCGGTTGGAGGTGGACGCGCACCGCTCGCCGGGCTTGAGCGTGTCGGGGTTCATGCCGAGACACATCGAGCACCCCGACTCGCGCCAGTCGAACCCCGCGTCTTTGAAGATCCGATCCAATCCCTCCTCCTCGGCCTGGTGCTTGATCCGCTGCGACCCCGGGACGACCATCGCGTAGACCTTCGGCGTCACGCGACGGCCCTTCACGAACCGCGCGACCCGGCGCAGGTCCTCGATCCGGGAGTTCGTGCACGAGCCGATGAAGACGCGGTCGATCGCAATCTCGGTGATCGGCGTGCCGGGCCGGAGCCCCATGTAGTCGAGCGCGCGCTCGGCCGACTTTCTGGCGTTGGGATCGCCGAACTCGGCGGGGTCAGGGACGCGCGCGTCGACCGCGACCACCTGGCCGGGGTTCGTCCCCCACGTGACCTGCGGGGTCAGCGTCCGCGCGTCGATCCGCAGCGTGCGATCGAACACCGCACCCGGATCGCCGGGGAGGACCTTCCACCGCGCGACCGCCGCGTCGAAGTCCTTCGGGGCGTGGGGCCGGCCGCGCAGATACGCGAACGTCTTCTCGTCCGGCGCGATCATGCCGGCGCGGGCTCCGCCCTCGATCGACATGTTGCACACGGTCATGCGCTCTTCCATCGACAGCCCGCGGATCGTGTCGCCCGCGTACTCGATCACGCTGCCGGTTCCACCGTCGGTGCCGATGCGGCCGATGATCGACAGGATGATGTCCTTCGCCTCGACCCCGTACGGGCTGGCGCCGTCAACCTCGATGAGAAACGTCTTCGGCTTGTCCTGGAGCAGACACTGGGTGGCCAGGACGTGCTCGACCTCGCTGGTGCCGATCCCGAACGCGAGCGCCCCGAACGCGCCGTGGGTGGAGGTGTGGCTGTCGCCGCACACGACGGTCGCGCCGGGCAGGGTCAACCCCAACTCGGGGCCGATCACGTGGACGATCCCCTGCTCGGGACTTGCGAGATCATACAGCGTGATGCCGAACTCCTTGCAGTTGCGCGCCAGCATATCCATTTGGCGGGCGGAGATCTCGTCCTCGATGGGCAGCGAGCGATCCGTGGTGGGCACGTTGTGGTCCATCGTGGCGAACGTGAGATCCGGCCGGCGGACCTTGCGCTTGGCGAGCCGCAAGCCGTCGAACGCCTGGGGCGACGTGACCTCGTGGATCAAGTGCCGGTCGATATAAAGGAGCGACGGCCGGCCCGGCTCCTCGTGGACGACATGGGCGTCCCAAATCTTTTCGAACATCGTCTTCGGTGCCATTCCCCGCTGCGCTCCTCCACCATATGTCCAGTTCAGAATGTTCCATTATCGCACAACAAGCCGGAAATTTTCACCCCTCATGGTCCTTTTCACGGTCTCACGCCCCGTGCTATACTCCGCCCCAATGAGGGGAATCACTCTTCCCCAAGTCTCCCACGGGGGGAGGCGACCCAGGAGCCGGGCAGCGGCGGTCCGGTGAATGGGGGCTCGCGGGTCTGGGTCCGCGCGCTGCGGTGTCCCGCCGATGAAAGGAGGTGGTCCAGTGGGCAGTACCAACCCTACGGCGAGTGAGGTGGCGGCGTCCTAGGCCACGCCTTCCTTCGGCGAAGCTGGGACGAAACGCCCAGCGCCACCAGACCCGGAAGCGCGGACGCCGGAGCCGCACCAGGATCGCAGGATCCGCTTCCGGGTTTTTGTTTGCCCTGACACCCCGTTACCCGGCGACCGACTCAGAGCTTGTATCCCAGAAACCGCAGCAGGTCTTTCCGCGAAACGACGTCCTCGTCGGTTTCGATGCCCCGCGACCGAGAGCCGTCCACCACGCCCAACACGCCGCGCCCCTGGTCGGTCTCGGCGAGAATCACGTCCACCGGGTTTGAGCTGGCGCAGTAAATCGTGCAGACCTCCTGGACCGCCTTGACGGCGTTGAGTACGCTGATCGGGTACACACCGCGAAGGAAGATCAGAAAGACGTGACCGGCGGACAGCGCGTAGGCGTTGTGCTTCGCCAGATCAACCAGGTCCGGTTCGGTCCCGCTGGCTCTGACCAGGCACGGCCCGGACGACTCACAAAACGCCAAGCCGAACTTCACCCCGAGCGCCGACGCCGCCAACGCCTCGTGGAGATCCTCGACGGTTTTGATGAAGTGCGCCTGGCCAAGGATCAGATTGACATCATCGGGCTTGTCGATCTTGACCACCTTCAACTCCATAACTTCCCTCCTTCCGAAATGTCACTCGGCGCCACGCCGTTCCTCACGCTCAGGCATAGATGGCGGCGAATCGAATATGTCGCGACAGTATCTCAAAGTCCCCTCGATTGGTCGTCACCACGGTGGTGCCGTACTTGCGAGCCGTCAGGGCAATGAGGACGTCGTTTTGCAACTGCCAAAGCCGTCCTCTCCCCCAACCATTGTGGACGCCCAGTTGCCGGAGCACCCGCCCCGCGGTGTGCCAATCGCCCTCATCGGGCGCCCAGCACGGACGGGCCAGCCGATAGAGATCGATCACTCGCTTGAGGGCCGTCGCCGTCCGCGCGCCCCGATACAGTTCAGAAAGCACTACAGCCGAGTGCCGGACAATCACCCCCCGCCGAAGCGAGGCCAGCAGGGTCTGATGGCGGTCGGACTCCCACACATCGATGTAGATGGCGGTGTCAAGGAGGGCGTAGTGCACTTACTCGCGCGCGAAACTGTGGGGCTTGACGGACCCTCGGGTGCGGTCGATGAAGCGCCAGAACTCTTCCATCTCGACCACCCGTTCAATCGACGTTCGGACGACTTCGGCGTCGGTCTTCACGCCGAGCAGGCGCTTGGCGCGCGCGATCATTCGTGGTTCAACGTAAAAAGCCCGGCGAATTTTGGGGACGGGACGGGTCATGTGTCCTCCTGCAATCAAGTATGCCTATCCTACTGAAAATAGGCATACATATCAACGGCTGATTCGGCAGGCGGTGCCCGTCACAGTGAGCGCGAGCATGGATTCCCCCGAAGGGGCGTTGCGGCCTTCGTGGACATCGTCTCCATCGAGAAGAAGCCCCCACGCGCACCGCTCGCCGAGCGGTCGTGCAATCCAATGCCGCAAAAGCCGCGACGTCCCCACGCCCCTCACGTAAAAGTTAATTAGTAAAAAACGTCCCCGATTAGTTCTCGCGATAGGCTCCCCCGAAAGAACATTCGGCCCCACTATGCCGATTTTGGGCCACCTGTTCAACCGAATCGTTCCCGGCTCGCGCGGCTCGAAGCCGCCACTTGCGCCCGATCCCCGGCTTCGCCTACACTGGACTTGATGAACCGTCTTTTAGGACACGCGGCAATCTGGCTCGCGGCGGCGGTGTTCGGACTCTCGGCGCCGTTTGCCGTGGCCGCTACCTCCATCACGCGGGTGCTCGCGCCGTTTGAACTCGGCATGCCGATCGAGCAGTTTATGGCCGCGGTGCCGGCCGAGGAGATCGGCGTGCTGGGGGACGAGCGGCTGTTCTCCGTCGTCGGGCTCCGGGTGAACGTGACCGGCATCTGGTGCACGTTCACCGCGGAGCGGCTCTCGCGGATCGAGGTCACGCACTCCGTCGCCTACTCCTCCCAGATTCCGTGGAAGACCTTTCTGTCCGGCGCCATCCGCGACTACGGTGCCGGCTTTCACCTTCCGACCCCCAACGGCGACGTGGAAATGTGGGACGATGGGCTGACGACGCTGATCGTCGAGCGCCGGATGGTGACCGCCCGGGACCGCGCGTACGTGGTGACGATCGCCGACGACGCGGTCGCCATCGAGCGCAGCGGCCGCTGCGCGCCCAGGAAGTTCGCCGTCTGATCGCCCATTGCCCTCGCGCAACATTCGATTTGACTTGCCCCCACGCTCTGCTTTATCCTGTGCCCTTCCGGTCGCTCCCGGGGCCGTCGCGCGGGAGACCGGGGCTTGAGTCTTGGCCGCGAATGTGCGATATAATTGCGGCTTAGCGACCGCTCGCCCGGCCGCGACGGTCTGATCGACACCGATCACAGGAGGTCATTGTGCCCGGATACCTGCTTCCCGATCACGAGATCACCACCGCCGAGGAATACGCGAAAACCGGCGGATGGCGGGGCCTGGAGAAGGCGCTGTCCATGTCGCCCGACGCAGTCGTCGAGGAAATCAAGAAGTCCGGTCTCCGCGGACGCGGCGGCGCGGGATTCCCCACCGGCATCAAGTGGGCCGGGACGCGCCAGAAGGAGTCGCCCGACGGAAGGAAGTACCTCGCGTGCAACGGCGCCGAGGGGGAACCCGGCACGTACAAGGACCGGCCGCTCCTCCTGCTCAACCCCTACCAATTGATCGAGGGCGTGGCGATCGCGTCGCTGACGATCGACGCCGACAGGGCCTTCATCTGCCTCAAGGAAATTTTCACCCGGCAGATTCAGCGGCTGCGTGACGCCATCGCCGAGTGCGAGGCGAAGGGCTACATCGGCCCCAACGTGCTGAAATCGGGACGGCGGGTGGCGATCGATCTGTCGATCGGTCCGGCGACCTACCTGTTCGGCGAAGAGACCGCGATGCTCGAAACGATCATGGGGAACGCGGCGATGCCCCGGCAGGTCAAGCCGTTCGAGTGGGGCCTGCCGTTTTCCGGGGGCGGGATCGCCTCGCCGGTCGTGGTCAACAACGTCGAAACGCTGTCGCACGTCGCCCACATCATGCGCAACGGCGCCGACTGGTTTCGGAGCATGGGCACGCCGAGGAGCCCGGGCACCTTCATCTGGACGGTGTCCGGCGACGTGGCCAAGCCGGGGTACTACGAGCTGCCGATGGGCACCACGATGACGCAACTGCTCGCGGTTGCCGGCGGCCCCAAGCCCGGCCGGACGTTCAAGGCGGTGTTTCCCGGAGGGCCGTCGTGCGGGTTACTCACGCCCGACCTATTCGACACCCCGCTCGATTTCGACGCGCTCAAGAAGGTGGACTCGGGGCTGGGCTCCGGCTGCGTGATCGTCTACGACGACACGGCGTGCATGGTCCACGTGGCGTACAACTTCTCGCGCTTCTTCGCCAACGAAAGCTGCGGCCAGTGCTTCTCGTGCAACTGGAGCACGAAGGAGATCACCCACCGAATCCTCAAGATGGAGCAGGGAACCGGCACCGAAGACGACATGATTGAAGCGTGGTCGATCACCGAGCGCATGCCCGGCAAGGGCCGCTGCTTCCTGATCAACGCCGAGTCGATCATCGTGCGGAGCATCCTCAAGCACTTCCCCGAGGAGTTTTCCAACCATGTGGGGCGGCCATGCCCCACGCCGCGCAAGCTGCCGATCCCCAAAATCCTGGACTTTAACGGGAAGGACTTCGTGTTTGACACGATGGACGGCGAGCTGGACCGCCCGCCGGGTTCGGCCTCGGCCGTGCTGGTGTCGGACGATCACCAGCGCTCGCGCCGGATCTGAGGAGCCTGTCCATGAATGGTCATCTGCGGCGTTGTCGCTTCGGAATCCCTCCTCACGTACGACTCAGTACGCTCCGGGGGGATTCCTCTCTCCGCCTTGCATCTGACGCATTCCTGAACAGGCTCCAACACCCGATGACTCGGGCAGGCAGCTAGGTCATTTCTTTGGGTTTGCCCAGCAGGAAGCCCTGCACGATGAATATCCCGATCCCCTTCATCGCCTGGAGCTCCTTCTCCGTTTCGATCCCCTCGGCGATGATGCCCTCGGTCGCGTACATCCGGAGGGCGAGGAGCAGGTGCCGCGAAAATCCCTTGAACGTGTCGGACGCCGCGCTCTGGATGACAAGCGAGCGGTCGATCTTGATGTATTCCGGCATCAACCGGGCGATGAACGGCAGCGAGACGAACCCCGCCCCGAAATCGTCGATAGCGAACTTGAATCCCTTCGCGCGCCACTTCGTCGCGATGGCCAGGTGGTTCTCGACGTCGTGCAGCGCCTCCACCTCGGAAATCTCCAGGATCACGTCCATGCCGGGCGGTTTGACTACCGAGTCGAGATGTTCGAGGGACGTCAAATCGACGTTGAGGAAGACCCGCGGCAGCTTCAGCTCGGCGGCCACCCGCAACTGCTCCACGAAGCAGATCCGCTTGAGCTCGTCGAGCTGGCCGACGGCGTGGTACTTCTTGAACAACTCGAGGATGCTCAGCCGCCCCTGAGGATCCCGGCTCAGCGCCTCGTGCCCCAGCACCTGATCCGACCACACGTCCACGACCGGCTGGAAGACGACCTTGATGGCTTGCGCGTCCAGGCGATAGTGCTCCTCGCCGATGTGAATCTTGTCGCCGCTCTTCTTGGCGATGTAGAGCGCCCGGTCGGCCAGCCGGATGAGCGCATCCGCCGTCTCGCCGTGTTCGGGGTACATGGCGATCCCGATGCTCATGTCCAGACCGAGTCCCCGGGCCTCGCTCATCCGCCGGAGCTCGCGCCGGATCCGCTGACCCACGATGAGCCCGCCCGCCTGACCGGTCTCGGTCAGCACCACCACGATCTCATCCCCGCCCCAGCGGACGACCAGGTCGGTCCCGCGCGCGCAGGATTGAATCGTTCTCGCCACCGACCGGAGAATATCGTCTCCCGCCTGGTGCCCTTTCGTGTCGTTGATCGACTTGAATCGATCCAGATCGCACAGCAGGAAGGCGACGAACTGATTGGTGCGGCGCGCCCGGGCCAGCTCGGTCGCGATCTGGTCGTCGAAATACCGGCGGTTGTACAGTCCCGTGAGGACATCGCGCACCGCCTGTTCGGCCAACGACAACTCGGCCCGCTTGCACTCGCTGACGTCGCTGACGAACCCCTCCACCCCGGTCAATGCGCCGTCCGGCGCGAAGATCCCCCGCCCCTGCTCCGACACCCACTTTTCGCTCGCGTCGGCGGTGCGAATGCGATACACCACCTGGAACGCCCGTTTCTCTCGGAGCTCGGTTCGGATGTTCCGCCAGGTGGATTCGCGATCGTCGGGGTGCACCACCTGTTGACGATAGGAGACGCCGTGCTCGAGAAAATCGGCGGCCCGATATCCCGTCAGGTCAAGACACCCGTCGCTGACGAACTCCATCGTCCCGTCCCGGTCGGTGCGGAAGCGGTAGACCATCCCGGGCAGGTGGCTCATCAGCTTGGCCAGCGCGCGCGCGTCGATCTGCTGCACGGGCGCGGCCCCGCGGGAGGCGTCGCCACGGCGGTCCCGGGCGCGCGCCGGCACCGCCGAGAGCTTGGGGGACTCCGCTTTCCGGCTTCTCACGCTCATCGGCTGGCCGCCTCGCCGCGATCCCAGACGAACTGAAACACACAGGATCCGATTTGGAACACGTCGCCGTGCGCAAGCACGTGCCGCTCCAGTTTGAGATTGTTGACGTAGACCCCGTTGGCGCTGGAGAGATCCGTCAGGAGATACTCGCTGGCCATCCTCACGATCTTGGCGTGCTTGCGGGAGACCTCGCGCTGATCGATGACGATGTCGGATTCCGGATCGCGGCCGATCAAGTAGAGCTCGTTCGTCAGCCGATACTCCCGGCCTTCCAGGGGACCGCTCAAGACGTTGAGCGCCGGAATGCGGGGATCCGCCCCCGCGAGATAGGGGCGCGCCATATCCGGGCGAACGGTTTCCTCATCCATACCGCTGAATCTCCGCCGGTGGGGTCAATGGATGAGCTAACTATAAAGGGGATGCGACGGCTGTCAATCGCGTCCAGGGGAAAAAAGGGGCTTGCCCGTTCGAGCAAGCCCCGAAGACGCACGATCGAAACTATTTTTTGGCGGGAGCCGGCTTGGTCGGCGCTTTGGTTGGGGCCTTGGCCGCGGGTTTCGCCGCGGGCGCGTGTTTGGCCTCCAGCGCCTTCACCTTCTCGGTCAGCTCGTCGACCTTAGCCTTGAGCCTGGTGTTCTCCTGCGTCAGATCGTCCACCCGTCTTTGCACACCCGCCTTTTCCGTGGTCAGAGACGCGACCTGTCCCTTGAGCCGGGTGTTTCCCTCGCGTTGCTGCTTCGACTCGCACCCCGTTGCCAGTGGAAGCGTCAGGAGCGCTACAACGGCCATCCACGCCACACCGCGCGTTCGAACGTTAAGCACTTTCATCTCTCCCTCCCCATCGAATGATTCCGGCCAGCCGCGAGGGACGGCTGATCCGCCGTCCCTCGCCGTGTCCATGAAACGACCTTACTGCGCCGCTCCCGCCGCTGCTGCCGCTTTGATACTGTGCGCTGTCTTGCCCTCGGCTTCCACCGTGACCTTGGCGCCGACCTTGACCTCACCCTCGGTCTTGGTGTCCTTGGTGATTTGCAAGGTGTGCGCCGCTCCCTTGGCATCCTTCAAGGTGATGCTCTTCCCCGAGTCGTACTTGGTCACTTCCCCGCTCATCGGGGTCATGCCTGCGTATACCAGTCCGGCAAACGCGAACACCACCGCCGCCGTGGCAACCAGATTCTTCAATCCCTTCATCCGTGATCACCCCCTTTCCTGCATGTCTTCAACAAAGCACCACGAAGCACAGAGCGTGCCAGACATGCCACGACGGAAGCAGCCACACATTTCGAGCGATTATAGCGAATGGGGGATCGAGCGGTTGGCGGCATGACCCGAATTCGGGTCATGGTCTGCCTGTTTTGGGGTGGAACCGGACGCTTTCACTCGGAACTTTTCGAGGCGGTACTGGAGGGTTTTGTACGAAAGGCCGAGTAACTTGGCGGCCTTGGCGATCACCCCCCCGCTCCGGGCCATCGCCTGGTCGATGAGCGCGCGTTCGAGCTGCTCCAACGAGAGGCCCTCGGCCGGAAGTTGAAACGGGCTTGCTCCGGCATGGATCGGGCGGCGAAGTTCCGGGGAGAGATCCTCGACGCGGATCTCCTCGCCTTCGCACAGCAGCGCCGCGCGTTCGATCGTGGCCTCGAGCTGCCGGACGTTGCCCGGCCACGGATACTCCATCAGAAGGCGCAGGGCGTCCTTCGAGACGGTGTTCACGCGCGCGCCGTTGCGCGACCCGTATTTGGCGACGAACGCCTCCACCAGATGGGGAATATCGGACACCCGCTCCCGAAGCGGGGGAACCTGGATCGTCACCACGTTGAGCCGGTAGAACAGATCCTGGCGAAACCGGCCCGCGGCGATCTCCTGGTCCAGGTTCTTGTTGGTCGCCGCCACCACCCGCACGTCGATCGGGATCTCCTCCTGCCCGCCGATGCGGCGAATCGTCCGTTCCTGCAACGTCCGCAGAATTTTGGATTGCAACCCCAGCCCGAGATCGCCGATCTCGTCGAGAAAAATCGTCCCGCGGTGCGCGGCCTCGAACAGGCCGATCCCTCGCGCGGCGGCGCCGCTGAACGCCCCCTTCTCGTAGCCGAAGAGTTCGCTTTCGATCAGCGTGTCGGGAATCGCCGCGCAATTGACGGCCTGAAACGGCCGATCATTCCGCGGGCTCTGGGCGTGAACGGCGCGGGCGATCAGTTCCTTGCCCGTGCCGCTCTCGCCCAGGATCAGGATCGTCGAAGGGCTCGCCGCCGCCTTCTTGATCACCTTGATGATCGCCTGCATCGAGGGATGATGGCCGATCAGATGGCCGACCTGATAGCGCTCCTGCAGCTCGTCTCGGAGACGGCGATTTTCCTGGAGGAGGGCCATGCGCTCGAACGCGCGCCCGATCGTGATGAGCAACTCGTCTTTGTCGAGCGGCTTGGTCAGGTAATCAAACGCCCCCTTCTTCATCGCCTCGACGGCGGCGTCGATCGTGCCGTGGGCCGTCATCAGGATGACACACGCCGGCGGGACGACCGCCAACAGATCGTCCAGGATCGACACCCCCTGCGTGTCGGGCATTTTCACGTCACTGAGCACGACGTCGCACGGAGCCCGGCGGAGGGCCAGGACGGCCTCCCTCGCCGTGCCGGCGGCGCACACCTCGTACCCCTCCGCCTCAAGAATCCGCCGGAGAATCTCCCGCTGCGACCGTTCGTCGTCCACGACCAACAACGTCCGCTTCATACCGCCTCCCCGCCTTGCGCGCGCCGTCCGGATACCGCGCCTCCATCGCCCGTGGACACCACCTCGCCCTCCACAGACGCGCCTGCCCCCGTCCCGACCGGCACGAGGAGCGTCACCGTGGTGCCGTGGCCCACGCGGCTCTCGATACCGATCGTCCCGCCGTGCTCCTCGATGATACGTTTGGTCAGCGCGAGGCCCAGGCCGATGCCGAGCGTCTTGGTGGTGAAGTACGGCTGGAAGACGAGGCCCAGGTCCTCCTCCACGATGCCGATCCCCGTGTCGGACACGATGAGGCGCACGCGGGGTTCCGCCCCGTCATCGGCCAGCGCATCCAGCGTCACCGTCAGCCGTCCCGGCTCGGGCATGGACTGAAAGGCGTTGACCACGACGTTCATAAGGCAGGTTTTGATCTGCTCGGGATCCACCCACCACGGCAAGACCTCGGACGCCTGAATCCGCACCTCGATCCCCGCGTCCTCCGCTTTCTGGCGGACCAGCGCGATCACGTCGTCCAGGAGGTCCCGCGGGGACACCCAGCGGCGCGACAGCTTCATCGGCTTCCCATACCGCAGAAAACTCTCGATCATCTGGCTGAGGCGGAAGATCTCCGACTTGATGTTACCCAGCAGCGCCGGAACTTCTCCGGGAGGCAACGCGGCGCCTCCCTTAATGAGGTCCCGGACATGGTCAATCGACAGACTGATGAAGTTGAGGGGGTTGCGGATCTCGTGCGCGATGCCGGCCGCGAGCTGCCCCAGGGCCGAAAAGCGCTCAGCCTGGCGCAGGCGATCCTCCAGCGTCTTCTGCTCCCGGAGTTTTCGGACCATCTCGTTGACGCTCGTGATCAGTTCGCCGATCTCGTCGCCCCGCCCCTCGGGTAATTCGGGACTCAAATCGCCCGCGGCCACCTGCTTGGCAACATCGACGACCTGATAGATCGGCCGCGTATACCGCCACGACAAAAAGAGCGTCAGGCCGATCCCCAACCCAAAGATGCCGCCGGTCACCACCAGCCGTTTGACCAGGTTCGATCGCAGCAGCTGCTGGTAATCCTCCATCACGAGGATGATGTGCGCGTATCCCACCTGCTGCTTGTCGATCACGACCGGCACCAACAGATTGTGCGTCTGCGCCTCCGTCCCGCTGCCCTCGCCCAGTTTCGCCGTGATGAACAGGTCCTTCCGCTGGGGGTTGAACTTGAGTCCCACCCGGCGGGGATTCGAGCTGGCGATGATCTCCTTTTCGTTGCTGATGATCGAGATCTCCCTGACGCCCTTTTTGGTCAGGCGGCTGACGTAGTCGCGGAGCCGTCCCTCGGTGGTCGATTCCTGGCTCGTGAGTTCTTCGACGCTGATCTGGATGGCCGACGAGAGATCGTTGACGTTCTCCATGATCTCCCGAATCAGGACCTTCTCGTTGTAGGCATAAAACGCGAGCAGGGACCCGATCGAGAGGAGGGTCAGCACCCCCATCATGAGCAGCAACTTCGTGGTGAGATGGAGTCCTCGCAACACCGCGGGGGACCACCGAACCCTGAAGGAAGGGACGACACGCATCGCGGACCTCACGCGCGGTGATAGTAATCCGAACGTCCGCACGGTGTAAAGCGGTCCGAACCGGCGGATCCCGGGCGCGAACAAGCGGAGGGCGGACCAATCGGTCCGCCCTCCGGTTGTACCGCTTCAAAACGACGGAAGCTACTTCTTTTTTACGGGCGCTTTTGCCGGGGCCTTCGCAGGCGCCTTGGCCGAAGCCTTCGGCTTCGAGAGGTCCGCGACCTTCTTCTCCAACTCGCTGACTTTATGCTGCAGGTCGGCGTTGGCCCTGCTCAGTTCGTCGGCCTTCGCCGCCAGGCCGCCCTTCTCTTGGGTTAAGGAGTCCACTTGCTGCTTGAGGTGGGCGTTCTCCTCCTTGAGCTTCTTCGATTCGCATCCCGTCATCGGCAACAAGGCCAACGAGGCAACCACGAACAATAGGACGAGCTTCTTCATCGATTCACCCCCTTTCACGTCGGTCATGAATCACCAGCATCCCGAATGGGACGCCATACCATCCGCAAAACCGGCATAGAGATACACTAGAAGGCTCAAGAAATCAAGTGCGCGGCAAAATTTTTCTTAGAGGAACAGGCGGGCGAGATCGACCTGGGACCGCGCGGCGTCGGCGGTCGAGACGATCCGCCGCGTCGCGGATACGGCGGGGTCGGCCAGATTCAGCGTCTCGCCGTCGATCTCCCGGCCCGCCGCGTCGCGGATGAGCGTGATCGTGGGCAGGGCGCGCCGCTCCGGCGACGCGGGCACGCCGACCACCACGCCCCACTCCCCCGTGTCCAGGACCACGATCGTGCCGACGGGGTACAGGCCCATGCAGTTTACGAAGACCTTCATGAGGAGCGGATCATAGGCGGTTCCGGCCTTCTTGAGCATCTGCCGGAGCGCCCGGTCGGGAGACAGCGGGATCCGGCTGTAGACGCGCGACGCGGTCATCGCATCGTAGCAGTCGGCGAGCGAAATGATGCGGCCAAACAGCGTCACCTTTCGGGGTGAAGCCATTTTGGGATAGCCCGACAGGTCGTAGTTGAGGTGGTGCTCGAAGCCGGCAATGACGATCTTCGTTGAGACGTCGTCCAGCCCCTTGAGGCGGAGCAGGCTCTTGACGCCGAGGATCGGGTGCCGCCGGATGATGGCCCACTCCTCGGGTGTGAAGTCGGTCGCCTTGTTGAGGATGTCCAGCGGGATGTCGGCCTTCCCGACGTCGTGGAACAGGGCGGCGACGCCGAGGTCCGCCAGCGCGCCCCGCTCGTACTCGAGCCGCTGGCCGATGGTCAGCGCCAGGATGCATACGTTGACGCAGTGGCTGTAGGTGTACTCGTCGTGGCTGCGCAGCGTCGTCAGCCCCAGCAAGGTCGCGTCATCCTGCAGCAGCAGGTCCACCAATCCCTGTACGACCCGCTTGGACTTCTTGACCCCCACCGCCTGTTTCAGCTTGACGCTCTCCATCACCTCGGCCACGGCCGTGAGCGTGCGGAAATAGGTGCGCTTGGCCACCGCCTTTTGCGTCTCCCGCGTGAGCGGAGCGGTCGACCGATGCACGACCGGCAGGTCGAGCGCAACGTGGAGCACGCCGCCCACCCGCAAACGCTCGCGAAAGGCGTCCACCGCGACAGCGTCCGCTGTCGCCCAGAGGCGCGCGAACGCGATCACCTCCTGTGCGTTCACCTCGTCGAGAAACCGGACGCCCCCGACGCCCCTGCACCGCAGGGCGTCGACCACCTCGGTGAAGCCAATGTACCCCTCCACATCCATCTTCAGGCGGAGATCCGCGAGATAGAGATGGTCGCTGTCCTGGCGGAGGATCGGCTCGGCCTGCCACTCCCGGATTTCCTCGACCGTCTTGACGAGCCGATCGGCGGGTTGCACGAGGGCGGCGTTCCCCGCAAGGTGAATATGTGCGGTCTTGAACAGGACGTGCATCTGATACACCAACCGTTTGCCGAGGCGGTTCAGGTTCTCGTCGTGGATCCGGCTCCCCTTCAACGCCTCGAAGACGTTCGGCCCCGCCTCGCGCGGCATGGTTTCGCTCATCGCGTCTCCCCACGATGAGCCGCCCGATCGAGGTCGCGAAGCGCGCGCACCGCCTCCGCGCGGACCGCGACGCCCCCGCGCGCGGCGGCGTCGCGGAGGAAGGCGGCGGCCGCGGCCGTGCCAATCCATCGCGCGGCGGCTACCGCGCACCGCCCCCGGCGCTCGCGGGCATCCGACGAGATCCAGGGCCACGTTCGTTTGCCGGACACCAGCGTGCCGAACAACGGAAGGATCGCATCGCCCCCAATGTCGGCCAGCGCGTCGAACGCCTCCTGCTGCTCCGCCTCGCTGCGGCGCACGAACCGCTTGTCCATAATCATCGCGCTCAGCGCTTCAAGGACTCTCGCCGAGGGCGCGTGGCGCGCCGCCTTCATGGCGAGCAGGCGCACCGCCTCGTCGCCGTCACCGAGCCATCGCGGCATCAGCTCGGCGACGCGAGGCCCGCCGATCGCCTCCATCGCTTTCAGCGCCGAGGTCCGGATCCGGACCTCGGGATGTTCCATCGTAGCGACGAGCGCCGGCAACGCCTTCTCGTCACCCAGACAACCCAGGACGCAGATCAGATTTCTCGCGAGGTACCACGGTGCCGACGGAAGCCGCTGGATCAGCGTGTCGATCTCGGTCCGCGCGAGCACGACCAGGGCGTCGCAGATGATCCGGCGTCCCTTCGCCGTCTGCACGCGCTCAAGGAGCGTCATCAGCGCAGGGACCGACGACGGGGGCAGAAACCGCAGATACGCCGTCAGGCCCTCCCCGTCCCACAGGCCGCGCTGATTGAGCGCCTCCTCCAACGGCGCCACCCGCTCCCACCCGCCAAACTCCGTCCAGACCACGCGGATCAGCGCGCGACTTCGCTCGGAGAGGTGGGACGTCGGCTCCGCGAGCGCGACGAGCCGCCTCAGCAGTTCCGTCGCCTGACGATGCCGTCCCTGGCGAAGGCTCGCCATCACCATCTCGTCCAGGATTTGGAGCACCTCGAGGAACGAGTGCTCGTCGTCGTCGAGGGATAGAATCGAAACGAGAATGTCGACGAGTTGATCGACGTGGTCTTGCCTCGTATCCTCGACGACGTCCCGCCGCAACGTCTGGACGTCGTCCTCGCTGAGGGTATAGACCTCGCGCTTCGATCCATCCTGTGCCGGAGCCGGTGCATCGATCTCGTCGGCCTCGTCCCACTCCGTCGTCGGAGCGGGAACGGCCTCGACGGCCCGATCGAGACCGCGGGTCGGCGAGGACAGACCGGGGGCGTCGGCCTCGGATCCGCCGGCGTCATCGACCACGACGTAGGTGATGTGCGGCACGCCCCGTTCCCACAGCCGCGTCACGATGTCTTCGTCAAGCGGACGCGCCTCGCTCGCCAGGACCTCGATGAACGCCTCGAGGTCCTCGAGCGACAGCCCGCGATGAAAGGTTAACGTGCACAGGCCGTCCGCCGAGCAGCGGAATGCGAGGTTCTCGAACCGATTCGGCTCTTCGTAGACAGCGGACGATCCGCACCACAACTCGTAGGTCTTGACGGTCAAGACCAGCTCGCCGTACGCGTCAAGGTGTCGCTGGAAGCGGGCGTGCAGATCCTCACGGAACCGGCGCCTGAACGCGTGCTCCGGCAGATATATTTTGTACGCCTTGAGGGCCTTGACCAAGGCCCTCACGACCTCGCGCGCCGACTCGACCGTGTCGCGGTCGGACGCCTCCGAAGGGGGCGACGACCCGGCACCCGACGCGCGGTGAGCGTTCATGTCGGATCGAACAACGAGAGGGATGATGCGACGTGCGGGTCCGTCCCGCGTAACGAGGCAAATCGTTGTGGAAATCTCGACGAGACGGGCCGACCGGCGTGCGACACGTGGCAAGTATATCGTCACGCCCATTCGTGTCAAAACGGATGCGGCGCGCGGGCCGGGCGACGCGCGGCCGCCGCTTGACTTCGCTGCGACGCGTGCGCCAAGATGGGCGCGTGTTCACAAACGAAGCGGCATTTCTCGACAGTCCAGCCCCGCTTCCGTTGATCGCCACACTGCCCGCCGCGGGGCTCACCCCGGCGGACCTGTATCCCGTGTTTCAATCCGCGGCGCCCTCGTTCCTGCTCGAAAGCGGACCGCGGCGCGGCCCCGGCGCGGAGACCCAGGGCCGGTATTCGTTCCTCGGCGGTTCGCCGTATCTGATCGTCACCGCGCGGGGCGACCGCGTCGAATGCCGGGGGCCTTCGCTGGAAAATCCGGCGCCCGGCGCGTCAACCACGATCGGCGACCCCCTGGACGTCCTGCGCGGCATCTGGCGCCGATCCTGGGTTCCAGCGGTCCCCGGCCTCCCGCCATTCCTGGGTGGCGCGGTGGGGTGCCTCGGCTACGACCTCTCCCGCCGCCACCGGCGTGCGGGTTCCCATCTCCGCCCGTCGGACTTTCCGGACGTCCACTGGCTGTTCGTCGATCTCGTCGTCGCGTTCGACCACGTCGAGCGACGCATCGTGCTGTCCTTCTGTCCGCCCGGCGAGCGGTTTCTCGCCGAATCGAGAACCCGCCTGCTCGCCGAGGGGCGGGAGCGGCTGGCCGCGATGGCGGCCGCCATCGCGGCCCGCGCCCCCGGGTCGGGCGGCCGCCAGCCGCCGCCCGACCCGCCCTTCGCGCCGCTTACCGTCTCCCCGTGCACGTCCCGCGCCGACTACTGCGCCATGGTCGAGCGCGCCAAGGCCTACATTGCCGCGGGGGATATCTTTCAGGCCAATCTGGCGCAACGGTTCGCGGCGCCCCTCGGCGACCGCGACGCCTTCTCGCTCTATCGTCGCCTGCGGGCGATCAACCCCGCCCCCTTCGCGGCCTATCTCGACCTGGGCGACGCCCAGGTCGTCAGTTCGTCTCCCGAACGCCTCGTCCGGCTCTCCGGGCGCGAGGCGGACACCCGGCCGATCGCGGGCACGCGTCCGCGCGGCGCGGACGCCGCAGAGGACGCCGACCTGACCGCCGACCTGCTGCTCAACGCCAAGGAGCGCGCCGAACACCTCATGCTGGTCGACCTCGAACGCAACGACCTCGGCCGGGTGTGCGCCTACGGCAGCGTGAAGGTCGACGAGTTCATGGTGACCGAGCGGTATTCCCACGTGATCCACATCGTCTCCAACATTCGCGGCGCTCTGCGCGACGGCGCCACGGGGTTCGATCTGCTTGACGCGGTCTTTCCCGGCGGCACCGTCACCGGCGTGCCGAAGATCCGCTGCCTGGAGATCATCGAAGAG
>Ga0184615_10000242_pt1 | contig 34170 bp, 30 predicted proteins | sample PLM4_65_coex_FD_133134 | JGI IMG/M metagenome (GOLD analysis project Ga0184615, IMG submission 133134) | Groundwater sediment microbial communities from an aquifer in East River, Colorado, USA - PLM4_65_coex | ecosystem: Environmental > Terrestrial > Soil > Riparian zone | place: USA: East...
CCGGATCGCGCTGGATCCGTGGGACGACATAGGCGTACGGCGGGTCTTTCCGGTAGCGCTGGATCGCGTTCCGGCCCGCCTGGTACCGGTTGTAGAGGAGCTCCTCCCGGTACTTCGACGCGTAGTCGAGCACCGCCAACGACGCGGCCTCCATGTAGCCGATAGCGTCCTTGATCCGCCACCACCCCCCAGGCCACGGGGAGGAATAGAGAGACTGCGGACGGAGGTCGCGCATGTCCGCGGGAAACTCGTCGAGAGTGTAGAAGTGCGGCGTCGCGTAGCGGTAGAGCGCCGTTTCGGTCCAGAACGCGGCGATGTTCTGCAGCATCGGCATGTAGTCGACATACCCGGGATACCAGGCATCGAAGCCGGTGCCCATGTGGGTCGCGCCCACCATGCCGTTCGATTCGAGCGCCTGCGCGATGGTCATGCCGATCGTGTTCACCTCCCGCGACATCAGCGCGGGAGCACGGGTCGCGACCGGCTCGGCGAACGGCGGCAGCCAGATGCGGGTTGGAAACGGCGCGGTCTGGTGCTGCACGTAAATGATCTGGGGCTCCCACTCCCGCCAGACCCGGGCGACCACCCGCGACTCGACCACGTTCAGCATGTAGGCGTCGCGATTGTTGTCGTGGCCGATGTACTTCTGATAGAGCTCGTGCAACGGCGCGACCTCGTACGGTGTGCCCACGTTCTCCCGGTACCAGCTCGCGACGATGTTCTGCCCATCGGGATTGATCGATGGCCAGAGGAACAGCACGGTATTATCGAGGATCTGCCGTGTCTTGGGGTCGTCCGGCCGGGAGAGCAGATGGTAGGCGAGCTGAATCGTGTGCTGCGAGCCCGCGATCTCGGAGGCGTGGAGACCGCCGCTGATGTCCACGAACGCCTTGCCGTCGCGCGACAGACGTCGCGCCTCCGGTTCGGCGAGCCCGTCGGGGTGCGCCAGCCTGCGCGCGATCTCCCGGAGGTGATCGAGTCTGGCGAGGTTGTCCGGCGACGAGATCACCGCCAGGGTCCACTCGTGTCCGGTCGAGGTGCGGCCGACGTCGATCAGCTTGATCCGGTTGCTGGCCTTTGCGAGCTGCTGGAAGTAGCGCATCGACTCGTCGTAGGTGGCGAGCTTGAAGTCGGCGCCTACCGGGAAACCGAGCACGGACTCCGGAGCCGGAATCGATCCGGCCTGGGCGGAGACCCGGCCCACCACGCCGGTCAGCAGCGAACAGAGAGCCGCACCGGCAATGCCGAGCCGACGAGAAGACCTGCGCGTCATGACCGTCTCCCGGTGTGTTGGCGTGAGGCTGGCCCGCGACTACCCGGGCAGAGGTTCAAACTTCGCGGTGAAGTGCCGGAGGACCGGAGGCTGCTCCACGATTCGCACGCCGCGAACGGCGTGCGCGATCGTGTTCAGGTGCAGCAGCACCTCGGCCACGTAGTCCATGTGGCTCTGGGTATAGACTCGGCGCGGAAAGGCCAGGCGCACGAGCTCCAGGTCGGCCGCGCGCTCACTTCCGTCGGGCTGCCGCCCGAACATCACCGAGCCGATTTCGCACGCGCGAATCCCTCCCTCGACGTACAGCGCGACGGAGAGCGCCCATCCAGGATACTGGTGCGGCGGGATGTGCGGCAACCAGCTCCTGGCGTCGAGGTAGAGCGCGTGGCCGCCGGGCGGCCGCACAATGGGGATCCCGGCGGCGATCATCTTCTCGGCGAGGTACTCCACCGACCGGATGCGGTATTGCAGGTAGTCGGGGTCGAGCGCCTCGTGCAGCCCGACCGCAATCGCCTCGAGGTCGTAGCCGGCGAGTCCGCCGTAGGTGGGGAATCCCTCGGTGAGGATGAGGGAATTGCGACAGGTGGCGGCGAGGGCGTCGTCGTTCATCGCGAGAAAGCCGCCGATGTTCGCCATCCCGTCCTTCTTCGCGCTCATGGTGCAGCCGTCGGCCAGGCGAAACATTTCCTGCGCAATCTCCAGCGGCGACTTGCCGGCGTACCCCGGCTCGCGGGTCTTGATGAACCAGGCGTTCTCGGCAAAGCGACAGGCGTCGATGAAGAATGGCACGCCGTGCGCTCCGCAGAGGGCCGAGGCGCGGCGGATGTTCTCCATACTCACCGGCTGCCCGCCCTCGGAGTTGTTGGTCACGGTGATCATCACCAGCGGGATGTTGCCGGCGTGGTCGTGCATGACCCGCTCGAGCGCTGCGACGTCCATGTTCCCCTTGAAGGGATGGATGGTCTCAGGCTCGCGCCCTTCGGCGATCGGGAGGTTGAGGGCCACCGCGCCGCAGTGCTCGACGTTTGCCCGCGTGGTGTCGAAATGCGTGTTGTTTGGCACGATCGATCCGGGCGCGAGCAGCGCGCGAGCGAGAATGTGCTCGGCAGCCCGCCCCTGATGCGTGGGGATCACGTGCCGGAACCCGGTGATCTCCTGGACCGACCCGACGAAGGCGTGAAAGGAGCGTCCGCCTGCATAGGACTCGTCGCCCTTCATCATGCCGGCCCATTGGTACACCGACATTGCCCCCGTTCCCGAGTCGGTGAGGAGATCGATCAGCACGTCCTCGGCATCGAGCTGGAAGACGTTGTAGTGGGCCGCGCGGATCGCCGCCGCCCGGTGGGCCGCGGTGGTCTGGCGGATCGGTTCGACCGTCTTGATGCGAAACGGCTCGATGATGGTCTTGAACTTCACGGATGCCTCGACGTATGGGCCGCCACGAGCACCGCAGCGAGTACAGCGAGGCCGGTGACCTGGTGCAACACACCCAGGACGATGGGCACCCGCAAGAGCAGCGTGGTGATGCCGAGTCCGATCTGCAGCAGCGCGACGAGGCCCGCGGCTTCGCACGCGCGACGGAGCGGGGCAGGCACCCGAGGCCGGCGGCCGGCCGCCGCGAGCGCGAGCAGCAGCGTGGTGGTACCGAGGGCCAGCACACGATGATGGAACTGTGCCGCCGCGGGATTCTCGAAAGCGTTGCGCCATCCGGCTCCGGGCAGAAGATACCCCGGCGGCACGAGGTGGCCACCCATGAGGGGAAAGGTGTTGTACACTCTGCCGGCATCGAGACCCGCGACGAAGCCGCCGGAAAGCAGGGTGATGATCGTCAGGCACACCGCGGCAATCAATCCGCCGCGCAGGAACCGCGAGGTCCTTGCGGCGCCGGCCCGAGGCGGGCCCAGATCCAGCGCGGTCCACACGCAGACGACGTAGATGGCCAGCGCCATGCCGAGGTGGGCCGTGAGGCGGTAGGGGCTGACGTCCGGCCGGATTTCCAATCCGCTCTTCACCATGTACCAGCCCAGCGCCCCCTGCGCCGCCGCGAGTACCGGCAGGGAAAGCAGCCGGGAGCGGTGGGCGGGCCGGAGGTGGCCTCGTGCCAACAATACGAAGTAGGGTGCCGCCAGAATCAACCCGACGAGTCGGGCGAGCAGGCGGTGCACCCACTCCCACCAGAACAGGGCCTGAAACTGGTCCCGCGTGATCCCGCGGTGAACCGTCTGTGCCTCGGGAATGGCCAGATAGCGCTGGTACGCCGTATCCCATTCGGCGCTCGAGAGCGGCGGCAGAATGCCCGACACGGGCCGCCACTCGGTAATGGAGAGTCCGCTCTCGGTGAGGCGGGTGATTCCGCCGATCGCCACGGCGAGCACCACCGCGGCGGCCGATACGACCAGCCAGCGCCGCACCCGGAGATCCGACATGGCGCTCACTGCCGGAGCACCTCGGCGTGCACCTCGAGGATTCTGCGCTCGGCATTGAAGGTCACCAGCGCCACCTGCCGCGGTGTGAACGCGAACGTCGTATCGAGCACCAGGCTGGGCGGGATGGCGGCGCGCGTCCTCCGCGCCCTCTCGGTAGCCTCCCGCTGGGCGCGCCCGGCAAAGAGACCGGTGTCGGCCTCGGGCACCACCGCCTCGGCAAAGGCCGCCGCACCGTCATCGGTCTTCTCCCGGCGCGTCAGTGACACCCGGACCCGATGCTGACCGGGGGGGACGGGGTAGTCCCTCAACAGGTAGAGGGGCCGGTCATGCCGCAGCCCCGCGCCGCGGATCACTGTCACCCCTATCGCACCGCCATCCACCTCCACCCGCAAGACGTAGGTGGCGAACACTCCCTCACACTCCACCCGCTGGCGCATATGCTCCTCGCGGCGGGCCTGCTCCTCGGTGGAGAGTTGACGGCATACCTCGATGCGCTCGGGGCGGGCGCTCCACGACAGGCGCAACCGCGCCGTATCCTGCGCGTGATAGCCCAGCGGCGCTGCGGATGATAACGCCAGGAGTGCGAGCCCCGCGGTGGTGGCAGTTCCGGCGGCGAGGACCCGGGCCAGGTTCATGTGGCGGCTTCCTCCAGCGGGACCGGGTCGCACACGGTATCGATTTCCGCTGCCCGGTCCGGTTCAGGTGGCGCGAGCGCCGCGAGCTCGCGGGCGAACGCCTCGAACGCAGCCACCGCACCAGCCAGATCTCCCGGTGACAGGGTCGCGATGCGCACGCGGCGGCGATCCACCCGAGGCTGCAATTCCGCCTCCCGCTCATTGAAGATTCGCTGGAGGAGCCACTTGGGTCCTTCGCGGCCGACGCAGTCGCGGGGCGGGCAGCCGCACACGAGGACGCCCGGCGCCCCGTTTCTGATGAAGAGCTCGATGACCGAGGAATGCAGGTTGCCGATGCACTGGACCTGGTGGATACGCACCCCCCGGGCCTGCAACGCCGCGAGGTGCGCCGCGGGTGCCTGAGAGCAGCAAATGGCGATCGGTGGAAGGGGACCGTTCCCGGGGAAGCCTGAACGAACGAGCTCCCGAACCTCAGTCAATTGATCCCGCCCGCTTCGACCCGGCGGGCCCACGCCCATGGGGGCGCATGATCCGGCACAGATGCCGCAGCTCACGCAACGCGAGGGATTGACCCGCGCCACGAGGGTGGGACGATCATCGTCGCGCGCCACCATCGTGATCGCTTCCCACGGACAATCCTGGGGACACTGGTTGCACCCGGTGCAGAGGCGCGGGTCCACGGTGCTCGGAGCCCACCTTCCTTCGCGGGGGCGGCGGGTCAGACGCGGTACCAGGAGAGCCAGCAGCGTCACGGCGACGACCGTGCTCCACGCGAGACCCGCGGGCAATCGCTCCGAAATGGGCAGCCACCAGGCCACCACGAGATCGGTCGGTGTGGATGGAGCGAGCCGGAGCGGGTCGGCAGCGGGGCCGAGCGGGGCAGGGAGCAGGACCGAAGCGATCGTGAGTGCGCCGATGATCCCCCACATCAGGCGCCTGGGCGGCAGCAGGACCGGACGCGCCAGCCGGGAGACGTGGAGCCAGAGCCCGGCACCCAAACCGAGCGGGAGCGCGATGTGCACGAAGAGGTTGACGAAGAAGAACGCGCTTGGCACCGGGCCATCGCCGGCAAAGATCCGGCTAAGCGGCTCGGAGAAGATCGGCAGCACATCGAGGAGCCGGCCTCCCTCAAGCGCCAGCCGCTCACCGAAGGTATCCCACGCCATGACGAATCCCGTCCAGGCGCATATCAGTCCAGCCCCGAAAAGGAACAAGCCCGACATCCATGCGAGGGTGCGGGGACCCCAGCTCCTGTCCTGGGTGAACATGCGAGTGGCGTGGAGCACCGCGGCGATGACGAACACGTCGGTGGCGTAGCGATGGAGGGTGCGCATCCAGCCGCCGAGCCACGGGTCGGCGGCGAGACGTGCCACCGAGGCGGCGGGGGAGCCGACTCGATAGTACAAGACGAGGTAGAGCCCGGTTCCGAGCAGGACGAGAAGCATGGCGACCGCCACGGTCCCGGCCTGGTGGATCGGGTTGCGCTCCCACCCGTACAGCCTCGTCAAGACAGCATCGAGACCAGTGAGGAGCCGGCGGAATGGGCGCTTGAGGAGGCGCATATTGACGATTGGCTCAGTTTATCATATGATCATGATGTTAGCAAGATTCTTACAGTGGATCATCCTAATGTGGCTCAACGGTACTGCCCAGAACGCGCTGCGCGCGGTGCTGTTCATCGCAGAGCATGCAGCCGACGGTCCGGTGCGGGTGGACGACGTCGCGGTTTCGCTCCGCTGCCCACGCAACTATCTCTCGAAGACACTGCATGCGCTGGCCCGAGCCGGGGTACTGCGATCGGCTCGCGGCCCCAAAGGGGGGTTCCAGCTCGCGGATCCTCCCGATCGCCTGACCCTCTCCCGCATCGTGAGACCGTTCGAGCCTGCCGGCGAACGGCGCTGCCTGGTGGGACGGGCGACCTGTGGGGACGCCCAGCCCTGTCCGGCACACGGCCGCTGGTCCGGAGTTGCCGCCATGGTGGAGGACTTCTTCGGCCGGACGACCGTGGCCGATCTGCTTACCCAAGAGGCCCGATCCGGCACGACCTGAGCATTCCGTTCGACTCTCGAAAGGAGGATTCGCATGCCGCCCTCGCCCCCGCAGGACCCCGGTGAGCGCCCGCCCCTCGGGCAACGGCTCTTCGACAATGTGTTTCTGCTTCTCGTCCTCGGCATGCTGATCATGTTCCTGGTGTACACCGGCTGGGGGGTGTGGGAAATCCTCTCGATGCCGACGGCCACTCTTCCCTGAGAGGTTCTGATGCTCACCAAAGTGCATACCGGACTCGATCCGGCAGCGGGGATCTGGTGGAGGCCTGCGCACAAGGCGGAGAAGGTCTGGGTTGCCATCGCCTTCGGCTGGTGCATGGTGCTCTTCGCGATGATGCCGTTGTGGCACTATCGAGGCGGACAGAATCCGTCGGGCGTCCGGCGCCGGGTGGAACCGAAGGCGTACTACGCCCGGACGCTGGCCTTCGCCAAACAGTACCAGGTTGGCGAAGAGCAGGGCCTGCCGATCGTCCAGCCCCCTCCCGGCGCCGACGTCTACCTCGTCGGCCTCACCTTCCAATGGTATCCGATCCTCAAGCTCGAGCGCGGGAAGGAGTACATGCTCCACCTGTCCTCGCTGGACGTGAACCATGGATTCTCGCTCTTTCCGCTGAACGTCAACTTCGCGGTGGTACCGGGTTACGACTACGGACTGCGGGTCACACCGACCGCCTCGGGTGACTTCCGCATCATCTGCAACGAGTTCTGCGGCATCGGCCACCACACCATGGTCGGCCGGGTGATCGTCGTCGACGAGGCGGGGCAGCCCGTGGCTGACAATGCGAACGCCCGGATTCGGTCCGGAGGTGAGCGATGACCGCACCCTCGGTGGCCTCATTCCGGATTTGTCCCGCGACCGGCCGGACGATTCACCTGCAGGCCGAGCGACTCGTCAAGGTCAACGCAGTGGTGGCGGTGGTGGCGCTGCTGGTTGGCGCCATCGCTGCGCTGCTGCTGGTGCTGACGCGATGGCAGGCGGTGCACCTCCTCCCGGCGGTGTGGTATTATCGGCTGCTCGGCGTGCACGGGATGAACATGCTGATCTTTTTCATCATCTACTTCGAGATGGCGGTGCTCTGGTTTGCCAGCACGGTGCTTCTCAATTCACGGCCGGCCGCACCGAAACTCGGATGGTTCAACTTCGGGCTGATGCTGGTTGGCTCGCTCACTGTCGAGTGGGCGCAATGGAGCGGCAACGCGGACGTGCTCTTTACGTCCTATCCTCCGCTCAAAGCACACCCGCTGTTCTACCTGGGCGTCATCTTCTTTGCGGTGGGTGCGCTGCTGGTCGTCTGCCAGTTCTTTGCCACGCTGGTGATCGCCAAGCGGGAAAGAACATACACCGGCTCCATGCCGCTGGTGGTGTATGGCGCCGTGACCGCCGCCATCATCGCGGTGATCACTCTGGTGCACGGCGCCCTGGTGTATATCCCGACGTTTCTCTGGTCGGTGGGCCTGATCCCCTCGGTCGACCCGCAGCTCTACCGCATGCTGTGGTGGGCGCTGGGCCACTCCTCGCAGCAGATCAATGTCGCCGCGATGGTGGCCATCTGGTACATGCTGGGCGCACTCACGGTCGGGTCGGTGGTGCTGAACGAGAAGGTCAGCCGCTCGGCCTTCGTGCTCTACATCCTCTTCATCTCGATGGCCTCGGCGCACCATCTGCTCGTGGACCCCGGATTCAGCTCCGCCTGGAAGATCGTGAACACCTCCTATTTCATGTACATGGCGGTGCTGGCCTCGATGGTTCACGGCTTCACCGTACCGGCGGGGATGGAGCTCGGCATGCGGCTGCGCGGTTTCACCGACGGGCTCTTCGGCTGGCTCCGCCGCGCCCCCTGGGGCGATCCGGGCTTTTCGTCGCTGGTGCTTTCCGTCATCGTCTTCGGGTTCGTGGGCGGGATCACCGGCGTGACACTCGGGACCGAGCAGATCAATATCATCGCCCACAACACGATGCGGATTCCCGGGCACTTCCATTCGACGGTGGTCAGCGGCACTGCGCTCGCCTTCATGGGCGCGACGTACTATCTGCTGCCGCTGGTCTTCCGCCGGAAGGTCGCCTTCTGGAAGCTCGCCAAGCTGCAGCCCTACCTGTTCGCCGGGGGTCTGCTCCTGCTGGTGATGGGGATGACCTTTGCCGGCAGCTTCGGCGTGCCGCGCCGCCATTGGGACATTTCGTTTTCGCAGGCGCCGTTCGATGTGCAATTCAACCCGGCGGTCGATCTCTTCCTCGCCATGATGGGCATTGGCGGGATCATTGCCGTGACGGGGGCGCTGTCGTTCATCCTCATCGCCGTGAAATCGGTGTTCTTCGGCGAGCCGGTGACCGAGTTCCCGCGAGGCGCCGAGGTCGCGGGCATACCGCAGGGGCTCACGAACCCGCCGGTTCACGCAGCCAACGTGGATGAGGTCAACGAGGCGCTGCATGCGCCGGGGCGCGGCATTGCGGGCGCAACGCCCGGTACTCTGGTGCTGGTGGGAGTATTCCTCCTGGCGTTCATGCTCTACTACTTCACCAACTGGAAGCTGCTCAGCTTCCTGTGGAAGATTGGATGATCCGGCCGGGAACCGCCCGGCCCGGCGCGGCCTCGCTCGCGCTGCTGCTGATCCTGATGATTACGGCGGCGTGGTGGGCGCTTGCGCTCTGGCCGGCCGGTGCCGTGGAGCCGGCCTGGTTGATGCGAACTCGTGCCGCGTGCTTCGGGTCGGCTCCCGGCGGGTTGCCCGATGCCGGGGGATGGATTCTGCTGATCGGCGAGCCGATCGGAACGCTCGGTGTCCTGATGGCCGTCTGGGGCGGGACGCTCCGCGATGAGCTTCGCCGAATGCGCGCCGACCCAAGGTGGCGATTCGTCTTGGTGGGGGTCGGCGCGGTCAGTCTGGTGGGGCTTGCGGCGTTCGGCCAGCGAGTGGCCTTCGCAGCGGGGCTCGGGGCATCTCCGCCGGCGACACCATCCGGCATGCCGGTGCCGGTCGAGATCGATGCATCTGAACTCGTCCTGACCGACCAGCATGGCCGCCGCACGTCGTTGGCGGAGTTTCAGGGCAGGCCGGCGCTTCTGACTTTTGCGTTCGGTCACTGTACAACAGTGTGTCCGACGATCATTCACGACCTCAACTCGGCGCGCGTCGCGGCCAACCGCCCCGACGTGCCGCTCCTGGTCATCTCGCTGGATCCGTGGCGCGACACTCCGGCGCGCCTTCCAGCGCTGGCGTCGGCGTGGGACCTGGGACCGGAGGACCGGGTGCTCTCGGGGAGTGTCGAGGAGGTCGAGCGAACGCTGGATGCGCTCGGGGTCGGACGGCGGCGAGACGGAAGGACCGGAAACATCGATCACGCCGGCATGGTGATGGCTCTGGATGATCGAGGTATCATTGTATGGAGGCTCGACGGCGGGTGGGGCCGGGTGAAGGAGTTGCTGGCCGGCATGCCCTCCTCCGGGAGCCCGAATCCACGGAGGGAGCCATGACGGTCAGCGCTTCGATACCGGCGATCATCCAGGGCGGAATGGGAGTGGGGATTTCCGACTGGCGCCTGGCGCGGGCGGTTTCCCTGCGGGGTCAGCTGGGTGTCGTTTCCGGCGTGGCACTCGACACCGTGATGGTACGCCGGCTCCAGGACAGTGACGCCGGCGGCCACATGCGACGGGCGATGGCGGAGTTTCCGATGCCCGGTGTTGCGGCCGATGTGCTGCGACTCTATTTCCGACCCGAGGGCCGGCCACCCGGCACGCCCTACAAGATGCTCCCGGTGTACAAACAGGTGATGAGCCAGGCTCGACAGCTGGTCACCGTGCTCGCGGCCTTCGTCGAGGTGTACCTGGCAAAGGAGGGGCATCAGGGAATGGTGGGAATGAATCTTCTCACCAAGGTGCAGATTCCCACTCTGGCCTCGCTGTACGGTGCCATGCTGGCCGGCGTCGATGTCATCCTGATGGGCGCCGGCATTCCCCGGGAAATCCCGGCGGCCCTCGATCGCCTCGCGCAACACCAGCCGGCCTCGCTGCGGTTCGAAGTCGAGGGTCTTCCCTCCGGCCGGGAGGAACACCTCACCCTGGACCCGGCGGCATTCTGGACCACGACGCCGCCGGAGCTTCGCCGCCCACTCTTTCTCGCCATCATCGCGAGCAATTCCCTCGCGACCATGCTGGCCCGCAAGGCCAGCGGCCGCATCGACGGCTTCGTCATCGAGGGCCCGACCGCCGGAGGTCACAACGCTCCACCCCGGGGAGAGCCGCGCTTCAACGACCGCGGCGAGCCGCTCTACGGGGAACGTGACGCAGTAGACCTGGCGAAGCTCTCGGAGCTTGGCCTTCCGTTCTGGCTGGCGGGCGGAACCGGGCGGAAGAAGGGGCTGGCGGAAGCCCTGGCGAGCGGCGCCTCCGGCATTCAGGTGGGGACGCTCTTCGCGTATTGTGACGAGTCAGGACTTGCCGAGAACTTGAAGCGCTCGGTGCTGACGCACGCGGCGCGCGGCGAGGTGACGGTGCTGACCGATCCGCGGGCGTCGCCCACCGGGTATCCCTTCAAGGTGGTGCACTGGCCCGGTGATCCGGGAGCCGGAGTTGAGCGAGAACGTCTCTGCGACCTCAGCGGTCTCAGGCAGGCGTATTGGACTCCTGAGGGGAAGATCGGCTATCGCTGCCCCGGTGAACCGGTCGCTGCCTACGTCAAGAAGGGCGGCAAGGCAGAGGATACCGTGGGTCGCCAGTGTCTGTGCAACGCGCTGACCGGCAACCTTGGCCTCGGCCAGGTCCGCGCCAATGGTGAGGTGGAGCCGCCGCTGGTCACCAGCGGCGATGATCTCGAATCGATCGGGGAGTTCCTCGCCGGGCGGACCCATTATTCAGCCCGGGACGTGCTCGATTTCCTGAGTGGGTGACTCCCGCCGCGGGGATGCGGGATGCGCCTATGGTGGCCACCGGTTCCTGATCCGCACCGTTCGCTCGAGCTCGTCCAGGTATTGCAACACCTTCTGCCGCAGATCCGCCGGCAGCTTCGGATGATCGGCAAGGAATCCCCTCACCACGCCCAGCGCCTCCGGACTGGTCTGGCCGCTCAGGAACGCGCCGAGCCAGGCACCGAGAAAGAAGATGCGCCGGTTGGTCTGGATGTACGGCAACGAATCGAGCGCCGGCCGGAGAAACGGCAGCGTCAACTGTTCGTGCTCGATGACGTTGAAGGCGCCCAGGCTGCCGCTCGCCCAGTCCTCATTCAGTGCCCGGTCGGCAAAGTAGCGCCTGAAATACTCGGCTTTCACCAGAGCACTCGACCGCGCCGCGGCGGCAACGAAGCCGCGGCGGCGGCCGTCGGGCGTGGTATCTCGCGCGGTCTGCGCCGCCAGCGCGGGCGGCCCATTGGGATGATCGAGCACCAGCAACCGATCCACGATGTTCCACCGGGTCGGGTCGCGCACCGGTTCGCCGGCGGCGGAATCCGCGGCGAGTAGCGCCAGCAACCGCGCCGCGCCCTCGCTGGTCGACGCAATCGAGATGAACGCATCGAGCTGGGCGCGACGGATGCCGTATGGCCTCATGGTATCCTGAATCCCATTCCACACGATGCCCTCGGCCTCGGCGCGGAGCCGGGATGCCTTACCGGGCGGCAGGTACGCCCGCAGCGCGCGGTCCAGCCGCCCCAGGAGCGCGGGCACGATCTGTTCGTCGGTTTCGGACGGGAGCTCGCGCAGCACCAGCCGCGCGAACCGCGCGGGCTCCATCCGTGCGTCCCGGACCTCGTCCCAGAGGGCGCCCCAGAGCATCGCGCGGAGGAACCGGTCGGTGGTCTTCCCGAGCGCCCCGCCCTCCAGCGCGCGCACGCTCGCCGAATCGAGCCGCGACAGGAAATAGCCGTAGTCGTCGGCATTGGGGAATACGAATGCGGGCGACGGCAGGCCACGCGCCGCGACGATCTCGGTCACCGTGGCCGTCAGGGTCACAGGAAGCTTTCGCGGCGGCGCGTCGGAATAGGCGAGGAGCACCTGGGTCCGCATGGGCCAAGGCGCCGGGCCGGAGACCGATGCCTGCGCGGGACGCTGCACCAGATCGAGCCGGGCGATTCTCCCGTCCTTCAGCGTGAGCCGAGATTCGACCGCGGGCATTCCGGGACGGAGCATGAAGTTCCGTCCGAAATCGTCCAGGCGCCGACCGGCGGACTGTCCGATGGAGCCGAGGAGGTCCTGCCAGGTGGCGTTGGCATAGGCATGGCTGGTCAGGAAGGCGCGCACGCCGTTCTGGAATGCCGTCTCCCCCACCAGATAATTGAGCTGTTTGAGGACGCTGGGCGCCTTGTTGTACACGATCGCGCCGTACGCGCTCTTGGCTTTGTCGAGATTCGGCATTTCCTGCCAGAGCGGGGTGGTCCCAGTGGTCTGGTCCACGCCGTACGCAACCGGTTTGTTCGATTGATAGAAGGTCTTCCAGGCGTCGCTTTCCGGCTCGAGCTCCGCGAGCGCCTTGGCGGCGATGTAGGTGGCGAACCCCTCCTTGAGCCACAAGTCGTCAAACCACCGCATCGTCACCAGGTCGCCGAACCATTGGTGGGCGGTCTCGTGCAGAATCGTGGAGAATCGGCCCAGCCGCCGGGGAAGCGTAGGACGGTCGCGGAAGATGAAACGGTCTTCGTTGTACATGATCGCGCCGGGATGTTCCATGCCGCCGAAGGGGAATGCAGGGGCGAGCACGAAGTCGTACTTCTCGAACGGATACGGCCGCCCGAAATACTCCTCCATCCACGCGAGGGCGCGGTGCTGCAGCGACAGCAGGGTGTCGGCGTCGGCTTCCCTGGCCCGTGACCGGCGGAGGAAGAGGTTCACCGTGCGGCCCCCGACGGTGGAGGAAGCGCGCGACCAGGGGCCGGCGGCAAAGGCGATGAGGTAGGTGGAAAGCGGCCGGGTTTCGGTGAAGTGCGCGGTGACCCTGCTTCCGCTCGTGTCGGCCCGGTGGAGCGATCCGTTCGCGAGCGCGGTCCAGCCGGCTGGAACCGTGAGCGCCAGGGTGACGCGGGCCTTCAGATCGGGCTGATCGAAGCAGGGAAAGAGCTGGTTGGCGTCGGCGGGGACCAGCAAGGTGTAGAGGTAGGCGGTACGGTCGGTCGGGTCGTGAACCTTGATGATGCTGGCGCCGGTCGGCGCGATCTCGGAAACAAACGCGACCTCAATGCTGTTCTGGCCGGCTTTGAGCAGCTGGGTTGGGACGAGTAGATGGTTCCCGTTGAACGCCGAGGCGGGAATCGGGGCCCCGTTCGCGGAGGCGAAGCCCAGCCGCCGGCCACGGTAGTCGAGGATGACGTCGCCGGTGCCGGTGCGCGCAAAGCGGATCGTGACCCGGCCGACGGCGCTGTCGGGCGCGGTCAGGTCGAGCGAGAGGTCATAGCGCAGGTCGCGCACCGTCGTGGTGCGCCAGGCGGCGAGCTCGTGCGAGATGCCGTGGCCCATGAAGGCGTCGGGTGCGGTTTGCGCGAGGAGCAGCGCTGCAGCCAGGGAGTACATATCGAGAAGATACCTCGAAGCGAAAATGAAACAGGGGCGCCTCCCGGCGCCCCCAATCCCCAGCTCCCGACTCCCGACCCCTAGTACCGGTAATGCTCCGGCTTGTATGGTCCTTCCGGCTTCACCCCGATGTAATCGGCCTGCTCCTTCGACAGCGTGGTGAGCTTGACGCCGAGCTTGTCGAGATGCAGCCGCGCTACTTTCTCGTCGAGGTGTTTCGGCAGCACGTACACCTTGCGCTCGTACTTCGCGTTATTGGTGTGGAGCTCGATCTGCGCCATGACCTGGTTGGTGAAGCTCGCCGACATCACGAAGCTCGGGTGCCCCGTCGCGCATCCCAGGTTGAGCAGCCGGCCCTCGGCCAGCACCATGATGCTGTGACCGTCGGGAAAGACCCACTCGTCGTACTGTGGCTTGATATTGATCCGCTGGATGCCGGCAAAGGTCTTGAGTCCGGCCATGTCGATCTCGTTGTCGAAGTGGCCGATATTCCCCACGATGGCCTTGTCCTTCATCCGCTGCATGTGGTCGACGGTGATGATGTTCTTGTTGCCGGTCGCGGTAATGAAGATGTCCGCGCCCTCGATCACCGCGTCAAGGGTGGTGACCTGGTATCCCTCCATCGCCGCCTGCAACGCGCAGATCGGGTCGATCTCGGTGATCACGACCCGGGCGCCCTGGCCCCGGAGCGACTGGGCGCACCCCTTTCCGACATCGCCGTAGCCGCAGATCACCGCGACCTTGCCGGCGAGCATCACGTCGGATGCCCGGAGAATTCCGTCCGTGAGGGAATGCCGGCAGCCATAGAGGTTGTCAAACTTCGACTTGGTCACCGAGTCGTTGACGTTGATCGCCGGGAAGAGCAGCGTCCCCGCCTGCATCATCTCGTACAGCCGGTGCACCCCGGTGGTGGTTTCCTCCGAGACCCCGCGCAGCTTGGCGGCTACCTTGGTCCATCGCCCCGGGTGCTTCTTCTGCTCCTGCTGCAGCAAGTTGAGGATCACGCCCCATTCTTCCGGGTCGCTCGCCGGGTTGAACTCGGGCACCCTCCCCGCCTTTTCAAACTCGGCTCCCTTGTGCACCAGCAGGGTCGCGTCGCCGCCGTCATCCAGCAGGAGATTGGGCCCCGAACCATCGGGCCACGTAAGGGCCTGCTCGGTGCACCACCAATACTCCTCGAGGGTCTCGCCTTTCCAGGCGTACACCGCGATGCCCTTCGGATCCGCCACGGTACCCCGGCGTCCGACAACCACACCCGCGGCGGCATGATCCTGGGTCGAGAAGATGTTGCACGACACCCATCGGACGTCGGCCCCCAGCTCGGCCAAGGTCTCGATGAGCACGGCGGTCTGCACCGTCATGTGGAGCGAGCCCATGATCCTGGCCCCGGCGAGGGGACGCTTGCCCTTGTACTCGGCGCGCAGCGCCATGAGCCCGGGCATTTCGAATTCCGCGAGACGGATCTCGTTCCGGCCGAATTCGGCCAGCGAAAGGTCCTTCACCTTGAACGGCTCCCGCCCCGACGCGCGGGTGAGGTCGAAGGAGTGGATGGCGGGTGCGAGCGTTGTCATGCCGGGGACTCCATGTCGTTGAGCGGTGAGCGGTGAGCGGTGAGCGGGGAACGCTGAGCTGTCGCCGTCGCCGCGAAAAGTGCCGGTCCCCGGGCCGAGGAATCGGAGGGGAGGCTCACAAGTCGTGCTCTGTCAAACCCGGCCTCTTCGAGCCAGCCGCGGAGCGCAGGCTCTTCGAAGCCCAGCCACTGATGGCCCATCTGCTCCCGGTACTCGACATGCTCGTGCGGCTGCATGTCCACGACGAGCAGCTTACCGCCGGGCTTGAGCGTGCGCCGCACTCCGGCCAGGATCGTGAGCGGGTCGGTGGCGTGGTGCAGTACGAGAACGAGGAGCGCGGCGTCCAGCTCCCCAGGGACAACCGGGGGTTGCTCGAGGTTGCCGGGCCGCACCTCCACGTTCGACAGATCGCGAGTGCGATGGCGCGCGGCCTTGAGCATGGCCGCGGACTCATCCACCGCGATGACCCGGGCGACGAACGGAGCCAGCGCCGCCGTCAGCGTCCCGGTGCCGCAACCGAAGTCTCCCACGGTCCATCCTTCGTCGAGCAGTCCGAGCAGGGCCAGGAGCTCGATGCGGTCGCCGAACAGCTCTCTTCGCAGGCGGTCCCACTGTCCAGCCGCCGACGCAAAGAAGCGTTGCGATGTCAGATGCCGCCCCGCGAGGGTTCTCTGCAGTCGCTCGCCATCCCGCCGGGCCGCCGCGGAGCCGGCCACCTCGTCCCTCACCGCGTGCCAGAGGCGGCGCACCCCCGGATCGAGCTCTCGGGCGGGCATTCGGTACCAGTTGCTGGTACCCTCGCTGCGGGTGAATACCAGGCCGTGATCGGCCAGGACCTTGAGGTGGCGGCTGACGGTGGACTGCGGGAGCTGGAGGGCGGCCTGGATCTCCCGGACTGTCAGCTCCTGGCGCTCGAGCACGAGCAGCAGCCGTCCCCGGATGGGATCGGCCAGCGCGCTCAGGCGGTCGAAGACGGCGGGGGCGGTCATATCTTTAATCCGTATATCCGGATGGAAAGGTATATCGATGCGGGAGTGAGGTCAATGGCAAGAGATCAGGAGTCAGGGGTCAGGGGCCAGTGCAACGGCCTTTCCCCGACCCCTGACTCCTGATTCCTGATCCCTCGCTGTGCGCTCAACCCCCGCAGGCATCGTCTCTTCTCCGACTCCCCACCAGGGGCCTGTCGCCCCGGAAAGACTAGATTCAAGCCCTATGCGTATCGCCGGATTGATTGTCGTCGCGGGCGCCTTGTTCGCGGCTCCGCTGGCTGCTCAGACCCCCGTTTCGTCCTCCGATACCACCAAGCCGAAGGCTCCGCCGCCCAAGGTGGATATCTCCAAACTCAAGTTCATGTCGGGATGCTGGGAGGCGGAGACCGGCAAAGATCAGCGGGCGGAAGAGATCTGGACCACGCCGTCGGAGAATCTCCTGGTTTCCACGACCCGCTATTTCACCAAGAACCGCGCGGTCGCCTACGACTTCAACCGGATCGAAGTCACCGATACGGGAGTCGTGCTGGGGATCACCTCGAAGGGCAAGCCGGAAGAGACCTATCTGATGAAGACGCTGGTGGACGAGTACGTGATGTTCGAGAATTTTGCGAAGAAGGAGTTTCCCCAGCGGTTCATCTACCGACTTGCCTCCGACGGATCGCTGATCCCGCGCAACGAGGGCGACGGTCCGAGCTTCGAGGTGCGGCTGCGCCGGATGAAGTGTCCCGGCGCCGACATCAAGCTCAGGCCGTAGTACAGCAGGGGTTGGGAGGTGGGAGTTGGGGGGTTGGGGGAAGCGGCGCAACCAAAACCAGAATTGGCGTGTCCCAGGGATATCCGGTCGCCGCCCCCTGTGGAGGACCTTGCGCATGCCCAGCTGTAACTCAGTGGCCCGTTGGCTCTTCGGCGCCGCCGCCCTGTTCGTGCTGACTACCCTTCCTGCCGCGGCGCAACGCCGTTTCAGCTCCGATTCGTGGACCCGGGAGTGCAACCGCGAGGGTGACCGCGACTCTAGACGCTTTTGCCGGATCAGCGAATCGACCATGCAGAGCCCCGCTGGCGCCCTCATCATCGACGGGCGGACCAATGGTGGCGTCCGCGTGTTCGGCTCGAGCCGCCGGGATGTGCTGATCCGCGCCCGGATCCAGGCCAACGCCCGCACCGAAGCGCGGGCCGAAGAAATCGCCCGTGAAATCCGGATTCGGACCGACGGCAGCCGGATCCATGCCGAAGGGCCGGAGACCGGGAGGCGGGAATGGTGGTCGGTCAGCTACGAGGTGGAAGTCCCCTCGCGCTCCGACCTCGATCTGCGCGCCATGAACGGCGGCATCTCGGTCGTGGACGTGAGCGGTGTGCTGCGGCTCGAGACGATGAACGGCGGGATTCATCTCGAGTCGGTCAGCGGCGACGTAGTGGCGGAAACGACCAACGGCGGCATGAACGTGCTGCTCGACGGCGACCGGTGGCAGGGCAAGGGGCTCGACGCGGTGACCACGAATGGCGGGGTGACGGTGCGCATCCCGAACGGCTATTCGGCCCACCTCGAGACCGGCACGGTCAACGGCGGCATCGACATCGATTTTCCGGTGACGGTACAGGGCCGGATCGGGCGCCGGATTACCACCGATCTGGGCCGCGGCGGGGCGACGATTCGGGTGATTACGACGAACGGCGGGGTGGTTGTTCGGAGGGGCTAGCTCCCTAACTCCCTATTTCCTGATCAGATACTGCACCTTCGCAAAATACTGCGTTTCCGTTCTGGTCCATCCGCGCGGCCCCGCGAATTCCTGGTAGCCGCGCGCCGAGCCCACGTAAATCAGCGTGAACGGATTCACCCGGTAGGTGAGCAACGGCTCGATCGAGAGGGCGCGGTCGAAGTTGTCGTATTCCACCACCAGCCGCAGGAAGAGCTCCCGGGTGAACTGCAGGTCCGTTCGGTTGCGCAGAATGTATCCGCTGAAGATCCGCTCTCCGCCGGCTGAGAGGTCGGAATGGGCGTAGGACGGGTGAAGGGCGATCCAGCTGGCCGGACGGATCGTGGCGAACGCCTCGACCTCGGTGCCCCGGCCCACCACCGGCAACGCCGTGTTCCGGGCCAGCTGCTCGCCGTGGTCCACCGAGAATCCCCCCTGAAGGACCTGGCTGAACGCGGTCTCGACCGACAACGCCACCCGGTCGAGCCCTTCGAATTGCTCTCCACGGAACCGCTCGTCGTTGGTGCGGAACTCCAGATCCAGCTCGATCTGCCCCTTGAGCTGCGCGTCCACGCTCAACTGGAAGCGCTGGGATTTCCGGTCACCCTCGAAGTTCCAGTTCCGCTCGGCCGACAGGGCAGGACTGATCCGCTCGATGAAGCCGTCCTCCGAATAGAAGTCCAGCGACTGGGACATGGAGACGCGGCGCGAGTTGTTGCGGGTCTCGAATCCATTATCGGCACGAAAGGTTGGATTCGACGCGTAATAATCGATATCGAAATTCCAGGTGCGCGCGCTCCGCTCGAAGCTGGTGTACTGAGCGTACCCCTCGAAGGTCTCACCGTCGAAGCGGGCAGTGTGCTTCCCGCGATCGAACGTCAGCGTATCGACGCCCATGGTGAGCGACGGATCGTTCGGTTCCCGGGTCTGGCTTCCGACCAGCTGGAATTCGATCTGATACTTGGATCCCACCGCAATCGTCCCGTCTACGCCGCCCACCGAGCCGCCGCCTCCGCCGCTCAGGCGGCGGTCGGTGAAAATCGCCCCGAGATAGGACCGGCGGCCGAAGGTCCGGCGCCCCCGCACGATATTGGAGACGCTCCTCCCTCCCCTCGCGGTGAAGCTGCGCTCCTCAAAAGGCAGCAGGATCGGGGAGTTGTCGTCCCGCGCACCGAGATAAGCGATCGAGCTGCGGCCGGTGCGTTGCACCAGCTTCACGGCGGCGAGCGGGTCGTTGATGTTGCGGGTGTAGACGACGCTGAGGTTGGTCCCGAAGATGTCACCGCCCTCCTGGAAGAAAGGCCGCCGCTCCGGAAACGAGAGGGCGAATGTCGTATTCACGTCCACCTGCGATGCATCCGATTCCACCTGGCTGAAATCGGGATTGAGCGTTGCTTCCGCAGTGAGGCCGGATTTGAACGCGTACTTCGCCGTGATTCCCAGGTCTCCGTCGATCTTGCCGTCCGTGAATCCGGAGGCCGGATCGTCGGGATCCCGCAGCGCGCCGGCCTGGGTGGCCACGGCGGCAGGAATCAGCTCCAGCGCACCGCCGGGCTTGATGCCCTCGATGCCGGTCAGGGTTCCGTACTGGCAGAGTTGGCAGGGATCCCCTCGCGTGAACGCCGCCCAGGTGATTTCCTGCTCGCTCGTCCTGGGCCGGTTTCGCCAGAAGGTGGCCCGCCAGGTTTGCACCCGCCGGTCCGGAAAGCGGAGACTGGCGAACGGAATGGCCATCTCCACGATGTAGCCGTCGCCGGTCATCCGTCCGGCCGACTGATAGATGATGTCGAAGCGGGAGTCATCACCGCGAGAGGCGCTGAACCGGAGATCGCCCTGAATCCCTTTCGGATTCGCCAGGAGATAGTAGGCCCAGGATGCATCGCCATAGGTGTCGAGCAGGAGGCCGACGTAATCGTCCTGAAAGATCGCGTCGCGATCGGTGAGCGAGGCACGGACCACCCCGGGATCGTCCTTCGCGATGAACGCGACATACAATCGTCCATCGTCGTAGGTAATCCACGCTTCGGTGTCCACGTCGGGCCGGGCATTATCGCGAGGGCTGATCTCGGAGAAGTTGACCGCCCGGGCGGCACCGGCCCACCCTGGATCGCCCAGTACGCCATCGATGGTGATGCCACCCGCCGCGCGCGTAATGGCAAGCGACGGCTTGATGTTCGGACGAAATTCTTCCTGCCCCCGGAGGGCGTTCCTGCCCGACAGGGCAGACAGGAGAGCGGAAAGGACGAGCAGACGATCCGCGTGCATCGCGAGCGGGCCTCGGGCCGGTGGGGAGGTCGGGTAAAGCTATCTGCTCAGGCCGCGGGCAGCAGGCCACAGGCAGCGACCCTGCGATGCAACGATTTGGAGGGACCTGGCGTCCAAACCTAAGAACCTTAGGTTAAAGGGTCTCCTTCGACCGGAGCGCCCATGGCGTCGCCCGATCTTGACCTCCTCCGCGGCACTCTCGATCTCCTGCTCCTCAAAGCGCTGAGCTGGGGGCCGATGCACGGGCTCGGTGTGGTCCGCTGGATCGAGCAGGCCACGCATCAGCGGCTGCAAGTCGAGGAGGGCGCGCTCTATCCCGCGCTACACCGGCTGGAGGAGCGCGGATGGCTCGAAGCCGAGTGGGGGTATACGGACAAGGGACGGCGGGCCAAGTACTACCAGCTCACTGCCCTGGGGCGCCGGCAGCTCGGCTCTGAGCTGCGCAAATGGACCCGGTACAGCGAGGCAGTGCGACTGGTGATCACGGCGGAGGGATCGCGATGACCGATCGATGGAACGGTCTGCGCCGGATATTCCGGCTGCCGCTGGGAAGCCGGAATGTGAAAACGGAGGTGTCCGACGAGCTGCGCTTTCATCTGGAGGAGCGGATCGACGAGCTGATGGCCGCCGGGCTCTCCCGGGAACAGGCGGAGCTCGACGCGCGGCTGCGCTTCGGCGATCTGCCGACCATCGGCGCGATGGTGGAACAGATCGACCGCCGCATTGTGCGGAAGCGAACCATGGGAGATTCCCTCGAGGCGCTGTCGCGCGATGTGCGCTTCGGCCTGCGCGCGCTCCGCAAGAGCCCCGGCTTCACCCTGGTCGCAGTGCTCACGCTGGCTCTCGCCATCGGGGCCAACACGGCGATCTTCAGCGCGGTGAACGGCGTGCTGCTCCGGCCGCTCGCGGTGCCGCATCTCGACCGGCTCGTCGTCGTCCAGCAGAACTGGCCCGGCCTCAAGCTCATGGGCGGCCAGCTCACGCCCGGCCAGGCGGAAGAGATCGCGACGCATACCGAGCTGCTCGACCTGTTTGCAGGGATCGCCGGCTCCAGCTTCAACCTCACGGGCTCCGGCGAACCGGAGCGGGTCAACGCAGTCCGGACCATGGGGAGATTCTTCGATCTCTTCTCTCTCGCTCCCGCCATCGGCCGGTTTTACCGGGCCGAAGATTCGCAGAACGGCAATACCAGGGTGGCGGTGCTCAGCAACGGATTCTGGCGCAGCTGGGCGGGTGAAGACCCGGCGGTGGTGGGACGACCGATCGAGCTGAACGGCGAATCCTACCAGGTGATCGGCGTCCTTCCGGCCGGATTCCGCTACCTGCAAAGCACCCAGGTCTTTGTCCCGCTCGAGATCACCACCCGGATGCGTACGCAGGGCCCGTGGATGATTACCGCGATCGGGCGGCTCAAGTCCGGCCTCGCGCCCGACCAATTCGGCGCCCGGCTTGCCGGCATCACCGCCGAATGGCAAGCTGACCCGGTCAAGGCCGCTCCGCCTGAGATGCGTTTCTCGCTCTCGGGAAGGTCGCTGGTGGAGGTGCAAGCCGGAGAGCTCAAGCCGTTGCTTCTGTTGCTGACGGTGGCCGTGTTCTTGGTGTTGCTGATTGCCTGCGCCAACGTGGCGAACCTGCAAATGGTCCGCGCCGCCGGGCGCGCGCGCGAGCTCGCCGTCCGCGCCGCGATGGGCGGGGGGCGATGGCCCATCATGCGGCAGCTCATCGTCGAGAACGCGATGCTTGCTATGGCGGGAGGCGCCCTCGGACTCGGACTCGGCTTCCTGGCGGTTCGATCGCTTCGCGGTATGGACGCGACTCAATTTCTGGCGCTCAAGGATTTGCATCTCGATCCTCCGGTGCTCGCGTTTACCACGGTCGTCACCATCTTCGCGGTGTTGATCTTTGGTATTGCGCCTACGCTCCGGGCGGCGAAAACGGAAGTCCACGGCGTGCTTCGTGACGCATCCCGTGGATCCTCGGCCGGGCCGGGGCGGAATCGCCTGCTGCAGGTGAGCGCCGCCGCCCAGGTGGCCCTCTCGCTGATGCTGCTCCTTGGGGCGGGCCTGCTGATTCGAAGCTTGTCGCTCCTGCTTGCCACCGATCCGGGCTTCACCCCCTCGCGTGTCCTGACGTTTCGTGTGTCGCTGCCAGAGGCCTCGTATCCGAAGGAAACCCAGCGGGTGGCGTTCTTCGATCAGCTCACGACACGGTTGTCCACCCTTCCAGGCGTCGAGGCCGCGGGAGCCATCAGTGATCTGCCGTTCGGCGAGGGCCGGAACAGCAGCCCGTTCAGGATCAATGACAAACCGGTTGCGCCCGGCGAACCGGAGCGGCACGCCGATATGCGATTCGTGACGGGAGATTACTTCAAGACGCTGGGCATCCCGGTTACCCGCGGGCGCCCGTTCGGACCGGAGGACCGCAAGGGCAGTCCTTGGGTGGTGGTGATCGACGAGTCGCTCGCCAGGCAGTATTTCGGCTCGGAGAATCCCATCGGAAGGACCATCAACCAGGGGCCGGACGCCACGATCATCGGTGTGGTCGGCGCCATCAAGCACGGCGATCTCACTGAGGCCGACAAGCCCACCATCTATTACGCCTACAGCCAGGCTCCGTGGTACTCGGGGCTCTACCTGACCCTCCGAGCTCCGCACGACCCGACGGTCCTGGCGAGTGTCGCCAGAGCCAAAGTGGCTGAGGTCGATCGCGCGCTTCCGGTGTACGATATTGAACCGATGCAAGAGCGGGTGGATCGCTCGCTCGGCACCCGGCGGCTGGCGATGGTGGTGCTCACGGGGTTCGCCGTCCTCGCCTTGCTGCTCGCGCTCCTCGGTGTGTACGGCGTGCTGAGCTACACCACCAGCATGCGCACCCACGAGCTGGGCATCCGGATGGCGCTCGGGGCAGGCCGGAACGAAGTCCTTCGCATGGTGCTGGCGAGCGGACTCGCACTCACCGTGGCGGGACTCGCCGCGGGATTCACCGGATTTCTGATGCTGGCTCGACTGCTCTCGTCCATTCTCTACGGGGTCACCCCACGCGACCCGCTCACGATCGGGATCGGGATCGGTCTCGTCGCGCTGAGCGCCACCCTCGCCGCCTTTCTGCCGGCACGCCGGGCGGCGCGGGTGGATCCGGTGGAGGCTTTGCGGGACGGCTAGGAATTGAGCTACTGCAATCGGTTGATGCGCTGCGCCAGGATGAATTGGGCAATCGCGGGAACCACGCTCGGGGCCAGGGGGAGGGTGCGATTGGTGTAGACGGCCATCTGCTCGGCTGCCGTTGAGCCGCTGGCAATCTTGAGGACGTGATTGACTCCGGGCAGGAGAACCAGCTGGACGTCGGACCGGGCCGAGGCCAGGGCCCGGGCGTCGGCGGGCGTGATCTGCACGTCGGTCTCACCCTGGAGCACCAGCACCGGCAAAGGGATTTCGCGGAGCAGGTCGACGGGCTGGACCGCTTGCCAGCTTCGAAGGAACGCCCGGTGCCAGGGAACGAAAAGCGACTCGAGTCCCGGGATCGGTGTGGTGGTGGAATCCCCTCGTAGATAAGCCGCCCAGGCGGTGTCGAATCGCGCCATCATCGCCGGCGGAAACTGGCGGGCGAGTTGTTCGCGCAGAATGGTCGTCGCGTCCCGCCCGGCCGCCGAGACAAGGACCAGGCCTGCCACCCGGGCTCCGGCCCGGGCCGCCAGCATCGCGAGCATACCACCTTCGCTGTGCCCGATGAAAACTACCGGACCGATGTCGGTGCGCGCCGCAAGCAGGTGGGCGGCGGAAGCTGCGTCGGCCGCGAATTCCGCCAGCGTCGTCGCGGCCATGTCCATCGAGCCACGCGAGCTGGGTAATCCGCGCTTGTCGTAACGCAGCGACGCGATTCCCCGGTCGGCCAAGCCCTGGGCCAGCAACTGGTACATGTCGGTGGCGATCCCGGCGGGGCTGTTGCCGTTCCGATCGGTGGGTCCGGACCCGGCGATGATCACCGCGGCCGGCCAGGGCCCGCTGCCGGCGGGCAGCGTCAGGGTTCCCTCCAGCGTCATGGCACCGCTGGTAAAGTGGAGCACCGAATCGCGGACCACTCCATTCTGCGCGGGAGGCGGGAAGGCCGGCAGGAGGAGGACTGCCAATGCGACGGGGTAGTGGGAGATCATGAGCGCCTTTCCTGCAACCAGAAGACGAGAGAGAGTGCGGCCGAGCCAAGCGCCGCCACGATCACGGCGACGAATCCGACGACAAGGGGGTTGATCCGCGGGATCAGCGCTGCGCCGCCGGTCAAGATGCCTGCCCCGACGAAGAGCCAGGCGGCCACCCGGTGGGTCCTTCGCCACACGTCGGGACTGTCCAGCGTCCACGGGGTACGAACGCCCATGAACCAGTTGCGCCGGAGGCGCCCCATCGAATTGCCGAGTACCAGCATCAACACCGCGAGACCGCCGGCGGAGACGCGTTGGACGCTCACTCCGGCACCCGCGCCGGCGGCGAGGACCGCGACATGGAGAACCAGGACGCAGAGCAGCAACCCGTTCATCACCAGCCAGTAGAGGTCGGCAAACCGCGCGTAGTTTTCCCGCCATGGATCGATCCGGGGCAACACCTGCAGGAGGAGAGTGAGCCCGAGGATGATCGCGGGTCCGGCGACGACGGCCCAGACCCGGGAGGAGGAGCCGTCCGGGTCGCCGCGGGGATTCCAATGGGTGACGAGCTCCGGCGGAAGCTTGGGCCAGAGTACTATGGAAATGATGACGGCCAGCAAGGCCGCCGCGATCCCGAGCCAGCGGCTACGCATCGACGCCCCCCCTCCGGAGGACCTTCATGAGGTAACGGACCACCTCCTGGTACACGGTGGTGTTGAGGCGGTACCGGATGAACTGGCCTTCGCGCTCGGCATCCACCAGGCCGGCCTCCTTGAGCAGGCCCAGATGCCGCGATACCGACGCAAAAGCGATCGGGAACTCCTCGGCGATCTCGCCGGCGGTGAGGTCCTGGCGCGCCAGAAGCTCCAGGATCCTGCGCCGGGTCGGATCGGCGAGCGCGCGGAAGGCGCCATTGCGGGCCGGCATGGGCTGAATTTAGCTATTTAGCTAAATATGTCAATCTAGAATTCGGGACACCACGACGTGCTGTTGGTGATTCCGGCCTATTGCCAGCGGAAGATGCGCAGCGCGATGGCGAACGTTCCCACCATCCACGCCGCCACGATCGCGAGCTCGGGCGTGACCTGCGCGAGCGTCGCCCCTTCGAGCATGGTCGCGCGGAGCGCGTCGTTGACCGCGGTGAGCGGCAGCGCCTGCACGAATGGCTGGATCACCTGCGGAAATCGCGTCGAGCTGAAGAAGACCCCGGAAAAAACCCACATCGGCACCATCGCCAGGTTCATCAGCCCGGACGCGCCTTCGATCGTGCGCGGCCGCGCGGCAACCAGCAATCCGAGCCCGCCGAAGGCGAGTGATCCCAGCAGGCACACGAGCAGGAGCGTCCCGACCGACCCTCGCATGGGCACGCCGAAGGCGAGCATCCCGAAGGCGATCAGCAGCCCCGCCTCGAGAACCAGGAGGGCCAGCCGGGAGATGATGAACGAGGCCAGGTACGCCGCCTTGGGCATCGGCGTCGCGACCAGCCGTTTGAGCAGGCGCTTCCGCCGCGCATCGACGACCGAGAATCCGATTCCCCAAATTCCACTGCCCAGCAAATTCATGCCGAGCAGACCGGGCACCACGAAGTCGATGTAGCGCGACCCGCGTTCCTGGATCCGGGTCTCGCTCACCAGGATAGGGTCGGCGCGTCCCGCGCGGCGCTGCAGCGCGTCATCCACGATCCGGCGGGCGGCGGCGCCGTCGGGGCGGGTATCGTCGAAACGATATTCGAGGTTGTCGTCGGTGCGCGGGACGACGACGAGTGCGATCTTCCCGGTGCGCAGCGCCCGCGCGGCAGCGGAATCGTCCATCAGGGCGGCCGCGACAAGGGGATTTCCCTCGAGGCGCTTCACGGTCTCCGCGGCCGCCGGGGCCGCGGCGAGCACGGCAATTTTCGACGGCGACTCAGGGCGGCTCCGGAACGCGATGCCGAGGCCCGCCGTCATCAGCACGGGAAAAAGAAACGTCCAGAAGATCGCCTCGGGCTCGCGGAGGAACTCGAGGATCCTGACCTGCACCAGCCTCGCCAGCGGGCGTTCCGCCCAGCGGCGCGGGCGCTCAGCCATCGCGCAGGGTCCGGCCGGTGAGATGCACGAAGACATCTTCCAGCGTGGCGGAATGGGTGCGGAGCCGAGCCAGCTGGAGTCCGCGCGCGCCGAGCAGAACCAGCAGCGCCGGGATGGTGCGGTGCGCCTGGGCGGACTCGAGGAGGTAGCTGTCTTCCTGCCGCCGAATACTCAGGGCGCCGTCGAGCCGGAGCAGGTCGGCATCGGTGAGGGACGGCTGCTCCTCCCCGATGCTGAACTCGATGAAATGCTGGGCCCCGAGCGCAGCGATCAAATGCCTCGGCGTGCCGAGCGCGATCACCTTGCCGTGGTCCACGATCGCTACCCGGTCGCAGAGGCGCTCGGCTTCTTCCATGTAATGCGTGGTAATTACAACGGTCCGTCCCGCCCGCTTGACGCCGTCGATCAGGTCCCAGAGCTGCCGGCGCGACTGCGGATCGAGTCCGGTGGTGGGCTCGTCGAGGAAGAACAGCTCCGGATCGGCGACGAGCGCGCAGGCCAGGGCGAGGCGTTGTTTCTGGCCGCCGGAAAGTTGTCCCACCCTGCCGTTCCGTTTTTCGCCGAGCTGCACCGACGCGAGCACGTCCTCGAGGGGACGCGGCTTCCGATAGAAGCTCCGGAAGAGCTCCAGCGTTTCCGTGACGGTGAGCTTTTCACTGAATTGGGTTTCCTGCAGCGACACCCCGAGCCGTTCCCGGAGGTGGGAGCTGCCGCGCCCCCATCGCTCGCCCAGGACCAGCACTTCGCCGGCGTCGGGGGGGGTGAGGCCTTCGCAGATCTCGATGGTGGTCGTCTTCCCCGCGCCATTGGGGCCCAGGAGGCCGAAGCATTCCCCGGGCAGCACCTCGAGATCGAGGTCGTCGACGGCGATGACATCGCCGTACGCCTTGCGGAGACCGTGCAGCGATAATGCGGGGAAGGGCATGCAGTAAGGTAAGAGGTGAGCGATGAGACGTGAGAGGGAAGGGCACTACCTCTCACGTCTCACCGCTCACCGAGCTGAGCTGGATCTCTGCGCTCCGCGAGGAGCCGCTCCGTAAAGTCCAGCCTCGACTCCAGCTCCGACATCCGGTGCTGCAGATCGTCGAGCATGACGTCCCGCTCGGCGAGCGCCCCTTCGAGCCGCCTGATCTCGCCGGGGCCCGCGCCGTCGACCCGGTCATGCCTGCCCCAGGGCCCCCGGCCGCCGAACATCATCCGCATCATCGGCCCCATGAACATTGCGAACAGCACGATCATCATCCAGCTCGGGATCGCTGCATGTATCGGCATCGCCGTCTCTCCCAGGATCCTCGGGGTTACTCCTTGGCCCACTCCTTCTCAATCTCGTCCGCCGTGCGTTTCAGGATCTCGGTGATGCGCGGCACCGCCGGGTGGCCGGCGCCCCAGCGCCAGGCACGCTTGTAGGTCACGCTCGCGATCCGCGCGAAGGCCTGGTGCAGGTCGCCCATCGGCCCTCCGGCAAAGTCGCGCACGGTATCGCGCACCCGGTCGAAAATGTCCTCGATGGCGTCGCGGTTGGATTCGAGAAACGCCTCACCCTCAGGCGTGATGTGATACACCTTCTTGCCGCCTTCCTCGACCACCCGCACATAGCCCTGGTCTTCGAGCAGCTGCAGGGTGGGATACACCGTCCCCGGCGATGCGGTGTAACAGCCGGCGAGCTTTTCCTCGAGCGCCTTGATGACCTCGTAGCCGTGCCGGGGCTTTTCCTTGAGCAGCCGGAGGATCACGAACTTCACTTCGCCCGATTCGAACATTGGGCTACGGCGGCGATGGCGATGGCGTCCCCCACCCATCCGAAATCCGAACATACCGGGCCCGAATCCGGACGAGATGAAATCGGCAAAACCGCCCAACCCCCAGTCGTCACGTGACTTATCCATTCTTACCGCTCCAGTCAAGATAGGTCCCACGACATAGCATACGATATATCGTACGATAGGTTTCATGGACGGTCAAGACCGCGGGTTGGCGCGTTGCGCCCGGCCGGGATCGGGGGGAGATTCCCCCGCCTCCCCACAGGATCACGCGCATGGCCTCCATTTCTATCCGGGCGCTCTCCGCTCTACTGCTCCTCGCTTCCGCGCCGGTCGCTGCCTCTGCCCAGGCGACCGACGCCGACGTGGCCCGGCTGGTGACGGCCATGCTCGGTGACACGCCGATGCTCTCCGACCTCGAGCGTCTCATCGATGGATTCGGCGGGCGGGCGACCGGGTCCGTCGCCAACACCAGGGCCATGGAATGGGGGCTCGCCCGCTTTCGCGACGCGATGGTGGAGGTGCGGTCCGAATCATTCACGATGCCGGGACTCTGGCTCGAACGTGCTTCGACGGCCACGATCCGCGGCGCCGCACTCCCCTTGTTTCCCAGGGTGGCCGCGCTTCCATTCTCGGTCGCGACACCTTCGGCCGGGGTCACGGGGCCTCTCCTGGATGGTGGCCGAGGCGACTCCGCCGTCTTTGCCGCGATGGGGAGCCGGGCGCGAGGCGCCTGGGTGCTGATCGAGCAGGACGAGCTCGTGGACATCGACGGGCTGTTCCGCGAGTACGCAGTGTCGGGACAGATCGAGGCGCGGGCCTGGCAGGCGGGCGCCGCCGGGATCGTGTACATGGGCTCCCGGCCCAACAACCTTCTCTACCGCCACAACCTCAACCTCGGCTTCGAGAACCGGGAGCACCACGGCCTGGTGATGGAGCGCGACGGCGCGCTCCGGGCGCTTCGTCTCCTCAGGGCGGGAACTCCGCTCACCCTCACTGCGGCGATCGATCTGGAGACCGGTCCCCCCTATCAGAGCGCCAACATCATCGGGGAGATTCGGGGCAGCATCCATCCCGACGAAATCGTGCTGATCGGCGCCCACTTCGACAGCTGGGACCTGGGCGGCGGGGCGCTCGACAACGGCGCCAACGCGATGATGGTGCTCGACATCGCGCGTCAGATCCGGCGGCTCGGCATTCGCCCCAGCCGCACCATCCGGTTCGCACTCTGGAACGGCGAGGAGCAGGGGATTCTGGGATCGCTGGGCTACACGCGGACCCACGCGGCCGAGCTGGACCGCCACGTGATGACGACCAGCATCGATATCGGGACCGGCCGGATCACCGGGTTCTTCACCGGAGGGAGGCCGGAGATTCTCCCCGCGGTGGAGCGGGCGCTGGCGCCGGTCGCCGGTCTCGGACCGTTCCAGCAGGTGGATGTGCCGATCGTCGGCACCGACAACTACGACTTCATGCTCGAGGGAGTCGCGCACCTCGTCGCCAACCAGGAATCGGCGAACTATGGGCCGAATTATCACGCCCGCAGCGACGAATTCGGCCAGGTGGATCAGCGGCAGCTGCGCCTGAACGCCGCGATCCTCGCGGCGATGACGCTCGGTTTTGCGGAAATGCCGGTGACCTGGAAGCGGCAGGGAAGGGCGGACATCGAACGGCTGATAGCCACGACTGACCTGCGCCAGCAGATGGAGTCCCTGGGCATGTGGCGTGAATGGGCGAGCGGCGCCCGGGGCAGGAAACGCCCGTGACGGAGTGACGCTCGTCGCCTGGGCGATGCTCCTGCTCCTGCTCGTCATTGTGACGAGCGGACTCGACGTGCTGATCGGGCTCGGCCGGATCGAGCCCCTTGCCGGCATTGCTCCTCTCGCGGGCCCCGGACCGCGCGTGACGCTGGTGACGGCTGCGCGCGACGAGGAACGCGGAATCGAGGCCGCGGCGCGCTCGCTCTTCGCGCAGGAGTACCCCGCGCTCGAGTTCGTCATGGTGGACGACCGCTCCACCGACCGCACCGGGGCCATCCTCGACGCACTCGCCGCGCGCGAGCCGCGGCTCCGGGTGGTCCATCTCCGCGAGCTGCCCCCGGGGTGGCTGGGCAAGAACTACGCGCTGCAGCAAGGTGCGAACGCGGCGCGCGGCGAATGGATTCTTTTCGCGGACGCCGACATCGTCATGCACCCGACGGCCGTCGCTCGCGCGATGGCCTTCGTCCAGCGGCGGGGCGTCGATCACCTGACCCTGCTCCCCGACCTGGTGATGCCGGGCCTTCTGCTCAAGGCGTTCGTCGCTGCCTTCGTGATCTGGTTCTCGGGGTATCTCCGCCCCTGGAAGGCGCGGGATCCGGCGAGCCGGTGCTTCGTGGGAGTCGGGGCCTTCAACCTGGTGCGAGCCGGCGCCTACGCGGCGGCGGGAGGGCATGTCTCGATCCGGATGCGCCCCGATGACGATATCAAGCTCGGGAAGATTCTCAAGCGAAGCGGCGCGCGTCAGGACGTGGTGCTGGGCCGGGACCTCGTGTCGGTTGAATGGTATCACTCGCTCCGCGCAGCGATCGACGGGCTGATGAAAAATTCCTTTGCCGTCGTCGAATACAACCCGATCCTCATGGTGCTGGGAGCCGCCGCCTATCTGATCGTCGGACTGGGACCACTGGCGGCGCTGCTGCTCGGGGACGGCGCGGTGCGAGCCATGGGCGCGGTCGCCGTCGGGTTCCAGTTGTTCGTGCACCTCCGCGGCGCGCGGGAAGCCGGCGCGCCCTGGCATGCGGCGCTGCTGCATCCCGTGATCTCGGTGATCTTCTGCTGGATCGTGCTCCGGGCGATGGTGCTGAATCTCCGGCAGGGCGGCATCACCTGGCGGGGGACGTTCTATCCGCTGTCCGAGCTCCGCCGGAATCGCGTCTAACAACCGCGCGCCGGTGCCTGCACATCTGTGGTTCCACCGGACTGACGACGCGAAACCCGGCTGCGATCCGTTTCGTCGGGACTACCATGCCGGAACAACGCACCTGGACCCGACGCCAATTCATGACCGCCGCCGGCGCCGCCGTCGCGGTCGCGCCGCTGGCCTGCGGGGGCCCGGCGATCGATATCGATGCCCCGGGCGGAGGCTCGGCGCGCCTCACCGCCCGGCCCGGTGCGCCCACCACGTCGATCACCCCGGGGACCTGGCCGCTTGGCCTCGGGCCCACGACGTACGACGGGTTTCTCCTCGTTCCCCAGAGTTATGTCGCCGGCACGCCGACGCCGCTGGTCCTCGCGCTGCACGGGGCGGGGAGCCGGGCCAGCGGCCCGATCAATTTTCTCGGCGGCTATGCAGAATCGCACGGCTTCATCGTGCTGTCGGTGGATTCGGTCGGTCTGACCTGGGACGCGATCTATTTCAAATACCTCTCCGACGTGCAATTCATCGATCGTGCGCTCGCCCACGCGTTTGACCGATGCACGGTGGACCCGGCTCGCATCGTCGTGGAGGGATTTTCCGATGGAGCGTCCTATGCGCTCGGGCTCGGGCTCGCCAATGGTGATCTGTTCAAGCGGGTCGTGGCGTTTTCCCCGGGATTCATCCCTCCCTTCGACGATGCGGCCGTCGGGAAACCGGAGATTTTCTGCAGCCACGGACTCCAGGATTCCGTCCTCCGGATCGAATACGCCAGCCGCCCCATCGTGACAAATCTGCGCTCACTCGGGTACGCCGTGGACTACCACGAATTCACTGGAGGCCACGAGATCCCGCCGGCAATCGCCGCCCTCGCCGCGGACTGGCTGGTGCGCTGAAGGCACTACTCCTCGGCTACCACCGACGTCCGCCAGATTCCATCCGACTGTCGCTGCAGCGTGACGGCGCGCACCTGCCCCGCGGCGATCGGAATCGCCGGCGTCTCCGCTACCACGGTTGTAGTGCCCGGAGTGACGAAGCGGACGACGTACGTGCCGGGATCGAAGTAGATGAGGCTGCTGTACGAAGAGACCCTGGCATCGAGCGAGAGCTGGCTCGCTCCGCCGATCGCCACACCGGGCGCCGTGATATACACGTTGAGGGGAATGGGCGGCGGCAGCGAGGCCGAGTCCTGCGGCATCACGATCGTCGAGATATTGATGATCCGGAGGTTGGCGCGGTCGGACTTCGCAAGGCCGGTGTCCACCACAACGGACGGAGTGAGGACGAGCGACGCAAGCGAGCCGGAGACCATCACCGTGTATTTCGCGCCGGGGGTGAGGTCCACGCTCTTGGACGCAAGGACGCCCGCTTCTCCCGAACGCCGGACCGCGAGTGTCTGCAGGCCGCCGGGGACCGTCGCGAGCGCGGAGGCGCGCTCGTACTGCACACCGGTCGCGATGACCTTCCCTGCCACGATGAGATCGAGCGCGGCTCCACCGGCGGCGGTATTCATCATCCGCATGGTGACGGTTCCCCTGTTGCCGCCTGGCCCTCCGGTGTCGCCGGCGCAGGCGACTGCCAGCAAGAGCGCGAGGCCGGCCACCCGGCCGAATGGGATGCGCATCGTCAGTCCCTCCTCCTGCCCGAATGATTTCCGGAACGTCCCCCCGGGATCACTACGTCATATCGCGCGGGGTTGTGACGAAGGCCCCGCCGGGAGGAGGTATGATCAGAGGTGATGGCGCGGTTTCGGCCACGATGTGGCCGGGTTCACTGCGGAGGTTGGATCCGCCGCTTACGGCTTCCGTCTGAGCAGCGTCACGATGGCGATCGCAGCCAGCCCCGTCGCCAGGAGCGCCATGGTGGCCGGCTCCGGCACGGTGGTGGTGGCCGCGAGCTCGAAATTGTCTTCGACGGTAAAGCCATCCTGCCCGGCAAAACCGAGTTGGACATTGTCGATATTCCCCTGATACTCGCCCGGCCAGCTGCTGCCGAGTCCGATCATCACGCCATAGACCACGGCGTTGGAGGAATAGCAGTTGCTGACCCATCCGCCGAAGTCGTACGTCTGCAATAGCGCGGAGGTCGAAAAACTTCCGTTGGCGCAGCCGAGGTTGGTGTAGGTGTTCCCGCCGTCGAAGTGCCGCCAGAACTGTTGTGACGTCAGATCTTCGAAGTGCCAGGTGTCGTTCTCCGTCGGCGCGAGCACACCCTTGGTATTGTACCACCGCTCCCACACCAGATGGCTGACGATCTCCTGGTCGTTCACATAATCGCGCACCAGGAGCCGGAGCACCGGGGTCTGCTCCTGCCAGGTTTCCGCGAGCAGCGAGGCGGGCGCATTCGCCGGAACGAGATAGTTGTGGCGATACCAGTCGAAGGTGAGGCAGTTGATGTCCGAGATGAGGCCCCATGCGCTTCCCGGCGCGGCGGTGCGCTTGAAGAACGCCCAGTCGAACAGACTACCCGAGGTCGTGGCTTCGAGCGAGCCGTTGCCGCTGCGCGGATTGGCGCCGGTAATGGCGACGGTGCCCGAGTTCACCGCGTTCGGATAAACGTTGAGATCGGCCGCCCAGGCTGGATCTCCGGGGAAAATCTTGTTGGGGGTATCGCGCGCGGCGCAGCTCTGGCTCGATGCCTGCGCCCAGAGCGGCGATACCGCACCGATCAACAGAGCACACGCCGTTGCCGCCCGCCGGAATTCGTCTCGCACGCCCATGGAAATGCCCTGATAGAAGAGGTCCTGAGGGACTCAGAAGCAACGGACATGCCCCAACAGATTCGGGGTTTATTCGGCACAACTCGTTGGATTTGACCAACCTGACCGAGGGGCCGCGCCACAGCCGGGAGGGATTCGGGCCACAGTGTGGTGGAAATGCAGCGGGCATACCCTGGAGAGACAGCTGGCGATTAGCCGTTAG
>Ga0184615_10000243_pt1 | contig 34028 bp, 32 predicted proteins | sample PLM4_65_coex_FD_133134 | JGI IMG/M metagenome (GOLD analysis project Ga0184615, IMG submission 133134) | Groundwater sediment microbial communities from an aquifer in East River, Colorado, USA - PLM4_65_coex | ecosystem: Environmental > Terrestrial > Soil > Riparian zone | place: USA: East...
GCTGCAGGGCAGATTCGTGCACACGTACACGTGGTGCCGTCCCTGCGGCTCCGTGTAGAACATGTTGTAGAAGGTGAGCACTTCCCAGACTTCGACGGGCGCGATCTCGAAGAGCGCCGCGAGCTCGCGCGCGCCGTCGGCATCGACGTGCCCCTTCTCGGCCTGCACGAGATAGATCGCGGGCAAGAGCGCGCCGCGCTTCTGCGGATAGCGCTCGAAGAGCGACTCGATCTTGGCGCGGGTCTCCGGACTCAAAACGCCCTACTCCCAGTCCAGTCCGCCGCGCAGCCACTCGTAGGCCAGCCCGACGCAGAGCACCGCCATGAACGGCGTCATCGCGAAGAGTCCGTACCAGCCGAGATCCTTGAACACGACCGACCACGGGAAGAGGAAGACGAGCTCGACGTCGAAGATGATGAACGACACCGCCACCATGTAGAACTTCACGCTGAAGCGCTGGTTCGGTGACACGAGCTGGTGTTCGCCGCACTCGAACGGCTCGTTCTTCTCCGCGAAGACGAGCTTCGGGCCGAGCAGCGTGGTGGCCACCAGGAAGGCGAGCACGGCGCCCGCGCCGAGCAGCACGAAGAGTCCGAGACCGGCGTATTCCCCCATCCGACTCTCCCGCGACTCCCCCGCGAATTCGCCCGAAACTGCCCGGATTTCCTGGTAAAAGGCGGCGCAAGCGTAGAAGCCGGTCCGCGCACTGTCAACCGGCGGAAGGCGCGTCTATGCTTGCCGCATGAGTGCCGAGAATCCGGTTCGCTGCGCAGTGCTGGGCGCAGGCAGCTTCGGCACATGTCTCGCCATCCTGCTCGCCGAGAAAGGCCATCGCGTCGACCTGTGGGCGCGCGACGGGCGCGTGGTCGAAGCGATCGGGCGCCATCGGCGCAACCCGAGTTACCTCTCCGACTTCGTCCTGCCCGACGCGATCCGCGCCACGACCTCGCTCGAGCAGGCGCTCGACGGGAAGGAGCTCGTCGTCTCCGTCGTGCCGAGCCACGCCGTGCGCGAGGTCTGGGGGAAGGGCCGCGACCTGGTTCGCTCCGATGCGCTGATCGTCTCGGCCTCGAAGGGGATCGAGGTCGGCACGGGCAAGCTCGTCTCCGACATCCTGATGGAGACGCTGCCGAGCGAGATGCACGACCGGCTCTGCTTCCTCTCGGGTCCGAGCTTCGCGCGCGAGATCGCGGAGCGGCGGCCGACCGCCGTCTCGCTCGCCGCGCGCAACGAGAACTACGCGATCGCCGCCCAGACCCTGCTCTCGTCGCCGCTCTTCCGCTGCTACTCGACCGCCGACGTCGTGGGCGTCGAGCTCGGCGGGGCGCTGAAGAACGTGATCGCGATCGCGGTCGGGATCGCCGACGGCATGGAGTCGGGCCTGAACTCGCGCGCGGCGCTGATCACGAGAGGCCTCGCCGAGATCACGAGGCTTGGCGTCGCACTCGGCGCGAACCCCGTGACGTTCCTCGGTCTCTCCGGCGTCGGCGACCTCGTGCTCACCTGCACGGGTGACCTCTCGCGAAATCGCCGCGTGGGCCTCGAGATCGGCCGCGGCAAGAGCGTCGAGGAGGTGCTCGCGGGGCTCACGCAGGTCGCCGAGGGCGTGCGCACCGCGAAGTCGGCCCACGAGCTGGCGCAGCGGCTCGGCGTCGACATGCCGATCACGACCGGCGTCTACCTGATGCTCTTCGAGGGCAAGAACCCCGGCGAGGCGGCGATCGAGCTGCGCTCGCGCCAGCTGAAGAGCGAATACGAGTAGTCCGCGATGACGACCGCCGCGCTTCGCCACTGCCTGGCCGCTCTGGCCGCCTGCCTGCTCATCGGCTGCGGGCCGAAGTTCGTGCGCGAGCGCATCTACGACAAGCCGACCGCGCGCGTCGAGCTGCGTCACGAGACGGACGGCGGCGCGGTCGTGCCGCGCGGCTACGCACAGCCCGCGACGATCGCCGACGTGCGCATCGCGCACATCCTCTCGAGCCTGTCTTACGAGGCCGATGAAGGGAAGCGCGAGCCGATCATCCGCTCGCAGTTCGTCTACGAGCTGGCGGAGGGAATCTCGGCCGCACTCGCGAAGGCCGGGCCAGACGACGAGATCGCGGCGGCCGCGTTTCCCGAGAACCGGACGCTGGGCATCTTCAGCGACGAGCGCGTCACGGCGTTCCGGCTCGCGCTCGTCGGCGACGAGATGCAGATCGAGTTCTATGCCATCGAGCAGGGACTCGAGAAGGAGGGCAACAAGGTCAGCGACCGCGGCTACGAGATTCCGACCGAGCTGCCGACGTTCGCGCCCGGGTTCCAGATCGTTCCCGGCACAGCCCAGCGGAAGCTCGGCGTGCGCGGCATCGAGGTCGCCTGGCGCGACGCGTACTACCGCAAGCCCGTGAGCCTGAGCTTCCGCCAGGGACAGGCGCGGCGACGCACGGTGCTGATGGAGCTGCCGCCCGATTCGGAGACGGCGCCCGCCGCCGAGTCTCCCGTTCCCGCGAACCTCTCGGATGCGCAGCTGCGCGCGCTCGACCAGCTCGATGCGGCGCGCCGCAGCGGACTCGTGAAGGAATCCGACTACCAGAGCCGCCGCAGGCTCATTCTCGAGAACAAGCTCGACGAGGCCGGCTACGGCGGCGCGCCTTGACGACCGCGCTGCGCGTGCACATCGACACCGATCCCGGGCTCGACGACTTGCTCGCGCTCGCCTTCGCGCTTGCGTCGCCCGAGCTCTCGGTCGAGGGCATCACGACGGTCTCCGGCAATGCATCGCTCGCCGCCGTGACCGAGAACGCGCTCCGCTTCGTCACGCTCGCGGGCGCCGAGATCCCGGTCGGCGTCGGCGCGCCGGGTCCGCTGGCGTTGGCGAGGATCGATGCCGCGAGCTTCCACGGCGCCGACGGCCGGCGCGGCGTGCCGATCGCAGCGCCGCCAGCGCTGGCTGCCGGATCCGCGCGCGCGCTTCTGAAGCGGAGTCTCTGCGAGCGGCGTGTCGAGCGCGTCATTGCGCTCGGGCCACTGACGAACATCGCGGCACTGCTGGTCGATGAGCCCGAGCTCTTTCGCGCGGTCGAGGTGGTTTGGATGGGCGGAACGCTCGGGCGCGGCAACGTGACGCGCGTCGCCGAGTTCAACGCCTTCGCGGACCCGCACGCCGTGCGCGTCGTGCTCGACTCGGGCGTGCGGCTGCGCGTGATCGGGCTCGACGTGACGGAGCGCGTCGCGCTGCGCGACGGCGACCTGCCCGCGCGCGGCATCGGCACGACGCCGCGCGCACGCACGATCGAGGGGGCGTTGCGCGCTCTGCTCGGTGCGGAGCGCGCGTTCTCGGGTGACAAGGCGGCCTACTTGCACGACCCGTGCGCGATTGCCGCCGCGTTCGCGCCGGGTCTCTTCGATTTCTCGGCTTTGCGTCTGCGCGTTTGCGACGCGGAGGGCGCCGAGCGCGGACGCTTGCAGGTCGCGGAAGATGCTCCCTGCGTCGCGAGCTACGCAGTCGCTGCACGCGCGAGCGAGCTCGCGTCGCTCTTCCTCGAGCGCGTCACGCGCTGGGCGAACTCGCCGGGACTGGCGACATGAGCGAGCGCTTCGACTTTCACACCCACACGCTGGCCTCGGACGGGACCCTCTCGCCGACCGAGCTGGTGCGCGCTGCCGCCGCGAACCGCGTCACTGCCTTCGCCCTCACCGACCACGACACGATCGCTGGCGTCGCCGAGGCACGAGCCGAAGGTCGCGCGCTCGGCATCGAGGTGATCGCGGGGATCGAGCTCTCGGTGAGCGAGCAGGACGGCGCGCGTTCGCTTCATGTCCTGGGTCTGGGTATCTCGCCCGAGGAACCCGCGCTGTGCGCACGGCTCGAGATCGCACACCATGCGCGCCGCACGCGCGCCGCGCGCATGGTCTCGCGCCTGCAGGAGCTCGGCATCCCGCTCGAGCTCGCGCGCGTCGAGGCGATCGCGGCCGGAGGCTCGGTCGGCCGGCCCCACCTCGCGCGGGCGCTCGTCGAGCTCGGCGTCTGCCGCGATGCCGATGACGCGTTCGTTCAATACCTGCGGCGCGGACGCCCCGCGTACGAGCCGTACGCCGCACTCTCCGCGCGCGAGGCGATCGAGCTGGTGCACGCCGCGGGGGGCGTCGCGGTTCTGGCGCACCCGCCGCTCTCCGGTGGCGTCGACGCGCCCGGCGGCATCGAAGCGTTCGTCGAGCGCTTGCTGCCATTCGGCCTCGACGGTCTCGAGATCTGGCACCCGGGTCACAAGCCGGGCCAGATCCGGCGACTGCGCCGGCTCGCGCGCGAGCACGATCTGCTCGAGACCGGCGGTAGTGACTTTCACGGCGAGGATCGCCCCGGCATCGAGATCGGCCGCGGACGTGCCGGCGGGTTGCACATCGGCCGCCCTATCTATGACGCGCTCAATGCACGGCTCGCCGCGCGGCGGAGCGCGCTCGAATTGACCCTCCGCCGGGCCGAGAGTAACCTCGGCTGCCCCTCATGAGCAGCAAGCGTGACAAGGGCGGGCCGTCGACGCGCGCCGTCCACGGCGGTGAGCGCGACGGTCGTCCGCGCGTGGCGGACTCGATCACGACTCCGATCGTGCTGAGCGCCACCTATTCGTTCCGCGACACGCAGGAAGTCATCGCGTACCAAGAGGGGCGCCACCCGAGCTTCGAGTACGGGCGCTACGGCAATCCCACCACGCGCGCACTCGAAGACAAGCTCTGCGAGCTCGAGGGCGGTGAGGACTGCGTCGTCTCTGCGTCGGGCATGAACTCGGTCACGACGCTCCTGTTCGCGCTGCTGCCACAGAACGGCCACTTGGTGACGACCCACGACTGCTACCGGCGCACGCGTCAATTCATCCAGACGCTGCTGCCGAAGCTGGGCATCCGCACCACGGTGGTCGACCCGGCCGACCTCGGCGGGATCGAACGGGCGCTGGACGCTGGCGCGAGTCTGTTCTTCTCGGAGTCGCCGACCAATCCCTACCTGCGCGTAGTCGACATTCCGCGCGTCGCCGAGCTGTGTCATCGGCGCGGCGCCATCGCGGTGATCGACTCGACCTTCGCGACCGCAGTCAACCAGCAAGCAATCGCGCTCGGTGCGGATCTGGTGCTGCACTCCGCGACGAAGTACCTCGGGGGACACAACGACGTGCTCGGCGGAGCGCTTGTCGGCCGGCTCGATCTGATCAAGCAGATCCGCGAGCTGCACGGCGTGCTCGGCGGCGTGATCGACCCGCACGCGGCCTACCTGATCCTTCGCGGCGTCAAAACTCTGGCGCTCCGTGTCGAACGCGCGAATCACAACGCCGAAGCCATCGCGCGCTATCTCGAGCAGCACCCGCGAATCGAGCGGGTGCACTATCCGGGTCTGCCGAGCCATTGCGACCATGCGGTCGCGGTGCGTCAGATGAAGGGCTTCGGCGGCGTGGTCAGCTTCGAGGTTCGCGGCACGCTCGAGAGCGCGTCGAAGTTCATCGATGCGCTGCGCATCCCGTACATCGCACCGAGCCTGGGCGGCGTGGAGTCGCTCGTCGAGCAGCCGACAGTCGTCTCGTACTGGGACAAGACGCCGGCGGAGCGCGCCGAGCTCGGCATCCGCGACAACCTGGTGCGCTACTCCTGCGGCGTCGAGGACACCGACGACCTGATCCGCGACATCGAGCAGGCTCTACTTCGTGTTTGACGGGCTGACGCGCGGGCGGCCGCGCGTCGCCCTCCTTCGCTCGGCTTCGCCTCGCTGCGCGCTCGCGCTTTGCGCTCGCTTGCGGCGGGGCTAGAGGAGCTCGCCGGTGGCGGCGCGCTCGAGCGCGAGCAGACGGCGTTTGGCGTCGAGGCCGCCGGAGAAACCACCGAGTCGGCCTTGCGCGGCGATGACGCGATGACACGGGACGAGGATCGGCACCGGGTTGTTTCCCGTCGCGGTGCCAGCGGCGCGGACCGCGCGCGGGCGGTCGGCTGCGCAGGCGACCTCGCGGTAGGTGCGTGTCTCGCCATACGGGATTGCGCCGATCTCGCGCCAGACTGCGCGCTGGAAGTCAGTGCCGCGCAGGTCGAGCGGCACCGAGAACTCGCGGCGGCGTCCGGCGAAGTACTCGGCGAGCTCGAGCGCGAGCTTGTCGATGAGAGGCAGCCAGGGCACGCGCTCCGCCTCCGCGAACGTCGTGCGCAGCCAACCCGCGAAGCCCGAACCGCTTGCGCGCGGCAAGCCGATCCGCGCGACGCCGATCTCGGTCACCGCCAGACGCAGGCTGCCGAGCGGCGTCTCGACCACTGCGGTCGCGAGCTTCACCCCCATCGTGGCCGAGCCTATCACCATCTTCGCGCGCTGATGCAACAGAATTCCTCGACGAGAAAAAGGGCTGGGGAGCAGCTTGCGCCGCCCCCCAGCCTTTACGTCCAACCTCTGGACCGAGAGTCGAGAATCAGTACCGACAGTCGAGAATCGAAAGCGTGCTGATGCTAGCCGCGGCGGCGCGTCGTGCGACCGGTCTTCCGCCGGGCCGTTGCCCCGCGCCGTGTCGCCTTCTTCGCGCGAGCCGTCGTCTTGCGCGCCGTGCTCCGTCGCCGCGGAGCGGCGCGTCGCGCGGTCTTCTTGCGGCGTCCAGCGCCGCCGCGACGTGCCATCTTCGTTCGGCAGACGTCGCCCTTCTTGTCGATGAAGTAGAGGAAACCATCCTCTCGCTTCACCCCGGCCTTCGCGACTTTCTCCGGCCGCGTGCGCGCCTGACGTCCACCGCCACGCGCCATCGCTACACGAGAGACGTCGCCCTGCTTGTCGAGATAGTAGAGATAGCCGGCTTCACGCTTGACGCCGACCGTAGCCACTTTACTTGCTGCCATCGGACCCCCCACACGTTCCATATTCGGAACAGGCGAAAGGTTATGGAACGAAATCCGAGCTTGTAAAGGCCTGAAGCCCTGATTTTGCACTTTTTCTCGTCGGTGACGCGCTACACCAGACGGAGATTTCGTCGAATCCGGGCGAGTGGCTCGTCGGTGGCGGGCTCGAAAGCGCGCCCGGTGATGCGCTCGTAGGTCTCGATGTAGCGACGCGCGGCTTCACAGCGAACATCGTCGGGCAGCGTCGGTGGAGGACCCTCGCCGCGGAATCCCTGCTCGACGAGCCAGCGCCGGACGTACTCCTTGTCGAGCGACTTCGGATCCTCTCCGCGCGAGAACGCCTCGGCGTAGCCGTCGGTGTACCAGTAGCGCGATGAATCCGGTGTGTGGATCTCGTCGATCACGACGATCCCGCCGTCGTCGGCCAGGCCCATCTCGTACTTCGTGTCGGCCAGGATCAGGCCGCGCGTCGCCGCCCAGGCCTGTCCGGCGGCAAAAAGGCGCGCCGCGATCCGCGCCACACCGTCGTAGTGCTCGGCCGAAATCGCGCCTGCTGCGATGAGCTCCTCGCGCGAGCTGAGCGCGTCGTGCTCGCCGTGCTCGGCCTTCGTCGTCGGCGTGAGCAGCGGCGCCGGCAGGCGCTCGTGCTTGCGCAGGCCGTCGGGGAGGCGATGGCCGCAGTAAAGCCGCTCGCCGGCCTCGTACGCGCGCCAGATCGACGTGCTCGAGACCCCGGTCAGGTACCCGCGGTAGACGAACTCGACCGGCAGTGGGCGAAGCTCGCGCGCGATGGTGACGCACGGGTCGGGCACCTCGAGCAGGTGATTGGGCGCCACCGACGCTGTCTTCTCGAACCAGAACGCCGCGATCTCGTTCAGCACCTGGCCCTTGAACGGAATCGTGCCGACGACCACGTCGAAGCAGCTGATCCGGTCGCTCGCGACGAGCGTCCGTCGATTACCCGCGACGTAGCTGTCGCGCACCTTTCCCTCGATGCGCCGGCCGAGCTCGGGAAAGTCGGTCCGCTCGAGCGTGCGCTTGCACTGATCGCGAAGAACGATCGGATCGATGCCCATGCGCTTCACCCCCTCGGCGCGGCGAAGCGCCGCTCCACCGCGTCGAGAACGAGGCGCTCGAGCCTCGTGGCGTCGAGGCGGTTGATCTCCTGGATTCCCGTCGGGCTGGTGACGTTCGCCTCGGTGAGCCAGTTCCCGATCACGTCGACGCCCGCGAACACGATTCCGAACTCGCGCAGCGCCGGTCCGATGCGCGCGCAGATCTCGCGGTCGCGCGGCGTGAGCGTTGCCTTGACCGCAGTGCCGCCGACGTGGAAGTTCGCGCGCGTCTCCCAGTGCAGCGGCGTGCGCAGCACCGCGCCGACGGGTTCACCCTCGACCAGGATGATGCGCTTGTCGCCCTCGCGAACCTCCGGCACGTAGGCTTGAGCGATCTGGTACGTGGTCCCGTGTCGAGTGCCGAGCTCGAGGATCGTCTGGACGTTGCGGTCCTGCGCCGTCAGGTGAAAGACACCCTCGCCACCGCAGCCGTCGAGCGGCTTGATCACCATCTCGCCGCCGAGCTTGCGGCGGAACTCGAGCAGCTCGGGGATGCTTCGGCTCACCAGGCTCTCGGGGCAGAGCTCGGGAAAGCGCAAGATGAAGAGCTTCTCGGTCACCTCGCGCAGGCCGCGCGGCGCGTTCACGACCAGGGTCGTCGGCGGGACGAGATCGAGCAGATGGGTCACGAAGAAATAGTTCAGGTCGTACGGCGGGTCCTTGCGCATCCAGACCACGTCGAACTCGCCCAGCTCTCCCTCGCCGGCCGCGGCGAGCGCGTACCAATCGCGACCCTCGCGCACGTGCGTCTCGACCCAGCGCGCGCGCGTGCGACCGCCCGGCCCGACGGACAGATCCGCCACGCCGCAAGTCGCGAGGCGGTGTCCCCGCCGCGCCGCTTCGCGCATGAACACGACGCTCGTGTCGGCGTCGGGCTTCAAACCGGGCACCGGATCGACGATAAAGAGGTGCCGCATGCGGCCGATGCTAGGGTCGCGCGTCGCGCACTGTCAAAGGCGGAAACCCTGCGGTAGGCTCCGCCGCGCGCGGCAGGTCCTGCCTTTTCGATTCGAGGGATGCGCTTGAGACGCCTCGCAAAGCTCGCTCTGGCTCTCGGCACCCTCGCCGTGCTCGCGTTGGCTGGCGGCGCGATTCTGTTCTGGGCCGTCATCCTGAAGGACCTGCCCGAGATCAAGAGCCTGCGCGACTACCGGCCCAACCTGATCACGCGCGTGCTCGACGTCGACGGGAACGAGATCGCGAGCTTCGCGACCGAGCGGCGCATCATCATCCCGATCGAAGAGATCCCGAAGCCCGTCATCGACGCGTTCGTCGCCGCCGAGGACGGCGAGTTCTACGTCCACCAGGGCCTCGACTACGCCGGCATCCTGCGCGCCGCCTTCACGAACCTGGTGCAAGGGCGCAAGGCGCAAGGCGCGAGCACGATCACGCAGCAGGTCGCGAAGACCTTCCTGTTGAGCTCCGAGCGCAGCTACCGCCGCAAGCTCAAGGACATGGTTCTCGCCCGGCGCATCGAGCAGTCGCTGTCCAAGAACGACATCCTGTATCTGTACCTGAACCAGATCTACTTCGGCGCCGGTGCCTACGGCCTCGAAGCCGCGGCGCAGACCTACTTCGGGAAGTCCGCGCGCGATCTGCAGGTGCACGAAGCCGCCGTGATCGCCGGGCTCGTGCCGCGGCCGGCCGAGTGGAATCCGCACGTCGACCCGGAGATGGCGCGCCGCAAGCAACGGCTCGTCCTACACCGCATGGTGGAGAAGGGCTTCCTGGAAAAGGAGCAAGCCGAATCCTGGTCGGCACAGCCGCTGGTCTACCTGCACGCGACCTGGCAGGAGCGCGACTCGGCAGTGGCCTTCTTCGTAGAGGAGGTTCGCCGCTATCTGATGGATCACTTCGGCGGCGACGAGGTGCTGACCGGCGGGCTCACCGTCCACACCACCATCGACCTGGAGGACCAGATCGACGCCTGGCGGGCCGTTCGCAAGGGCCTGCGCGACCACGATCGGCGCATGGGCTATCGCGGCCCGATCCGGAACGCGCCGCACGCGGAGTGGGCGGCAGTGCAGGCGGAGATCGGCGCCGGCAATGCGGCGGTCGTTCCCGGCGAGGACGCGCTGCAGCGCGGGCTCGTGATCTCCGTCGACGACGAGGCGCAGAAGGTCGAGCTCGCCCTGGGGCCTGACGAGCGCACGACGCTCGCGCTCGCCGACGTCGCCTGGGCCGGACCACCGAATCCCGCTCGCGATGGGATCGTCGCGCGCGTGTCGCGCGTCGGACAGGCGCTGCACGCGGGCGACCTCGTCTATCTGGAGGACGTGAGCGCGGCCGACCTGAAGACCCGCCGGTTCGCGCTCTACCAGCGCCCGCTCGCCGAGGGAGCGCTGCTCGCCGTCGATCTCGAGAAGGCGCAGCTGCAGGCGATCGTCGGCGGCTACAGCTTCGCGCAGAGCGAGTTCAATCGCGCGCTGCAGTCGCGCCGCCAGCCCGGCTCGGCATTCAAGCCGATCGTGTACGCGGCGGCGCTCGCGCGCGGCTACACGCCGGCGACGATCGTGCAGGACACCGCGATCGTCTTCGAGGACTACTCGCGCGGCTTCGCGTGGAAGCCCGAGAACTACTCCGAGGACTTCCTCGGCCCCATCACGCTGCGCACGGCGCTGGCCAAGTCGCGCAATGCGGCGACCATCCGGATCCTCTCCGACATCGGCCTCACGCCGGTTCGCGACATGGCTCGCGCGCTGGGTATCGCGTCGAAGATGGAGATGAATCTCGGACTCGCGCTCGGCAACAGCGAGGTGACGCTCGCGGAGATCGTGCGCGCGTACACGCCCTTCGCCACCGGCGGCAAGCGCATCGACCCGGTCTTCATCCTCGAGGTGCGCGACCGCAGCGGTCGCGTGATCGCCGAGAACGTGCCCCTGCTCGCGAGTCAAGCGAACGCCGAGACGCCGCCCGTCGGCCAGGGCAGTGAGGAGAGTCACGGCCTCGGCAAGACCGACGACGAGGTAGAACGCGTGATGGAGAAGCTGCGACAGGAAGCCGAGGCCAAGCAGGGGAACGGTCTGCCGCCGGACTACCAGCTCGATCCGATCGAGGCGTACCTGATGACCGAGATGCTGCGCGCCGTGGTGCAGGAAGGCACGGGATCGCGCGTGAAGGAGCTCGGCCGGCCGGTGGCGGGCAAGACCGGCACGACGAACGACCTGCACGACGCCTGGTTCATCGGCTACTCGCCCGAGATCGCCGCGGGCGTCTGGGTCGGCTTCGACAATGCGCGCAACCTGGGCATGAACGAGACCGGCGGCCGCACCTCGGCGCCGATCTTCGTCGAGTACATGAAGCAGGCGCTGCGCGACCGGCCGGTTCAGGACTTCGCGGTGCCCGAAGGCGTCGTCTTCGCGCGCGTCGACCGCGCGACCGGCCTGCTTGCGCCGCCCGGCAGCGAGAACGCGCTCTTCATGCCGTTCCGCGAGGGAACGGCGCCGCTCGAGATGAGCCCCGCGGGCGACGGGCCCGGCGGCGTCGCGCGGCCGCTGCGCGTCGACTAGAAGCTCCGCTCACGGCGTAAATCCGCGCTGCGCTGTTTCCGAAGAGAAACGGCAGCGCATGGCGCGAGTCGCCGGAGACGCGGCTGCGGGGGTTCTCGAACGTGCAGAAGCCGGACGAAGTGCTCGATGCTTCTCGACTCGGCACGCTCGAGACCGTCACGGACGGGATCGGCCTGGTCTACGGCGCCGCGAACGTCGGCCTGGTCTGGGGCGGAGGCGCGGCGCTGGCGGTCGACACCGGCTCTTCGCAGTCGGGCACGAAGATGATCGAGGCGTTGAGGCACGTCTCCGACGAACCCATCCAGCACATCGTCTATACACACGGACACGTCGACCACGTGGGCGGCGCATCGACCTTCGTCCAGGAAGCGCGCTCCCGGGGCCGGCCGCGGCCGACGGTCTGGGCGCACGAGAACGTGCTCGCTCGGCTGCTTCGCTACCAGCGCACCTGGCGTTGGAACAACGAGGTGAACCGCCGCCAGCTGCGCCTGCCTCGCGGGATGAACACCTTCCCGCGCGGGCTCGTTCCGCCCGATCGCACCTACCGCGACCGCGACGATTTCGAGCTCGCCGGCGAGCGAGTCGAGCTCTACCACGCGACGGCGGAGACCGATGATGCGACCTGGGTCTTCCTGCCGGACCGTCACGTCGCCTTCGTCGGCGACCTGCTGATCGGGTCGCTGCCCAACGCCGGGCACCCGAACCGGACGCAGCGCTATGCGCTGGGCTGGGCGCAGGCACTCGACACCGTTGCGGCTCACCGGCCGCGCTGGGTGCTTCCGGGCCACGGCTCGGTGCTCGCCGGCGACTACGCGCTCGAAGTACTGGCCGAGACAGCGCGCGCGCTGCGCTTCCTGCACGACGCCGTCGTCGAGCGCTTGAACGAAGGCAAGTGGCCCGACGAGATCGTCGAGGAGGACATCCGCCTGCCCGCCGCCCTCGCGACCAAGCCCTACCTCGCCGAGACGAGCGGCTGCGTGCAGTTCATCGTGCGTGACGTGCTGCGCTCCTACGCGGGCTGGTGGGGCGGGAATCCGGCCGAGCTCATCCCGGCGCCGCGCGGCGCCGTGGCGCGGGAGCTCGTGGCCCTGGCCGGACGCGAGGCTATCCTCGAGCGCGTTGGCAAGCTCTTCATCAGCGGCGATCCACGCCGAGCACTACACTTGGCAGTGTTGCTCCGACAGGCCGATCGCGAGGACCGCGACGCCTGGCAGACCGAAGCGGAGCTCTGCGAGGCGCTCGCGATCAGCGAGCGCTCGGCGCTCACGCGCGGCTTCTATCTGGCCTGCGCGCGAACGGCGCGCGAGTCGCTCGCCGATCTCGACGGTGAAGACAAGCCCGCGCGCTGAATGACGCGCCGGGTCCTGGTCGTCGGCGGCGGACACAACGGCCTGGTCTGCGCCGCATATCTCGCGCGCGCGGGTCTTCCGGTCACGCTGCTCGAGCGCCGCGAGCTGCTCGGCGGCGCGTGCGTCACGGAGGCGCTCTGGCCGGGCTACCGCGTCTCGCGGGCGGCGTACGTGCTCTCGCTCTTGCGTCCGAGAATCGCGCGGGAGCTCGAACTCGAACGCCACGGTCTGCGGCTCCTTCCCCGATCTCCGGCATCGATCACGCCGCTACCGGACGGCCGCGCGCTCGTGCTCGGTGCCGGAGCAGAGAACGACGTCGCGGAGATCGCGCGCTTCTCGAAGCGCGACGCGGAGCGCTGGCCCGTGTTCGAGCGCTGGCTCGAGCGCGTCGCGACGGCCGTCGAACCGCTTCTCGACGACGCGCCGCCGTCCTTCTCCGGGCTCGGAGCACGGAATCTCTTGCGCTGGGGTCGGCTTGCGCGCGCGGCGCTGCGCCTGGGCACGAACGCCCCGGAGACACTGCGGCTCTTGATCGGGCCGGCGCGCGCGCTGCTCGAGGAGCAATTCGAGTCCGAGCCGCTGCGCGCGACGCTCGCGACCGACGCGATCATCGGCGCGTTCGCGGCGCCGTCGATGCCGGGTACGGGTTACGTCCTCTTCCACCACGTGATGGGGACGCTTGGCGGAAGGCGCGGTGTCTGGGCCTACGTCGCCGGCGGAATGGGCGCGCTCGCCGAGGCGCTCGCCGCCGCGGCGCGCGCAGCCGGAGCGAAGCTGCGCACGAACGCAGAGGTCGTGGCGATCCGCTGCCGCGACGGCAGGGCGCGCGGCGTGGCGCTCGCCAGCGGCGAGACGCTCGACGCCGATCTCGTCGTTTCCGGCATGGACCTCGCGCACACGGCGGCGCTGTTGGATGACGCGGCGCTGGCCGCCGAGTTTCCCGCCTCGGATCAGCGCAGCCCGGTCGTGAAGCTGAATCTGGCGCTCGGCGCGCTGCCGCGGTTTCGCGTCAACGACCGCGAGTCACTCCCGCTCGGCGGCACGATCCACGTCGGGCCGATCGACCTCGACGGTATCGAGCGCGCGTTTGGCGATGCCGCGGGCGGGCGGGTCTCCGAGCTTCCCGTCGTCGAGCTCACACTCCCGTCGATCCTCGATCCGACGCTCGCGCCGCCCGGCAAGCACGTCGCGTCGATCTTCGCGCAGTACGCGCCGGTGCTTCCGGCGGACGATCCGCGTTGGCCCGAGCTGCGCGACGCGATGCGCGACCGCGCGCTCGCCGCGATCGAAGCGCTCGCCCCCGGCTTCAGAGCCTCGATCGAGCAGCTCGAGGTGCTCGCCGCGCCCGACCTCGAGCGCATCTTCGGGCTCACCGGGGGCAACATCTTCCACGGCGCGATGACGCCGGATCGCCTGCTCTTCCTGCGGCCGAGCGCCGCGTTCGCTCCCTATCGCACGCCGCTCGGGGGCCTGTGGCTGTGCGGCTCGGCTACACACCCGGGTGGCGGTGTGATGGGCGCGCCCGGCCGCAACGCCGCGCGCGAGATCGTGCGCGCCGTCCGAGCCGGCTAGGTTCAGCCCGAAGCGCTGGCCGCGAACGCGCGTGCGACCTCGTCACGCAGCTCCGAATCGCAGAAGAAGTCGAGCGCCGTCATCGCGAGTGCCTTCGCGCCGTCGAGCACCGCGCGATCCCCCGCCTCGGATCCCGCCCATTTCGCGAACTCCGCGTTGTGGATCGACACGTGCGGCGGCGCGACTGCGATCATCGGGTGGATCGACGGCACACGGTGACTGACGTTTCCCATGTCGGTGCTGCCCTGCAGACCCGGCGGGAGCTTCTCGTATGGGAAGAACGTGAGCCCGAGCGCCTCGGCGTTCGCCTGAAAGCGGCGGGCGAGCGGCCACGACGTGTTCAGGTCGAGATAGTCGACGTCGCCCCAGGCGAGCTCGAGCGTGGCGCCGGTCGCCTCCGCGCCCGCCCGGAAGCAGCCCTCGACGCGCGGCTTCAGCTCCGCGAGCTGCGCGGCGTTCGCGGCGCGCGCGTAGAAGCGACCCGCCGCGCGCTCCGGCACGATGTTCGGCGCCTGCCCGCCGTCGGTGATGATGCCGTGCAGGCGCTCGGTCGAGCGGATGTGTTGGCGAAGCGCGCCCACGGCCTGGTACGCGATCACGAGCGCGTCGAGCGCGTTCACGCCGCGCTCCGGCATGGCGGATGCGTGCGAGGCGACACCGCGATAGGTCACCTCGAGCTCCGCAATCGCGATGCACGGCATCGTCGCGAGATTCACACCCGAGGGATGCACCATGAGCGCCGCGTCGGTGCCCTCGAAAGCGCCGTTGCGCGCCATGATCTCCTTGCCGCCGCCGCGCTCCTCGGCCGGCGTGCCGAGCCAGCGCACGCGTCCCGGCAACCGCGCGCCGAGTGCCGCGAGTCCGAGCGCGGCGCCGAGCGCGGTCGTCGCGATGATGTTGTGGCCGCACGCGTGACCGATGCCCGGCAGCGCGTCGTATTCCGAGAGCAGCGCCACCGTCGGCTGCGCGGTCGCACCGAACTCGGCCGCGATCGCGGTCTCCAGCCCGAAAACGCCGAGCGTCGCCTCGAGGCCGCGTTTGCGCGCCGTCTCCGCCAGGAGCCGAGACGCGTGCACCTCCTCGAAGGCGAGCTCCGGATGCGCGTGAATCTCGTGCGAAACGGCCAGGAGCTCCGAGGCGAGCGCATCGATCGCGGCGCAGACATCTTGCTTCAGCGTCTTCAGCATTGCGCGAGTATACGCCTGGTCCGAGCGGGACCCCGGCCGCGGGCGGCCGCGGCCGACCCGCCTTCGCTCGCCTCCGGCTCGCTGCACACTCGCCCCGGGCGGCTCGCTTGCACGACCTCAGCGGCGCAAGCCCTCGACGAGCGCGGTCGGGATCGTGAAGTCGTAGCCGGTCGCGTCGGACAGCTCGAGCGCTTCGCGCACCTCGCGCGGCGCGGCGTCCATCAGCGAACGGATACCCTCGGCGAGCGAGCGCGCGGTGCCGATGCGCAGCAGCCACGGCTCGAACTCGAGACGCAGCTTCCACTGCGAAACCAACGCGCTCGAAAGATCTGCCGCGGCGAACATCGCCTGCCACTGTGAGACGCTGTAGTCGCGCACGTGCGAGGGGTCGCGGAGGACCTCGAGCGCGTTCAGATAGGTGTCCTGGACGCCGTCCTCGAGCGCGACCGCATCGACGAGCAGGTAGCGCCCGCCCGGACGCAGCACGCGCGCCACCTCGCGCGTCGCGCGCGCGGGATCGGCGTAGTGGTGGGCGCAGAAGCGCGAGGTGACGACCTCGAACGAGCCGTCCGCGAAGGGCAGCTCCTCGGCGAAGCCGCGCTGGAAGGCGACGTTCGCGAGCCCGCGCTTCGCACCCAGACGCGCGGCTTCATCGAGCATCTCCTGGGTCATGTCGAGCGCGACCACCGCCGCGACGTGCGGCGCAAACGCGAGCGCGGTGTGGCCCGCGCCGCAACCGACGTCGAGCACGCGCTCGCGACCCGTGAGCGCGGCGCGCTCGAGCATGGCGTCGAGATTCGGCCCGCCCGAGTGCACGCCGCTCGCTGCGTAGTTCGCCGCCGCCGCGCCGAACTGCCGCCTGATAGACTCGCCCAGATCCAGGCTCATAATTGCCCCTAAGTGATAGTTGACTATGGTTAATATCTGAGATGGCCAAGAAGAGCAAGCCCGACGAATCCCTGCGTGCGGCGCTCGCAGCGCTGCAGCGCCTGTCCGACGCCTTCGCGCGGCGACGGGGCCAGCTCGCGCGCGGCGCGGGCCTGACCGAGGCGCAGTGGCGCGTGCTCGAGCAGATCGCGGCCGAGAACTTCATGCCCTCGCTGTTCGCGCGCCGTCAGGAGCAGACGCCGGCGGCGGTCTCGAAGCTGATCCGCCAGCTCCTCGACCAGAAGCTCGTCGAGGTCTCGATCTCGCCCGGCGACGCGCGGCAGCGCCGCTACGCGCTGAGCGCCCGGGGCCGGCAGACGATGGAAATCGTCCGCCAGGACCGACAGCGGGCGCTGGAGCAGGTCTGGTCGGGGCTCGAAGCGCGCGCGCTCGACACGTTCGCGGTCTTCGCTTTGGATCTCGCAGAGCGGATGGAGGCGCACGAACAGGCCGAAAAGAGAAGAAAAAGCGAAAAAACAGGCCAAAAGAAAACCCGCCGGAGCCGGCGGGTTGTCGAAAACTGAGCGAAATCCTCTCACGGCGCGCGGCCCGAAGTCAAGCAGTTTCTCTCAGATTTCGACGATCTCGCAGATCGGGCCCCCAAGGCGCGAAAAACCGTGCGGAACTCGGAGTTCCGAGGCTGGAACTGCCGATCAAACCGGGGCGGAAACGGCGCCGTCCGGGGTCTCGAGCGCAGCGAGGTGTGCGCTGCAGTTCAGGAGCGCGATCTCGTGGGGCGGACGCGCCTCGAAAATCGAGAGCGACGTGTTGGCCCAGTGTTCGGGAACGGCGACGCCGGCTTCGCGCGGAACCAGACGCTCCACGACCGAGCGGCAGACGAGCCCGTGGCTGATGACGGCGAGATTGCCCGCGGCTAGCGCGGCCCGCGCGCTCACCCGCTCCCAGGCGCGCGCGACGCGCGAGTGAAACTCCGGCCAGGTCTCGCCCCCGGGGGGCGCGTAGTCGGGGCCGAAGATGTCCACGTCGATCTCCGCATATGCCCGGCCGCGCAGCTCGCCGAAGTTCCGTTCGCGGAGCTCAGGCCAGAGCTCGAGCGTCGCGCCCGTCGCCGCATGCACGCGCTCTGCGGTGCCAAGCGCGCGGGCGTAGTCGCTCGCGACGATCACCGCGACGCCGAGCCTCGCCAGTCGCTCCGCCAGCCGTTCGGCTTGCGCGACGCCGCGCGGCGAGAGCGGCGCATCCGGCAGTTGCACCACCCTTGCCGCGTTCGCGGGCGTCTCTCCGTGGCGGACGAGCAGGATCGACATCGCCGCAAACCTAGCAGAGGTGTTAGCTTGCTTCGCGATGGAGGCCTATCTCGAGCTGCTCCGGCACGTTCGCAGCCACGGCGTGCGCAAGCAGGATCGGACCGGCACCGGCACGCTTAGCGTCTTCGGCTGGCAGTCGCGCTACGACCTGCGCAAGGGCTTTCCCGTGCTTACCACCAAGCGCCTGCACCTGCGCTCGATCTTCCACGAGCTGCTCTGGTTCCTGCGCGGCGACACGAATGTGCGTTACCTGCGCGAGCACGGCGTCTCGATCTGGGACGAGTGGGCGAATGCCGACGGCGAGCTCGGCCCGGTCTACGGCGCCCAGTGGCGCGCGTGGCGGACCGCCGACGGGCGCGTGATCGACCAAATCGCGAGCGTCGAGGAGCAGATCCGCCGCGAGCCCGACTCGCGGCGGCTGATCGTCTCGGCCTGGAACGTGGGCGAGCTCGAGCGCATGGCTCTGCCGCCGTGCCATCTGCTCTTCCAGTTCTACGTCGCCGACGGCCGGCTCTCGTGCCAGCTGTATCAGCGCAGCGCCGACATCTTCCTCGGCGTTCCCTTCAACGTCGCATCCTACGCGCTGCTCACACAGATGATGGCGCAGGTGACGGGTCTCGAGCCGGGGGAGTTCGTGCACACGCTCGGCGACGCGCACTTGTACCTGAACCACCTGGACCAGGCGGATCTGCAGCTCTCGCGCGCGCCATTTGAGCTGCCGCGCCTCGAGCTCCGCCCGGACGTTAAGTCGATCACGGAGTTTGGCTACGACGACATCCGCATCGTCGACTATCACGCACACCCGGCGATCTCCGCGCCGGTCGCGGTCTAGGCATCACGCATGCTCTCATTGATCGTCGCGGTCGCCGAGAACAGCGTGATCGGCGTGGACGGCGCGCTGCCGTGGCGGCTGCCGGACGAGCTCGCGCACTTCAAGCGCACGACGCTCGGGAAGCCCGTGCTTATGGGCCGACGCACGTACCTGTCACTCGGCCGGCCGCTGCCTGGCCGCGCGAACGTGGTGCTCTCGACCGATCCCGAGTTCAAGACGCACGGCGCGATGGTCGCGCGTGACCTCGACGAAGCGATCGGCATGCACGCGGCGGCGCCCGAGCAGTTCGTGATCGGCGGTGCGACGCTCTACGCCGAAGCCCTGCCTCGCGCCGAGCGCATCTACCTGACGCGTGTGCACGCACGGCCACCGGGGGACGTATTCTTTCCCTCCCTCGAGTCGGGCGAGTGGGGTGAGTCGCTGGTATCCGAGCACCCAGCCGATGCGCGTCACGCGCACGCGTTCTCGATCTATCTCCTGGTGCGGCGCGGCCGCGTTCAGAAGAGCGCGTAGCCGGCGGCGGACTCGAGCGCGTCCTCGTCGAGCACGGTGATGAAGCCGCGCTCGACCCGTAGCACGCCCTCGGCGGTCCAGGCGCGCATGTGCTTGTTCACGCTCTCGCGGGTCGCGCCGACGAGCTCGCCGAGCTCGTGCTGCGGAAGCTTCAGATCGATGCGCGTTCCTCCGGGAGCCGGCTTTCCGTAGGCCTGCGCGAGCGCGAGCAGCTTCTTCGCGAGCCGGCCGGGGATCGCGAGGAGCATCGCGTCCTCGACCGCGTCCGAGAGCACGCGCAGGCGCTGAGCGAGCACGGTCGCGAGCTGGATCGCCACCTTGGGGTGCTGTTCCACGAACGGCAGGAAGTCACGCCGCTGCAGCGTCAGGAGCTCGACGGGCTCCACCGCGGCAACGGTGGCGGAACGCGGCTGGGAGTCGAGCAGCGCGATCTCGCCGAAAACTTCGCCCGCGTCGAGGAAGTTGAAGATGACCTCCTTCGCGTCGCCGCCCGAGAACACGCGCAACCGCCCGCGCAAGATACCGTAGAGCGTTGCCCCTTCGTCGCCCTTGCGGAAGAGCACCTCGCGCGAGCGCAGCCTGCGCGTACCGGTGATGCCGTGGAGCAGATCGAGCTCGCGGCGGTTCAGGCCCGCAAACACAGGAATGCGTTCGAGCAGGATGCGCCCGTCGATCACACGCGATTGCGTCATGCTCGGGAGCATAGTCCAAGCCACGCAGGCCCGTTCGGGTACAATGCGTGCGTGCGACTGAGCGCCCGCCTGCTCCTCTCGCTCGCGTTTCTCGCCCCGGCGCCGGCATTCGACGTCTCCGCGGCGGAGCCCGTTCGCTGCGAGTCACCACCGACGCACGCGAGCAACGCCGTGGCGAGAGACCCGGCAGAAGTGGAGAACGCCCGCGGCAATCAGCTCGCACGCGCGGGCGATGCGGCGGCGGCGCGCACGGCACACCAGGAAGCCGAGCGACTCGCTCGCGCGAGGGGCAATCGGGAGCTCGCACTGCGCGCCGCGGCGAATGCGGCGCGCGACGCGATCGACTCCGGGCGGAGCGACGGCGTGCGTGTGCAGCTCGTCTCTCTGCGCGGTGAAGCCGAGTCGCTGCCGGTCGGAGACTCCCAGACCGCGCTTCTGCTCCATCTCGGCCGGAGCCTCGCGCTGCTCGCGAAGAGCGATCCGGGTGCCGTCGCCGACGCGATCGCGACGCTGCGCGGACGTCGCGGCACGCGCTGCCGGCGACGAGCGCCTGTACTCCTTCGCGCTGGGCTGGCAGGGGAACTCTACGAGCGCGGGCAGCGCCGCGCCGACGCCCTCGATCTGACACGCCGGGCGCTCTTCGCCGCGCAGAGCGCCGATGCGATCGATGCGCTCTACCGCTGGCAGTGGCAGCTCGGCCGCCTGCGTCGCGCCGAGGGGGACGGCGACGGCGCGTTGCGCGAGTACCGCGCCGCGGCGCTGACCCTCGCGCGGATGCGAGCCGAGGGCAACGCGCCGCTCGCGGGCGACCAGTCCTTCGCAACTGACGTCGAGCCGCTCTACGACCAGCTCGTCGACCTCTTGCTCTACCGCGCCGCGGCGGCCGAGGATGCGGCCGCGAAGCAGACCTTGCTCGCCGAGGCGCGCGACACCATCGAGGATCAGAAGGTCGCCGAGCTGCGCGACTACTTCAGCGACGATTGCCTCGACTCCGAGCGCCGCGCCGCGCCGGAGTCCGTGCCCGGAGCGCTCGTCGTCTATCCGATCCTGCTGCCCGACCGCATGGAGCTCGTCGTCGGCAGTGCGCGCGGGCTCGAGAGCATTTCGGTTCCCGTCGGGCGCGAACGCCTGTCGGCGGAGATTGCGCACGGGCCTCGAGTACGAGTGGAGCGTCACGCTCGCTTCGGACCCGGCGCGCCGTTCGAGTGATCGGGTCACGGTCGGTTGGATCGAGCGGGTCGAGCCGCCCACCGGCGTGTCGCCAACCGACCCCGCGGCGCTCGCCACCGCCGGGCTCTGGTACGACGCCTTCGCCGCCGCGCCCCCTGCGCTGCGCCAGACGCTCCTGCGCGACGCCGGTCTCTCCGCGTCTGCCACTGGCGCGCCTTGAAAAAAATCCCGCTCGGCGAGTGAAGGGCTTCACAGCCGCCGCGGTCCGCGCGGACGATGCTGTCCCTCGAAGGCGGAGAGCTCGGCTCTCCTGGAGGACGACAGATGACGCGGATGGGTTGGTCGGGCGGCCGGGGCGGACATGGCTTGCTGCTCCCTCTCGCACTAGCGCTGCTCGCAGTGCCGGCCGCCGCGGCTCCACCGGAGCCGCTTGTTTCCCTGTTGGTAGCGTCCTCCAGCGAGAGCGGGCCGACCGCCGACGATCCCGGCGCAGGACACGAGAGCGAGCCGCTCGCACCCCCGAATGCCGCAGAGACCGCTGCACGAGAGACGGACCCCCTCCCCGTCTACTCCCCGCCGCGCCGGGCCACCCCGCGCGCGATGGTTAGCGGTGGTCTGCGCGGCACGCGTGGGTTGTCAAAGCCGCTCGCTCTCGTGCCTGCGCACGTGGCGCTGACCAGCGCGAGCTCGCCGTCGCTGTTCTGGTGGATCGGCGCGGCGCCTCCTGAAGGCACGTCGGTGGTGCTGACGGTGACGAACGATGAGACTCCTGAGCCGCTGGCCGAAGTCGTACTGCCCTTGCCGCAGCGCTCGGGCATCCAGCGGGTGCGGCTCGGCGACCACGGCGTGGAGCTCGCGCCGGGCGTCGAGTACGAATGGTCGATCTCGCTCGGCAGCGACCCTGCGAGCCACGCCAACGACCAGATCGCGCACGGCTACATCACGCGCGTCGCCGAGCCGGCGGAGCTCGGCGGCACGCCGCACGGCGCAGGCGCGCTCGCCGCGGCGGGGCTCTGGTACGACGCGCTCGCGGCGGTCTCGGACGAGATCGAAGTGCGGGCCTCCGATCCGCGGCCGCGCGCCGCGCGCAATGCGCTGCTCGAGCAGGCGAAGCTGACCGAGGCGCGTGATTGAGCGAGAATCCGCCGATGCCCCTGAAGCTCGGCGCGCACCTGGGTCAGCAGAATCTCCCGATCGACGAGATCCGCGCGCTCTGGCGGCGCTTCGACGCGGCGCGACTCGACTGGATCTCGATCTGGGACCACTTCTACGAGGCCCCGCCCGCGGGCGGCACACAGCCGCACTTCGAAGCCGTGTCACTGCTCGGCGCGCTCGCGGTCGAGACACGCCACGCGACGATCGGCTGCCTGGTGTTCTATCCCGGCTATCGCAACCCCGCCGCGCTGGCGAAGGCCGCGACCACGCTCGATCACCTGTCGGGCGGCCGGTTCGTGCTCGGCCTCGGCGGCGGCTGGCACGAGTGGGAGGCGCGCGCCTACGGCTACGACTTCCCGCCGATCGGGACGCGACTCGCGCAGCTCGAGGAAGCCTGCCAGATCATTCGGGGTCTCCTGACGCAGCCGCGCACGAGCTTCGCCGGTAAACACTTCCGTGTAGAGAACGCATCCTGCCTGCCGGCGCCCGTGCAGCGCCGCTTGCCGATCTGGATCGGCGGGACCGGCGAGAAGCGCACGCTCGCGATCGCCGCGCGCCATGCCGACGGCTGGAACGCCGCGTACACGTCGCCCGCCGAGTTCGCGCGACTCTCGCGCGTGCTCGACGACTGGTGCGCGAAGGCCGGCCGCGATCCTGCCGAGATCACGCGCACGGTGAATCTCTCGTTCCACCTCGCGCTCGACGAGGGCGGCGCCGCGCGCGCCGAGGCCGAGCTGCGCGCCATGTGGGGTCCGGCCGCCGAGCGCATGCTCTCGGCGTCGCTGATCGGCACGCCCGCGCGCGCGCTCGAGACGCTCGCCGCCTACGCCGCCGCCGGCGCGCAGGGCATCAACATCGCCCTGCGCGCGCCCTGGGACCGCGCTGCGCTCGACGCGTATCTGGACGAGATCGTGCCCGCGCTGCGCAAGCAATGGGCGTAGCCTCGCTGCGGCGCGCAGCGGTCTGCGCACTCGGCGGCGCGTCGCTCCTGCTCCTCGCCGCGACGATCAGCCACGCCGACGAAGAGAAGCCCGCGCCGCGCGCGCCGTGGAGCTGCACGCGTCCCCAAGTCCCGCCGCTGCCGAGCGAGCCGACCGCAAGGGACGTGCGCGACCACGGCCTCGGCACGCGACTGCGAACGGTGCAGTGCGAGCTCGACATGAGGCGGCACCTGGAGCCGGCGGGGACGGAGAGCTGCTACTTCGGCCCGGAGTACGCGCGCATCAGCAACCAGCGCTACGACGAGCTCCGCAGCGCCCACAAGGACGATCCCGTCGAGCTCTGGCACGCGCTGCTGGCCGAGCCCGAGGATCCGAACTTGCCCGCGATCGAGCTGCGCGTGAGCTCGAAGAGCGGCCCGAACTGCAAGAGCGACTACGAGCGCAAGCTCGAGTCCGAGGCGGACGCGCTGCAGAAAGAGCTGAACTTCCGCTGAGCGGCGGCGCTCACGCCCCGCCCATCGCCACCGTCTTCGCCCAGCGGTAGTCGGGCTTTCCCGACGGCGAGCGCTCGATCGCAGCGACCAGGTGCAGCTCGCGCGGCACCTTGTAACCCGCGATCTTCGTGCGGCAGTGCGCCTGGATCGCGTCGAGCGTCGGCTGCTTGCCTGCGCGTGCCTGCACGACGGCGGCCACGCGCGAGCCGAAGCGCGCGTCGGGCACGCCGACGACGACCGCGTCGTAGCAGTCGGGGTGCGACTTGATCGCGGACTCGACCTCCTCGGGGTAGATCTTCTCGCCGCCCGAGTTGATCGAGACCGAGCCGCGGCCGAGCAGCGTGATCGTGCCGTCGGCCTCGACGGTCGCGAAGTCGCCGGGGATCGAGAAGCGCCGGCCATGCTTGTCGGTGACGAAGGTCTGGCGCGTCTTCTCCGGGTCCTTGTAGTACTCGAGCGGGATGTTCCCGCCGCGCGCGACCTTGCCGACCACGCCGGAGCCCGGCTGCACGGGCTCGAGATTCTCGTCGAGCACCACCGTGTCGACCACCGCGCGCACCGTCGGGCCGCCGCCCTTCATGGCGGTCTTCCCCCGTTGCACCAGCGCGATGCCGTTGGTGCCCGACTCCGATGCGCCGATCGCGTCGGTCATGATCAGGTTCGGGAAGTGGCGGAAGAAGTCGTCCTTCACCGACGGCGAGAAGACCGCCGCGCTCGACGACAGCACCATCAGCGACGACACGTCGACAGCCGCACCCGGCTCGTCGAGCGCCTCGATCAGCGGCCGCGCCATTGCGTCGCCGGTGATCATCAAGCCGTTGATGCGCTCCTGCTCGACCAGGCGCCAGACCTGCTTCGGGTCGAACTTCGCGACCAGCGCCGTCTTGCGACCGACGAAGCTGCCGCCCATCACCGCCCACTGCGTGGCGCCGTGCATGAGCGGCGCGATCGGCAGGAAGCTCGGCGCGCCGCCCTTGCCGCGCTCGGCCATCTCCTCCGGGCGCGTGGCGCGCGCGCCGGTCATCGGGTCGATCCCGCCGCCGAGCGCGAAGAACACATCTTCGTGTCGCCAGACCACGCCCTTCGGCATTCCGGTCGTGCCGCCGGTGTAAAGGATGTACCGGTCGCTGCCCGAGCGCGGGCCGAAGTCGCGCGCGGGGGAGCCCGAGGCGAGCGCCCGCTCGTACTGCACCGAGTCGAGCGCCGAGGGGTCGGCGCCGCTCTCGTCCTCGATCACGATCGAGAAGCGCAGCTTCGGCAGCGCAGCGCGCACGCCGGCAATGCGCGGCGCGAACTCGCGCTGGTAGACGAGGCCGACGAGGTCGGCGTTGTCGAACAGGTAGCGGAGCTCGTCCTCGACGTAGCGGTAGTTGATGTTGATCCAGACCGCGCGCAGCTTGAAGATCGCCCAGAGCGCCTCGACCCATTCCACCGAGTTGTAGGCGTAGATGCCGACGTGGTCGCCCGGTCGCACACCCTGCGCCGCCAGGTGATGGGCGAGCCGGTTCGCGCGCGCGTCCATCTCTCCGTAGCTGCGGCGCTGACCCTCGGCGACCAGATACTCGCGCTCGGGAAATGCATCGACCGAGCTCTCGAAGAGATCCGCGAGATTGAACTCCATGTCTGCAGTCTACAGGCTGCGGCACTGCCGCGTCCGTGCTGCGTTGACGGCGCCCGGCCGCGGAGCCACGCTTGCGGGTGCGCGAGGCATATCGCCCGCGCGCATGCCCCGCGGGGAGCGAGTTCGCCCCCGCGAGAGGAGTAGACGATGCACCGACACCATTTCTGGTATGCCCGACGCCGCGGTGGCTGCGGGGAGTTCGAGCCGGCGTTTGCCTGGGCCGGCCATGGCCGCGACCAGCGCCGGCACGAGAGCGAGGACGGCCCGCGCACGGCCGAGCTGCACTTCTCGGTGGGCGGCGGCGACGACGAGATCGGTGGCGCCGGCCTCGGAGTTCGCCGGCCGCTGCGCTTCCTGGCCTGGAAGCTCGAGCTCACGCCCGAGCAGCTCGCGAACGCCGCGCGCATTCTCGAGCGGCTGAAGATCGAGCGCGCGCAGGCGGCCGTCGATCAGCGGCGCTCCGCCGCGGATCTCGCCGACGCCGTCGAGGCCGAGGCCTTCGACAATGCGCAGGCGGACGCCGCGACCGAGAAGCGCGTCACGGCCGCGCTCGCCGTGCAGCGGGCCGTCGCGAAGGCGCTCGGCGAGCTGCACGCGATCCTCGAACCGGATCAGCGCCGCAGGCTGGCGATGCTGATCCGTACGCGGGCGATCAGCTTCTGAGCCCCGGGTCGATGTAACGCGGGCGCCCGCGCGTCGTACTCTGTGGTGCGACTCGCGGGCGTCCGCCCGGCGGGCCGAATTCCACCACTGGAGGACAGAATGAAGCGTTCGATGTTGGGCATCCTGGCGGCGGGAGCCGTAGCAAGCCTGATCGGCTCGACGGCGTTCGCCGCGGGCGATGCCGCGGGCAGCATGGGCGGCGACGCCAAGGCCTGCTACCGCCACGAGTGCGGCAAGAGCGTCAAGGGACACGAGGGCAAGTGCGGCGGAACGAAGGTCGAAGGCGTCTCGGAAGAGAAGATGTGCACGGAGGCCGGCGGCGCGTGGACGACGGCCGCCGAAGCGGAGAAGTTCAAGCAGTAGCGGCTCGGCCCGCTTCGGAGCGAACGCATGCCTGCAGTCAGCTTCGGAGCGGGCTTCCGCACTCCGCACTTCGACGAGATCACGCGCGCGCCGCGTGCGCTCGATTGGTTCGAGGTTCTTTCGGACGGCTTCATCGGCGTCGGCGGTCGGCGCCGCGCGATGCTGGAAAGCCTGCGCGCCGACTACCCGATCCTGCTCCACGGCGTGAGCTTGTCGATCGCCGGCAGCGATCCGCTCGACGGCGAGTACATGCGCGGATTGCGCGAGCTCTGCGACCGCATCGAGCCGATATCCGTGAGCGACCACCTGTGCTGGACGGCGCTCGGCGGGCACGAGTCACACGATCTTCTGCCGGTCGCGCTCACGCTGCGCGTGCTCGACCACGTCTCCACGCGAGTCGCGCGTGTGCAGGACGCGCTCGGGCGACGCCTGCTGCTCGAGAACGCGACCGTCTACGTCGCCTTCCGCGGCGACGAGCTCGACGAGTCGGAGTTCTTCTCCGAGCTCTGCCGGCGCACCGGCTGCGGGATGCTGCTCGACGTCAACAATCTGTACGTGAACGCGCAGAACCTCGGGATCGATCCGCACGGTTACCTGGGGGCGCTGCCGCGCGAGATCGTCGGCTACATGCACCTCGCGGGTCATGCCGTGCTTCCGGATGTGCGCATCGACACGCACGACGCGGAGGTTCCGCTCTCGGTCTGGGAGCTCTTCGACGTCGCGGCTCGCCGCTTCCCCGACGCCGGCGTGATCCTGGAGCGCGACGACAATCTGCCGCCCTTCGCGGAGCTGCGCGGCGAGGTGGAACTTGCGCGGGCACGCCACGCGCGAGCGCTCGCCGCTGGACGCGCGCCTTCGATCGACCCGCCACAGCGGGCCGCGCGGCCGCGCAGTGTCGAGCCGCGCGCGTGGAGCGCGCTTCAGCGCGAGCTCTTCGAGCGCATGGTCGACAAACCGGGGGGCTTCGAGCATCGCGCTGACGCCGGCCTGACCGCGCTCTTCGACGACGCGCGCCCGGTCGCGGCCGCGCGCGGGGTGCGCGTCTACAGCGACGCGTACGCCGCGAGTCTGCCGCGCGCGCTGGCGGTGAACTTCCCCGCGCTGGCGCGTGTCGTCGATCCAGCCGACTTCGCCGCGCTCTGCGGGGCGTACCTGCGCAGCCATCCGCCGCGCGGGCACGACTTCCGCGAGCTCGGCGCGAAGCTCGCGGAGTTCGCGCGCACGTTCCGGTTCGCCAGGCAGTACGGCATCGAGCAGAGCGCTCTCGCCGAGCTCGTCGCGCTGGAACAGGCGCAGCTCGAGGTGCAGGACGAGGTCGACGAGGCCGAGCCGCTCGTGCCCGCGGTACTTGCCGCGCTCACAGCCGAGCAGTGGGAGGCCGCGCGCTTTCACTTCGCGCGCGCGCTGCGCATCGTTCGCACGACGCACGACGTGCTACCGGTCGTCGAGGCGGTCGCGCGCGGAGAGGTGCCGGCGCGGCCGAAGCAGGCGCACACGGCGTATCTCGTGTTCCGCAGCGCGTGTCAGCTTCACACCCAGCCGATCAGCGAACGGGAAGCGCGGCTCTACACGTTGCTCGTCGGCGGCGCGAGCTTCGCCGAGACGTGTGAAGCCGCGCACGCGCGCGACGCGACGGAGCTTGGGGAGCTCACGCTCGAGGTCGTTCGCGTCCTGGTGGCCGCGGCCGAGCGCGGGCTGCTTCTCCGCTGCGAGGTCTAGGCGCGCTCCTCGGTCAGCCCTTCTCGGCCGCGAGCATCTTCTCGACCGCCTGGCGCATGCGAATGCGCGCGGTGTCGGCGGGGATGTTCACCAGGCCCTCGTCGCCGAGGTCCGCGAGCCGGGCCTGCTGCGCTTCGATGACAGCCTTGTCCTGATCGAACGCGCGGCTGATCTCGCCGAAGAGCTGCTCCGTCGCTTCGGGCTCGTTCTGCCGGTAGCCGTTCGCCGCGGACCAGAAGTAAAAGCAACTCGTCTCGGTTTCCGGCGTGATGCCGTGGAAGAGACGCAGCGAGAAGCCGCCCTCGCGCGGCGAGAGCGTCACGGGGCTACAGGTCGAGCTTCCAGCGCTCGGCTTCGAAGACCTCGTCGATACGCTGGGCGCGGCGCTTCAGGATCTCGCGCTGCTCGGGGTGCGTGAGGATGTAGAAGTCCTTGCGCTCGATCGCGCGCACGACGCGGCGCGCGAGCTCCTCGGGCTGGATCGTGCTGCCGACGAGCGGCGGAGCGTCGCCGCCGGTTTGCGGCAGATCGACGCCGTCCGGATTTCGCAGCTCCGCCGGGCGCATGCGCAGCGAGTTCTCGTTGATGCCCGTCTGCACGATCATCGGACACAGAACGGAGACCCCGATGCCGTGCGGCCGCAGCTCGCGCTGGAGCGATTCCGTGAGACCGACGACCGCGAACTTCGACGCGCAGTAGACGCCGAGCCAGCTCATGCCCGTGAGCCCGGCCATCGACGCGGTGTTCACGATGTGACCGCCTTGCCTTTGGGCGATCAGGCGCGGCGCGAACGCCTGCACGCCGTAGACGACGCCCCAGAAGTTCACGTTCATGGTGAACTCCCAGTCCTTCTGGGTCGAGGTCGCGATCGGGCCGAAGGTGGCGACGCCCGCGTTGTTGCAGATGATGTGGGCGGCGCCGAACCGCGAGAGTGTCGCCTCGGCCAGCGCCTCGACGCTCTCGCGCTTCGTCACGTCCGTGGGCACGCCGAGCACCTGCGCGCCGCCCGCTTCGAGGTGCTTCGCGACGACGGCGAGATTCGCCGCGTCGAGATCCGCCAGCACGATCCTCGCGCCGCGCGCCGCGAACGCCCGCCCCAGCGCGGAGCCGATTCCACCCGCGCCGCCCGTCACCACCGCCACTCGATCCTTGAAGGGGTCCATGGCTGCGATCATACCCCGGGATTCGACTTGCCCGAGGTCGGCGCGGTATTCTGGGATCATGACGACCGAAAACCTCGCCTTCGATCCCGACGCGCTGCGCGCGAAGTACCGCGCCGAGCGCGACAAGCGCATCCGCGACGACGGCAACGAGCAGTACGTCGAGGTGAAAGGCGAGTTCGCACACTTCGTCGAGGACCCGTACGTCGCGCCCGGCTTCAGCCGCGCGCCGCTTCACGACGAGGTCGAGGTGGTGGTGATCGGGGGCGGCTTCGGCGGGCTGCTGGCCGGCGCGCGCCTGCGCGAGGCCGGCGTCGAAGACATCCGCGTGATCGAGAAGGGCGGCGACTTCGGCGGCACCTGGTACTGGAACCGCTACCCGGGCGCAGCCTGCGACGTCGAGTCGTACATCTACCTGCCGCTGCTCGAAGAGCTCGCCTACGTCCCCAAGGAGAAGTACACCCGCGCGCCCGAGATCCTGGCCCACAGCAAGGCGATCGGCCAAAGATACGACCTGTACCGGAACGCCTGCTTCCAGACGGAAGTCACGGAGATGCGCTGGGACGAGGACAGCGCGCGCTGGCTGCTCTCGACCAACCGCGGCGACCGCATGAAGGCGCGCTTCGTGGTCATGTCGAACGGGCCGCTGAATCGCCCCAAGCTGCCCGGCATTCCGGGGATCGAGTCATTCAAGGGTCATTCGTTCCACACCAGCCGCTGGGACTACGGCTACACCGGTGGGAATTCCGAAGGGAATCTCACGGGCCTGCGCGGCAAGCGCGTCGGAATAATCGGCACCGGGGCGACAGCCGTGCAGTGCGTGCCGCACCTCGGCCTTGCGGCCGAGCACCTCTACGTCTTCCAGCGCACGCCGTCGTCGATCGACGTGCGCGCCAACCGTCCCACCGAGACGGAGTGGGCCAAGAGTCTCCAGGCCGGCTGGCACAAGCACCGGATGGACAACTTCAACATCCTCGTCTCGGGCGGCTTCCAGTCCGAGGACCTGGTCAACGACGGCTGGACCGACATCATCCGCAAGCTGCTCATCCAGGCGCAGCAGGACCAGGGCGCGAGCCTCGCCGCGAACGGCGTCGAGAAGACGCTCGAGCTCGCGGATTTCGAGAAGATGGAGCAGATCCGCGCGCGCGTGGACGAGATCGTGAAGGACGAGCAGACCGCCGAGTCGCTCAAGCCCTACTACCGGCAGTTCTGCAAGCGCCCCTGCTTCCACGACGAGTATCTCCAGACCTTCAACCGACCCAACGTCACGCTCGTCGACACGCAGGGCAAAGGCGTCGAGCGCGTCACCGAGCGAGGCGTCGTCGCGAACGGCGTGGAGTACGACGTCGACTGCCTGATCTACGCCACCGGTTTCGAGGTCGGCACCGACTACACGCGCCGCGCGGGCTACGAGATCTACGGGCGCAAGGGCATGAGCCTGACGAAGAAGTGGGCCGACGGCGTGCGCACGCTGCACGGCATGCACACGCGCGGCTTCCCGAACTGCCTCATCATGGGGCCGCTGCACAGCGCGTTCACCGTGAACTACCCGCACTCGCTCGACGAGCAGAGCAAGCACCTCGCCTACATCATCAAGCACGGCATCGATCACAAGATCCGCACGCTGGAGCCGTCCGAAGCGGCCGAGCAGGAATGGGTCGACACGATCATCCGCATGGCGCGCATGGGGCGGCAGTTCCTCGAGGAGTGCACGCCCGGCTACTACAACAACGAGGGCAAGCTCTCCGACCGAGCCGCGCAGAACGGCTTCTACGGCGGCGGCTCGATCGAGTTCTTCCGCCTGATGCAGGAGTGGCGCGACAAGGGGACGCTCGAGGGGCTCGAGCTCGACTAGTCGATCAGAGCGCGACGAGCGCGCCTCCGCTCCAGCGCACGAGCAGGTCATCGCTGCGCACGCGCGCCCAGTCGAAGTCCGCGAGCAGCGCGCGCGGGGTCGTCGGCCGCGCGTCGGGCGCCAGGCCGGAGAGCTGCGCGAGCAGTCCGCAGAGCGCCGGCCCGGAATAGACCTGCGCGAGCTCCCGCCAGCCGACCGCGCCGTGCAGCTTCGCGAGCTTGCCACCCGATTCCTCGAGCAACAGGAAGTGGTGTCGGTAGCTCGGCGTCGGCAGGCCGAGCGCGCGCTGTATGAGGACGTGCGTGGCCGTCGAGGGGGCGAGATCGCGCCCGCGCACGATGCGCGTGATGCCCGCCGCGGCGTCGTCGACGACCACGGCCAGGTGATAGGCGATCGCGCCGTCGCGGCGCTGAAGGACCGGGTCGCCCATCGCGACGAGCGGTTCCTGCGAGAGGTCGAGGCCCGATTCGTCGCGCAGCTCGATCCGGCCCTCCGGCAGGCGAAGTCGCAACGCCCCGTCGACCGCGCGCCAGCCGCCCGCGGGCAACGGGCGCGTCCGACAGCGACCGGTGTAGCGCCAGCCCCCGTCTGCGGCGCGCAGCCCGGCGCTCGCGATCTCGGTTCGCGAGCAGGCGCACGGGTACAGGAGATCCGCGGCTTCCAGCTGATCGAGCGCCGCCTCGTGCGCCGCGCGACTCTCGGTCTGGAGCGACTCCTCGTCCCAGTCGAGCCCGAGCCAGACGAGCGCCGCGCGCATCTCCACCGCTAGCTCGGGCGTGCAGCGCGTCGGGTCGATGTCCTCGAGTCGGAGCAGGAGGCGTGCGCCGCGCGCGCGGGCATCGAGCCAGGCGAGCAGTCCTGCGACGAGCGTGCCCGGGTGCGCCGGGCCGGACGTCGTCGGTGCGAAGCGGGTGCGGTCCACGGGGAGGGAACCTTGACGCATCGAACGGATTCCTCAACCTCCGGGCCTCCCCCCCGGGAGTACCTGATGGCCGCGGAGCAATCCGGCCGAAAGAGCGCCGACCGAAAGCCCGTCGTCTATGACGAGAGCACGATCCAGACCCTGGACGCGCTCGAGCACATCCGTCTGCGCACCGGCATGTACATCGGCCGGATCGGCGACGGCACCCATCCCCTCGACGGCGTCTACGTGATGCTGAAGGAGGTGATCGACAACGCCGTCGACGAGTTCATCATGGGCCACGGCAAGAAGGTCGAGATCACGCGGGATGGCGCCCAGATCACGGTGCGCGACTTCGGCCGCGGCATCCCGCTGGGCAAGGTCGTCGAGTGTGTCTCGCAGATCAACACCGGCGGCAAGTACAACGACGACGTCTTTCAGTTCTCGGTCGGTCTGAACGGCGTCGGCACCAAGGCCGTGAACGCGCTCTCGTCGGCGTTCGAGGTCGTCTCGTACCGCGAGGGCAAGTACCGCCGCGCCACCTTCAAGCAGGGGAAGATCGGCAGCGACAAGCAGGGCAAGGACGCGAAGGAGACCGACGGCACGCTCGTCCGCTTCACGCCCGACCCCGCGATCTTCAAGACCTGGTCGTGGCACGAGGAGTTCATCGCGCACAGGCTCTGGTACTACGCGTACCTGAATGCGGGGCTCACGCTCAGCTACAACGGCCAGAATTTTCACAGCAAGGGCGGCCTGGCGGACCTGCTCGTGAAGGAGATCGGCGACGAGCCGCCGCTCTACGAGATCGTCTACTGCAAGCAGGACCAGCTCGAGTTCGCCTTCACGCACACCCACCAGTACGGCGAGACGTACTTCAGCTTCGTGAACGGCCAGTTCACCAACGACGGCGGCACGCACCAGGCGGCGTTTCGCGAGGGCCTCTTGCGCGGGGTGAACGAGTTCTCGGGCAAGGACTTCGCCGGCGAGGACGTGCGCGATGGCATCGTCGGCGCCGTCGCGGTGAAGATCCAAGACCCCGTCTTCGAGAGCCAGACCAAGAACAAGCTCGGCTCGACCGACGTGAAGCCGGCGATCACCAAGGAAGTGAAGGAGCAGGTGATCCTCTGGCTGCACCGCAATGCGGAGGCCGCCGAGGCGCTGCTCGAGAAGGTCCGCACGAACGAGCGCATCCGCAAGGAGCTCGCGTCGATCAAGAAGCAGGCGCGCGAGCGCGCGAAGACGGTCGCGATCCGCATCCCGAAGCTGATCGACTGCAAGGTCCACTACGACGAGCTCTCGGACCTGCGGCGCGACGACACGACCATCTTTCTGACCGAGGGCAACTCGGCGGGCGGCGCGATGATCAAGGCGCGCGACGTGTACACGCAGGCGATCTACACGCTGAAGGGCAAGCCGCTCAACTGCTACGGCCTGCCACGCGATGCGGTGTACAAGAACGAAGAGCTCTACAACGTGATGCGGGCGCTCGGCATCGAGGACGGCCTCGACGGCCTGCGCTACAGCCGCGTAGTGATCGCCACCGACGCCGACGTCGACGGCATGCACATCCGCAACCTCTTGCTCACGTACTTCTTGCGCTACTTCGAGGAGCTGGTGCTGAAGGGCCACCTGTACATCCTCGAGACACCGCTCTTCCGCGTGCGCAACAAGAAAGAGACGCGCTACTGCTACAGCGAGAAGGAGCGCGACCAGGCCACGGCCGAGATCAAGGGGCCGGAGACCACGCGCTTCAAGGGCCTGGGTGAGATCTCGCCCGACGAGTTCGGGCAGTTCATCGGCGCGGACATCCGGCTCGTGCCCGTCGCGCTCTCGACGCTCGGCGAGGCCTCCGCCAGCCTCGAGTTCTGCATGGGCAAGAACACGCCCGCGCGGCGCGAGTACATCGTCGACAATCTGATCTACGACGTGAGCTAGCGTGGCGAACCTGGAGCCGCTGATGCGGCGCAACTTCCTGGAGTACGCGAGCTACACGATTCTGGATCGCGCGCTCCCCGATCTGCGCGACGGCTGCAAGCCGGTGCAGCGGCGCCTCCTGCACACGCTGTTCACGATGGACGACGGCCTCTTCCACAAGGTCGCCAACGTGATCGGCGAGACGATGAAGCTGCACCCGCACGGCGACGTCTCGATCGGCGACGCGCTGGTCGTGCTCGCGAACAAGGACTAC
>Ga0184615_10000246_pt1 | contig 33895 bp, 32 predicted proteins | sample PLM4_65_coex_FD_133134 | JGI IMG/M metagenome (GOLD analysis project Ga0184615, IMG submission 133134) | Groundwater sediment microbial communities from an aquifer in East River, Colorado, USA - PLM4_65_coex | ecosystem: Environmental > Terrestrial > Soil > Riparian zone | place: USA: East...
TCCACATTCCCGATACCGAGGTGCTGGTCTACGACACCTACCGCTACGCCGGACTGCTGGAGCGCGAGGCGGCGGAGCTCGACCCCACCTCCGCGAGCGCGGCCGCGAGCCTCGCGCTTCCCTTGGTCCAATTGGTCTACGCCCACCAGGCCCGCGGCGATCGCGAGCGGATGGAGCGGGCGCTGCAGCACGCCGTGAAGCTTTCCCCCAACCCCGGGCTCCGGCAGGCCCTGCTGGACCTCCAGAGGGCATCGGCCGACTCCGGTCTCCTCCAGCCGCCCGAATGACCTCCCCCGAATAGCCGTTCCGCACCACCCCGGGCTACCTACACCGCGCCGGCCTATCGGCTTAAATTGCAAGGCTATGGAATTCCCGGACCTGCCCGGCCGCCTCGCCCGGGTGCGTGAGACGGTCGCCCGGCATCAGTCGGTCGCGGGGTGGACTCATCCGGTCAGAATCATTGCCGTCACGAAGGGACATGGACCCGATGCCGTGCGGGCAGCCGCGGCCGCCGGTCTGGAGGACGTGGGAGAGAATCGGGTGCAGGAGGCGCTGGAAAAGCAGGACCAGCTCGGGGACACCCAGGTAGTTTGGCATCTGATCGGGACGCTGCAGCGCAACAAGGCGCGCCACGCCGCCGGCCGGTTCGCCCTCATTCATTCGGTGGACCGGGCCGACCTCGGTGCGGAGTTGGACCGGCGTTCGGCTCCGGGGACCCGTCAGAGGATACTGGTGCAGGTGAATTGCTCGGACGAGCCGCAGAAGGGCGGGGTGCAGCCCGAGGGACTCCCCGCGCTCCTCGACGCGCTCCGGGGCCTGCAGCGGCTCGAGGTGATTGGACTGATGACCATGAGCGCGCTGACCGACGACAGCGAACAGCAGCGGCGGGCCTTCCGCCGCCTGCGCGGATTGCGCGATGCCGCGGAGCGCGACGGACATCGGCTGCCCGAGCTGTCCATGGGCATGTCGGGCGACTACCCGGTGGCGGTGGAGGAGGGTGCGACGATGATGCGCCTGGGAACGGTCCTCTTCGGAGAACGCGCGGGATGACAGCGGCTCCTCCACTCCACGGTCGGGTGGTGAGCGCCGCCGAAGCCGTGCGCGACCGGACGACGCTTCGGCCCGAGGTCGCCATCGTGCTCGGGACCGGACTCGGCGGCCTCGCTCGCGAGATCGAGGTCGAGGCCGAGATCCCGTATGGCGACATACCGGGGTTTCCGCTCTCGACCGTGGAGACCCACGCGGGAAAGCTGCTCGCCGGACGGCTGGCCGGCCGCCCCGTCATGGCGATGCAGGGGAGGTTCCACCGCTACGAGGGCTACCATCTTCAGCAGGTCACCTTTCCCGTGCGGGTGCTTCACGCGCTCGGTGCCCGGACGCTGGTGGTCTCCAATGCCTGCGGCGGAATGAACCCGCTGTGGGGTCCGGGCGATCTCGTGCTGCTGAGCGATCACATCAACCTGCTCGGCGACAATCCGCTGATCGGCCCGAACGACGACCGCCTGGGGCCGCGATTCCCCGACATGTCGGCGCCGTACGACCCGGGCCTCAGGGCGCTCGCGCGGGCGGCGGCGCTGGAGCTGGGGATCGTGCTTCGCGAAGGGGTGTACGTGGCGGTGCCCGGCCCGAACCTGGAGACCCGGGCCGAGTACCGGATGCTGCGGGCGATCGGCGCCGATGTGGTGGGGATGTCCACCGTGCCCGAAGTGATCGTCGGGGTGCACCAGGGCATGCGCGTGGTGGGGGTCTCGATCATCACCGATCAGTGCCTCCCTGACGCGCTCGAGCCGGCCGACATCGGCCGCATCATCGCGACCGCGTCCCGCGCGGAGCCGCAATTGACCAGGCTGATCACGACGCTGGTGGAGCGGCTCTCCTGATGGCATTTCCCTCCCTGCCCGATCTCGGCGCCGACGAGCTGGAGCAGCGGCAGCTCGCGCTCTGGAAGGAGGAGGATCTCTTCCATAAAACGCTCGAGGCCAACCGCCAGGGGCCCCCGTTCGTCTTCTACGAGGGTCCGCCGACGGCCAACGGCCGGCCCGGGATCCACCACGTCTTCGCCCGGACGATCAAGGACCTGGTCTGCCGCTTCCACGCGATGCAGGGGAAGTCGGTCACCCGGATCGCGGGGTGGGACACCCACGGCCTTCCGGTCGAGATCGAGGTCGAGAAGGAGCTGAAGCTCAACGGGAAGAAGGCCATCGAGGCGTTCGGGGTGCGCGAGTTCAACGCCCGCGCCCGGCAGAGCGTGTTCCAGTATCAGGAGGAGTGGGAGTCGCTCTCCGACCGGATCGCGTACTGGCTGGACTACGAGCACCCCTACATCACCTGCAGCAGCGACTACATCGAGACGGTCTGGTGGCTGCTCGCGCGCCTGCACCAGCGCGACCTGCTCTACCGCGGGCACCGGGTTCTTCCGTACTGTCCCCGCTGCGGCACCGTGCTCTCGAGCCACGAGCTGGCGCAGGGGTACGAAGACGTCACCACCAACTCGATCTACGTCACCTTCCCGCTCGACGACGACTCCGGCCGCGAGCTGCTGGTGTGGACCACCACGCCGTGGACCCTCGTCTCCAACGTCGCGGTCGCCGTGCATCCGGATCTCGAGTACGGGGAGTACGAGGTGGGCGGCCGCCGGCTCATCCTGGCGACGGCCCGGGCCGGCCTTCCGAGCAGCTCGGAGAAGGGCGCGCCCAGCTTCGCCGAGCTCGGCGCGCGCCGCACTTTCCCTGGCCGGGAGCTGGCGGGATTGCGCTACCTGCGGCCGCTGGAGGTGGTGCCGCTGCCGGACGACCGTGCGTCGCGCGTCGTCGTGCCAGGCGAGTTCGTCACCGCGGACGACGGGACCGGCCTGGTCCACATGGCGCCCGCGTTCGGCGCCGACGACTACCAGGCTGGCATCGAGCATCGACTCGCGCTGGCCCGGCCGGTCGGCGCCGACGGCACCTTCACCGGAACCACGTGGCCCGAGATCGAGGGCCGGCTGGTCACCGACAAGGAGACCAACGACCGCATCATCCGGCGGCTCAAGCGGGACGGCCGCTGGCACCTGACCCAGCCCTACAGCCACAGCTACCCGCACTGCTGGCGGTGCTCCAGCCCGCTGATCTATTACGCTCGCGACTCCTGGTTCGTGCGCACCTCGACGGTGAAGCAGCGGATGCTGGAGATCAACCGCGAAGTGGACTGGCATCCGCCCGAGGTCGGCGCGGGCCGGTTCGGCGAGTGGCTGGAGAACAACGTGGACTGGGCGCTGTCCCGGGATCGCTACTGGGGCACGCCGCTCCCGGTCTGGGTGTGCGACCGCGACGCCGGGCACGTGGAGGTCGTCGGGAGCTACGCGCGTCTGGCGGAGCGATCGGGCAAGCCGCTCCCGGCCGGCTTCGATCCGCACAAGCCGTTCATCGACGAGATCGCCTGGGCCTGCGAATGCGGCGGCACGATGCGGCGTACGCCGGAGGTGATCGACGCCTGGTTCGACTCCGGGTCGATGCCGTTCGCGCAGTGGCACTACCCCTTCGAGCAGGAGGGGGAGTTCGCCAGCCACTTCCCGGCGGACTTCATCTGCGAGGGGCTGGATCAGACCCGCGGCTGGTTCTACTCCCTGCTCGCGATCGCCACCGGCGCGTTCGACAGTCCGGCGTATCGTCACGTCGTCGTCAACGGACTGGTCCTCGACGCCGAGGGCCAGAAGATGTCGAAGACCCGCGGGAACGTGGTGGACCCGTGGGAGATGATCGGCCGTTTCGGGGCCGATACCGTGCGGCTCTACCTGCTCGCCTCCAGCCAGGTCTGGCTGCCCAAGCGGTTCGACCAGGAGGCGATCGGCGAGGTGGCGCGCGGGTACGTGAACCAGCTGCGCAACACCTATAAGTTCTTCGCCGATTACGCCGGGGACTGGTCGCCGGGCCGGTCTCCCGCGCCGGCGGAGCGTCCGCTGGTGGATCGTTGGCTCCTCAGCCGGCTCGACGCCACCATCGAAGCCGTGCATGCGGCGTGGAGCGGCTACGACCCGACCGCGGGCGTTCGCACCCTGATGGGGTTCGTGGATGAGCTGTCCAACTGGTATGTCCGGGTCAACCGGCCGCGCTTCTGGGCGGTGGACGCGGTCGCCGACCCCGCCGCGCTCGCCACCCTGCACGAGGCCCTCGTCGCGGTGAGCCGGATGCTGGCGCCGGCGGCGCCGTTCCTGAGCGACTGGCTGCACCGGGCTCTTGCGGGAACTTCCGTCCACCTCGCCCGGTTTCCGGAGTCTTCGGGTCGTCGGGACGAGTCGCTGGAGGCGGCCATGGAGGCCGTCCGTCGCTTGGCCTCGCTGGCGCGCGCCGCGCGCGAGGAGCGCGGGCTTCGCGTCCGGCAGCCGCTCGCCCGCATGCAGGTCGCGGTACCGGCGGCGGCGCGCGGCCCGGCGCTCGATGAGCTGCTCGAGCTGCTGCGCCTCGAAGTGAACGTCAAGACGGTGGACGTCGTCGCGTCCGACACGGAGCTCGTCCGGCTCAGGGCCAAGCCGAACTTCCGTTCGCTCGGCAAGCGGTACGGAAAGCGGACGCCCGACATCGCGGCGGCGGCGGCCCGTCTCACCGCCGAACAATTGCGCGGACTCGAGCGCGGCGAGCCCGCCACGCTCGACGGGGACGGCGAGCCGGCGACCTTCCTGCCCGAGGACGTGGTGATCGAGCGGGACGTCGCGAGCGAGTGGCTGGTGGCGAGCGATGGCCCTTACGTGGCCGCGCTGGACCCTCGCCTCGACGAGACGCTCCGCCAGGAAGGGCTCGTGCGCGAGGTCGTGAACCGGGTGCAGCGGCTCCGGAAGGAGGCGGGGTACGTCTACACCGATCGGATCGGCCTCTGGATCTCGGGCGACGGACCGGTGCTCGAGGCCGTTCGCGGGCACGCGGACTTCATACAGGGAGAGACGCTCGCTCGACGGTTGGAGCTGGGCGTTCGGGCGCCGGCGCCCGATCTCGAACAGCAGGTGGACATCGACGGGCATGGAGTGATGGTTGGAGTGCAACGATACCTGGACGGCCGTAACGGGGCCGGTCCGCAACCCAGGGCTAGGGAATGAACAAGAAGCAGCTGACGCATCTCGAGAAGCGCCTTCTCGAAGAACGGGCGCGGGTGATGAAGGAGCTGGGGTACTACGACGAGTCCTTCAACTCCACTCTGCAGTCATCCGACGGTGACCTGTCTTCCTACTCGTTCCATATGGCGGATCAGGGCACCGACGCCATGGAGCGGGAAAAGCAGTTCCTCTTCGCCTCGCAGGAGGGGCGCTACCTCTGGCACGTGAACGAGGCGCTTCGCCGCCTCTACGGCACCCCGGAGAAGTTCGGGCACTGCCACCAGTGCGGCCGGGAGATCAACTTCGAGCGCCTCGACGCGCTTCCCCACGCGCGCCTCTGCATCACCTGCAAGGAGAAAGAGGAAGATGGGAAGCGCCGCTGAGCCAACGGCCGGTCCGGAGCGGTGGATTTTCTGGGCCGCGGCGGCGGCGGTCGTGGCGCTCGATCTGGTGACCAAGATCATCGCCGAGGCCACGCTCCTCCGCACGCCGGGCGTCGCGGTCCTGGGTGACTGGTTCCAGCTGCGCCTGGTCTACAATCAAGGCGCCGCGTTCGGGCTTCACCTCGGCCCCTACTCCCGCTGGATCTTTCTGACCGTGGCGGTCGTCGCCGTCTTCGTCCTGCACCGGATGTCGCGCACCAGCCCGCTCGGCGATTCGTTCCGGCAGATGGCCCTGGGCCTCGTCGCCGGGGGAGCCGCGGGCAACCTCATCGACCGCATCCGCAGCGAGCGCGGGGTGGTGGACTTCCTCGACGTGGGGATCGGAGCGCTGCGCTGGCCGACATTCAACGTGGCCGACATCGCCGTGAGCTGCGGCGCCATCGCGCTGGTGATCTCGATGTGGCGGGAGGACTCCCGACGCGCGGAGCCGGAGTCGGCCTCGGCGGCGTGACCCCCGGCGAGCAGGTCGAGTTCTTCGTCGTTTCGCAGGAGACCGAGCGTCTCGACCGCTTCCTCGCCGACCAGCTCGGCCTCTCCCGAACCCAGGCCGCCCGGCTCGTCGCCGACAAGGCGGTGACCGTGGACGGCAAGCCCGCCCGCGCTTCGCGAACCCTCACCCGGGGCGAGCGAGTCGCCGTCCGATTCCCCGAGCACGAGCCCCCCCGCACGCTCCGCCCCGCCTCCATTCCGCTCGCCGTGGTGTACGAGGACGAGCACCTCGCCGTCATAGACAAGCCCGCCGGCCTAGTGGTTCACCCCGCGCCGGGACACTGGGACGACACCCTGGTCAATGCCCTCATCGCCCGCGGCACGACTCTCGCCGGAGGCGCGGAGGGCCGCCCCGGCGTGGTGCACCGCCTGGACCGGGACACCTCAGGGCTGATGGTCGTCGCCAAGACCGATCTCGCGCACCGGCGCCTCGGCGCGGCGATCGCCGCGCGGCGGGTCCGGCGCACCTACGCCGCGCTCGCGTGGGGCCACCTCGACGAGAGCCCGACCGTCATCGACGCGCCGATCGCCCGTCATCCCGTGGACCGCAAGCGCATGACGATCTCGCCGCAGGGAAGGCAGGCCCGGACCGACGCGCACGTCGTCGCGCGCTTCACCCTGGTGGATCTCCTGCGCCTCGAGCTGCACTCGGGCCGGACCCATCAGATCCGGGTGCATCTGGAGCACATCGGCCACCCGGTCGTGGGCGATCCGACGTACGCCGGCGGGGGCAGCCGCCGAATCTCGGGCGCCGCGCGTCGCGACGCGGAGGCGCTGGAGCGGGCGACGCCGAGGCAGGCGCTTCACGCGGCCGGTCTGGCATTCCGCCACCCGGCAACCGGTGAGCCGATGGAATTCCGGTCCGAATGGCCTGTGGACCTTCGCGAGGCCCTGCTCGTGGCGGGGGGGAGAGAAGTTGTTGCTCACCCGGACCCCCTGAGCTATCTTCTTTTCTATAATAGAGATGGCTAATTCGAAGACGCTCCACGCCGTCATCTTTCGGATCGGTGCGCTTATTTGCGCGGCCCCGGCAGGGATCGTGCGGGAGATCCTGCCGCGCCTGCCGGCCACCCGAATTCCGGGTGTCGATCAGGCGATCGAAGGTCTGGTCAACGTTCGCGGCACTCTGCTCACCGTGCTCGACGGTCACGTGCTCCTCCAGCAGGAGCGGCGGGTCGAAGACGAGGGGGCGATCGTGCTCGTGGAGGTGGCGGGCCGCCGGTACGGACTGGGGGTCGGCCAGGTGTTGGACTTCCTCGAGGTCCCGGAGCAATCGGTGGCGCAGCGGGCGGATCTGCCCGGCGTGGACCCCCGGCTGGTTCGCGCGGTGGGCCTCCGAGACGACCGGCACTTCATTCTGCTCGACATCGACCGGTTGTTCGAGCCGATCATCGGCGCATAAACGGGGAGCAGGACGGTCCCGCTGCCCCGCGGCCCTGCTGTCCCGCACCCCGGAGGAGCTGTCGTGAGTCACACCGTCCTCGTCTGCGACGACGCCATCTTCATGCGCACGATGATCAGCGACATCCTCACCCAGGCCGGGTTCGAGGTCGTGGGCGAGGCCGAGTCGGGCGTCCAGGCGGTCGACAAGTACCGCCAGCTCAAGCCCGACCTCGTGACCATGGACATCGTGATGCCCGACATGGGCGGCATCGAAGCGGTGCGCGAGATCTGCAAGACCGATCCGGACGCGAAGATTCTGATGTGCAGCGCGATGGGGCAGCAGGCCCTCGTGGTCGAGGCGATCCAGGCGGGCGCCAAGGACTTCGTGGTGAAACCGTTCCAGCCTTCCCGCGTGCTCGAGGCAGTACAGCGCGTCCTGGGCTGACGGATGGACGTCTCGAGGTACGCCGCGTTGTTCCTGGCCGAGAGCCGGGAGCATCTCAGCGCCTGCAACCAGCTCCTCCTCGAGTGGGAGCGCGAGCCCTCGGCGACCCGGCAGGTCGGAGGGCTGTTCCGCGCGATCCACACGATCAAGGGGATGGGCGCGACGATGGGATATGCCGGCGTGGCCGATCTGGCCCACCGGCTGGAGAATCTTCTCGACGCGCTGCGGCAACGCACCGTCCCTCCGGCGCCCGCGGTGTTCCAGCTGCTCTTCCGGTCGGTGGACGCGCTGACAACGTCGGTGGAAGGCGCGGTGGTCGGCGCGGAGCCGCCGGCGGACGAACGGCTGGCGGCGGATCTCGATGCCGCGGCGGCCGGGATCGCATCCGCGGCACCGCGCTCGCCGGATGCCTCGCCGGCGGTGCCAGGCGACACCCGTCTAGCCGAGGACGGACAAGTCAGGCCGGTTCAGGTAGCGCTCCGGCGCGGCGCGGTGATGCGGGGCGCCCGGGCCGCCCTGGTCGTGGCGCGGGCCGAGTCGCTTGGCGTGGTGAGCGCGCTCCGGCCGCCGGTGACCCAGTTCGACAGTCAGGACTTCGACGGCCGGTTCTCCTTCCGGCTGGCCAGTGCGGCGAGCGACGAGCAGATCCTGGTCGCGCTCCGGAGCGCCGGCGACGTGGAGTCCGTGCGTTACGAGGAGGACCCGGCCGATGCGCAGTCGCCCGGCCAGTCCCGGCAGATCCGGGTGGATCTCGGCCGGCTCGACGCGCTGATGAAGCAGGTCGGTGAGTTGGTGGTGGCCAAGAACCGGCTCGGCGTGCTCGCGTCCGGGTCGTCCGATCCGGCGCTGTCCGAGGTGAGCGATCGGATCGCGCGGCTCGTCTCCGAGATGCAGGCCGAAGTCATCGCCGCGCGAATGACGCCGGTGGGCGAAGTCCTGGAGCGTTTTCCGCGACTGGTGCGCGATCTGTCCCTCGAGCTGGGCAAGCGGATCCGCTTCGACGTCGAGGGCGATGAGATCGAGCTCGACCGCTCGATCCTCGACGAGATCGGCCAGCCGCTGCTGCACCTGATCCGCAACGCGGCCGATCACGGCATCGAGCGCCCGGAGCAACGGGCGGCGGCGGGCAAGTCCGAGGAAGGCCGGATCCTGCTCTCGGCCAGCCGGGAGCGGAATTACGTCGCCCTGCGGCTGAGCGACGACGGACGGGGCATCGATCGGGAGGCCGTCCTCGCCAAGGCCCGCCGCGAGGGCCTGATCGACGGGAGCGCCGACGCGCTCTCCGACGATCTTCTCCTCCGGGTGCTGGCCCGTCCGGGCTTCAGCACCGCCGAGGCGGTGAGCGGCGTGTCCGGCCGCGGGGTCGGCGTGGACGTCGTGGTCACGCGGGTCCGGGCGCTCGGTGGGACGATCGAGGTCCGGAGCGACCTGGGGCGGGGAACGACGTTCACCATCAGGGTGCCGCTCACGCTGGCCATCGTGCGGGCGCTCCTGGCGAGCGCCGGGGGCGAGCGCTACGCGGTTCCGCTCGCCTACGTGGCGGAGACGGTGGAGTTCGATCCGCGCTCGGTGACCGCGGTGCGCGATCGGGAGGCGCTGCTGGTGCGCGAGCGGGTGATCCCGACGGTTCACCTGCGCGAGCTGGTCCGCAACCAGCCCCGGCCGGCGCCGCCGCGCGCGCCGACGGTGATTCTGGAGATCGGCGACCGCCGCGTGGCGCTGGTGGTGGACGCCTTGATGGGACAGCAGGACATCGTGGTGGAGCCGTTCGACGCGCCGCGCGGGATGCCGCCGTTCGTGGGTGGCGCGACCATCCTCGCGGACGGGTCGCCGGCGCTCATCCTCGACGCCGCGGCGCTGGTGTAGGAGGAGGCATGGAAGACGTGCGGGACCTCAAAGAGCTTCAGCTCGACGCGCTGCGGGAGGTGGCCAACATCGGCGCCGGCCACGCCGCGACCGCGCTGTCCCAGATGACCAACCGCACGATCATGATCGCCGTGCCGGAGGTCAACATCCGCGCGCTCGAGGAGGTGACGGATCTCGTCGGCGCGCCGGACACCGTCATCGCCGCCGTCATGATGCACATGATGGGCGATCTCACCGGCCGCACCCTGGTGCTCTTCCCCGAAGGCTCCGCCCGCATCCTCTGCGATATACTGCTCCGCCGCGAGCCCGGCACCACCAGGGAGTTCGCCGCCATGGAGCAGTCGGGCATCAAGGAGGCGGGCAACATCCTCGCGAGCGCCTATCTCAACGCGCTCAGCGATTTCATGGGCATGATGCTGGTGCCCTCCGTGCCCAGCCTGGTGGTGGACCTCAGCGCGGCCGTGCTGACCACCGCCTACCTGAACTTCGGCCACGACCGGGATTTCGTCTTCTGCGTCGACACCTCCTTCCGGGTGGAGGGAACCGAACCCCTGCGCGGACACTTCCTGCTCCTGCCCGACATGCCGTCGCTTCGGGCGATCTTCGACGCCATCCGCCTGCCCTGAGCCGATGCCGGGCCCGGTGCTCTCGGAGCGCGATCTCGCCGTTCTTCGTTCCTTCGCCGGCCGCATAGATCCGTCCGACGCGGGCGCGCACAACAATCTCGGCGTGCTCTACCACCAGAAGGGCCTGGTGGAAGAGGCGATCGCCGAGTTCGTGAAGGCGCTCGAGCTCGATCCCAAGATGCAGGTGGCCCAGGACAACCTGGACATCGCCTACCGGGAGAGCGGCCACTACGACCGCCGGATCACCGAGCTGCGCGAGCGGGTGCGCCGCCAGCCGGAGGACCGGGAGAGCCGCTGGGAGCTGGCCCGCGCCTACGCGGCGCTCGGCCGGTTCGTCGAGGCGATCGCCGAGTTCGAGGCGCTGCTCGCCTGGCACCCGCACGACGTCCCCGCGATGCTCCAGCTCGGCCTTGCCGAGAAGGCGCGGGGCGAGTTGGACGCGGCGAGCGCGTGGCTCCAGCGTGCCTGCGCCGCGGACCCCTCCAGCGCGGTCGCCCGCTTCTACAGCGGCGAGATCTTCTACAACCGGGGCCTCAACGACGCGGCCCTCGGCGCGCTCCGTGAGGCGATCGCCCACAACCCCGACTACGCGGAAGCGCACTACCTCCTCGCCTTCGTCTACGGGGACCTGGGCCAGCATGAGGCGGCCCGGGACGCCACCAAGCGCGCGATCGCGCTCAACCCGACGCTCGCCAAGGCGCATGCGAATCTCGCGCTGGACCGGTACGAGGAGGGTCACGGCGGCAGATGGGCCGGAGGCAAGGAGAGTCGGAACGGAGACGGCGGAGGTGATCTTCGGGTGGTGCCAGGCGGGGCGCTCGCGCACTTCAACCTCGGCCTCGCGCTGCGCCAGAAGGGCTACCACCAGGAGGCGCTGCGCGAGTACCGGCTGGCGCTCGAGGCCGGCGAGGACCGGCGGCTCAACCTCCAGGCGATGGCCGAAGTCCACCTCCTGCGCCGGGAGCTGGGCGCCGCGCTCGAGCTGTACGAGGGGCTGGTCCGCGACTATCCGGATTCGCCGAAGCTCTGGAACGAGCGCGGGGTCTGTCTCCACCAGGCCGGCCGCCGCCCGGAAGCCATCGTCTCGTACGAGCGCGCGGTCGGCATCGACTCCGCCTATCAGCTCGCGTGGAACAATCTCGGCGTGGTGCGGGCCCACGAGGCGAAGCCCGATGCGGCGGTATCGGCGTTCCGCCAGGCGCTGGGCGCCGACCGGCCGCTCCTCGCCGCGCGGCTCAACCTGGGGCTGCTGTCGTTCCAGCGCCGGCAGTTCCGGGCCGCGCTCGAGGAGTACCAGCAGGCGCTGGCGGAGCAGCCGGCGAGCGCCGTCGCGTGGAACGGCGTGGGGCTCGTGCTCATGGAGCTCAGGCGTTACGAGGACGCGCGCAACGCCTTCGGCCGCGCCGTGGACGCCGACGCGCGCTTCGCCGCGGCGCACTACAACCTCAGCTTCGTGCTGAGCCAGCTCGGCGATTTCGACGGCGCGCTGCGGGAGACGCGCCGCGCGCTGGAGCTCGAGCCACTCTACGTGCCGCAGAAGTTCTCCCTGACGATCGACCTCCAGTACGAGGATCCCACCATCGCGATCGCTCCCGAGCTCGCCGCCGAGGCCGGTGGGGAGGAGCTGGCGGGCGAGTTCGAGTTCGACGCGCCGCTGCTCGACCGGCTCTTCGAGGAGCTGACCCCCGGAGCGCAGACGTCGCTCGCCGCTGCACCGGGCGACGCGCTCGACCTGGCCCGCGACTACATCGGCAAGGGGCTGCTCGACCTCGCTCTGGCGGAAGTCTCCCGCGCGACCGCCCGCGGCGCGCCGCGGGCCGCGGCCGCGGTGCTCCTCGGCGACGTCTTCGCCAAGCGCGGGCTCTACGGCGAGGCCCTGGAGCGCTATCGGGAAGCTCGGGCCGCGGCGCCCGACGACCCGGACGCCACGCTGGGCGAGATCCGCGCACTGCTGGCGCTCGGCTGGGCCTCCGAAGCCGCGCCGCTGGCCGACGAGCTGGCGCGGCGGGTGCGAGGCGACGTCGAGGTGCTGGTCGCCCGCGCGCGGGTCCGCCTGGCGGTCAACGACGCGCTCGGCGCGCTCGATTGCATCCGCGAGGCACAGGCGCTCGCCCCCGGGCGGTCGGATCTGTTCCACCTCCAGGCGCAGGTCTCCGCCCGGCTCGGCGACCGCTCCGCCGCGCTCGCCGCGTTCAATGCGGCCCTCCAGCTCGATCCGTCGCTGGTGCGGGTCTGGTACGAGCTCGGCGGCCTGGAGGAGGAGCGGGGCAACTGGGGGGCGGCCCGGGCCGCGTACGAGCGCGCCCTCGACCTGCTCCCGACCTACAGCGCCGCCGCGCTCGCCCTCGCCGATCTCATGGGGCGGCGCGAGTCACCCCGCGCGGCGATCGCGGTGCTGATCCGCCTGCTGGAGACCGACCCGTACGAGCTCGAAGCGCTCACCGCCCTCGGCCGCGCGCTGCTCGACGACGGCCGCACGACGCAGGCGCTCGAAGCGTTCGCCCGCGTGCTTCGCTTCGACCCCGAGCACGCGGCCGCGCTCTATCATCAGGGCGGCGCGCTCGCCCGCCAGCGGCACTTCGACCAGGCCGTCGAGGCATGGGAGCGGGTCGTGCAGCTCGACCCGTCCGGGCCGTATGCCGCCCAGGCCCGCAGCCGGGCGCGATCGGCGCGCGATCTCCAGCACATCTTCGCAGCCTCGGCGGGGTGATCGGTGGCGCTCGAGGGACCCCTCAAGGATCTGCACATCCAGGACGTCTTCCAGCTGCTCGATCTGGGCCGGAAGAGCGGAGTGCTCCGGGTGACCTCCGAGCTGCGGCAGACGGCGGCCACCGTCTGCTTCGAGCGCGGCGGCGTGGTGGGCGCGTCGCTCGGCAGCGACCCGCAGCCGATCGGCGCGCGGCTGGTGCGGGTCGGCAAGATCACCGCCGAGCAGCTCCACCGCGGACGGGCGATGCAGAACGGCGGGGACACCCGCCGTCTGGGCGACATCCTGGTAAGCATGGGCGCGATCTCGCGGCGGGAGCTCGACCGCCAGCTCAAGGCGCAGATCGAGGAGGCGGTATTCGATCTCCTGGGCTGGACCGAAGGCTACTTCCGCTTCGAGGAAGGCATGCCGTGCCAGGCCGCGGTCGAAGCCCCGGTCCGCTCGCCCACCGAGGCGCTGCTGATGGAGGGAGCCCGCCGTCTCGACGAGTGGTCGCGCATCGGCTCCAAGGTCTCGCACCTGGGGCTGGTGCCGCGATTGCCGGGTGCGGACCAGAACGGCGCCGCGCCGCTCGACCTCATCCCCTTCGAGTGGGAAGTGCTCGCCGCGGTGGACGGCGAGCGCGACCTGCATGCGCTCGCCGAGGTGCTCGGCCGCTCGGAGTTCGAGGTGGCGCGAACGGTGTACGGGCTCACCGCCGCCGGCGTGGTGGTGCTGGGCGACCCCGCGCGTCCCGGACAGGAGCCGGAGCCGGGCCGGGATATGGCCGCGCTGCTCGTGCCGGCGCGCGAGGCGCTGGCGCAGCGTGAGTACGAGATCGCGGCCGGCGCCCTGGAGGAGGTGCTGCGGCGCGATCCGCTCATGCCGGAGGCGCGCCGCCTGCTCGGCGTCTGCCAGGCGGCGATGGGACATTTCTCGAAGGCGCTGGAGACCTGGCACGCCTGGAGCCGGCTCGGCCCACGCACCCCGGGCGAGGAGTCGGAGGCCCCGGCGGTGGAGCGCATGCGCCGCGCGGTGGAGACCATGCTGAAAGAGCTGGAGCGACACCGTGAGTGACGACATCCGCACCCTCACGACGCGCCTCGCCGAGGAGCCGACCAGCCTCGCCTTCCTCGAGCTGGCCGAAGCGCTCCGGCACCGGGGCCAGCTCGACGCGGCCCGCAAGGTGGCGCGGGGCGGCCTCAGCCGATATCCGGGCCTCGCCGACGCGCACGATCTGCTGGCGCGCATCCTCAGCGATCAGGGTGACCTCGCGGGCGCGTTCGACGCGTGGGCCGACGCGCTCCGGCTCGATCCGATGCGCACCGGCTCGCTCAAGGGGATCGCGTTCCTCTATTTCCGCGCGGGCGACGCGGTGGCCGCGATCGACCACCTTCAGCGCGCGGCCGAGGCCGACCCGGACGACGAGTCCATCGCCCAGGCCCTGGCGCGGGTGCGGCGCGAGTCGCGAGCCATGGCGCACCGCACCGCGCCGGCGCCGGCTCCCGACCCGGAGCCCGTCACGGTCGCCGAGCCGCCTCCCGTCGAGCAGCCCGATCCGAGCTCGCCCTTCGCGGAGCTGGAGGGCGGGCACGCGCTCGTGCTGGTGGACGCGAACGGGCTCCGGCTGGCCGGCAGTCTGCCCGCCCCCGACGGCGACGAGACCGGCGACCGCGTCGCGGCGCAGCTCGCGGGAGTCTCGCGTGAAGCCGCCCGCGCCACCCGGCTCCTCGGCCTCGGGACCTGGCAGTCGATCACCGTCGAGTCGCCCGACGCGCATTTCGTCCTGGTCCGCCCCACCGGCGAGACCGTCCTGCTCGCGGCCCGGGAGCCGTCGCTCCCGATGGCCCGCGTCGCGCTGGTGGCCGAGCGCGCGGCGCGCGCCGCGAAGAGCTGGCTGGAGCGGGTGCAGTGACGGACGCCCAGACGGTTCTGGATCGCGTGACCCGCGTGACCCGGGTGCCCGGCGTGCGCGGCGCGTTGGTCGCCTCCGCCCTTGACGGCCTGGTGGTGGCCGAGCAGCTGATGGACGGCGTGGACGGTCGCGCCGCGGCGGCGCTGGCGGGGAGCCTGGTGGGCCGGCTGGTCCGGACCGCCGAAGGCGCCGGCCGTCAGGCGCCCGCGTTCGTGCAGCTCCGCGCCGAGCGGGGCTCGATCCTCGCCGCGCCCTGTCCGGACGACCTGGTGTTGATCGCGGTCGTCGGCCCCGACGCCAACGTCGGTCTCGCCCGCCTGGAGATGCTCGACGCCGCGAGCCGGCTGGCCTGATGCGCGCGCTCGAGCCCTGGGTCGAGGTTCCGCTCCAGACCTTCCTCGACGAGTCGTCGGCGCGACTCACCCTGCTCATGACCTCGTCCGGGCAGGTGGTGGCGCAGCACGGCTTCAGCCGCTCGCTCGACGTCATGACCGCCGCCGCGCTGGGCGCGGGCATCGGCGCCTCGACCGAGGAGCTCGCCCGATTGATGGGCTCGCCGCGGTTCGAGGCGCTGGTGCATCACGGCGCCCGGCAGAGCTGCCTGCTCGCCGGCTTCAGCACTCCGCGCGGCCGGTGGATCGGTCTCGTCGTCTTCGGCCCGGAAACCTCGGTGGGAATCGTGCAACTCTTCTTCGACCAGATGGTGCAGCAGCTCGCCTCGGCGGCGCCGCGGGACCAACCCGCGACTCCGACGCTGCCGGAGAACTTCGAGCACGAGCTCGATGCCAGCCTCAAAGCGCTCTTCGGACGGTAGCGACATGTCTCTCGTCAACTTCACGGCGCGCGAGATCACCTGCAAGATCGTGTACTACGGACCGGGCCGGTCCGGAAAGACCACGAACCTGCAGTACGTGTACGGTCGCGTGCCCGAGAGCCGCCGGGGACGGATGGTGTCGCTCGCGACGCAGACGGACCGGACGCTGTTCTTCGACTTCCTGCCGCTGGAGCTCGGCTCCATCTCCGGGTTCTCGACCAAGTTCCAGCTCTACACCGTGCCGGGGCAGAGCTACTACAACGCCACTCGCAAGCTGGTGCTCCAGAGCGCCGACGGCGTGGTCTTCGTGGCCGACAGCCAGGCTCGCCGCTTCGACGACAATCTGGAGAGCCTCCAGAACCTGCAGGACAACCTGCTGGCGCAAGGCGTGGACATCCGCCAGCTGCCGGTGGTCTTCCAGTACAACAAGCAGGACCTCCCGCGCGACCTGATCCTCACCCACGAAGAGATGGACGACGCGCTGAATTTCCGCTCGGTCCACAGCTTCGCCGGCGACGCCCTGCGCGGCACCGGAGTCTTCGAGACGCTGCGCGGCATCTCGGAGCTGGTCCTCAAGCGGCTCGCGTCCGGCGCGGCGGTCGGATGACCGTCACGCTCAACCCGCTGTACCGCTTCGACACCTTCGTGGTCGGATCGGCGAACCGCCTGGCCGTCACGGCGGCGAAGGCCGTCGCCGAGTCGCCGGGCACGGTGTACAACCCGCTCTTCATCTACGCCCGCCCGGGTCTGGGGAAGACCCACCTGCTGATGGGCCTGGGCCACGCGGCCCGGGCGATCGATCCCGCCCTCCAGGTCGAGTACCTCACCCTCGACGAGTTCGTCGAGGCTTTCCACGCCGCGATCGCGGCAGGCCATGGCGAAGCGTATCGGAAGCGCTTCCTCGACGTGGACCTGCTGCTCGTCGACGACGTCCAGTTCCTGACCCACCGCCGCGAGATGCAGGCGGAGCTGCTGCGGCTCACCGACGCGCTCCAGACCACCAACCGTCAGATCGTGCTCACCAGCGACCGGCCGCCCGCGGAGATCGAGGCGCTGGACGAGCGGCTCATCCGCCGGTTCGCCGGCGGGCTCATCATCGACGTCGCCGCGCCGGACTACGAGACCCGCGTCGCGATCCTTCGCCGGAAGGCCGAGGAGCGGCGGGTCTCGTTCGCCGACGGCGTCCTCGAGGCGATCGCGAGTCTCGACATCGACAACGTGCGCGAGCTGCTCGGCGCGCTCAATCGCCTGGTGGCCTTCCAGGCGGTGAGCGACAGGCTGGTCGACGCGGAGCAGGCCAGGGGCTTAGTCGGCGGGGCGGCGGGGTCGCGGGGCAGCGGGGCAGTCGTTTCGGGCACCGGTGCGGCGCCCGGCGCCGAGCCAGCCGCCCCGCCGCCCCGCGGCCCCGCCGCCCCGCCGGACGAGTTCTCCGACTTCCTCACCGAGATCTCGGCCACCGTGGCGCAGCAGGTGGACGCGTGGCGCACCCAGATCGGCGCCGCGATCCTGCGCTGGGAAGGGGAGGGGTACCGGACCGGCAGGCTGCAGAAGCTGCTGGACCAGGACGTCGTGCCCGATCCCGCGCAGGCGCTTCGGGACTTCGAGTGCGACGTGCAACGGCTCCGCGACCTGGAGGCGGAGACCGCGGAGCTGGCCGCCGACCTGGTCGGATCGGCCGCGTTTCGCGACCCGGGCGACCTCGCGGCCGCGGAGTCGCTGCTCGCCCGCGCGCGTGACGGGGCGGTGGCCCCCGCGGCACCGTCGCCGCTCTGGCGCATGGACGATTGGGTGGAGGGCCCGTCGGCGAAGGTCGCGCTCGAGGCCGCGCGCACGGTCATGAAGGAGCCGGGCGCACGCTACAACCCGCTCGTCATCGTGGGCGGTGGGGGGGCCGGCAAGACCCACCTGCTGCACGCCATCGGTAACGCGCTGGCGGAGCGCTCCAGCTCACCGGTGGCCTGCCTGGGCGCGCCGGAATACACCGGCGAGCTGATCGAGGCGATCGATCGCGACGCGGTCGGGATCTGGCGCTCGCGGTACCGCCGGGTGGCCGCCTTCCTGCTCGACGACGTGCATCTCATCGCCGACACCGACCGGACCCAGGACGAGCTTTTCCTGCTGTACAACGTCCTGCTGGAGTCGGACCGCCAGATGATCTTCACCTCCGCGGTGCCGCTGGCGGAGCTCCGGGGGCTGGAGCCGAGGCTCCGGACCCGACTCGAAGGCGGCCTGGTGGTCGAGCTGACCGTGCCTGACCGCGAGGTGCGCGAGCGGATCGTCACGCGCGAGCTCGAGGCGAAGACCGGCGCCAGCGACGCGGCGCTCGTGGAGCACCTGGCCGCGCGCCCCGTGGATTCGGTCCGCATGCTCGTCGCCCAGCTGCAGCGGGTGCTGAACGCGGCCGAGGCCCGGAGCGTTCCGCCGTCGGTGCCGCTCGCGCGCGAGGTGCTGGACGGCGTGCTGCCCGGTCCGCCGGCCGAGGCCCCGGCCACGGTGCGGGCGCGGCGGCCATCCGGCCAGCGCTCGAGCGGCATCGTCGCTCCGACCGCGGGCGGTGCCCGCAGCCGCGAGAAGATGGTGTGGGAGTGGCCCGAGCTGGCCGACCGCCTGCTCGAGGACTGGCGCTGATGGCGATCAAGGGAAGCCTCAAGGAGGCGAGCCTCCCCGACGTCATTCAGCTGCTCTTCCTCGGGCGGCGGACGGGATGCCTCGCGCTCGCCGACCGGCACAACTTCGGCACGATCTACTTCGACGAGGGCCAGATCGTCTACGCCTCGATCGTCAACCGGCGGGACCGTCTGGGCGACATCCTGCTGCGGAGCGGCCGCATCACCGCCGACCAGCTGGCTGAGGCGGTGGACCGGCAGCAGGGCGACCGCGAGCACAAGCTCGGCGAGATCCTGGTGCAGCTCGGCGCGCTCCCGCGCGAAGAGCTGGAGCGGTACATGCGGGTCCAGATCGAGGAGGCGGTCTACTACCTGTTCACCTGGACCTCCGGGACCTTCAACTTCGAGGCCGGGGTGCGGCCGGAGCGCGAGGATTTCCTCGTGCGCATCAATCCGGAGTACCTGCTGCTGGAGGGCGCCCGGCGGGTGGACGAGTGGAGTCTCATCGAGAAGAAGATCCCGTCGTTCGACCTGATCTTCGCGGTGGACGGCACCCACATCGGCGATTCGGCCCCGGAGCTGTCGGAGGAGCAGCGGCGCCTGGTGCCGCTGCTGGACGGCACCCGCGACGTGGCGCAGCTGGTCGAGGAAAGCGGGCTCGTCGAGTTCGAGATGGGCAAGGCGCTCTTCGGGCTCATCACCGCCGGATTCGCGCACCGCGTGGGAACCTCGGCGGCGAGCGCGCCCCGCGTCAACGACAGCCGGGTGGACGAGCATCGCAATCTCGGCATCGCCTTCTACAAGGCGGCCATGCTGGACGAGGCGCTGCGCGAGTTCCGCCGGGTGGCCGATCTCCGGCCGGCGGACGCCAGCGCGCCGTTCTTCCTGGGACTGATCGCTCTCAGGCAGGCCCGCTGGGAGGAAGCGATCACCGCGTTCCGCCAGGCCATCGAGAAGGGCGGCCAGCGCGCGGGGGCGCTCCACAACCTGGGAGTGGCGCTCGAGCGGCTGGGCCGCCTGGACGAGGCCGACACCGCGTACGGCGACGCCGCCGGCCGGGCGCGTGACGACGCGCGGGTGATGCTGGGCTGGGGCGTGGTCGCGCTCAAGCGCGGCGAGTACCAGGTCGCTCAGGGGCGGCTGGCCCGCGCCCGCGAGCTCGCGGGCACCAAGCCGGTGCCGCCGCTCTGGTACTGGGCGGCCACCCTGGCGAGCGCCGGGCTCGACGATGCCGAAGGGGCCCTCAAGGCCGCGGAGGAGGGAGCGGCGGCGCACCCGGGGAGCGCGGTACTCCGGAACAACCTCGCGGTGCTTCGCGAGCTCGCGGGCGACGTCGCCGGCGCCGAGACCATGCTTCGGGCGGCGCTGGTCGAGGACCCCTCGCTCCCCCAGATCTCCAAGAACCTCGCCGACATCCTCTACCGGAACGGACGCTACGACGAGGCACGGGAGGCCTACGACCGGGCCGCGAAGCTCGCGCCCGATCTGGGCGACGACCTCTACTTCAAGCTCGGCAACATCGCCTACAAGCGCCGCGACCACGACCGCGCCCGGGAGAGCTGGCGGCGCGCGACGGAGCTCAACCCCGGCCACGAGCTGGCGCGGGCCAACCTCGACATGCTGGACATCAACCAGTGACCCCCACGGACGATCCCGGCTTCGCCGCGCTGGCCCGCCAGATCTCCCAGGGGGCCGGCTTCGCCGTCGGGGCGTACAAGGACAAATGCGTCCGCCGGAGGATCGCGGTGCGGATGCGGGCCTGCGGGGTCCACACCTATGCCGACTACCAGGCGCTCCTCGACCGGAGCCCTCTGGAGTACGAGCGGCTTCGCGATGCGCTCACCATCAACGTCACCCGGTTCTACCGCAATGCCGAGACGTGGAACCTGTTGCGACGGGACCTGATTCCGCGCCTCTGCGCGCCGGGCTCCGGCGAGATCCGGGTGTGGAGCGCCGGCTGCTCCTCCGGCGAGGAGGCCTACACCCTCGCCATTCTCGCCGCCGACCACTTCGAGCGCAGCGGGCGTTCCGGCGAGCTCGACCGGCTCATCGTGGACGCCACCGACGTGGACCGGCTGAGCCTGGAGCGGGCCAAAGCCGCGCGGTATCGCCCCGAGAACCTGACGGAGATGCCACCCGAGCTGGCCGGCCGCTACCTGGAACCGGCCGGGCCGGAGCTCCAGGTCGTGGCACGCGTCCGCGGACGCGTCTTCGTGCGGCGGCTGGACCTCAGCTCCGGTCGGCCGCCGCGGCGCGACTATCACATGGTCGTCTGCCGGAACGTGCTGATCTACTTCGACCGGCCCATGCAGGAGCGCCTGTTTCAGATGTTCACCGACAGCCTGGCCCCTGGCGGCTACCTGGTGATCGGGAAGGTGGAGACCCTCCTCGGTGCCGTGCGCGACCGGCTCCTCCTGGTGGATCCGCGCGAGCGGGTCTACCGGCGGCCCGCATGACCCCGCGCGAGATCATCGTCCGGGTCGCGGATCTCCAGGTCGGCGGGGTGGGGGACCTCCTCGTCACCGTGGGCCTCGGCAGCTGCATCGCGATCGTGCTGCACGACGCCGGCGCCCGCGTGGGGGGGCTGGCGCACGTGCTGCTGCCCTCGCCCGCGCTGAGCCGGCCCGACGGCAATCCGGCCAGGTCGCCGCACACCGCGGTTCCCCGGTTGCTCGAGCTCATGGCCGGCCGCGGCGCGAGCCCCCGGCGCGTCACCGCCCGGCTCGCCGGGGGCGCGAGCATGTTCGCCGCGCTCGCGGCGCCCGGCACGATCCAGATGGGCGAGCGCAACGTGGTCGCGTCCCGCCAGGTGCTCCACTCCCACGGCATCCCGCTGGTCGGCGAAGCGGTGGGCGGGGACTTCGGCCGGACCGTGCGGCTCGACGTCTCCGAGGGAAGCCTCGAGGTCAGATCGGTGGCGCATGGTGTCCACACGATCTGACGCGCGCACCGTCCTCGTGGTGGACGACAGCCCGTTCTTTCGTCGTCTGCTCACCGACGTGGTGGACGGGACCGGTGAGTTCTCCGTCGTGGCCACGGCGCGGAACGGGATGGACGCGCTCCGGAAGGTGCACGCCCACGCGCCCGACGTGGTGCTGATGGACCTGGAGATGCCCGAGCTCGATGGCCTCGGCGCCATCGGCTACATCATGTCCGAGTCACCCCGGCCGATCGTGGTGGTGAGCTCGTACGCCGGGCCGGGAACGGCCGCGGCGATCCGGGCCCTCGAGCTCGGCGCCGTGGATCTCGTGGCCAAGGAGGAAGAGCGCACCGAGGAGGCTGCCCATCGGCTGGCGGACCGGCTGCTGGGCGCGCTCCGGGCGGCGCGCTCCGCGGACATCCACCGGTTGCCGGTGCTCGCCCGGCCGTCGCGCGCCGCGCCACCCGCGACGCTCTTCGCGATGCCGGGCCGGGCCCGCTCATGCGTGGCCATCGCCGCTTCCACCGGGGGGCCACGCGCGCTGGCGGAGCTGGTGCCCCACCTGCCTGCGGGACTGCAGGCCGGCGTCGTGATCGTGCAGCACATGCCGCCGCGGTTCACCCACAGTCTCGCCGAGCGGCTGGCGGCGCAGAGCCGCATCAGCGTGGTCGAGGCCGACCACGACTCGCCGTTCCTCGCCGACACGGCGTACGTGGCTCCCGGGGACTATCACATGCGCGTCGTCCCGGGACCCGATGGGCCGAGGATCGAGCTGGGGCGAGAGCCCAGCGTCTGGGGGGTGCGCCCGGCGGCCGATCCGATGTTTCGGAGCGTCGCGGCGCTCTACGGGCGCCGGGCTGTCGGTGTGGTTCTCACCGGTCTTGGCCGCGACGGCGCCGATGGGCTGCGCAAGATCCACGACGCCGGAGGAATCGGCATCGCCCAGGACCGGGAGACGTCCACGATCTACGGAATGCCCAACGCCGCGCTTCAGGCCGGCGGCGCGCGGTACGTGCTTCCGGTAGGCCAGATCGCGGCTCGCGTCGCCGACGAGCTCGGCAAGATGGAGAAGCGGTGAGCCGGGAAGGCTGGCTGCTGGTGCGCGCCGGAGGCCGGCGGGTCGGTCTCGCGCTGGACCAGGTGATCGAGGTGCTCGAGCTGGGCCCGGTCTATCCCGTCCCGTCCACGGAGCCCGCGGTCCGCGGCGTCACCAGCTCACGGGGAAGAATCGTCCCGCTGGTGCATCTCGCCTCCCTGCTCGACGGGCGGGCGAGAGCGGAATCCGGTGGTGGTACGGCGGTGATGGTGCAGCTCGGCGGCCGGCGCGTCTGTCTCGAGGTGGACGACGCGGAGGAAGTACTGCGCGGGCCCGGGCTTCCGATCCCGCAGGACGTCTCACTGCCTTTCGCCGTCGCCGTGGCACGGCAGGCGGACGGCATCGTTCCCTTGCTCGACCTGACCGCGGTCGGCGCTCGCATCTCGGAGACAGCGACCCCATGAATGCGGCTGACGACATCCAAGTGGTGACCTTTCGGGTGGGCTCCCAGGAGTTCGCCTTCGACATCCTGCAGATCGAGCGGATCCTGCGGCACGAGCCGCCCGCACGGCTGCCGCAGGCCCCGGAGTTCCTGGAGGGTGTCGTCCAATACGGCGGCGGCGCGGTCCCGGTGGTGGACCTGCGGAAGCGCTTCGAGCTCGATGCTCCGATCCGGGACGAGACCCGCCTCATGATCGTGGACCTGGGCGAGCAGCGGGTCGGTGTCCTGGTGGACGAGGTCCGCGAGGTGCTGCGGGTGGACAGCCGGACGATCACCGCTCCGGGACCGGTGGTGAGCGGTCTCGCGGCGGCGTACATCTCGGGACTCATCACGAAGCCCGGACGCACCATCATCATCCTCAACGCCCGGAAGCTCCTTTCCTCCACCGAGCGCCTGGCGCTCAGCGCGATCGGGAGCACCTGAGATGAGCGAATCGCCGTTGGCCGGCCTCAAGACCCAATACCAGGAGATCGAGGGCCGTCTGGACGCCGCCCAGGACGCCGAGGCTCGCGAGGAGGTCAAGCGCGAGATCATCGCGCTCTTCAAGCGGGTGGACGGCGCGCTCACCGAGCTCGGCCAGCTCAAGGACGGAATTCGCGGGCTCGCCGAGCGCTACAAGCAGATGAACAACGCGGCGGGCGCTGCCCCGGCCGGCCCGGCCCCGGCGCCCCAGTTCACCGGCGCGAGGCCCGCGGTCCAGGCCGATCACCTCGGCGCCTCGACCTTCATCGAGAAGGGGTGGAGCCTGATCTCGCTCGGCGACTACGCCGGCGCCATTCAGGCGCTGGAGAAGGCGCTCGCGCTGTCGCCCGGCGCGATCCAGGCCCAGTCGCTGCTGGGCTGGGCCCAGATGCTGCACGAGGACTACGACGACGCCCTGACGACGTTCTCCAAGGTGCTCATGAAGGAGCCGGCCAACGCCCTGGCCCGCATCAACGTCGGCTACATCTGCCTGAAGAAGCGGATCTTCGGCGAGGCCATCGAGCACCTGTCGAAGGCCATCCGGCTGGACAACGACCGCAAAGCGACCCTCTACGCGCACTATTATCTTGGATTGGTGTACCTGGAGCGTGAGATGTACGAGGACGCCCAGAGCTTCTTCCGCAAGACGCTCGCGCTCGGGCCGAATCTGATCGAGGCGTATTTCGACATGGGCCGGGCCCAGTGGTTCTCGGGCGACAAGGACGGCGCTCGCCAGAGCTGGGCCGAGGGTCACAAGGCCAACAAGTTCAATCCCTGGGCCAAGCGATGCCAGGAGATGCTCGACCTGGTCGCCGCTGGAGGTGAGGTCCCGCGCAGCCTGCCTTCCTGACGCTGCTGTCCTCGAGGCTCCTCGAGGCCGCACTCCTCTTCATCCTGCAGGGTTCTCCAACATCGGTGCAGGTCGGGCAGGTCACCGCCGTGGCTTGGCCGGATCAGGTGAGCCTCGCGATCGAGCTGGCCGGGCAGGCCGACCGGCCGACCGAGTGGCCCGGCCTTGGCCGATTGGCGCCGGGACCGCTGCGGCTGGTCGTCGTGCCCGACGGCCGCCGGCTCGACTCGCTTACCCTTGGCCGCGCGCCGCGCTGGGGGGCGGCGGTGGCGCTGCCCGCGCTTCGCACCATCGTGCTCCGCGCCGATGCCGGCGACCTCTCCCGCACCCTCCGGCACGAGTTGGCACACCTCGCCCTGCACCAGCAGGTGGACGTCCGGGTGCCGCTCTGGTTCGACGAGGGGTATGCCGGGTGGGCGGCCGGGGAGTGGGACCGGCTGGGCGCGCTCGAGCTCAACCTGGCGGTGGCGCGCGGGGCGGTGCCCGGATTGCGCGCGCTCGACGGTGCGCTGCGAGGCACCGAAACCAGCGCGGACGCGGCGTACGCCCTGGCCGTTTCCGCGGTGACCGACCTGGCACGGCGGAATCCGTCCGGTACGTTGGGCCCCTTGCTCGGACGACTCAATGCCGGAGAGGACTTCGAGGCTGCGGTCCTCGCGACGACGGGGCTTACGGTGGACCGCTTCGACGAGGCGTGGCAGCGGGCGGTTCGGCGCCGATACGGGCTCGCTACCTGGCTCCTGGCCGGTGGCGGGTGGGCGCTCGTTGCAGCGGCCGTCCTCGGATTGGTACACTTCCGTCGCCGGGCCGATCGTGAGCGTCGGCAGGCGCTCGACCATGGCTGGGAAATAGAGCCGGAAGCTGTAGATGGACCTGAACTTGACCCGACCCGATAACGGTGGTAGCCTCAAGCCCTATGTCCAGCGTCCGGCCATCGGCCCCCGCGCCCGCCACGGGATCTCGACGGTTTTTGCTCGCCCGGCGGAACCTCCTTATTCTAGCGGCAGCGGTGTTGGTGCTCGTGGCCGGGTACCTCACCCTCATCGCCGGGTATCCGAGCGCGGCCGCGGTCGTCCTTGTACTTGGCTACTGCGTGCTCTTTCCGCTCGGCATCGCTCTCTGAGTAGGTGTTGGTCATCACGGCACGGTCCCTGCGCATGCGGTATTTGAATGGGACCTGCGCCAGCCGTCGGGCGAATAGCTCAGCCGGTTCAGAGCGCCTGCCTTACACGCAGGATGTCGGGGGTTCGAATCCCTCTTCGCCCATTCGCACCCGCGTGGTGAACGCGGCCGTTGTCGGTCCCGCGGGACCGTTTCTTTGGGGAGGCTTTCGCATGTATCTGCTCCGTCTTGTCACCCTCGTGGCCGTGGGTGGGGCGCTGTCCGCGCCGCTGGCGGCTCAGGGCATCCCTCGCAACGCCCGCCCGAGCACGGTGAGCCTCGCGCCGCGTTTCATGGTCGCGAATCCGTTCGCCTTCGCCCCCGCCGACTCCGCGCCCGCCGTGGCGATCGGCTCGGGGATGCGCGAGGAGATGAAAGGCGTCGTCGGGCGTGACTTCCAGGTCATCGAGCAGCAGCAGATGAACGACGCCCTGACCCAGTACGGCTATCCAAAGGACGCGATCCTGAGCCCGGCGCTCGCGACCACCCTCGCAAAGAACATCCAGGCGCGCTTCCTGGTCGCGTCCACCATTGCGAAGGGGCAGGGCGGACGGTATGCCGTCACCGCCCGGCTCCTCGGCGTGAACGATGATGCCGGGAACGTGATCACGCTCGCCCAGAATCAGGGTGAGAGCCCTCCGGCGTTCGGCAAGCGGCTCGCGCAGGCACTCGTCCCCATGGTCAAGTCGCTCCCCGATGCCAAGGCCTGTATCGACCAGCGCACCAGCAAGCCGGACAAGGCCATCGAGTCCGCCAACAAGGCGATCAAGGTCGCGCCCGACCACGGCCTCGCGCACTACTGCCTCGCGCTCATCGCGCAGGACAAGAAGGCGCCGCGCGCCGAGGTCGTGAAGCAGCTCCAGGCCTCGGCGAAGGGCGATCCGTTGAGCCTCCCGGTGTGGACCGCGCTCGCCACGCAATTCCAGCAGGCGAACGACACCGCCAGCACCCTGGTGGCATTCAAGCAGATGCTCCGGGTCGCGCCGACCAACCAGAAGCTCCGCGAGGAGCTGTTCAAGTACTTCCTCCAGACCGGTCATCCCGAGACCGCGCTCGAGGTGGCCGACGAAGGCCTCAAGATCGACCCGTACAACGCCGACCTCTACGACCTCAAGAGCAACGCCTGCCTGTTCCTGAGCAACTTCAAGTGCGCCGTGGACGCACTGGAGACGATGTACGCCACCGACTCCACCAAGGCGGACACGCTCTTCTTCACCAAGATCTCGGCGGCCGCCGCGGAAGGTGAGCAGCCCGACACCACCAGGCTCCTCAAGTGGGCCCAGATCGGCGTGCGCAAGTATCCCGACAACCCGACGCTGCTGGGCTACCTGAACCGCGGCTACTCGATGACGGGGCAGGTGGACAGCGTCGTCTCGGTCACCAACAAGATCATCGCCAAGGACACCACGGCGGTGGTACCCGCGCTGGAGGCGGCCCAGGCGCTGATCAACGCCCCTCCGCCGGCCGCAACCGGAACGACCCCGCCTACCGGGACTGACTCGGCGGCGGCCGCGAGCCCGTCGAGGGCCAAGGAAGCGCTGCCGTTCCTCGAGTTCGCGATCAAGTACGGCGACGCGCAGGCCAAGGAGAACGCCGCCGCGCTGCTGTATACCGCCGGCGCGAAGCTTCTGCAGCAGCCGCAGGACCTGCAGGGTGCCGCGGAGCTTCTGCGGCTCGCGGTCCAGTCGGCGAATCCGGCCGGCAAGGTGGGCCCGGCGTCCAACTACCTGCTCGGCCTGGCGACCCTGTTCCAGGTTCCCCAGATCGACCCCCAGGCGGAGAAGCAGAAGTCCTGCGACCTCGCCAAGCAGGAAGCGACCCTGCTGACCGAGGCCGAGACCGCGCTGACCGCGGGCCGAGCGGTGAACCAGGAAGCGGTGGACAAGAACCTGGGCATCATCAAGCAGTACAAGCCGCGGGTGGCCTCCATGCTCAAGGCCTATTGTAAGTAGCTTTCCGCGGGGCAGCGGGGCAGCGGGGCAGCGGGGCAGCGGGGCAGCGGGGCAGCTTTGGGCCACTACCGCCCCGCTGCCAAACTGCCCCGCTGCCCGCTTGACACGCCGTGTTTCCGGGCCTACCACGAACCTCCGCCTCCCCCTATATTCCGCCCGCATTGCTGGGGGCTGTAGCTCAGCTTGGTTAGAGTGCCGCACTGTCACTGCGGAGGTCGCGGGTTCGAGCCCCGTCAGCCCCGCTCCAGTATTCGAGGCTGCACCCCGTCCCAGTGGACGGGGTGTTGCATTTTCATCCTTCCGAGTCCGCGATGGCCGAGCCGACCTCGTCGTACCACGTCCCCGTGCTCCTCGAGCCGGTCCTCGCGGCGGCGGCGGGCGCCAGCCGCGCGGTGGACGCGACGCTGGGCGGCGGCGGCCACGCCGAGGCCCTTCGCAGAGCCGGGCTCGAAGTTCTCGGTATCGATCGGGACCCCGATGCGATCGCCTTCAGCCGGGCGCGCCTCGGCGAGCAGGGGATCCGGTACCTCGAGGCCGCCTACGATTCGCCCGAGGCGCTCGAGGCGGTCGCCGGCTTCCATCCGGGATTCATTCTTCTGGATCTCGGCGTCTCCTCCCGCCAATTGGATGCGACGGGCCGGGGATTTACTTTCCGACCGGGTGCTCCACTCGACATGCGAATGGAGGGGCGGGGAGCCTCGGCGGCCGACCTGCTGAACGAGGCAGGCGTGGATACGCTGGAGCGGATATTCGCCGAGTACGGCGACGAGCGGCGTGCCCGGCGGCTGGCCGGTGAGATCGTCCGCCGGCGCCAGCGGGCCCCGTTCGCCGTGAGCGACGATCTGGTGAACGCGATCCGCGCCACGCTCGGCCCTCGGTCCGGTCCATCCGAGTTCGCCCGTCTCTTCCAGGCAGTGCGCATCGCCGTGAACGACGAGCTGGCCGGCCTCGCCCGCGCGCTGCCGGCGTTCCGCGACGCGCTCGAGCCGGGAGGCGGGCTGGGCGTGATCACCTATCACTCGGGCGAGGACCGGCTGGTCAAGCTCGCCTTCCGCGAGTGGGCCAGCGCCTGCGTCTGTCCCCCTCATCAGCCGGTCTGCACCTGTCGCGGCCGGCCTCTGGGCCGGGTCGAGCCGCGCAAGCCGATCGTCCCTCCGGACGAGGAGATCTCCTCGAACCCGCGGGCCCGGAGCGCCAAACTGAGGGTCTTTCGAGTCGATCATGCGGCTTAAGGGGCGACATTGGCTGATGCTCTGGCTGGTCGTCTTCGTCTGCGTGCTGCTCGCGATCGCGACTCGGCAGCGCTCCGGTTTCCACACCGCCCGCCGGCTGGGCGAGCTTCGGGAGGAGCGGATGGCCCTGGAAGCGCGCCGCGCTGAGCTGGAGCGGCAGATCCGCGTCGCATCGAGTCGCCAGGTGCTGGTTCCCCTCGCCGAGCGGACGCTCGGCCTCCACGAGCCCTCGGATTCCGAGTTCACTCTGCTCCCTGTCACTCCCTCGCCCTCGGTCAGGCCCTGATGGCGAAACCCACCGCCCGCATCGCCGCGATCCAGTTCGGCTTCGCCGTCGGAGTCGTGGCGCTGCTCGCGCGGGCGGTCCAGCTCCAGGTCATCGACGGCGAGAAGTGGGCGAGCGAGGCGGAGAGCAAGCGAACCGAGCGGAGGGTGCTCGATGCCCGGCGGGGTGCGCTGTACGACCGCAACGGCGTCCCGCTCGCCATCACCCAGGAATTCTATCACGTCGGGATCGCCCCCAACGAGCTGGACGACCCCGGCGGGGCGTTCCGGTTGATCATCCGTAGTCTCGGCATTCCGGCGGCGCCCCTCGATCGCGAGTTCCGCGCGAGGAAGCGTTGGATCTACCTGCACGGTCCCTACAACGCGACTCAGGTCCAGCCGCTGCGCCCGATCAGGGGCGTGCACCTCGAGGGCGCCTTCCAGCGCTTCTACCCCTCGCGCGAGCTCGCCCGCCCGATCATCGGAGGACTCGAAGCGGATCGCGCCGTCGGCGGAGCGGGTCTCGAGCTGGCCCTGGATTCGACTCTCACCGGGGAGCCGGGAGAGGCGGTGCTGCTGAAGGACCGGGCGGGGCGGCGCTACGATTCCCCGGCGCGCCTGGTGCGCGATCCCGTGCCCGGCAACGACGTCGTGCTCACCATCGACGCCGAGCTTCAGGAAATCGCCGAGCGCGGACTCGCCGACGCGCTGGAGGAGTTGAAGGCGGAAGGCGGCGACGTGGTCTTCCTGGATCCGAAGACCGGTGAGCTGCTCGCGCTGGCGTCCCGACAGGTCCATCCCGGCGCCGTTCCCCGAGCCTCGACGTTCACCGATCCCTTCGAGCCGGGATCTACGGCGAAGCTCTTCACCGCCGCCGCGCTGCTCCAGAACCGCCTGGTGGACAGCACCGACGAGGTGTTCGGCGAGGGCGGGGAATGGTTCATGCCGGTCAACCGAGGCGGGCGCACCCGACGGATCGCCGACGTGCACGCGCACAAGGGCAATCTCACGCTGGCCGAGGCGATCCGGACGTCCAGCAACATCGCGATGGCGAAGTTCAGCTTGCGGCTGACGCCGGAGCAGCAGTACGAGATGCTGCGCGATTTCGGATTCGGGACGCCGACCGGGGCGGAGTACCCGTCGGAGTCGCGCGGCAGGCTGGCCCTGCCCGACCACTGGCAGCCGATGTACACCCGGGCCAGCGTGGCGATGGGATACGAGCTCGGCGTGACGCCGGTCCAGCTCGCGGCGGCGTACGGCGCGATCGCGAACGACGGTGTCCTGCTGGCGCCCACGCTGGTGCGTGAGGTCCGCGATCCCGCGGGCACCGTCCTGTTCCGCCGCGAGCCGGAGCCGGTCCGCAGGGTGATCAGCCGCGAGATCGCCGAGCGCCTCCGTCAGTACCTGCGGGGAGCGGTGGGCGAAGGGGGGACCGGTGGCGGGGCGCAGCTCATGAACTACACGGTGCTGGGGAAGACGGGGACCGCCCGGCGCTTCGAGGACGGCCACTATGCCGCCGGCAAGTACACCTCGACGTTCGCCGCGATCTTCCCCGCGGACGATCCCCAGCTGGTCGTGATCGTGAAGATCGACAACCCGAAAGGGAGCTACTACGGCGGACGCACGGCGGCACCGGTCACTCGAACGATGCTTCAGCAGTCGCTCGCCTCGCGCCGGGTCGCGATCGACCGGGCCCGGCTCGCCCCACAGGGTGTCCCGGTCGCGCCGAGTCTGGTTTCGCCCGCGGCCGGGAGTCCGGCGAAAAAGCCCGTCGTGGCGGTGGACTGGCCGTACCAGAGAGCCGATTCGGCATCGAGCCCGGTACCGGTGCCGAGTGTGAAAGGCAGCTCGGTGCGAGAAGCCGCGCTCGCGCTGCACCGCCGAGGGTTCCGAATGAGCCTTCGCGGACTTGGCCGGGTGGTGCGCACGGCGCCTGCGGCCGGGGAGTCGGCGCCGCCGGGCGCATCGGTGACGGTGTGGGCCGAATGAACTGGAGAAGCTGAGCCGATGCCTCTCACCTGGCAGGGGCTGCTCGACGAGCTCCGCAGATCCGATCTCTTGGTCGCGGCGCCCCCCGCGGGGCCGACGCCCTCGGAGCTGACCGTGGACAGCCGGTCGGTCGGCCCGGGCTCGGTGTATCTCGCGGTACGCGGGTCGCAGGCCGATGGGCACCGGTTCGTTCCGGACGCGATCCGGCGCGGAGCGAGCGCCGTCGTCGTCGAGACCGCCTCGGAATCCGGCGTGCCTGAGATCGTGGTCCGGGAGTGCCGGCGGGCCGCCCTCGTGCTCGGCGCGGCGTGGTTCGGCCATCCCGCGCGCCGGCTCAGGCTCGTCGGGGTGACGGGAACCAACGGGAAGACCACCACGACCGGCCTGATCCGCCACCTGCTGAACGCGACCGGCTCCTCGGGCAGCATCGGCACCCTCGGCGCGTTCGACGGACGGGGCGAGCCGGTGACCTCCACCGCAGGCACCCTCACCACGCCCGGACCGATCGATCTTCAGGCGACTTTCGCCGCGCTGGTGGAGCGAGGGGTGGACCGGGTGACGATGGAGGCGTCGTCGCACAGTCTCGACCAGGGTCGTCTCGACGGCCTCGTCTTCGCCGCGGGGGTGTTCACCAACCTCACGCGCGACCATCTGGACTACCACGGAACGATGGAGTCGTACCTCACCGCCAAGCTCAAGCTCGGAAGCATGCTGACCGACTCGGGAGTGGAGGTGGTGAACCTCGACGACCGCGCGTGGCAGGTGCTGCCCGCGCGCTCGCGGCGGGTGACGTTCGGGTTGCACCCGGCGGCGGACGTGCGCGCCGGAGAGGTCGTCCTCGACGCGGCGGGCAGCCGCTTCCGTCTCGACGGGTGCTTCGGGGCCGCCGAGGTTTCGTTGCCGCTCCTCGGCGACTTCAACGTGGCGAACGCGCTCGCCGCGGCGGCGTGTGCGCTGGGGCTCGGCGTCCCGCTCGCCGACGTGGTCGCGAGGCTCTCCTCGTCGCCCCAGGTGCCGGGCCGGATGGAGCTGCTCAGCGAGGCGCCCTGCGTCGTCCTGCGCGACTACGCGCATACCCCCGACGCGCTGGAGCGGGCGCTCGCGGCGCTGCGGCCGCTGACCACCGGCCGGCTCGTGGTGGTGTTCGGTTGCGGTGGCGACCGGGACAAGGGGAAGCGTCCGCTCATGGGGCGGATCGCCGCCGAGCTGGCGGACGTGGCGGTCGTGACCTCGGACAACCCCCGGTCCGAAGATCCCGCGGCGATCATCGACGACATCGTACAGGGGATGGGCGGCGTCGCCCATCTCCGGATCCCGGACCGTCTCACCGCCATCCACACCGCGCTGGACCAGGCGCGGGCCGGCGACACGCTCCTGCTCGCCGGCAAGGGGCACGAGACCTATCAGATACTGGGTACGGAGAAGGTGCCGTTCGACGAGCGGGAGATCGTGGGAAAAGCCGTGAAGGGTGAAGGGTGAAAAGTGAAGGGTGAGAGGGAGGGGCCGGGGACACCGCCGTGGTCGGAGGCGGCAGTGCGGGAGGCGCTGGGGCTCGCCGGCGCGGGGGAGGGCCGTACCTTCGCCGGAATTTCGACCGATACCCGATCCATCTCGCCGGGCGCGTTGTTCGTGGCGCTCAGCGGTGAGCGATTCGATGGGCACGACTTCCTGGCCCCCGCCGCGGCGGCGGGTGCGCTGGCGGCCGTCGTCCGGACCGGTACGCCCCCGGTTCCCGGCCTCTCCCTGTTCCAGGTGCCCGACACGCTGCGCGCGTTCGGCGCGCTCGCTCACGCGAGGCGCGCCGCGATTCCCGGGCCCGTCGTCGCGATCACGGGGACCAATGGGAAGACGAGCACCAAGGAGATGCTCGCGGCGGCGCTGCGCACCCGGTACGTCACCTACGCCACTCGCGCCAATCTCAACAATCTCGTCGGGGTGCCGCTCACCATCCTCGAGGCGCCGGAAGGCACCGAGGCGCTGGTGGTCGAGGCGGGGGCCAACCTCCCCGGTGAGATCGCCCGCTACCGCGAGATCATCGCGCCCCGCGTCGTCGTGATCACCAACGCGGTCGCCGGACACCTGGAAGGCTTCGGTTCGCTCGCCGGCGTGGTGGAAGAGAAGCTGTCCCTGGCGGACGGTGCGGAGCTGCTGGTAGTGGGCATGGATCCGCCGGCGCTCGCGGCCGGCGCTCGCCGCCGGGCGCGCCGGGTGCGCACGGCCGCGCTCGAGGGCGCCGACCTCGTGCCCGACCGCGTGGAGCTCGACTCGGACGCACGCCCGGTGCTAACGATCGGCGGGATTCGCTTCACCCTGGCCGCGCACGGGCTCCATCAGGCGGACAACGCCGTCCGGGTCTGGGCGGTTGCCGAGGAGCTGGGACTCGAGCTGCGCGCGGTGGCCGCCACTCTGGAGCGGTTCACGCTGCCCGGCGGGCGTGGCGAGCTGCTCCAGGTGGGCAACCTCACGATCCTGAACGACTGCTACAACGCCAATCCACAGTCCTTCCGGGCCGCGATGGCCACGGCGAGAAGCCTGCGGCGCGGGCGCCGGCTGGTGTTCGTCGCCGGCACGATGCGGGAGCTGGGTGCCGACTCTTCGGTGCTTCACGCGCAGGTGGCGCGGGAACTGGTGGACCTCGATCCGGAGCTGCTGGCGGCGATCGGGGATTTCGTACCGGCCCTGGAGTCGTATGGGGGACGTCTCGGTGATCGCCTGGTCACCGCGGCCGATCCCGTCGCACTGGCGCCGATCCTGAGCGGCCGTCTGCGGGGCGACGAGGTCGTGGTGCTGAAGGCATCCCGTGGCGTAGCGCTCGAACGTATACTTCCCGCGCTCACGGCTGCAGCGCGGAAGTAAGTGATTCTAATTCAGCGTTAGGTTAAGGTTCCGCCACCCAGATCCCGAAATTGTGAAGGAATTGTGAAGGTCCTGGCCGCGATGAGGGTGCGCTAACGGCCAGATCGTGCTCGCGCTAGCACTCGACCCCATCCGAGCGAGCAGATCGTGGCGAAGCGCGAATACGGCGAAGGAACCATCTATCTCCGTGGAGACCGCTGGCACATCGCCCCTCGCCCGCCTGCTGCCTGAGCTCGCGCCACACGTCCGGCCAGTGATCCGGTTCGCCGCGATCACGGGCTGGAGAGTGAAAAGCGAGATCCTGCCGATGCGCTGGGCCCAGATCACGGACGA
>Ga0184615_10000247_pt1 | contig 33835 bp, 33 predicted proteins | sample PLM4_65_coex_FD_133134 | JGI IMG/M metagenome (GOLD analysis project Ga0184615, IMG submission 133134) | Groundwater sediment microbial communities from an aquifer in East River, Colorado, USA - PLM4_65_coex | ecosystem: Environmental > Terrestrial > Soil > Riparian zone | place: USA: East...
GATGCAGGCGAGCTTCTCGCTGTAGAGCAGGTCCTTTTTCTGGTCCACGAGATTGACCAGCACGAGGCCTTCGGCCTGGCGGAGGGCGGTCTCGATGCTTTCCGCGAGCCTGCGCTCGATGCCGGGTTTCACCACCAGCCGGTCGATCACGATCTCGATATCGTGCTTCTTTTTTTTGTCCATCGGGATGGGCTCGGAAAGCTCTTTGATCGCCCCGTCAACCCGGGCGCGCACATAGCCCGAGGCGCCCGCGGCCATGAGTTCTTTCCGGTACTCGCCCTTGCGTCCGCGAACGATCGGCGCCAGGACCTGAATGCGCGTGCCCTCGGACAGGGCCATGACCGCATCGGTGATCTGCTGCACGGTCTGGGCAGCGATCTCCCTGCCGCACTTATAGCAATAGGGTTTGCCGATGCGCGCGAAGAGCAGGCGCAGGTAGTCGTAAACCTCGGTCACGGTGCCCACGGTGGAGCGGGGGTTCTTGCTCGTGGTCTTCTGTTCAATGGCAATGGCCGGAGAGAGGCCGTCGATGGAGTCCACGTCGGGCTTGTCCATCTGGCCCAGGAACTGGCGCGCGTAGGCCGAGAGGCTCTCGACGTAGCGGCGCTGCCCCTCGGCGTAGATGGTGTCGAAGGCGAGTGACGACTTGCCCGAGCCCGACAGGCCCGTTATCACCACGAGCTTGTCGCGCGGGATCTCGACATCGATGTTCTTTAAATTATGCTGTCGGCAACCTTTTATAATGATCTTGTCCATAGGGTCCTAACGCTGAAACAGAAACTTAATCTTACCACTGCGGAAAAAGGGAGTAAAGAACTTTATGATTATCCGCATGTAATTACCCTGTACAGACCCGGATTTCGCCCCCGGTAACCGGTAGGCCGGCCATCAGGCTGTCCGAGATTCCCGGGGTGTTTCCGGATTGAACCGAGACACTGCTTCCCCATGCATCTCTTTCTATAACCAAAAACCCGTCCCTCATTTATATTATTTATGGTAAATAATCTTGACAATGTCAGGGTGTTGTGATAATTTTTTCACACTTCAAAAAGGTCCGCATCTCCGTTCACAGCACAGAAGAGGCGCTCGCACTTATGATAGATATTGATATCACACTCCTTTGGCAGATCGCCAATTTCATCGTGCTGCTTCTCGCGCTCAATTTTATCCTTTTCAAGCCAATTCGTCAGGTCATGCAGGAGCGCGAGCAGGGCATCAGCTCCTCGCTCGGCGATGCCAAGTCCGCGCAGGAGCGCATGCAAAAAATTCTGGAGCAGTATAATGCCTCTCTGGCCGAGGCCAAGCAAAAGGCCCTGACTACGTACAATGCCATGTACCAGCAGGGCCTCGATGCCCAGCGTGACATGATCTCCGCGGAGCGCGCCAAAGCGGGCGAAATGCTGGACAAGGCGCGCGGCGAGATCGTGGTGTTGTCCACGACGGCCCGGGCCGACCTTAAGAAAGAGGCGGATCGGCTGTCGCAGGACATTTCCTTCAAGCTGCTCGGAAGGGCGGTTTAGAATCAGTTAAGATCATTCGACTGTCGCTCATGATGGTGAGCGTGAGTCGAACCAGTTCGTGGTTCGGAGTTGTAGAAAAGCAAATTATGAGAAACCTTAAAAAAACCATATGGATTATTTGCTGCCTGGCGGTGAACGTTATGTTCGCGGCATTTGCCTTCGCAGAGGAAGCGGCCCATGGCGGTCATGAAGAAATAACCTTCATGGGCGACTGGTTGCCGCGGCTGGTCAACTTTGCCATCATCGCCGCGGTTGTCGTCTATTTCGGACGGAAGCCGGTCCGTGATTTCTTTGCAAACCGGTCCGCCGAGATCGCAAAGTCCATACAGGACTCACGCGAGGCGCGGGAACGCGCCGTGGCCGCCCTCGCGGACCTTGAGCAAAAGATCAAAGAGATGGAGGCGGAGACGGGCAGGATGGTCGCCGATGCCCAGGCCCGCGGTGAGAAGGACAAGAAGGAACTCGTTGAGGAAGGCAGGAAGGTCGCGCAGGATGTTCAGGCCCAGGTCAAACAGGGCATTGACAGCGAGCTCCACAAGGCAAAGGCCGAGCTCGCGGCCGAGGCATCGCTCCTTGCCCTTGATCTTGCGGAAGGCAGGATCAAACAGAAGATCAACAGTCAGGACCATGAGCGCATCGTGAAGGAATACATCACCAAAGTGGGAGGCCAGGCTTGATTCGGATCATCGCGAAGAGATATGCCAAGGCCCTCGTGCAGCTTGCCGAGAAAATGAATACCGTTGACAAGACCAAGGCCGATCTTGCCGGATTCACGAGTGCCGTGGATGCCCTGCCGGCGCTGCAGAAGCTTTTTGCCAGCCCTGTTTTCACTCCCGAGAACAAGAAGGCGGTCATCCAGGAACTGGCGGCCAAGCTCGGCATGCAGCCGACCACCCAGCGGTTTGTGGAGCACCTGGCGGAAACGGGCAGGCTCAGATATGTCAAGGACATTTACGAGGCGTTTTTGGAGATTCTGGCCGAGCACACGAATCGCGCCATGGCGCGTCTGACCACGGCGGCCGCGATAAGTCCGGCCGATCTGGCGGAGATCAAGAAAAAACTCGAGGCACTCACCGGCAAACAGGTGGACATCGACGCGCACGTTGATGCCACGCTCATCGGCGGAGCCAAGGCGCAGATCGGAAGCACGGTCTACGACGGGACCATCAAGAATCAGCTTGGCAAGATGCGCAATCAACTGATGAATCAATAAACTGGAAGTCAGAAGTCAGTCACGCTGTAGTGTGATTCTGGCTCCTGGCTCCTGAATTTCACGAGGTGTAAACAATGCAGATCAAGGCACAGGAAATCAGCGAGATCATAAAAAAGAAGATATCCGATTTCGAGAAGACCGTTGAGGTCGCCGAAGTCGGCACCGTCATCACGGTCGGCGACGGTATCGCCAAGGTCTTCGGGCTGGACAACGTCATGTCGGGTGAGCTCCTGGAATTCCCGGGCGGCGTCATGGGCATGGCGCTCAACCTCGAAGAGGAGAGCGTGGGCGCGGTGCTCATGGGGGACGACTCCAGGATCCGCGAAGGGGACATCGTAAAGCGGACCAAGAGGATCGCCGAAGTTCCTGTTGGTGACGCCATCGTGGGCCGCGTGGTGGACGGCATCGGCCAACCCATCGACGGCAAGGGCCCCATCGCCTCCAAGGAATTCCGCCATATCGAAGTCATCGCCCCCGGCATCGTGAAGCGCCAGTCGGTGCGCGAATCGCTCCAGACCGGCATCAAGGCCATTGACGCCATGATCCCGATCGGCCGAGGACAGCGCGAGCTTATCATCGGCGACCGCCAGACCGGCAAGACCGCTGTTGCTATCGACACCATCATCAACCAGAAGGGGCAGAACGTCATCTGCATCTACGTGGCAATCGGTCAGAAACGCTCCACGGTCGCGCAGGTGATCAAGACCCTGACGGAACACGGCGCGATGGGCTACACCATCATCGTGTCGGCCACGGCCTCGGACCCGGCACCGCTCCAGTTCATCGCCCCCTACACGGGCGCCACCATCGGCGAATACTTCCGCGATAAGGGCGGCCATGCCCTGATCGTCTATGATGATTTGTCGAAGCAGGCCACGGCCTATCGCCAGCTCTCACTGCTGCTCCGCAGACCCCCGGGACGCGAGGCGTATCCGGGAGACGTGTTTTATCTTCACTCCCGTCTCCTTGAGCGCGCGGCAAAGCTGTCGGACAAGATGGGTGGCGGATCGCTCACTGCGCTTCCGATCATCGAGACCCAGGCAGGCGACGTGTCAGCCTATATCCCGACGAACGTGATCTCCATTACCGACGGGCAGATGTTCCTTGAGGCCGATCTGTTCTATTCGGGCGTGCGGCCGGCCATCAACGTGGGTATCTCCGTGTCGCGCGTGGGCGGCAGCGCCCAGATCAAGGCCATGAAGCAGGTGGCGGGCACGCTCCGTCTCGACCTGGCTCAGTACCGCGAGCTCGCGGCCTTTGCCCAGTTCGGCAGCGACCTCGATAAGGCCACGCTGGCGCAGCTGAACCGCGGTCAGCGCATGGTGGAGCTTTTGAAGCAGGACCAGTACTCACCGCTCCCCGTCGAGCAGCAGATCCTCGTGATCTTCGCGGGAACCAACGGTTTTGTGGATGAAGTGCCGGTGACCTCAGTGAAAAAGTTCGAGCAGGAACTCTTGCGATTCGCGGTAAGCAAGCACCAGGCCCTGCTGGGCGACATCAAGAGCAAGAAACAGATCGACGACGACCTCAAGGCGCGTATCAAGAGCGCCATCGAGGAGTTTAAGAAGACATTCACGGCATAAACAGTTTGGAGCTCAGCGTTCGTAGTTCGGAGTTAACTACAGACTTCAAACTCAAAACGAGAAACCTAGGATTTACTCATGCCCAGTTTACGAGACATTAAGAGAAAGATCACGAGCGTCAAGAAGACCCAGCAGATCACCAAGGCCATGAAGATGGTTGCGGCGGCAAAGCTTCGTCGCGCTCAGGAACGCGTGATTGCTGCGAGGCCGTACGCGCGAAAGATGTTTGCCGTGATCACGAACCTGGCAGTCCGTGTGGAGCGGGCGCAGCATCCGCTTCTGGCAAAGCGCGAGCCCAAGCAGGTGAAGCTGCTCGTACTGACCTCGGACCGGGGGCTGTGCGGCGCGTACAATACCAATATCCTGCGCAAGGCCGTCGAGGCCGTCAAGCAGTTCAAGGCCGAGGGCAAGGAAGTGAAGGTAAATGTCGTCGGCCGCAAGGGACGCGACTTTTTCCGCAAACGTTCCGGGTATACTCTGGGCAAAGTGTGGTCGGAGCTCGGCATGATCGACTATGAGAAAGCCGCCGATGTCGGCAAGAATATTGTTGAACGTTTTGCCGCCGGCGAGACCGATGAGGTATATCTGCTCTACAACGAGTTTAAGACCGTGATGCAGCAGAAGGTCACTCTCGAGAAACTCCTGCCCGTGGAGCCGCCGTCTGAGGCGGACCCGTTCATGGCTGCTGTTGATTATCTCTATGAGCCGTCGGCAGAGGCGATCTTGGGTTCCATTCTGCCGAAGCACATCGAGGTGCAGGTTTACCGCTCGATGCTAGAGAGCCAGGCGAGCGAGATGGGCTCGAGGATGACGGCCATGGATTCCGCCACACGGAACGCCAAGGACATGATCGAACGGCTCACGCTCAAGTTCAATAAACAGCGCCAGGCCGCGATCACCAAGGAAATCTCCGAGATCGTCGGCGGTGCGGAAGCGCAAAAGTAAGAAATTATTGGAAATTGAAGATTGGAAACTGGAAATTTTAAAATGAAAATCTCCAACCTCCTTCTCAACTTTCAATCTTCAATTTAAAATTTACAATTTTCAATCGGCATGGTTTTCATGCCGCACAGGGGGTTACAATGAGCACAGGCAAAATAGTACAGGTGATGGGCGCGGTGGTGGACTGTGAGTTCCCCGTTGGAAGCCTTCCCCATCTGATGAACGCGCTCAGGATCGATCAGGCCGCGGACAAGAACCTCGGGACACCGGAGACCCATCTGACGCTCGAGGTTGCGCTGCACCTTGGCGAGAATCGGGTGCGCACGGTGGCTATGTCGTCCACTGACGGTCTCATGCGCGGCATGAAGGTCAACGACACCGGCAAGCCTATCTCCATGCCTGTCGGCAAAGAAGTGCTCGGTCGCATCATGAACGTGATCGGCGAGCCTGTGGACGAGATGGGACCGATCACGACCAAGGACACGCTGCCCATCCATCGTCCGGCGCCCATGCTTGAAGAACTCGATCCCACGAAGCAGCTTTTTGAAACCGGCATCAAGGTCATTGATCTTCTGGCCCCCTACACCAAGGGCGGCAAGACGGGCCTTTTCGGAGGCGCGGGCGTTGGCAAGACCGTTATCATCATGGAGTTGATCAACAACGTGGCGAAGCAGCACGGAGGCTATTCCGTGTTCGCCGGCGTGGGCGAGCGTACCCGTGAGGGGAACGATCTCTGGGCCGAGATGAAGGAATCGGGCACGATCAGTAAGACAGCCCTGGTTTACGGCCAGATGAACGAGCCGCCGGGAGCAAGGCTCCGCGTCGGTCTCTCGGCGCTGACCGTGGCCGAATATTTCCGCGATACCATGGGACAGGACGTGCTCCTGTTCGTTGACAATATCTTCCGGTTCACTCAGGCAGGGTCCGAGGTGTCTGCGCTCCTCGGCCGTATGCCGTCGGCCGTGGGTTACCAGCCGACACTCGGCACTGAAATGGGCGCTCTCCAGGAGCGTATTACCTCCACGAAAAAAGGCTCCATCACCTCAGTGCAGGCCATCTACGTTCCTGCCGACGATCTGACCGACCCGGCGCCGGCAACGGCGTTCGCGCACCTCGATGCAACCACCGTGTTGTCGCGTCAGATCGCGGAGCTCGGCATCTACCCGGCCGTGGATCCGCTTGATTCAACGTCCCGCATCATGGATCCCCACGTGGTCGGAGAGGAGCATTACTCCGTCGCTCAACGGGTGCAGCTCGTTCTGCAGCGGTATAAAGAACTCCAGGACATCATTGCGATCCTCGGCATGGACGAGCTCTCCGACGAGGACAAGCTCTCCGTGTCCAGGGCCAGAAAGATCCAGCGCTTCCTGTCGCAGCCCTTCCAGGTGGCAGAGGCCTTTACGGGCACACCGGGCAAATACGTGCCGCTCAAGGAGACCATCAAGGGCTTCAAGGAGATCGTTGACGGCAAGATGGATGATATACCTGAGCAGGCATTCTACATGGTCGGTCCCATCGAGGAAGTGTTCGAGAAGGCTGAGAAGCTTGGTTACAAGCGGTAAGTTCGTCAGGGCACAGGGCTCGTATCGTAGATGCACGGCGGTAACGTGGTAAACAAACGCCCCATAACCGAATGACGAAACGGGCTTCGCAGCCTTTACCGTCACCTAAAAAATAGTGAGTGCCGAGGATTGGAAAAAGAAAATGGTCGCTGAGAAAGGGAAAATGCTCCTTGAGATCGTCGCGCCGAGCCGCCAGGTGGTCCGTTCGGAACGCGTGGATGAAGTGATAGCTCCGGGCAGTGAAGGCGAGTTCGGTGTACTGCCGGGCCACACGCCCTTCCTGACCACGCTCAAGGTCGGCATGCTTTCGTACCGTGAAGGCACAGAGTGGCACCGTCTGGCAGTTGACTGGGGATATGCCGAGGTAGGAGCGGACCGGGTCATCATTCTGGCAGAAGGCGCTGACCGGGCGGCAGATATCGACCTTACTGAAGAACGGGCTGTAAAAGAGCGTGCAGAGAAGGCGCTGAGCGAAAAGCTCGATCAGAAGGATTATGATAAGGCACGCATCGAACTCATGCGGGCGATGATTCGGATACAGGTAGCGGAACAGCACGGACAGAAGTAACGCGAACCTGATTTCGCGGCAGACATCAACAGGCAGCCTTCGGGTTGCCTTTTTGTTTTTTTGGATGGGAGGGAAGGGGCCGCCGTGTGGGACCGACAGGCCGGTAATTGCGCAGAAACGAGGGCTGGAAAATATCTTGACAGCGCTCCCCTGTTAATTTATAATAATTCTAAATAATATGAATACAAAACAGTTACAAAAAAGGGAGCCGGTGCCTCAGTTCAAGCGCACCCCGCAACGGCTCGCGATCCTGGACTATCTCAACGGGAACACATCTCACCCCTCGGCGGAGGACATCTACCGGGCCGTATCGAAAATGCACCGGTCCATGTCGTTCGCAACAGTCTATAATACGCTCAATACGCTCGCGAAGACAGGCACACTGCGCGAACTCACCATTGATCCCAAAAGAAAGCGATACGACCCGGACACGAGCCGCCATCACCATCTCATTTGTGTCCTCTGCGGTACGATCGTGGACGTTCCCGAGGGGATCGTCGTCGATCTGCCGGCAAAACTGGCGCAGGATTTTACTCTTCTCGGAAATCATGTCGAGTTTTATGGACATTGTTCCACCTGTAAAAGGAAGAGGAAGACTTCTTGAGCCCCTGCCGAGAGCGATTTACTACCAACCTGCATGATGTTCTATATCTGAGGAGGTCCATATGGGAGCAGTAGAGATAAAACCCGGCATCCACTGGGTGGGGGCGATAGACTGGGCAGTGCGGGATTTTCACGGCTATATTACACCCCATGGCACGTCTTACAATAACTATCTTATCCTCGACAAGCACATAACGCTTGTGGACACGGTGAAGCACGATTTCTGGGAGTATACGATCGACAGTATCCGGGGTTTGGTGGACCCGGCTAAGATCGAGAACGTGGTGATCAATCATATTGAGAACGATCACATGACGAGCATTGACCGGATCATGGAGCTCGCGCCAAAGGCCACGATCTACATCACCGAGCGCGGGAAAAAGGGGCTCGACCGGTTCTATGATACGTCGGCGTGGACCTTCAAGATCGTGAAGACCGGCCATACCCTCAACACCGGCACGAAGACGATCACCTTCCTCGAGACCCCGATGCTCCACTGGCCCGATTCCATGATGAGCTACGTGCAGGAGGACAAGCTCCTGATCAGCCAGGACGCCTTCGGCCAGCACCTGGCCTCATCAGCGCGGTTTGATGACGATTATTGCGACCAGTATTCGGTCACGGCCCTTGAGCACGCTGTGCGTGATTATTACGCGAACATCCTGATGCCGTTTGGAACGCTTATCAAGAACAAGATCGCCGAGGTGCAGAAGCTCGGTCTCGCGATCGACATGATCGCTCCGGATCACGGCATTATCTGGCGGAAGGACCCGAACAAGATCCTTCAGATGTATCTCGACATGGCGAATGATAAGGCGGACCTCCGCGTCGTGATCGTCTACGATACCATGTGGCACAGTACGGAACACATGACCATCCCCCTCATGGAGGGCATCAAGGCAGCGGGTGTTGATGTCGATGTGATCAAGCTCCGTTCAACGCCGATGAGCGTTGCGATCAAGAGGGTCTGGGAGTCACGGGCAATGCTGGTCGGCACGCCGACACTCAATAATATCATGTTCCCGAGCGTCGCAGAGTTTCTCACCCACCTCCGTGGGCTCCGTCCCAAGAACAGGCTTGCCGCAGCGTTCGGCAGCTTTGGCTGGGGCGGCGGGGCGGTCAAGGAGGCTTACGAGGCCTTCAAGAAGATCGGGCTTGAAGTTTTTGAGCCGGGCGTTGAGGTCCTCTATCGGCCCAGTCAGGACGATGATAAAAAATGCTTTGACTTCGGGAAACAGTTCGCAGAAAAGACGAAAGAGTACCACGCAAAATTTAGCGGCTATCCGCCGGTTCAGTGCAGGCCATAACGAGCAGAGCAAGCGCCTCGCAAAAGGGAAAATATACGTTAAGGAGGTTATTATGTGGAGATGCACGGTTTGCGGTTACATTTATGATGATGCGAAAGAGGGCAAAAAGTTTGAAGACCTTCCGGATGACTGGGCTTGCCCGGTTTGCAACGCACCTAAGGATGCATTTGTCAGGATGTAATTCCGGCATTGTTTTCTGAGAAAAAAGGCGGCCACGGTTTAAACAGTGGCCGCCTTTTTCATTTGACAGTTATTAGCGTCCATTCTATAATTTAGCGCGCAGAGGGTATTTTCACGATCTGTCCGCAGGAGAGGATGCAGAGTAAGGAATATATCCGGTGAAAAAGAAGGTACCCATGCCCGAGATAAATAACCGGAGCGTCAAGCATTGGCCCGAAGACGAGCGGCCCCGCGAGCGGCTTATCGCCCACGGCCCCGCCTCGCTCTCCGACGCCCAGCTCCTCGCCATCATCATCAAGAACGGCAGAGCGGGAAGGACAGCCCTCGACCTTGCCATGGAACTGCTTCTCAAGTTTGAAAATCTCACGGGCATCGAGCAGGCCGGCATCAACGAGATCTGCGAGGTCCCCGGGATCGGGAAGGCCAAGGCAGCCGAGATCAAGGCTGCCATCGAGATCGGGAGACGGTATCAGAAACCGAGCCTCGCGGGCGCGTCCTTCTGCTCCAGCCACGATGTGGCAGCTTACTATCAACCGCGCATGAAGGGTTTGAAAAAAGAGATTTTCCAATGTGTGGTGCTTGACACGAAAAACAAGCTTAGCAAGATCATCAGGGACGAAGAAATCTCAGTGGGCAGCCTTTCCGCCTCCCTTGTTCATCCCCGTGAGACCTTCAAGGCCGCAATCCGCGAATCCGCAGCCGCGGTCATCTTCATCCACAACCACCCGAGCGGCGATATCAAGCCAAGCCAGGAGGACATTTTGCTCACCAGGCGGCTGGTCCAGGCAGGCGAGGTGATCGGCATTCAGGTGCTCGATCATATCATCATCGGCGACAATGACCACTTCAGTTTCAGAGACAACGGGATGATTGCGCCTGCGCTGAAATGATTTTTTCTCAGGCGCAGGGCGTCAATACCCGATTTTCCACACACCGGATGCAATGTGAGAAATGCAAAATAAGGTCATATTTTCAATCATCATAGTGACGATAGCAGCTCTGCTGCTGTTGATCGTTGCACTGTTTCTTTCGAGCGTCATCCGGCGGGTATACAAAGAGCGAAAATACCGGAGGCTCGACCATTTAAAAAAGATCTTCGATAAAAAAATCCGCGAGTCGCTCGAATCCGGAACCATGATGAGAACGCAGAGTGAGCTCCTCGCTCCCCCGAATTCAGACACATGGCAGGCGATCGAGGATGTTCTTCTGACCATGACCAACGAAGAACAATATCGGGATGAGGTAATAAAACTAATATCCACGCTCGGCTACATTTCATTTTACGAAAAGCAGCTCAAAAACAGAAATGTTCAGGTGCGCGCGCTGAGCGTTGATAGGCTCGGCAGGATGAACAGCGATGCATCAGTTCCGAAACTCGTTGCCCTGCTGGATGAAAAGAATCCGGAGATCGTTTCCGTTGTCGTTCGGTCGCTGAGTAGAATAGGAGGACAAACGGCATTGAAGGCCATCGTCGAGCGATTGCCTGTCATCCTGGACCGGTCGATCGTGACCCGCAAGGCAATGGGCATGGCTCTGCAGGCATTTGGCGCCGATGCGATCCCCCTGCTGGTCGAGCAAAAGGCGGGACGGGATAATCTCTGGGTAATGTCATGCATACTGGATATACTCTCCCGGCTACCGGCCGACCCGCGATCGGTCCGTCTGGCCATCGAGCATCTTTCGAGCGCGAATGTCGAGGTGAGGAGCAAGGCGCTCAAGGTTCTGGGCAGGGCAGAAAATATACATATGCCCCACAATCTGCCGGAGTTGATCCTTGCCCTGCTCCGGGATCCGGTATGGTTTGTCAGGCTTCAGGCAATACGGTCGATCAGGGCGTTGGGGAATGAAGCGGCCCTGGCCCCGGTCGGAAAGCTTATTTTCGACGAGAACTGGCGGGTTCGAAATGAAGCAGTGCAGGCGTTCACTGCCCTCGGTGAACGGTCCCTCGACATTTTTCTTGAGGTACTCGCGGGTACCGATCGGTATGCGAAAGACAGCATATGCGAGGAGATAGAGAGGACGAATTTCTCGGGCCAACTCATCAAAAACCTCACCGCAAGCGACGGGGGGCTCCAAAAAAAATCACGCCAGGTGCTTGAGATCATGCATTCCCTCGGATTTTCAACACCGCTCTCTGAATTTCTGGCACAGGATGGCGACGAAACGGAAAAAGATCTCATCCGCAGTATGATAAAAACGGGATCTATCGCATGAAAAAATTACTCATCATAACGGTTATCGGATTCAATTACTGCGTCGGGATTTACTTTGGAGTCTTGAATACGGTTTATTCGGTACTTCTGGCCCTTGCCCTTTTTGTGGTTTTCAGGCATCTTCGCCGCATTAAATATTCCCCCTACAAAGAATTTACCCTCTCTTCGGAGACCCCGCCCGTCACGATCCTGATTGCCATGCATAATGAGGAAAAGGTCGTCCTCCGGAGCATCCGATCCGCACTTGCCACTGAATACCCTTTTTTCGAAGTGATCATTATCAACGACGGGTCGACAGATGGGACGTTGCAAAAAGTGATCGACGAGCTTGGTCTTAAAAAGGTCGATCGCGTCTACCGGACGTTTCTCAAGACGAAACCCGTCAAGGGTTTTTACTATAGTCTGGAAACACCGAATCTTCTCGTGATCGACAAGGAGCAAGGCGGCAAGGCCGATGCGCTGAATTGCGGCATAAATGTTTCACGGTCGCCTTATTTTTGCTCACTCGATGCGGATTCGCTGCTGGAAAAAGACGCGCTCATACGGGTCATGACCCCCCTCATTGACAGCAACGTTCCGGTGATCGCGAGCGGCGGGGTCGTGCGCATTATCAACGGTCTCCGGCTTACCGACGGGATAACCATTGAGGAAATCGATCTCCCTGACAACACGCTCCTCCTGTTTCAGATCGTTGAGTACATCCGGGGGTTTCTCTTCGGGAGGGTGGGATGGGACAGTCTGCGCTCGCTGCTTATTCTTTCCGGGACATTTTCGCTCTTCCAAAAAGCCAGTGTGGTGGAGGCTGGAGGATTCATGGTGGGAAACTTGGCGGAAGACATGGACATGATCGTCCGGCTTCACCGCCATATGTTGAAAAAGAAAAAACCATACCGGATACGATTTGTATCCGATCCTATCTGCTGGACTGAGGCGCCGGATAATTTTAAGATGCTCGGCAGGCAGCGGAGGAGATGGCACCTTGGCCTGATCCAGACTATTTTCCAAAATAGAGAGATGACACTCAATCCCCGATTCGGAAAAATCGGCGTGCTTGTTCTGCCCTATTATATTCTTTTCGAGATCCTGGGTCCGGTGATCGAAGTCCTCGGATATCCTTTTGTCATTATTTCCTATTTTCTCGGGATCCTGAGCTTTGACTTCCTCCTGCTTTTTCTGGCGCTGGCGATATTCTACGGAGTGTTTCTTTCGACAGCCAGCATCTTTCTCGAAGAATTGACATTTAAGCGGTATCCGAAGTGGAGCCACTTGTTCAAGCTTCTCCTCTACGGAGTGCTTGAAAATTTCGGCTATCGACAGATCAATTCATTTTGGAGGTTCGAAGCTCTTATCCAGTACCTGCTCGGGAGGAGAAAGTGGGAGTTAGTCCATAAAAAAGGGCATGAAGAACACATGCCGACCAATGCTCATGGTACTCCTCAATGAAGACACCAAGCATGATTTTCTGTGCTGACACGCCGGAAACGGGGTAAGGAAAATACCAGTTGCCTTATAAAGAGGAAGGGTTACGGGAATGATGATTCTTCTTGCGTTGGGTCTTGTCGCTGTGATAGCGGATGGCGACATGGCGATGTCAAGGGGTGATTATGATGCTGCCGCACAGTACTATCGTGCGGAGGTGAAGACGAATCCCCAATCGTATGATGCTCAGTTCAAGCTTGCGAGGGCGCTCTCTTTCTCGAAACATCGTGAGGAAGCAATCCAGATTTACACTGAACTGCTGGCAACGCGGCCGAATAATTCCGATCTGCTTCTCGCGCGGGGGCGGCTCTATGCGTGGGAGGACCGCTGGAAGGAGGCCGAGGCGGATCTCACCGCGGTAACGAGGCGGTCACCGGGCTATGGTGATGCCTGGTCGGCCCTGGGGGATGTGTATCTCTGGAGCGACCGGCCCAGAGACGCCGTAAATGCCTACGGAAAATGGATAGCCGCGGAACCCAATGACCCCCAGGCTTATATCGCACGCGCAAAAGCCTATCGGTCAGCGGGCGACCTCGAGGAAGCCAATATTGACTTCGAAGCGGCCCGCGAACATGGCGCGCCGAACACCGAGATTAATGAGTATCTTGCTTCTCTTCAGCCGCGCAGACTGGCGCAGGAGTCAGTGGTGCCCGAGGCGTTCACGTGGCAGGCGAGCCTTGCATATGATGTCAGTAAATTTTCTACGGATCGCAGCGATTGGCAGTTTTACACAGCCGCCCTTCGACGTTACTGGGAGCGCGGCTCACTCGCTTTCGAATATCTCCGTTCCCGGCGGTTCGATTCCACCGATTATGCCCTTGCACTTGATGCGTATGTGGATCTCTGGCAGCGGGCGTATGCCAATGTGCGCTATCAGTATTCCCCGGATGCCACGCTCTACTCCCGTGATTACTATCGTGCAGAAATTTTTCAGGGGGTAGGGAAGGGATGGGAGCTTTCCGGCAGCTACGACCACATGGACTTCACGTCAAGTACGGTCGACATGTACGGCATCGGTCTCGGAAAATACATCGGCAACTGGTATCTCCGATGGCGGACCCTCTTTGTTCCATCACCTGCCAAACTGGGCATATCCAACCGCGCCCTCGCCCGCTATTACTTTTCCGGAACCGCGGACGATTACGTTGAAATCAACGGAGGATTCAGCGAGGGCGGTGAATTCCCGCTGGGATCCACGAGCGTTGAATCAACGCGGGGCCAGTGGTATGGTGCGGCTCTCCAGAAGTATTTTTATGCCCGGTGGGGCATAGTGGTTACAGCCGGTTATGACGACGAAAAGACCGTTGTGGAGCAAAGCTTCGTTGCGAAAAGTTTCGGGGTCAAGGTGTTGAGGCGCTGGTAATGGGCGCGCTGCACAGGCGTTGACCAGCGGAAAGCATGTAAGCGAGATACGGAATGAAGACCGATTGAGATCCGGCGAACGAAGCCAGAAAAACATCGCAGAGACAATCTCACCTTGGGTAAGAAAGAGCCCTGAGCATGAACAATGCAATCCAGCCGGAACCGGAACATTCCTTTCTTGATACCTTGAAAAACTGCGCTGTTCTGTTTGTAAGCTTTTCCCTGGCGTTGTTGAGCGCGTTTATTGCAATGCGGATCATGGAAATCCTTGCCATATCCCGGGCCACTAATATTCCGCCGGATATCCGGACCGTCATTGTAAAGGCGTTCCTGTACGACAGCTTATCGTTTCTCAAGATAGTTCCGTTCCTTTTTGTTCCCTTTCTCCTGGTCTACCTCGGCACGGGAACAATGAAATCCCGCTACCGGATCTACGGCATCGGGGGATCGATTCTCATACTCCTTTACGCGGCGCTCGTTAAATACTTTGCCACGGCGCTGGTTCCCCTGGGCGCGGACCTCTTCGGCTATTCCCTAAAAGAAATTAATGAGACGGTCAGAGGCGGCATCACGCTTGATGCAATTTCAATAGCTCTCTTTATCGTACCCCTGGCCGTATTCTGGGCCTCGCTCAAGGTCTTATCCTCCCGCAAATCGATGCAACCGGCATATGCATTAATCCTCTTGGTCGCGGGCACCGTACTGGCCTTCACGGTATCCGGGTTACCCCCGAGAGCATCATTTGCATCGGAATTGTCTTATCATCTGGCCTTGAACAAAGTGATGTATTTTGCGGAAGATTCCCGCGCCTATTTCTCTCGTACCGCGTCCGGGAGCGTTGGCACCGCAACTGCCGGCGGACCTAAGAAGCGGTCCGATAACGTGACGGGATTCAAATACGTCAACCCCGAATATCCCTTTTTGAGGACGGATGAAACCCGCGACGTGCTGGGCGACTTCTTTAACGTTGATTCCACCAGGCCGCCCAACCTGGTGTTTATTCTGGTGGAAGGTTTGGGCAAGGCCTTCAGCGGGCCCAATGCCTATCTGGGAAGCTTTACGCCGTTTCTTGATGAGCTGGCCGGAAAAAGTCTGTACTGGGGGAATTTCCTTGCATCACAGGGGCGAACCTTTGCGGCCCTTCCGTCCATTTTGGCTTCGCTGCCCTTCGCAGAGCAGGGTTTTAATGAACTGGGTAAACGGATGCCCAGGCATCTTTCTTTCATGAGCATCCTGAAACACAGCGGATATCGCCTCAAATTTTATATTGGCAGTGATCCGGATTTTGATAACGAACGATTGTTTCTTCAACGGCAGGGCGTGGATGTCCTTGTCGGAATAAATGACTATGACAAAACGTATGAGAAGAGCCCCGGTACAAGCTGGGGTTATCCCGACAGGGAAGTGATGAGAAAAGCACTGGAAACGGACCGCCGCGATTCACGGCAACCGTATATTTCATTCGTCCAAACCATGAGCATGCATACGTCCTATTCCATACCTGATCAGGGGAAATATATAAAGCTCTTTGAGGAGCGGATGGACCGGTTGGGTTTTGATGCGGCCCACAAGGAACGCCATCGCACGTACGAAAAGATATATTCCGCCATCATGTATACTGATGATGCGTTGCGGTACTTTTTTGAACAGTATGCCAAGCTTCCGGCCTATGGCAACACGATATTCATCATTACCGGAGATCATCGCCTGCCCGAGATCGAGATGTCCACCAAGATCGATCGGTTCCATGTTCCGCTGATCATATTCTCACCATTGCTCAAGCGCACAGCTCATATCGAGTCGATCTCATCACAATTGGACATTACGCCGTCCCTGCTGGCGTTTCTAAAAAAGAATTATCATATAGAAGTCCCATCAACTGTTTCCTGGGTGGGGTCGGGACTGGATGCGGACCCTTCTTTCAGAAATATACATAAATATCCTCTCAAACACACGAAAACCAATCTGATCGATTATATCTCGGGAATGTATTTTATCGATCAGGACACATTGTTTTCCATAGGTAAATACATGGATCTTGAACCGATCCAGGACGAGAAGAAAAAGAATGAGCTGATCGCGGAATTCAACCAGTACAAATCGATGAACGACCGCTTCACCCGTGAATTGAAACTCATTCCGGATACCTTGTACGAACAATACCGCCCGTGAAAGAACAGAGGGGACATCCTGATCCACTATCGGACAGATATCGCGGGGACGCAAGACGCGGTGCTGGATTTGTCGACGCGCATGTGCATCTCAAGGATAGACAGTGTCTGGATACCATCGTTGATGCCGGCATCATGGCGGTGCGGGACGCGGGTACGAAAAAATGCGTAAGGCCTCTCATCGACAATACAGTTGAACGGCCAGCCGCTCCTGTCGTTGTTTCCGCGGGATGGGCGCTCTATAAAAAGGGCGGTTATGGGTCGATCTTCGGGAATCCTGTAGAGACCAGGGACGAGATTCAATCCGAAATTCTCAAGCTCAAGCAATGCGGTGCTGGTATAATAAAAGTTATGGCGTCCGGCATGGTGAGCCTCAAAGAGCCCGGCAAGGTGACGGCGGGAGGCTTCAATAGGGAGGAGCTCCTGTTCATCGTGCATGCTGCCGCAAGCTGCGGCCTCGGCGTCATGGCGCACGCGAACGGGGAACACGCCATCATTAACGCTGCAGAAGCGGGAGTGCGCTCTATTGAGCATGGGTTCTTCATGTCCAAGAGGGCGCTTGAGGTAATGGAAAAAAAATCCACCTTCTGGGTGCCAACGGTCGGAGCGCTTAAGCGCGCCGCCGTATCAGGTACCGTATCAAAAGAAACAAGGGATTTTGTTGACGGCCTGATCCGTTCTCATCTCGAGATGATACTGTATGCTCATGGTATCAGCGTTCCCCTCGCCATTGGCACAGACTGCGTGCTCCCTGACCCGGAGTACGGAAAAAAATATGATGCCGAATTGTCCTATTTTGAGCACGCAGGGATTCCACGTCAGGATGTGGTAAAAATCGCGTGCGAGGTTGGGGCAACGTTGCTGGGAATATAACATGTGGGTCCGGAGGCCAGGGGCCCGGGACCAGGAATGCAACCCTGAACTCTGTACTTTGTACTCTGCTCGTATCTTTTCTTCGGAGGTTTCTATGCGAATCGGTGTTTTGTCGGGCGGCGGTGATGCCCCAGGCCTCAATGCGGTCATCCGCGCGGTAACGAAGACTGCCATCTTCAAGTATGGTTGGCAGATTACGGGCATCATTGACGGGTTCGAGGGGCTGATGACGCCGACAAAAACACGCCAGCTCACGTCTTGGAACACGCGGGGGATCCTGTCTGACGGCGGCACCATTCTCGGCACCACGAATCGAGGCAACCCTTTTGCCCATAAGACCATCATCGGCGGCAGGGAGATCGTGGAGGACATGTCGCCGGAGGTGCTGGACAATATCACGGAGTTGGGGCTTGATGTGCTCGTTGTCATCGGCGGCGACGGATCGCTTAAGATAGGCGAAGGGATACACAAACTCGGCGTTCCCGTGATCGGCGTTCCCAAGACCATAGACAATGATCTTTTGGCCACCTACGTGACCTTCGGCTTCCAGACCGCGGTGGATACCGCGACCGAAGCGCTTGACAAGCTTCACACCACGGCAGAGAGCCACCAGCGGGTGATTATGCTCGAGGTGATGGGACGGTACGCAGGATGGATCGCTCTCGAGGCGGGCATTTCAGGCAGCGCCGATGTTATCCTTATCCCCGAGATACCGTTCAGCATGGACAAGGTCGTGGAAAAACTGCTAGAGAGGAAAAAGGCTGGAAGCAAATCGAGCATAGTGGTTGTGGCCGAGGGCGCCAAGCCCGCCGGTGGTGAAATGGCGGTCCGCGAGAAGGCGGCTGATGGATATGTACTCAGGCTTGGCGGCATGGCCGAGATCGTCGCGAATGAAGTGAGCAGGCGGACCAGTTTTGAGACGCGGGTGACTGTGCTCGGTCATGTACAGCGGGGTGGGAGCCCTTGCCCTTTTGACCGGCTGCTTGCCACCCGGTATGGGTCGTACGCAGTGGACCTCATCGCCCAAAAGAAGTTCGGGGAGATGGTTTCGTTCCAGCCGCCCGTCATCACATCGGTTCCGCTTGAGAGCGCGATCAGTAACCTCAAGCTGGTCGACCCCGAGGGCGAGCTGGTGAAGATGGCCGAGGGCATGGGAGTGAATTTCGGCAGATGATCCTCTTCATTCTTACGATCTTTACTATCTACGGAGGCGTGCATGTGTACGCCTTCCTCAAGGCCAGGAGCGTCTTTGCGTTCGGTTCGATTGTCGGAGCTGTGCTTGCATTGTTCATGCTGCTCATGGTCTTCGCGATTTTTCTGGCCCGAACGCTCGAATCCCATGGGTATGATCTGCCGGCGCGAATGCTGTCGTATGTCGCATATTTCTGGATGGCGGCGCTGTTCCTTTTTTTCTGCGGTTCCCTCCTCTTCGACGGCGTCACCCTCATCACCCGTACCGCCGGGTGGATCACGCGGCACGATATTTCCCCGTACCTCGTCCCGGTGAAGACCTCGTTTTTCATCAGCCTTGGCCTGGCGCTGGTGATCTGTGCATACGGTTATGGTGAGGCGAAAAACATCCGTACAGAACGGCTTGTCATCGAGACCGCGAAGCTCCCCGCGGGCATCGACAGGCTTGCGATCGTGCAGATGTCCGATGTGCACCTCGGCCTGATCAACCGGCGCGAGCGGTTCGGCCCGATGATCAACGCGGTCCAGGACGCAAAGCCCGATTATTTCATCGTGACCGGCGACCTGGTGGATGCCCAGATAAACCAGTTGCCCGGTCTCGCCGATATGCTTCGTGAAATACCGGCAACGTACGGAAAGTACGCTATCATGGGGAACCATGAGTATTATGCAGGACCTGAAAAGTCACTCGCGTTCATACGCGAAGCGGGGCTCACCATGCTGCGCGATGAGGTCGCCGCGGACGGTCCCATCACGATCGTCGGCATTGATGACCGGACCGCTTTACAACTGAACCTGGGACATCCATCATCAGAGAAAAAACTGCTGAGCGGGCTTTCGAGGGACAAGTTCATCCTTTATCTAAAACACCAGCCGCGCATTGATCCGAACACCATCGGTCTCTTTGACCTCCAGCTCTCCGGACACACGCATAAGGGGCAGATATTCCCTTTCACCCTGCTGACGCGCCTTACCTTTCCGCTGAACGCGGGAAACTACGATCTGGGTAAAGGATCGCTCCTGCACGTAAGCCGCGGGACCGGAACCTGGGGACCGCCCATACGTTTTCTCGCGCCGCCTGAATTGACCATCATCGAATTGGTGAGAAAGTCCGCTCCCTGAACCGTGCCGGTTGAAGAGGAGGCAGCTGATCATGAAATCAACGCTCGTCTTCCCGCTTCACTTTTAACCGTCGTTCTTGGTTACACGTCTGTTTGTGTAAAAAAAAGACCCCAGAGGCTTTCGCCATCCGGGGTCAGTAAAGTGCCTCATCAATCGTGTTACAGTTTTTCTATCGTGTAGTTTCCCTGGTTGTCGAACGTGACCTTGGCGTTCAGGAACTTTATGTTGTAGCCCTTTTCCTTCAACTTGTGATAGGTCATCTCAGCCTGTATGCCGGTGTTGCAATACGCGATGATCTGCCTGTCCTTAGGGATCTCTGCCATGCGGTCAAGGATCTCCATGTCCGGGATGACCTTGGCGCCCTTTACCATGCCTAAACTCGCATCCTCACGGCTGCGTACGTCAATAATGAGCGTGTTTGCTGAAGTGCTTGAGGCAATCTTCTTAAAGTCCTCAATGGCGATCTCACCGGGTCTGGGTTTGGGAACGTATGCGATAGTGGTGGCTAAGTTGCCGGTTTCAACGGGATATTTGGCCGCCTGCCATGCGTCTATGCCGCCTGTCAGGATTGCTACGCCGGTATAGCCTGCCGCAATGAGGGACTTTGCCGAGTTCGCTGCTTCACTGCCGCCTTTATCGTCAACAACGATGATCGGCGGTTTTTTGTCCTTGGGCGGGAACTTCGCTATGTTCGCTGCTATGTCTGATGCTGGCAGCGTGACCGCGCCCTTAATGAATCCTTTCTGAGCAACGGCAAAAGGACGGACGTCTACGAGTACGGTTGGGATGTCCTTATCCATATATGCTTCTTTCAGGGATTGGGCTGAGAGTACGACGAAATTCTTTTTGGACCATACCGGGAGTCCTTCATGGTACACTTTCACATTGGTGTATCCAATCTTTTCCGCCCGACCGGCGGAGTTAGGGCTCATAGCTCAGGTCACACCCCCGCAGTAGTAGATGATGAGCATGCTCTTATCCTTCGGGAGCTTGTCCACCATCTTGTCGAAGGCAACAAAGGGGATGTTGATGGCTGTGGGTATCGCGCCTTCCATGAAGCGGGGTGCCGGCCGTGCATCAATGAGCAGGTATTTGCCTTTCTCCTGGCCCTGTGCTACAAGTTTCTCCACATCGGCAGTACTCATGAGCATCTCTGGCCTAACCTTTATGGCCACTTTTTCGGAGACCAGGGTGGCGAATTTTTTACCGTTCTTCTCAGTGTATTCTACGCGGACCTCTTTGCCCTTCTTGATCGCGCGTAAGGGCTCGGATGGATTGTTCGGGTCCAGCTGCATGTTTTTTACCTGCAAGGTTTTTGGATCGAACTTGAGTATCTCGGCCGTGTCATCGATCTTGATCTGGATGGATTCGGACTGGTATGCCACTCCATCGAAGTTCCCCCGAAGATTGCCGGGCTCTGCCTGATGGCAGTTTGTGCAGAGTTTGGCGATCGTGGGCTTTGCCTGCGGAGCTGCCGGTGCGGCGGCCTTTTCCTGCGCGACAGCCTGACCAAAGGTCATGACCAGACCGAAAACCATGACCGTTGAGCTGCCGATGTTCATTAGTCGTTTAAGCAACATGTTTTTCTCCTTTCGCTGATGCGACAGATTTTTCAATCATTTCTGTAGCTTTGCCTTCTGGAAGGGGAAATGCAATTCCAACAACGATTGAATAGAATATATTATAATTGCAGCTTTAGACATAGTCAATATAAATTCCTGCTTTTGTGCTGGTCGTGTCGTATCTGTTTAATGACAGGAAATCACATTGTTTACATGCGACTGGCATTTACCAAGAGAAAACCCTTGACAATAATGGACTTATCTTATATATTTACAATTCTTTGTCAGGCGGGTCTATTGTATGTTTGATTCCTTAAGTGGTAAATTAGAATCTGTTTTCAAGAAGCTCCGCGGCAGAGGGGTTCTCAAGGAAGATGACGTTAAAGAGGCCCTGCGCGAAGTTCGTCTTGCGCTCCTTGAAGCTGATGTAAACTTCAAGGTTGTGAAGGAGTTCATCGGCAAGGTCCAGGAACGGGCAGTTGGGCAGGAGATACTCTCAAGCCTTACCCCGGGCCAGCAGGTTGTCAAGATCGTCCACGAGGAGCTCGTGGCGCTCCTGGGCGGGACGCAGGCAAAGCTTTATCTGTCGCCGAACCCGCCGACCGTCATAATGATGGTTGGCTTGCAGGGCTCCGGCAAGACGACCACGGCCGGCAAGCTGGCGAAGAATTTCAAAAAGGATGGCCGAAGAGTCCTTCTTGTCCCGGCGGATACACAGAGGCCGGCGGCTGTCCAGCAGCTCATTACCCTTGCGAAGCAGGTGGGGGTGGATGCCTTTCTGTCGGAAGAGCAGGACCCTGTTGTCATTTGCCGCGCGGCGGTCAAGCAGGCCGCTTCATCTCTGTACGAGGTAGTGATCCTTGATACAGCAGGCAGGCTCCAGATAGACGAGCCGCTGATGGATCAGCTCCGGCAGATCAAGGCTGCGGTCAAACCGAGCGAAGTGCTGTTCGTGGCCGATGCGATGACCGGCCAGGAAGCCGTGAATATCGCTTCGAAGTTCAATGCCGACCTGGGGTTTGACGGTGTGGTCTTGACCAAGCTCGATGGCGATGCGCGCGGAGGCGCGGCGCTCTCAGTAAGGGCTGTGACCGGCAAGCCGCTCAAGTTCGTGGGAATGGGCGAAAAACTCGATGCCCTCGAGCCGTTCCATCCGGACCGCATGGCCTCACGCATCCTCGGCATGGGCGATGTTATGTCGCTCATCGAGAAGGCGCAGGAGGGTGTTGACCGGGAAGAGGCACTCAAGATTGCGAAGAAGCTCAAGAAGAACTCCTTCGACCTGGATGATTTCCGGAACCAGTTGAAACAGGTGAAAAAACTCGGCGGTCTTGAGCAGATCATGGGAATGATCCCGGGAATGGGCAAGATGAAGCTCCCCGATGCGCAGGTGAATGAAAAGGAGCTGGCGAAGGTTGACGCGATCATCAGCTCCATGACTCCCAAAGAACGGTCAGACTATCTGCTCATCAACGGCAGCCGCAGGTCCCGCATCGCCAAGGGCAGCGGTACCCAGGTACAAGATGTGAACCGGCTCCTAAAGCAGTTCGCCGAGATGCGCAAGATGATAAAATCAATGTCGGGCGGCAAAATGGGAAAAATGGGTAATATCGGCAAGATGCTCGGAGGATTCAGGTAGATCAAGCACGAAACTCTAGTATCGAAATACGAAATAAATTTAAAACCTCACGGGAAAGATCCAAACAGTTTTGAACATTCAAATTTAAAATTGTTTAGAGTTTAGTAATTCAAATTTGGAGATTGTATTTAATGAAAGAGGTGAACACATGGCTGTAAAGATCAGACTAAAGAGAATGGGAACCCACAAGAAGCCTTACTACCGGCTCGTGGTGGCGGATTCCCGGTCGCCGAGAGACGGTCGCTTTATCGAGATGGTCGGTATCTACGACCCGCTCAAGAAGCCGGCGGAGATCAAGGTTGACCAGATCAAGGCATTGGACTGGCTCAAGAAAGGCGCAGTTCCCTCCGATACGGCGCGGACCCTGCTCTCCAAGGTTGGGATCATGAAGCAGTTCGCAGAGGCAGCGAAATAGGTTAAGTTCGGAGTGCCCCCGATAGAAACATTCGAGGGCAGGCTCTGTGCGGAGTGAAATTGCTGACCGTGCAGTCGTAATTCCGGACCTGCGATCACAAGCTCATGCTCATCACGATCGGCAAAGCGGTGAAACCATTCGGCGTCAAGGGCGAGATGAAGATCGGGCTCATGACGGACTTCCCGGGGCGCTTCAAGGACCTGGTCCGGGTGTATTTGGTCTCACCGGAAGGCAAAGAGATCGTTTGCAATGTGAAGTCCGTCCGGTATGCCGGCGAGGTGCCTCTCCTTCTTTTTGACGGGTACGATTCTCCGGAGAAGGCCAAGGCGCTGAACGGGTGGCTCGTCAAAATTCCCGAGGAAGACACGGTCTCGTTGCCCGAAGGGCAGTATTACTGGTATGAGCTCATCGGCATGGAAGTCCTTTCCGAGAGCGGCGAGAAGCTCGGTACCATCGTGGACATCTTCGAAACGGGAAGCAACGACGTGTATGTGATGAAACGCGGTTCGAAGGAAGTGTATCTGCCTGCGACGAAGGAAGTGATCAAGCAGATCGACCGGAAGGCAAAACAGATGATCATCCATCTGATGGACGGCCTGATGGAATAAAGGGATATAACGGTCCTGTTTCTTATGCGAAGACTGAACTTTGAGGTGCTCACCCTGTTCCCCGGAATGCTTGTGGGTCCGCTGAACGAGAGCATTCTCAAGCGCGGAAGGGAAAAAGGGCTCCTGAACATCACGGTCCGGAACATCCGGGACTATACGGAAGACAAGCACAAGACCGCTGATGACAGCCCGTATGGCGGGGGCGCGGGCATGGTGCTCAAGCCCGCGCCGATCTTCAAGGCCATTGAGGCGGTTAAAGCCGAGCATCCCGGTGAACCGTTTCTGACAATCTTGCTCTCGCCGCAAGGCAGGCTTTTCGACCAACGACGGGCGGAAGGGCTTTCCGGGGAAACGCGCAGGATGATCCTTCTCTGCGGACACTACGAGGCCATCGATGAGCGCGTGATCGATGCACTCGTTGACGAAGAACTTTCGATCGGCGACTATGTGCTCACCGGCGGGGAACTCGCGGCTCTTGTGGTGATCGACGCGGCCGCACGGCTCCTGCCCGGCGTTCTGGGAGACGAAGAATCGGCTTACCGGGATTCCTTCGGCGACGGGCTGCTTGACCATCCGCACTATACGCGGCCCGCAGAGTTTCTGGGCAGGAAGGTCCCTGACGTGCTTCTCTCGGGCAACCATGCGGACATCGATAGATGGCGCCGGCGCGAGGCGCTCAAGGCGACTCTCAAAAAAAGACCGGACCTCCTTGAGACTGCGGATCTGACCGATGAGGACCGGGAGATACTGGCAGAGTTGAAGAGGGAGTTGGAATAAAGCACCAATAATCAAGCATCAAATAACAAATAAGCACTAATAACCAAGCACCAGGTTCCAAACATTGGTCATTGTAATTTTGGTAATTGGATAGTATTTGTGATTTGGAATTTGAAATTTGGAATATATCAGTACCAGGAGGTTTACCATGAACATCATACAGTCGTTGGAAAAGGCGCAGTTGAAGGAAGTGATCCCGAACTTCCGCGTGGGTGATACCATCCGCGTGCACGCGAAGGTCGTGGAAGGCGATAAGGAAAGGATCCAGGTCTACGAGGGAGTAGTGATCGGCCGCCAGGGCGCGGGCGCGCGAGAGCTCATCCGGGTCCGGAAGTTGTCCTACGGCGTCGGCGTCGAAAGGCTCTTTCCGACCCACTCCCCCATGATCGACAAGATCGAGATCGCCAAGCAGGGCAAGGTCCGACGGGCCAAGCTGTACTTCCTGAGAGAGCTGCGCGGCAAGGCCGCCCGGATCAAAGAGAAAGAGCGCGTCTATGCTGCCGTGGCAGGCGCAACGCAGCCGGACATAGCAGAACAGAAGTAAGCCGTCAAACTCCAAAGCTCAAGCACCAGGCTCCAGATAAATCCCAAACAGCAAGCACCAAATTCCAACTGTTTGATCATTGGAAATTGTTTGTGATTTGGGATTTGTAATTTGGAATTTCTTCCTTAGTGAGGTCCTATGCCTCATGGCCGGTCACGCACGCGTGAAGCACATCCAGATCGCACCGCTGATCTGTTCGGCGACGAGCTGGAGTGCGACCCCCTGTATTTCGAGCGAAGTTCGCATAAGGACGGTTACCGGTGTATCGCCGGACTGGATGAGGCAGGCAGGGGGCCGCTTGCCGGTCCGGTAGTGGCCGCTGCGGTTGTATTGCCCGTCGGCCTGCTGATCCCGGGGCTCACTGATTCCAAACAGGTCCCTGAAGAGGAGCGGGAGAGGCTTTTCGAGGTGATACGGGACCAGGCGGTCTGCTACGGTGTCGGCATTGCCGACGAGCGGACCATCGACCTGGTGAACATCCTTCAGGCGACCATCATTGCCATGGAGCGGGCGCTCCAGACACTCAACCCGCAACCTGATTACCTGCTCCTTGACGCGATCTTCCTTCCGCGCATTCCGCTCCCGCAAAAGTCGCTCATTAAGGGCGACTTCCGCAGCCACTCCATCGCAGCAGCGTCCATTCTTGCCAAGGTGACCCGGGACCGCATCATGCAGGAACTCCATATAAAATATCCCTGCTATAATTTTCAAAAACATAAGGGCTACGGAACTGAGGAGCACCTCTCGCTTCTGCGCGAGCACGGCCCGTGTGATGCCCATCGCAAAACATTCAATCCCATTTCCCAGATGCTCTAAAGGAGAGCCCGTTGAGTCTGCTTAAAAAACTGCTCGGCAGGGAAGGTGAGGACCTGGCCGCGCGGTTTCTGACCAAACAGGGATATCGGATCCTGGAGCGGAACTACAGCACGCGTAGCGGTGAGATCGACCTGATCGCCCTGCATGACGGCGACGTGGTGTTCGTCGAGGTGAAAACGAGATCGGGCGACGCCTTCGGAGCGCCGGAGCTTGCGGTCACTCCCCGGAAGCAGCAGCGGATGGTCAAGGCGGCGCTCGCGTACATCAAATATAAAAAGCTCCATCAAGTCCCGTGCAGGTTCGATGTGGTGGCCATTACTACCGCGGCGGAACAGGAAGAAGTGGAACTCATCCCGAACGCATTCGAGATGGACCGGACGCTTTTGTAGCGGAGTGAAAAAATGGCGGACTTTCTGGCCTCAAGCGGCGGGTTTTAGTTTTTCCATTGTCCGCGCCTGTGTCAAGTGGTATAGTATCATCACCGCAGTAATCGCTTCTGTCTGAGTTCGTCTGCGCGTGCTTGTATCTTCATATCCGTGAAAAAGAAACCGTATAAAATAGGAATGGTCAGCCTCGGCTGTCCCAAAAACCAGGTGGATGCCGAGCAGATGCTAGGCCTGCTCGCCGGGTCGGGTTACGAAATAACGTCCGAGCAGGCCGAAGCGGACGTTATCGTGGTGAACACCTGCGGGTTCATTGAATCAGCCAAGGAGGAATCCATTTCAGCGATCCTCGAGGCCGCGGGGATGAAGAAGCAAGGGAAATGTTCAAAGGTCATCATTGCGGGTTGTCTTGCACAGCGGTACAAAGAAGATCTGCTGGAAGAGCTTCCCGAAGCCGACATGGTGATCGGCACGGGAGAGATCGGCCGGATCAGCGAGATCTGCGAACAGGCGCTCTCGGGCAGGGAGCGCCTGGTGAAAATAGCCGGGCCGACGATGGTGTACGGCTTTCCCCGCATCAGCACCACGCCGGCCCACTACCGGTATCTCAAGATCGCCGAGGGATGCAGCAACCGCTGTTCCTACTGCGCCATTCCTCTCATCCGCGGGAATTTCACCAGCCGGCCGTACGAGTCCATTCTGGACGAGGCGCGCAGGCTTGCAGACGAGGGTGCGAAGGAACTGGTCCTCCTGGCCCAGGATTCCACCGCCTATCGGGACGGTGAGGCGGATCTCCCGGTGCTCCTGAAAGCGCTGACGCGAATCAACGGGATCGCGTGGGTGCGCCTGATGTACGCGTATCCCGGCAGGATCAGCGCTGCGCTGATGACGGTCATGGCCGAAGAGGACAAGATCTGCAAGTACCTCGACATCCCGATCCAGCACTTTGACGACAAGGTGCTTGTTGCCATGAACCGGCGCGGGACATCGAACGATATTCGGAAGACCATCGAGCAGCTCAGAAAGCGGGTGCCCGGGATCGCGCTTCGCACGTCGCTCATTGTCGGCTTTCCCGGCGAGACCGAAGCGGCAATCAAACGGCTGCTTTCGTTTATCAAGGAAGTCGAATTCGAGCACCTCGGCGTGTTCACCTATTCCCCGGAAGAAGGGACGGCGGCCTATGACCTGGCATCGCCGGTCCCGGCGGAGACAGCGGCAGACCGGCTCGACCGGATCATGAAGGCCCAGGCGAAGATATCGCTCAAGAAGAATACGGCGCTCATCGGCACGCGCCAACGCGTGCTCATCGACGGCATGGAGGACATGGCGCTCATCGGCAGGCTTCAGACCCAGGCACCTGAGATCGACGGCGTGGTGTATCTCTCCGAGACCGAGGCCGCGCCGGGAGAGTTTGTCGACGTGACGATCACCGATGCCTCGGAGTATGATCTGATGGGGGAAACGAAAAACAGGAACACGAATGACACGAATGGACGAATTATGCGAAGAAAATAATCATGAACCAACAGTATTCGTACCATTCGATTCATTCGTTAAATTCGTGTTAATTATTTTATGAAGTGAAAGGGACGTTATGGAGACCAACGACAAGACGGCAAATGCAGCAAGCGGCGAAGAGAATTTCGCGGACATGTTCGAAAAGAGCTATGTGCAGCGCGAAAGGCTGGAGCCGGGACAGATGGTCGAAACCACTATCGTCAAGATCTCGGGAGACTGGATATTCCTCGATCTCGGCGGCAAGGGCGAGGGCTATCTCGAGAGGAAAGAGATGCTCGATGATACCGGGAATCTGACTGTCAAAGAAGGCGACCGGGTCCGTGCTTATTTCATGTCCTCGGAAAACAATGAGATGCATTTTACCACCAAGATCGGGTCGGGTCCGGGAAAACAGAACCAGCTAGAAGATGCGTGGAAAAACGGGATCCCGGTCGACGGCACGATCGCCAAAGAGATAAAGGGCGGATTCGAGGTCAAGATCGGCGGCACGGTGCGGGCCTTCTGCCCCTTTTCCCAGATGGGAATCCGGCGCGATGAGAACCAGGCCGATTACATCGGCAGGTCCCTGTCATTTACCATTGCCGAGTACGGAGAGGCAGGCAGGAATATTGTGCTCTCCCGAAGGGCCATATTGGACCAGGAGAAACGAGAGAAAAAACAGGCGCTGAAGGAGACACTCAAAGAGGGAGAGAAGGCCAGGGGGAAGGTGACCTCCATCCAGAAGTTCGGCGCATTTGTGGATATCGGCGGCGTTGAAGGTCTGCTCCCGGTTTCCGAGATCGCCTGGACCAGGACCGAGAAGGTCGGCGACCTTCTCTCGGTGGGACAGGAGGTCGAAGTGATCATCAAGAAACTGGATTGGGAACATGACCGCATTTCGTTCAGCCTGAAAGACGCGATGCCGGACCCGTGGGACCTCGTCGAGGGAACCTTTCCCGTCGGCTCTTACCACACCGGGACCGTCTCACGCGTTGCCGCCTTCGGCGCGTTCGTCACGCTGAAAGAGGGAGTGGACGGACTCATTCATATCTCGAAGATGGGCGCAGGAAGAAGGATCAATCATCCCCGCGAAGTGGTCAAAGAGGGTCAGAGCGTAGAGGTGCAGGTGGAAGCGGTTGACCGGGCTCAGAGAAGGATTTCGCTCGCCCTGGCAGAGATCCGCCGTGCGGAGGAAGAGGAAGCTGCAACGATGAAGGACTATAAGCAGAAGTCGACGGAAGAGCTCCAGAACATGGGAACGCTGGGAGATATGCTGAAGTCGAAGATGGAGCGAAAAGACAAGTAAGGTTTGTTTGGACAGGAACCACGCTTTCGAGGCAACGAGGGATCACGTCTCGGAGACGGCGGCAGATGGAGCGTTCATCCGGCCACGTTATCGCAGGGTTCCCGTCGAATGTTAATATCGAAGGCTGGCCCCGACGCTGTCTCTGAAACATAATAAACAACAATCCATATGCGTTAATGGTACACAGAAGTACCCATTCGATCTTATTGACATACCAGATTGCAGGCATATAGTTAAGCCAGTCCCTATCATGCAATAACCGATTAAATTGGACGTGGAATACCGGGAATCAGCTCAGATTTAAAGAATGCTTTTTTGACCGGAACATCGTCAGGAACCACCTCGTTAAATCGCTTTACACAGAACGCAACCCGTTCAAAAAAAGAAAATACAAAAGTGCATAAAATGATCGACCTTGATTGTCTAAAATGGAGAGTCCGAATAGAATTCTCGCAGTACGGTTCCCGCTGTTGCTTTGGATGGATAGCAGGGTTATGTGCGGCACTTTTTGTATTTGTAGCGCATCCAGGCCATGCGTCTGAATGGAACACTGTCGACAGAACGACCGATGGAATTCAGGTTTTAAGGAAAGAAGTAGGCGACAGTACGCTGGTCGCGTTTCGAGGCATCGGCGTTGTCGAAGCACAGCTGCCTCTCGTAGCGACGGTCATCTTAGATACTAACAGGCGGCTGGAGTGGATAGAGGGCCTCGAGGATTCCAGGATCATTCGTTGGGGAGATAATAACAGTTTCATTGAATACGACCATATTGACATGCCGATCTTTATGAAGGATCGTGATTTTGTATCGAAAATCACAATGATCTTTGATCTGTCCAAAACAGAGCTGGTTTTCCATTATCAGCCATCAGACGACCCCTCTGTTCCCCGCACCGACTTTATTCGCGGCGAACTGATCGACGCGACCTTTATCCTGAGTTCCATCGATGACGATAAAAAAACAAAGGTTGATGCGTCGTTCCTTTGCGATCCGAAAGGGAGTATTCCTAAATGGCTCGTTAACTTTTTCCTTAAGGACTGGCCGAAGAAAACTTTCAGGAATTTGCGAGAGGAAGTCCTGAAACCTGACATCTCGGTCGATACTCGTTTCTCCAAACTGCTTAAACGTGACCGATAATCGGCCGGAAAAGTCAGGACGCGAGAAAATCGTTTAGCGAAGCAAGCGTATTTATACTCCTCATAGAGACTCCCAAAGATTCTCGTGGAGAAGGCCCTGTGCCGGTAATACTGCGTAATGACCTCAAGATAACTGTTGACGAAGACGGGTTCCTGGCCGATCTTGAAGACTGGTCGGAAGCGATCGCGCGCGTTCTCGCTGCCCAGGAAGGGATCGCAGAACGGCGGAAGACCAGCTCGATATTCTGAAGTTCATGAGGGAGTATTATAAAAAGCATAAATTCTTTCCGATCGCGCGCTACGTGTGCAAGAACGTCCACCAGCCCCGTAACTGCGTCATGGATAAATTCATGGACCCGGTCAAAGCCTCGAAGATCGCCGCTTGCCGAACCCCGTCGAGGAAGTGATCAATTTTAAAGCGTGGGAGCCGCTCGAGTTTTAGATTTTGGGTGAAAAAGAAAGATCAGAACTCATTGCCGGGTGAAGGGCGCACACGTTCCCGGGGAAAGGATGATATCATGAATACGCCTGGCCAGGGTCACGATAACTCGTTCAAGCAGTTTGGCGGCGATCGCACTCTGTCTGCAGACGAACTCAGAACGATCTGCCTTGAGGAGGGTGCGGATGATGCGGGGTTTATCGAAATTGACCGGCAAGCGCTCTCTCCAGAGAGGGATGACATCCTCAGGATCTTTCCCGGGACGAGAACCGTCCTCTCTTTGGTAAAGAAGGCGAACCGCGAGGGCATCAGGAGCCCTTCGCTCTCGGTAGCAGACTGGGAATTTTCGAAGGGTTATACCAGCCTGTCCGACAGCGCGTGCAGGATCATACGCCGTGTGAATGCGGCAGGTGTCCGGGGCGTCGCCATACCCCCGGGATTTCCCATGGACATTACACGCTGGCCGGGCAAGGTCTGGGAGATCAGCCATAAAGTAGTCGCTGTGGAAGCAGGCGTTGGGCAGATGGGGCTGAACCGGATCGTTATTCATCCGAAGTTCGGGAACCATATCGCACTTGATACGGTCCTGATCGATACGAATCTTGACCAATACGATCGTCCGCTGAACGAGTCTCCCTGCATCCAGTGCGGGCTTTGTATCGCCGTCTGTCCCGTGGGGGCGATCAGCAAGGAGGCGGGGGTCGACTTCATGTCCTGCGCCATGCACAACTATCATGATCTCTTCGGCGGATTTCAGGAATGGATCGAGGGGATCGTTTCATCCAAAGATGTCAGGTCATACCGGTCCAGATACCGCGATCATGAAACGACCAGTAAATGGCAGTCCCTGACCTACGGTCACTATTACCGGTGTTCCTATTGCATGGCCGTATGCCCTGCCGGTGAGGAGACGGTGGGACCGTATCATGCCGATAAGAAGGGCTATGTTCAGCAATTCGTAGAGCCGCTGAAGAGTAAAAGGGAACCGGTCTATGTGATCAAAGGCACGAGAGCGGAAAAGGTCGCAGCGGGAAACAAGGCCAAGGACGTTCGCTATGTCAGGAACACGATCCGGCCGACCTCAATAGGGAATTTCCTGGACGGGGTCAAACTGCTTTTTAATCCTGAAAAAGCGGATGGGCTGACACTTACGCTGCATTTTGTATTTACCGGCGGAGAACAGCGGTCTACGACCATCTCCATTGCTGACAAGAAAGTGATGGTCCGGGAAGGACTTCACGGTGCCGCGGACCTTCGCGTTCGCGCCGATGCAGCAACATGGGTCAGAATTCTGAACGAGGAGGTATCGCCGCTGAAGGCGGTGCTGACTGGCAAGCTGCGGTTCAAGGGGAATCCGGCATATTTGAACAAATTCAAATCTTGCCTTCTATAGCGTTTTGCATAGGTGGCTTTTAAACAGAAAACTTGGGGACGCTGGGAGATTTGATGAAGGTGAAGATGGAGCAAAAGGAAAGAAATAATTCCGAGCAGGACAATCCTTGGACAGGACAATAGGATTGATGGTCTCTTAAAAATCAGGAAACACCTTTTATAATTCTGAGCAGCGTGAAAAATCTCGTTCTTCACGCTCGGGATAAACGCTGTGAAGAATATCGTTAGTCAGACTATTGTATTACTTAGGTCAGTTACTTCGGTTCAACGTAAAATTTTTAAAAAAGGAGAATCAGTTTGACAATACCAAATATTTTGTGCTACGCTTTAGCGGTTGTTTGCCATTGGAGGCAGCATGGGGGCTAAGAATTCAAGAAAGACACGGAAAAAAGAATGTTATACCCTTATGTTCCTGCCGGGTCCCAATTCGCGCGTCAGGTCTCTGCACATTTCCAAATCAGCGATCAAGGCGGTAATTCTCTCCCTTGCCGGAGTACTTGTCCTTTCAGTCTTTTTTATTTTTCAATTTCATGACGTCAAAGGGAAAGAACGGGAACTGCAGTCCGTGCGCGAGGAACTTATGCAGCAGAAAGCCCAGGTCCAGAACTTTGCCCTCAACCTGATCGATTTTAAACGCCAGATGTTCCTGATCCGCGACCTGGACACAAAACTGCGGCAGGCCGTAAGTCTCGGGCCGCGCGATAGGGCACAGCAGTTCCTCGGGATCGGGGGTCCGGATGAACTCGGACTTCAGAACCTTGTAACAATCGGTGAAAAGAAACAGGACGAGACGTTCAAAGAAATGCATCAGGAATTGACACAGCTCCAGGGGGCGGCCTCGAAGCAAGAGACGAGTCTGCAGACCCTAATCGAATACTTTGAGGACAAACGTTCGCTCTATGCATCGACTCCCGCAGACTGGCCGGTCCGCGGATGGGTCACTTCTCCGTTCGGCAGCAGAATCTCGCCGATCACCGGAAAGATGCAATTTCACGCCGGCATGGATATCGCGGCCCAAATCGGCACTCCGGTATTCGCACCCGCCGATGGGGTGGTCATCAAGGCGGGTTCTGAAGCCAGCTACGGTGACATGGTCGAGCTCAGCCACGGTTACGGTCTTAAGACCCTTTTTGGCCACAATTCCCGGTTAAACGTCAAACCGGGACAGCATGTGAAGCGCGGCGACATAATAGCATATGTCGGAGATACCGGGTCGAGTACCGGGCCTCATCTGCATTACGAGGTCAGGGTCAACGACCTGCCTGTTAATCCGGCTCACTACCTTAACTAATACTACCCCTCAAGTTTCGTCCCCAAAGGTGTCCTCATTCAGGCTTGCCTCCTGCTGCTTCCGCATGCCATGATCCAAGGTCCTCATGATGGTCTTGATAAGAAGTAAGAATCCGCAATTGTCAGCAAATATCGAGTATGA
>Ga0184615_10000248_pt1 | contig 33803 bp, 30 predicted proteins | sample PLM4_65_coex_FD_133134 | JGI IMG/M metagenome (GOLD analysis project Ga0184615, IMG submission 133134) | Groundwater sediment microbial communities from an aquifer in East River, Colorado, USA - PLM4_65_coex | ecosystem: Environmental > Terrestrial > Soil > Riparian zone | place: USA: East...
GTTGCCGAAGCTGGGATAGCGGCGCTCGAGGTAGTAGTCCCGCTCCGGATCGGGGATCTGGTCGGGTGAGCGGGTGTCCCCCGCCTGCTTGGGCACCCAGACCCGGCCGTCGTTCCGCAGGGACTCGCTCATCAGCGTGAGCTTCGACTGGTATTCCCCGCTCTGCGGGATGCAGGTCGGGTGGATCTGGGTATAGCAGGGGTTGCCGAAGAACGCACCGCGCTTGTGCGCCCGCCAGATGGCGGTGGCGTTGGAGCCCTTGGCGTTGGTCGAGAGGTAAAAGACGTTACCGTAGCCGCCGGTACCGAGCACCACCGCGTCGCCGACGTGGGTCTCGGTCCTGCCGGTCACCATGTCGCGCACCACGATGCCGCGCGCCTTCCCGTCCACCACGACGAGGTCGAGCATCTCGGTCCGCGGAAACATCGTGACGCCGCCGCGCGCGATCTCCTTTTCCAGCTGCTGGTACGCTCCGAGGAGAAGTTGCTGCCCGGTCTGGCCCCGGGCGTAGAAGGTCCGGGACACCTGCGCGCCGCCGAACGATCGGTTCGCCAGCAGGCCGCCGTACTCCCGGGCGAACGGCACGCCCTGCGCGACGCACTGGTCGATGATGTTGACGCTGATCTGCGCCAGACGGTAGACGTTCCCCTCGCGCGCCCGGAAGTCCCCGCCCTTCACCGTGTCGTAGAACAGGCGGAAGATGCTGTCGCCGTCGTTGCGGTAGTTCTTGGCGGCGTTGATCCCGCCCTGCGCCGCGATGCTGTGCGCCCGTCTCGGCGAGTCCTGGAAGCAGAAGCACTTCACATTGTAGCCGAGCTCGCTGAGGGTGGCGGCCGCGGATGCGCCGGCGAGCCCGCTTCCCACCACGAGCACGGTGTATTTCCGCTTGTTGGCGGGGTTCACCAGCTTCATCTCGAAGCGGTGCTTGTCCCATTTGCGCTCGATGGGGCCGGAGGGGAGCCGGGAGTTCAGGTGCATGCAAGCCTCGAATCGCGCCTTTCCGTGATCATCCCACCCTGCCGATCATTTCCAGGAATCCGGCCACCACGATCGCCGTGAACCCCAGCCAGATGAACCCCGCGAGCACCAGCGCCAGGCGCCGGTGGAGCGGGCGGGGTGACGGCTGACTCATGCCGAGGCTCCGGCCGCTGCTCCACAGCCCGTGATACAGGTGCAGCCCCACCGCGATCATCGCGATCACGTAGAATCCGGCCACCCAGGGGTTCCGGAAGCCGGTCGTCAGGTTGTGATACGGGTTGAGCTCGACGAAGTCCGGGTGGGCCGCGCCGGTCGTAAAGTGCAGGATGTGATAAATGAGGAAGATCAGGATGAGCGCGCCGCCCCAGCGGATCGTGCGCGCCGCGAGCGTGGATGCCTGCGGCTCGCGGCCGCCGGCATAGGGCTGCGGCCGGGCCGCACGGCTCCGGAGCGTGAGCTGGACGGCGGCTATGATATGGAGGATCGCGGCAACCAGCAGCACCAGGCGAACGCCCCAGAGCGCCGCGCCGGTGCCGTGCAGCAGCGCCGCGTAGCGATTGATCCGGTCGGGTCCGTCGAACACCAGCAGGTTGGCCAGCACGTGGCTGATGAGGTAGGCTACCAGCACCAGGCCGGTCACCGCCATCACCGCCTTCTTGCCGACCGACGAGCGCCAGAAGATCTGGAGCCGGTTCATCGCTCCGTTCCTCTCACCCGTCCACCATCGCCTGCATCGCCCGCACCGCCTCGGCCGACTTGTGCAGGTCGGCCCGCTCCTGATCGGTGAGCTTGATGTCCACGACCTTCTCGAGCCCCTTGCGTCCGAGCTTGCACGGCACGCCGCAGAACACGTCGCGGAGGCCGAACTCTCCCTGGAGCCACGCGGAGCACGGCAGCAGGCGTTTCCGGTCGAGGGCGATGGCCTCCACCATCTGGACCGCGGCCGCACTGGGCGCGTAGTAGGCGGAGCCGGTCTTGAGGAAGCTCACGATCTCCGCGCCGCCGTTCCGGGTGCGGTCCACGATCGCATCGAGCTTGCTCTTCTCCAGCAGCTGGCCCACCGGGATGCCGGAGACGGTCGTGTAGCTCACCAGCGGCACCATCGTGTCGCCGTGGCCGCCGAGGACCATCGCCTGAATGTCCTGCGCCGACACGTCCATCGCCTGGGCGAGGAACATGCGGTAGCGCGCGGTATCGAGCACGCCCGCCATTCCGAGGATCCGCTCGCGGGGGAAGCCCGTGGCCTTCATGGCGACGTAGCACATCACGTCGAGCGGGTTGGAGACCACCACCACGATCGCCTTGGGGGCGACGCGGGCGATCTGCTCGCACACCGAGCGCACGATGCCGGCGTTGGTCTTGGTGAGATCGTCCCGGCTCATTCCGGGCTTCCGGGCGATGCCGGCGGTGACGACGAAAACCTCTGCCCCGGCCGCCGGGTCGTAGTTGTTGCTCCCGATGATCCGGGTGTCGAATCCCTCGATCGGGCCGGACTGCCACTGGTCGAGCGCCTTGCCCTGCGGCACCCCTTCCACCACGTCGATCATCACTACGGTGCGCGCGAGGTTCTTTTCCGCCAGCCGCTGGGCCGCGGTGGCTCCTACATTCCCCGCACCGACGACGGCCACTTTCTCGAACATGAAAGTCCCGCTCTGGGTGTTGCGGTTGAGGTCGAACTCGATGGTCTAAGGCGGCGAAATGTAGCGGGTTACGGATTACCGGCAAAGCCTGGCGCCGGCGGTCTGACGGAGCGCTTCGTAGAGCACGATCCCGACCGCGGTCGCGAGGTTCAGGCTGCGCACGGGCCCCGGCATCGGGATCGTGAAGCAGCGGTCCGGGTGCTTTTCCAGGATCCGGTCGGGCATCCCATCGGTCTCGCTGCCGAACACGAGGCAGCTATTGGCCCGGTATGGCGCCTCCCAGAAGCTCCGCTCGGCCTTGGCGGAGAAGTAGAGACAGCGGCTCCGGTCCATCGCGTCCCGGAACGCGAACCAGTCCGGGTGCCGCCAGAGGTCCACGGCTTCCCAGTAGTCCAGGCCCGCGCGGCGCAGGTCGGCGTCCTCGAGCGAAAAGCCGAGCGGCTCGATCAGATGGAGCGCGACGTCGGTCGCGGCGCAGAGCCGGGCGATGTTCCCGGTGTTGGGCGGGATCTGGGGCTGGATGAGGGCGACCTGGAGCGCCATCAGCCGCCGCGGGTGTGCATCTCGCGCCTGGGATCGGCGCGCAGGCTCTCGATCCGGTGGAGGATCCCGCGCTCGGCGAGACCGGCTCTCTCCTCCGCTCCGCGGTCGGTTCGCCCACGCCAGATGCCGGCGATGCGCTCCGAGATCTCCTCGTCGGTGGCGCCGGCGCGTAGCAGCTCGCGCAGATCGAGACCGTCCTCTCCGTAGAGGCAGAGCAGGAAGGTTCCGTCGGCGGTGAGGCGGCCGCGGTCGCAGGTGCGGCAGAACGGGGCCGTGGTCGAGGCGATGACGCCGAATACCGTCCCATCCGGGAGGGCGAATCGTTCGGCCGGCGCCCATTGCCCTTCACGCAGCGCGTCCACCGGGCCGTAGCGTTGCGCCACGAGCTCCAGGATCTCACGCTGTGAGACCACCTGGTCCATGGACCATCCGGTGGCGCCGCCCACGTCCATGTACTCGATGAAGCGGGGCTCCACTCCCCGACCGCGGGCGAACTCCAGGAGGTCCACCACCTCGTCGTCGTTGTACCCGCGGATGACCACGCTGTTCAACTTGATCGACGAGAACCCGGCCGCGCGCGCCGCGTCGATGCCCGCGACCACGTCGGCATGGCGCGCGCTGCGGGCGAACTCCTGCATTCGCCCGGGGCGAAGCGTGTCGAGGCTCACCGTGACCCGCCGAAGGCCGGCCGCCCGGAGCGCCTCCGCCTGACGCGCGAGCAGCACGCCGTTCGTGGTCAGCGCGAGATCGGTGATCGCGTCATGGCGCGACAGCAGCGAGACGAGCGTCGCCAGGTCGTGCCGGAGGAGCGGCTCCCCGCCGGTGAGCCGCACCTTGGTCACGCCGAGGCGGGCGAAGATTCCTGCGACGCGGTGGATCTCCTCGAAGGTGAGAATCGATTCCCGCGGGAGCCACACGTACTCCGCTTCCGGCATGCAGTAGCGGCACCGGAGATTGCAGCGGTCGGTGACGGAGATGCGGAGGTTGCGGAGGGGCCGGCCCAGAACGTCAGCGGGGCCGCGGGGCCGCGGGGCAGCGCTCATCGACCAAGCACCTCTCTCGAGGGCGACTCGATGCCGATCACCTCCGCCACGCCGCCCCGCTGCCCCGCTGCCCCGCTGTCCGGCTCCACCCACTCCACCGCCCCGTCCCGATAGAACTCCTTCTTCCAGATCGGCACCCGGTGCTTGACCTCCTCGATCACGAAGCGACAGGCCGCGAAAGCCTCGTCTCTGTGCCCGCCGGCGGCGGCGATTGCCACCGCGACGTCGCCGATCTCGAGGGCGCCGACCCGATGCTCCAGCGCGACGCGCACCGGCCACCGCGCCTCCGCCTCGGCCACGATCCGCGCGCACTCCTCTTCGGCCATGGGTCCGTACGCCGAGTACTCCAGGCGCCGGACCGTCCGGCCGCCGTGGTGGTCGCGCACCTGGCCGAGGAAGGAGGCGACGCCGCCGTGGGCCGGGGACTCGACTCGAGCGATGAGGGTCGCCGGATCGATCGGAGTCGCGGAGAGAAAGGTCATGGACTCAGCCTCCCGCGAGCGGTGGCAGGAGGGCCACCTCGTCACCCTCGGCGAGACGGGTGTCGAGCCCCGCGTGAGCCAGGTTCACGGCGCATAGTGGACGCGGCGGGATCTGCTCGCCACCCGGGAGCGACCGCACGTGATCCAAGGCGTCGGCCACCGTCGCCAGAGCCGGCAGGGCGACCCGCACCGATTCCAGGCCCAGCCTGTCGGCGTAGCTGGCGAAGAGAAGGACGCGCACGTTGACGATCTGCGTCGTAGGGGCAGGCATGACTGGAAGCTATCCGCAATCGTCGGAGGGGGGAACGGCGGGATCGCGGTGAAAGAAGGGCCGCCCGGGAGCGAGTCCCGGTGCGGCCCATCCGAAGACGCCGGTGCTGCCCCGCCCGCTACATGCCCTGGGCTGCCTCCCCGGCGGGCTCACTCTCGTCCGCAACCAGAGCCCGTAACTCTTTACTAGGCTTGAAGACCGGAACGGGACGCGCGGCGACTTCGACCGGATCACCGGTGCGCGGATTGCGCGCCATCCTGGTCTTGCGCCGGCGGATCTTGAACGTCCCGAATCCACGCACCTCGATGTTGTGCTGCTGCTTGAGCGCCTCTTTCACTGCCTCCAGGAAGGCGTCCACGACGCGAGCACAATCCTTCTTGGAGATCATGGGCCCGGCGGTCCGGGCGATCGAGGCGGTTACCTGTTCGACGAGATCGGCCTTGGTCATGCGTCCCCCAGAAGGGTTACAGACAGCGTAGCTCGGGAGGGCATCCTGGCCGATAGTATGGGCTTAAGTGTTGTCTGTCAAGGGCTTGGCCTTCGGAATCGTGCCCGGGCGGAGGGAGGCGAGAAACTCCTCGAAGTGTGGGAAGGCGTCATGCGGCCCCGGAGCGGCCTCGGGATGGTACTGCACGGCGAACAGCGGCAGCTCGCGGTGCCGCACTCCCTCGATGGTTCCGTCGTTGAGATTGAGGTGGGTCACCTCGAGGCCGCTCGCCCCCGGAACCCGCGCTCCGTCGCCAACTACCGCGAACCCATGGTTTTGCGTCGTGATGAGTAGCTGACCCGTGCGGAGGTCGCGAACCGGATGGTTCCCGCCGCGGTGCCCGTACGGCAGCTTGGCGGTCTCTCCCCCGAACGCGAGACCGATCAGCTGATGTCCCAGGCAGATGCCGAACGTCGGCAGGCCCGCGCCCGTCAGCTCCCGGATGCTGGAGATGGCGTACTGCACCGCCGCCGGATCTCCCGGACCGTTGGACAGGAAGAGCCCCTCGGGCTTCAGCTCGCGGACTTGAGCCGCGCTCGTCTCGGCGGGCACCACCGTGACCCTGCACCCCGCCTGCACCAGCATGCGGACGATGTTGCGCTTCATCCCGTAGTCGTACGCCACCACATGCGGACCCTGGCCTTCGGTCCGGCTCTCGCGAACCGTTGCGCGCGACGCGAGGTCGAGCCCGCTCATCGAGGGAGACGCCAGCAGCTGGGCGGTCAGCTCCCGGCTCGGCTCGCGCCCTTCAGCGACGACGCCGCGCATCGCGCCGCGCTCGCGGAGGTGACGGGTGAGCCGGCGCGTGTCCACGCCCTCGATCACCGGCACGCCCGACGCGGCCAGCCAGTCGTCGAGGCTGCGCGTGGCGCGCCAATTGGACGGCTGGCGGCACATCTCCCGGACTACCACGCCCGTCACCTGTGGCCGCTCCGACTCCATGTCTTCCTGGTTGATGCCGTAGTTGCCGATCATCGGGGCCGTCATCACGACGATCTGACCGAGGTAACTCGGATCGGTGAACGTCTCCTGATATCCGGTGATGTTGGTGGTGAACACCACCTCGCCGAAGGCAGGATCGATGGGACGCACCGTGGTTCCGGCGAACCAGGCGCCGTCCTCGAGCAAAACGAAAGCGGGGCGATCGGTCATCCGGTCGCCCCGCATTCTTTCGCCCTCACTGACCGGGCTTCTGCTGCGGAGCCGGCGCCCCCGCGGAGGGTGCGGGGCCGGCCGCGGTGTCAGGCGTGCCTCCGAGTGGGAGAGGCGCGCTCGGGGCGGGTGCCTCCGGCGTCGCGGCGCGCAGCCGATCCTGCAACTCGGTCGATCCGCCGCCCCGCGGGACCACCGAGAGGAGCAGGGAGAGCGCCAGGAAGATCCCGCCGCACCACCAGGTCAGCTTGGTGAGGATGGTGACCGCCTGCCGTCCGCCGAGCACCGTGTCGGTGGTGGCGCCGCCGAGCGAAGCGAGACCCCCGCCCTGGCCGGCCTGGAGCAGGACGACCGCGGAGAGGAGTAGAGCATCGAGGATGAGAAGCGTCAGCAAGAGCGCGAACATTCTTATCTCCTGGGCAGCCAGGAAGTCTAGTCACCGGTGCGGGTTGGGTCAATCCGTCGGGCGCCACTTCCCTGCCACGAAGGTTCCGGCGATCGCCCCGTTTCCCGCGCCGAACACGATCGCGTCGAGGAGTCCGGCGGCCGGGACTCCCGAGAGCGACGGCACGGTGAGATCCACCGCGGCGAGATCCGCCCACTCCCCCGGCGCGATCCGCCCGGCGCCGATGCCAAGCGCCGCCGCGCCTCCGCTCGTCGCCGCGTCCAGCGTGGTGGCTGCGACCTCGCCGGCGGAATCGGTGAGCGCCCCGCGCAGCTCGCCGCGGAGCCGCTGGCCGTACTCCAGCCAGCGCATCTCCTCGATGGCCGAGATCCGGGCGTTCGAATCGGTTCCCAGCGAGATCCGGCCCCCGACCGAATGGGGCGCGGACAAATCGGGGATGCCGTCGCCCAGGTTCGCCTCGGTGAGCGGGCAGACGCACACCCGGCCCCCGCGGGCGAGAAACGCAGTCATATCCATTGGTGAGGTGTGGGTGCAGTGCACCGCCGTGAGGTTGCCGCCGGCAACGAGCTCGTCGCAGAGGAGGCGCATCGGCGTCCGGCCGTAGGCGGCCACGGTGTCCTCGATCTCGCGCCGCTGCTCCTCGACGTGCATGTGGAACGGCAGCCCGCGGCGGGCAGCCTCGGAATGCAGCGCCTTGATCTCGGCCAGGCTCGCCGCGCGGACGCTGTGCGCCACGGCGCCCAGCGATTGGGTGGCGGGGTCGAGATGCTGGGCGAGACGGTCCATCTGCCGCCAGTACTGCCGAAGGTCGAGCGTGGCGAATCGGCGCTGCCCCGGCTCGAGGGCCTTCCCGATTCCGCCGGCCGCGTAATACGCCTGCAACAGCACGATCCGGATGCCCACCTCGGACGCGGCCTCGAGCACGACGTCGTCGAAGGCGAAGTCATCGTCACGGTCATGATGCAGGTAGTGGAACTCGCCGACGGTGGTAATCCCCGCGTCCCGCATCTCCGCGAACGCCTGATGGCAGACCCGCTGCAACCCGTCGCGATCGAGGGACGCGACCAGCGCGTACATCGCCTCCCGCCAGCTCCAGAAGCTCCCGGCGCCGGACGAAAAGCGCTCTCCCGAGCCACGGAGCCCGCGCTGAAAGGCGTGCGAGTGAGCGTTGACGAAGCCGGGAAGGAGCGCCACGCCCTCCTGGCGGCGGACTGGTCCCGATCGCGCTCGCCCGACGGATTCGATGCGGCCGTCGGCGCCGACCGTGATGATCCGGTCGGGAACGAACGCGCCGTCGATCCACGTGAGATCCGCCTGAATCGTCTGCCGGCTCATTCCGCGAGGCATCGCCGGCGGATGATGTCGTCGAGGAGCTCTCCGGCGCGCGTGAACTCCGCGATCGGCAGAAACTCGTTGGGCCGGTGCGCCACCTCGATGCTCCCGGGCCCGAAGACCGCGCAGCGGAGCCCGACGGTCTGGAGCCATCCGGCATCGGTGGCGAAGGCGACGCTCTCGGTGCCGTGCTGCCCGACCATTCCACAGAGCTCGCGGTGGAGGGCTGCCCGTTCGTCGAGCATCATCGCCGGGCTCTCGCCGAGCGACGTGAGCTCGAACGGCTCGCCGGGGAGCGCTTCGGCCACGGTCGCGCGCACGCGCTCGGTCATCTCCTCGGCTTTCATCCCCGGCAGGAGCCGGATGCCGACCTGCACCGTGCAGCGGTCGGGGATCACGTTCGCCGCGCTGCCGCCACTGACCACACCCACGTTGAGCGCGGGGTACGGCACCTCGGGAAAATGCTCACCATGCGGCGGGCGCTCCGCCTCCATCTCTACTCGCAGTCCGGCAAGCGCGGCGATCGCCCCCGCGGCCGGTTCGATCGCGTTGCGCCCGAGATGGGGGTATCCGCTGTGCGCGGCTCGTCCGCGGAAGCCGAGCTGGAGCCGGATCATCCCCTTGTGCAGCCGGACGACGCGGAGCGAGGTGGGCTCGCCGATGATGACGTCTCGTGGAAGGCCGGGCGACGTGCGCTGGTTCTCGGCGAATCGCCGCGCGCCGAGGGTGCCGACCTCTTCGTCGTAGGTCAGCAGCAGCGCCAGCGGCCGGCGGAGACGGGGCGGCTCGGAGCGGGCCAGCCGGTTGATCGCGAGCGCGAGGAATCCCTTCATGTCGGCCGCGCCGCGGCCCACGTAGGTCTCGCCCGCCCTGGTGAGTGTGAAGGGCTCCGAGCGCCATTCCGGCTCGTCGGCCGGTACGACGTCCATGTGGCCGGAGAGCGTGATGCCCTCGCCGTCCTCCCGGTCCGGACCCGCCCGGATGACGAGGTTGGCTTTCGTCCCGTCCTGCGACCAGATCTTCTCCACCCGGAGCCCCGGGCGGTCGAGGTAGTCGGCGACGAAATCGGCGAGCGGGAGGTTGCTGAGTCGGCTGGTGGTGTCGAAGGCGACGAGGCGCTCGAGCAGCGCGGCGTCGGACAACCCCGGCGCACCGCTCATCCGCCGGGCTCCCGGGCGAGTTGCGCCAGCCTCGCGCGAACTTCGCGAACCGCCGGTTGGAGCTCCGTATCGGCGTTCTTCCAGAGATCGACGAAGCGGTTGTAGTAGTCCGCGGCCTTCCGCCGGTCGCCTCGGGATTCATGGAGCTCGCCGAGCCGCTTCAAGCTCGGCGCGAGGGCGTACGATTCGAGTACCCGAGCGGACTCGATGGTCGGCGTGCCCGCGATCCACTCGAACGCCGCGATCGCGGAATCAGCGCGGCCCAGCCGGTCGTGAATGGCACCGAGCTCGTAGGAGCCGCAGATGCCGCAGGTGCCGTCCTCCGCGAACCAGGCGCCGTAGGCCTCCAGCGCATCCTCGTGCCGACCCTCCGCCTCGGCGATGGCGCCACGCGCGGCGTGGCGCCCGAGTCGAAGCCGGCGCATCCCCTCGGGAACCACCGCCTCGAACTCGCGGTACAACCGTTTCGCTTCGTCCGCCTTGCCGGCCAGGGCGAAAACCGGGATCAGGTCGAGGTAGGGCCGGTCGAGCGGTTCGAGCGAAGCCAGCGGATATCGAGAGAGCGCGGCCCCGAGAAGGGCCGTCGCGGCGGCGCGGTCGCTTCCGTACCTGGCATCGAGCATGGCGAGCGAGGCGGCGACGTCCAGATATTCACGACGCGCGTTCTCCGACTCCAGTTGAGAGAGCAGCTCGCGGAGATGGCGCCTGGCCTCCCCGATCTTGCCTTGCTGCTCCGCGATGCCGGCCAAGCCTCGCGCCGTGACCGAGCGGACGAAGCGACTCTCTCCCTGGTGTTCGCGGGCCTGCCGGAGCAGCCGCTCGGCAGTGGGCAAGTCCCTCCGCACCCGCGCCAGCAACGACTGGACCCCGTCGGGGTACGGGCTGCCGGGCGCGCTCGCACTGTAGCGGTCGGCGGTTTCCTGCGCCTCGACGAGATGACCTTGGGCGACTTGCGTGCGGATCGTGTTGAGGAAAAACGAGGTCCCCCTGCCCAGGCGCGAGGCGCGACCCACCAGGCTCTCGGCCTCCGCGTACCGCCGCTGGTCCATCAAGGGGATCGACAGATTGTTGAGCGCGACCAGATTGTCCGGGTCGATGGTGAGCACGGCCCGGTAGGCGGCGATCACCTTCGCTTGATCGGCTTCCACAAAATGGTGGTAATAGCCGATTGCGAGATCGCGCTCCAGGGCGGGAAGCCGGTCCCGGTGGCGGAAGGCCTGGGTGGCGGCAACCGCCTGCCGGGTCTCCGAGCGGTCGGTGTTGCCCAGGACGACGGCGAGCTTGCGCCAGGCCATCGCGAAGCCGCTGTCGAGCGCCACCGCATCCTCGAGGAGTGGGATCGCCTCCTCCGCACGATCGTTCTCTTCGAGGCGGAGCGCGGCGGTGTACTTCTGAAGCGCTTCGAGCGATCCGGTGGTGACCTGTTCAAGCGCTTGATTGGCGCGGATCGTGGTGAGCGACTCGCCGATCCGCTCTCGCAGCTTCTTGGAGAGGCGATCTATGGCGGGGAGCAGCGCGTCCTGGTCGTCGGCGGATTCCCTGACCGCCGCGAGCACCCGTCCGTCGGCGGCGCCGAGCAGGCTTGCCGAAAGCACGTAGCCGCGGCCCACGGGATCGATCTGGCCGGCGACCACCGCTTTCACTCCCTGACGCTCGGCGATCTCCCGCGCCAAGGACGGAGACAGCGTGACCGCGGCCGGGCGTTCCATCCGTCGCAAGGCGTCGGCAACGGCCTGGGGGTCGACCAGCCGGAGAGTGGGCGATTGCGACAGGTCCACGCGGAAGGCCTCGGTGAGCGACTGCCCCAGGGTGGAATCCGGCGACCGATTCTCGAAATCGGCCAGGATCAGCGGCTCACGGTTTTCGAGCACGCCGGAAGCCACCAGGGTGCCGACCGGGCCGATGCCGAGGAGGCGCATCGCGGTGTACCCCGCGGCGAGTACGCCGAGACCGGCGAAGGCGAGCCCTCCGCCGATCAGGGCCCGCCGCCAGCTGACCCAAGGCGCCAACCCCACCGGAGTGGGAACAGTGAGGCCACTGGTCCGCGCCTGCGCGCGGCGACGCTCCTGGATACCCGCCACCAGCATGATCGGCAGCCCCATGAACAGGAGGATCCCGGCGCCGTACAGCACCCAATACGGCAACCCCAGCCGGTGCACCAGCAGATACACCGCCGCGAGCACCAGCGCGGACCCGGCGACGAAAAGCGCGGCGACCCGGCCGGGATGTCCCTGCCGGATCGCGGACTCGGTCGCGCTCGAGACCGCCGGTCCGGCGCCCGTTGGAACATGGCCGCCGCTCGGTGTGGCAGCGGCCTCGAGCTGCGCCGCCAGCTCCGCTGCGCTCTGCCACCGGTCGGCCGCATGCTTCTCGAGGCACCGCATGATGGCCGAACTGAGCGCCGGCGAGACGGTCCTCCGGTGCTGAACGACGGGCTCCGGCGCTTGGGTGATGTGCGCCGCCAGCATCGCCTGGGGAGTGGCCGCGACGAACGGCGTCCGTCCGCACAACATCTCGTAGGCAAGCACGCCGACCGCATACAGATCGGCGCGGTGGTCCACGTGCGGGTCAGCGGCGGCCTGTTCCGGCGCCATGTACGCCGGCGTGCCGAGCGCCACGCCGAGCGACGTCAGCGAGCTGCCGCTGGACGCGCTCACCGCCTTCGCCACGCCGAAGTCGGTGACCACGGCGTGCCCCTCCGACATGAGGACGTTTTCCGGCTTGATGTCGCGATGCACCACGCCGTTCCGGTGTGCGTACGCGAGCGCGTCGGTCACCTCACGGAGGATGCGGGCCACCTCGGCCACGGGCAGCTCGCCCTCGCGCGCGAGCTTCGCCCGCAGCGACTCCCCGGCGATGAACGGCATGATGTAGTAGAGGAGGTCGCCCGAAGCGCCGGCCGTGAGGAGGGGAACGATGTGCGGATGCTGCAGCCGCGCCGCGAGCCGGATCTCCCGCTCGAAGCGCTCGGCGTTCACCCCCGCCCCCATCTCCGGCGGCAACACCTTGATCACCACCTGACGCGAGAGCCGCGTCTCCTCGGCGAGGAAGACGCGGCTCATCCCACCACCCCCGAGTTCCTTCAGGACGTGGTAAGTGTCTCCGACGGCGGCCTGGATCCTGGACTCGAGACCGATCCTCCGGCTCCTGTGAGGGGATCCCTCAAGCTACCGGCGAAGGACTCGCAGGGCCAGCCGCCTAGAAACCTCGCTGTCCTTCATGTGTCATGTGTCATCCTGAGCGAAGCGAAGCAGCCAATGCCTCGTTTCGGCTCCTTCGCTTCGCTCAGGATGACAATGACGAGACATGACAACGAGTGAGATGAGGACATCCAGCCTTCGACAACCTCCTCTCAGGCGCCGAGGCCGACCAGCTCAGCCCATCCGTCAGGGTCGAGGCTTGCGCCTCCGACGAGCACGCCGTCCACCTCCTCGCGCGCCAGCAGCGCCAGCACGTTCCCCTGGTTGACGCTGCCGCCGTAGAGGATCGGCACCCGGCCCGCGACGCCACGCCGGCTCAGCTCGAACCGGATCAGCTCGTGGACCTGGGCGGCGTCGTCCGGCGTGGCGTTCTTGCCGGTGCCGATCGCCCAGACCGGCTCGTAGGCCAGCACCACCCGCTTCCAGTCGGCCGGGCCGATCCGCTCCAGGAGCGCGGCGACCTGGCGGGTCACCACCTGTTCCGTGCGTCCGCCCTCGCGCTCGGCGAGGGTCTCACCGACGCAGACCATCGGCGTGACGCCGGCCTTGAGGGCCGCCGCGAGCTTCCGGCCCACCTGCTCGTCGGTCTCGCCGAAGAGGTGCCGGCGCTCCGAGTGGCCGATCAGCGCCGCCCGGGCGCCGGCTTCCATCACGAGTGGAATCGAGAGCTCGCCGGTGAACGCGCCCTTGGGCGCCCAGTGCACGTTCTGCGCTCCGACGGTCACGTCCTTGCGTCCCGCGGACGCCTCGCAGGCCGCGGTGATGGATACGGACGGCGGGAAAAACCAGAGATGCCGGTCCGCGACTGGAGAGGTGACCTCCAGAAACCGGGCGAGAAAATCCCGAGCGGCCGCTGGTCCGTGGTTCATCTTCCAGTTGGCGGCGTAGATGAGCGAGCGCTTCGACATTTCCTCAGTCGGTGATGGGTCCGGGCGCTCGCTCATCCCGAGCGCAGCGAGGGATCTGCCGGTCCGGCTTCAGGCCTCATCCAGCGCGGCGATCCCCGGGAGCGTCTTCCCTTCCAGGAACTCGAGCGACGCTCCGCCGCCGGTCGAGACGTGGGTAATGCGGTCCTCCAGCCCTGCCTGCGCCACGGCGGCGGCCGAATCGCCTCCGCCGACGACGGTCACGGCGCCGTTGCCCGTAGCCGCCGCCATCGCGCGGGCGACGGCCATCGTGCCGTGGTCGAACGGCGGCGTCTCGAAGACGCCCATCGGGCCGTTCCAGACCACCGTGCCGGCGCGCTCGATCCTCGCGGCGAAGTCCTTCTCGGTCGCGGGATCGATGTCGTAGACCGCCCAGCCGTCCGGGATGCGGTCGCGCGGCACGGTCCGAGTCTCGGCTCCGGCCTTGAGCTCCCGGGCGACGACCGCGCCGGTCGGCAGGACCAGTTTGCCCCCCGAGTCGGCCAGGAGGCGGCGGGCGAGCTCGATGCGGTCGGGCTCGATGAGGGAGTTGCCGGTCTCGAGACCCATCGCGGCGAAGAAGGTGCACGCCATCGCGCCGCCGAGGAGCACGTGGTCCACCTTGGGAAGCAATGCCGAGATCAGATCGATCTTGCCGCTGATCTTGGCCCCGCCGAGCACCGCGACGAACGGACGCTTCGGCCGGTGCAGCGCGTCGCCCAGGTACCGCAGCTCCTGCTGCATCAGGAAGCCCGAGACCGCCGGCTTGAGCACCCGCGCCACCGCCTCGGTGCTCGCGTGGGCCCGGTGCGCCGAGCCGAACGCGTCGTTCACGTAGAAGTCGCCCAGCGCGGCAAAACGAGCCGCCAGCTCCGCGTCGTTGCTCTCCTCGCCCGGGAAGAACCGGGTGTTCTCGGCGATCGCCACGCCCCCGCGAGGCATCTGCCGGGTCTCAGTCACGGCCTGCTCGGAGAGCGGGTCCCGGAGGAAGGTGACCGGCGAGCCCAGCAGGCGCTCGAGCTCTCGTACCACCGGCTCCAGGGAATACTTGGCGTCCCGGCCGCCCTTCGGCCGGCCGAGGTGCGAGAGCAGCACCAGCCGGGCCCCGCGGCTCCGGAGAAACTCGATGGTCGGGAGCGCCGCCCGGATACGGGTGTTGTCGGTGACCGTCCCGTTCTTCACCGGGCAGTTGAAGTCCACCCGGACCAATGCCCGCTTCCCTTCGATGGCGCCGGTGTCGAGCGACTCCAGCGTCCGCTTCACAGTCGCTCCCCCACGTAGCGCAGCAGGTCCACGCACCTGGCGGAATAGCCCATCTCGTTGTCGTACCAGGAGGTCACGCTCACGAGGGTGCCGTTCACCACGTTGGTCGAGAGCGCGTCCACCGTGCTCGACTGGAGCGAGCCGATGTAGTCCACCGAGACCAGCGGCTCGTCGCTGACCACGAGCAGGCCCTTGAGCGGACCCGCGCTCGCCGCCTTCCGGAAGGCGGCGTTCACTTCCTCCGTCGTCGTGGCCTTCTCCACCACGCAGGTGAGGGCGACGACCGACACGTCCGGCGTGGGCACCCGCAGCGCCACCCCGTCGATCTTGCCCTTGACCTCGGGGATCACCAGCGAAGTCGCCTTGGCGGCGCCGGTGGTCGTCGGAATGATGGAGACCGCCGCCGCGCGCGCCCGGCGGAGGTCCTTGTGCGGGAGATCGAGAATCGGCTGGTCGTTGGTGTACGAGTGTACCGTGGTCATGAACCCGCTCACGAACCCGAAGCGGTCGAGGATGACCTTGACCACCGGCACGAGGCAGTTGGTCGTGCAGCTCGCGTTGGAGATGATGTGGTGCTTGGCGGCGTCGTACGACTGGTGGTTCACGCCGTAGACGAGGGTGATGTCTTCCTTTCTTGCCGGCGCGGAGATGATCACCTTCTTGGCGCCGGCGGCCAGGTGGAGCGCCGCCTGTTCCCGGTCGGTGAATCGGCCGGTGGACTCGAGCACGACGTCCACGCCGAGATCCTTCCATGGGAGCTTGGCGGGATCCTTCTCCGACAGAACGCGCACCGAGTCGCCGTCCACCACCAGCGCGTCTTTCTCCGCCTTCACCTCGCCGGGGAAGCGCCCGTGGACCGAGTCGTACTTGAGCAGGTGGGCGAGCGTCTTGGTGTCGGTGAGGTCGTTCACCGCGACGAAGTCGAGCTGTTTCAACCCGAGCTTCTTCGCCGCGCGCACCGTGTTGCGACCGATCCGCCCGAAGCCGTTGATGCCGATGCGAATTGCCACTCTCTCTCCCCCCGGTGTTGGGCCTGTCGGTTTGTCAGCCATCAGCCAACAGCTGACAGTCATCAGCCAGCCACGGGTTCCATCGCTCGCGCGAAGGTTATCCCGTCCACGCTTTCCGCTCCGGCGGCGGCCAGGGCCGCCGCGGCTGACACGAGTGTGGCGCCCGTGGTGAACACGTCGTCTACCAGCACTGCCGCCAGTCCCACGGCGCCATCGCAGGAGAACGCGCCGGCGAGGTTCGCCTGCCTCGCCTCCGGTGTGAGCGCGGTTTGCGTCCGCGTCTCCCGCACCCGACGGAGGATGTCGCTGCGCACCGGGGCTCCGATCAGCCGCCCGAGCGCGGCGGCGATCCGCTCGCTCTGGTTGTACCCGCGCTCGCGCACCCGGCGCGCCCCGAGTGGAACAGGTATCAAGGATACCCGCCCGGTCAATGGCTCCAAGCCTCGCATCGCCTCCGCCATCGCCTCGGCGACCCGCCACCACCCGTCGTACTTGAGCCGATGGACCGCGCGCCGGGCCGACTCCTCGAGCCACACGGCGCTCCGGACACGCCGCAACCCGGGACCCCAGCCCGAGCAGATCCGGCAAGCGAGCTCCGCGAAGCTGGGCTGCCCACACCGTTCGCAGAGCGGGCCCGGGACCGCGTGCCACCGCGAGCGGCAGAGAGCGCAGACGAGGGCGTCGCCCTCACGCTCGGCGACCGGCGCCTCGCAGAGGAGGCACGCGGCGGGCAGCAGCCAGCGCTCGAGATCGGCGAGCGAGGCGCGCCAGCCGGCGACACGCTCAGCGAAGCGCGGCATCCACCGCGGCGCGCATGATCTCGGTGGGCGCGGAGACGCCCGGGAACCAGCGCCCGAGGGCTCCCGCCCCTTGCGCCACCAGCATGCCGCGGCCGTCGGCGGCGCGCCGGCCCGCCGCACGCATGGCGCGGACCCAGGGCGTTTCCCCGCTCCGATACACCATGTCGAAGGCCGCCGTCGCCTCGGGCGCGGCGCCCGGATCGATGGGGAGCGGGTCGTCCGCGCGCAGTCCGAGCGGGGTCGCGTTGATGACGAGGCGGCACTCCATCGGCGACGCCGGCTCGACCCCGCGCTCGGCGACCCAGCGCTCGAAGGCGCCGGCGCGGTCCGCCGACCGGGACGAGACCGCGACCCGCGAGCCGCGCCTCGCCGCCGCGACGGCCGCGGCTCGTGCCCCGCCGCCGGTCCCGATGATCAGCCACGGGCCCGGCGCCGGCTCGAGCGGATCGAGCGCGCGCAGGAGACCCTCGACGTCGGTGTTGCCGCCGTGTGCGGCGCCGCCCTCGCTCCAAAACACGTTGCAGGCGCCCACCTCGCCGGCATCCTCGAGCCGCCGGTCCAGCGCGAGCGCGGCGGCTTCCTTGTGGGGGATGGTGACGTTGCCGCCCCCGCCGGCGCGCGCGAGCGCTCGGATGAGTGGGGCGACGTCGTCGGGTGCGCAGCGGAGGGCCACGTAGACCGCCCGCAGTCCGAGCGCGCGGAACGCGGCGTTCTGCATGGTGGGAGAGAGGGAGTGGGCTACCGGGTCGCCGAGCAGGGCGAAGACCCGGGTGCTGCCGTCGATCACCGCACCATGCCGGTGACGCGGCTCACCACCATGCCGATCAGGTCCAGCAACTCGGCGAATGTGGTGCGGTAGCTCGCGAGGTCGGAGCCGAACGGGTCGGTCACCTCGGAGCGGGCCGTGTCGCGGCCGGCGTACGAACCGAGCAGATGCACCTTGTGCTCTCCGCCCAGCTCGGCGACGCGAGCCAGGTGATGTCCCGACATGGCGAGCACCAGGTCGGCCTCGCGCACCAGGTCGCGGGTCAGGAGCCGAGCCCGATGCTCGCTGAGGTCGAGACCGTGCTCCAGTCCCACCAGATACGCTCCCTCGGAGACCGGCGCGCCTTCCCACGCTCCGGTGCCCGCCGAGGCGACCGTGACCTGATCGATGCCGCGTGCCGTCAGCGCCTCGCGCAGCAACCCCTCGGCCATCGGGCTGCGGCAGGTGTTTCCGGTGCAGACGAAGATGATGTGCATCTCAGAAGATAAGCGGGGCAGCGAGTTTCACGGTGCCAGCCTCCCGGCGGCGCGGCGCAGCTCGGCGCGCGGAATCGCACCCTCGCGCACGAGCCGCGGCATCGGGCCGGTGCAGTCCACGAGAGTGGACGGCGGCACGTTGCCGAGGACGCCGCCGTCGAGGACCAGAAGCTCTCCCCGCTCGATCGCGGCGCTGAAGACCTCGCGGATCCTGTCGGGCCCGGGGGCGGCCGGCTCGCCGGGGCGGTTGGCCGAGGTGGAGGTGAGAGGGCGGCCGATAGCAGCCACCAAACGGGCAATCCCCGCATGCGAGGTGTGACGCACCGCGATGCCGCCCTCCTTGCCTCGCAGCTCGTCCGGCAGGCGGCCTTCGCCTCCCCGGAGCACCAGGGTCAGGGGGCCCGGCCAGAACGCCTCCGAGAGCGCTCGGGCCGACGGCGACATCACCAGTCCCCACTCTTCCGCCATCGCTCGCCCCGAGACCAGAAGAAGGAAAGGCTTGTCGGGGGCGCGCCCCTTGAGCCGGGCGAGCGCGGCGAGCGCCGGAACCGAAGGGGTCGATCCGAGTCCGTACACCGTCTCGGTGGGATAGGCGAGGAGTCCGCCCCGCCCGAGATGCGCGGCCGCCACCGGGATCGCGGACTCGACCTCGCGCTCCGACCGGAACGGCAGAGTCACCGATGGGCCCCGGCCAGCGCCTCCGCCACGGCCAGGTCGTCCCGGGTGGTGATCTTCATGTTGCGCGGCGAGTCCGGCACCAGCCGTACGAGACCGCCGCAGGCTTCGACCAGCGACGCATCGTCGGTGGCGCCGCTCGCACCGGCGCCGGCCCGCGCGTAGGCCTCCTCCAACAGACGACGGGGGAAGCCCTGCGGCGTCTGCGCCCGCCAGAGCCCGGCGCGGGGGACGGTGCGCCCGACGAGGGTGGGATCCGCGTCCACCGCCTCCTTGATCGTGTCGCTCACCGGCACCGCGGCCACCGCGCCTTCTCCCGCTCGAGCGTGGGCGATCACCGCGTCGATCACGCCGCGGTCCACGAACGGCCGGACGCCGTCGTGCACCAGGACGATCTCGCAGCCGGCCTGGAGCGCCCGCAGCCCCGCCGCCACCGAGTCCGAGCGCTCCCGCCCGCCGGCCGCGATCGCCAGCCCCTCTCCCTTCAGCGCCGCGAGGAAGTCGGGTGGGCTCTCCGCCTCCGCGGGGGCGAGGACCACCACCACCTGCGCGACCTCCGGGTGACTGGCGAACGGCCTGATCGCCCGAAGCAGGACCGGCACCCCGTCGATGGGGAGGTACTGCTTGGGCAGATCGCCTCCCACCCTGGTGCCCCGCCCCGCGGCCACCACGACCACCCCGACGTCACGCGGCAAGCGCGCGCACCAGCTGCTCGACGTGGTCGAGGCCGACCACCGAGACGCCGGGAACCTGCGACGTACTGCGCGAGGAGCCGAACACCCGCCGGAACCCGAGCCGCGCGGCCTCGGCGATGCGGCGCTCGATCGCGCCGCTGGGGCGGATCTCCCCGCCCAGCCCGATCTCGCCGAGGAAGATGACGTCCGCCGGCGCGGGCCGGTTGTACAGGCTGCTGAGAAGCGCCGCGGCGATCGCGAGGTCGGCCCCGGGCTCGGTGAGCCTGACGCCGGCGGTGACTTGCACGAAGACGTCGAGATCGGCGAACGACGTTTCCGCCCGCCGCTCCAGCACGGCGAGCAGCACCGCGAGCCGCTTGGGGTCGAGCCCGGTTGCCACCCGCTGGGGCGTGCCGTACCCGGACTTGGCGGCGAGCGCCTGGACCTCCACCAGTACCGGCCGCGTTCCCTCCATCAGCGCCGTCACCGCGCTGCCGCTGATCCCATCGGCGCGGCCCGCGAGGAAGACCGCCGACGGATTCGGCACCGCCACCAGCCCGCGCTCGGTCATGGAGAAGACGCCGAGCTCGTCCACCGAGCCGAACCGGTTCTTGGTGGTGCGGAGGAGCCGGTAGTCGAGCGTCACCTCGCCCTCGAAGTAGAGCACGGTGTCCACGATGTGCTCGAGCGTCTTGGGGCCCGCGATGCCGCCGCCCTTGGTGACGTGGCCGACGACGATCACCGCGGTGCCGCTCTCCTTGGCGAAGCGCATGAGCCGTCCGGAGCACTCCCGCACCTGGCCGACGTTTCCAGGGGCGCTCTCCAGCGTCTCGGTGTAGACGGTCTGAATCGAATCGATGACGACGACGTCAGCCGACACGGCGCCCGCGGCGCCGACGATCGCCTCGAGCCTGGTCTCGCCGAGCACGTGCACCGCGCCGGCGTCCTCGGTCAGCCGGTCGGCGCGGAGCCGGATCTGGTCGGGCGACTCCTCGCCGCTCGCGTACAGCACGGTTCGCCCTGCCGCCTCGAGCCGCGCCGCCGCTTGCAGCAGGAGAGTGGACTTTCCGATCCCCGGCTCGCCGCCGATCAGGATCATCGAGCCCGGCACGATCCCGCCGCCGAGGACGAAGTCGAATTCGTTGATGCCGGTACGCCAGCGTTGGAGCGGCTCGGTAGCGACCTCGCGAAGGCGGCTCGGGGGCGCGACGACCGCGGAGCGCCTGCCGCGCTGCCCCGCTGCCCCGGTGCCCCGCGTGACGGCCACCGGCTCCTCCGCCACCGCGTTCCATTCGCCGCACCCCTCGCAACGCCCCACCCACTTGGCGTGCTCGTGGCCGCACTCGGTGCAGCGATAGACCGACCGCGCGCGCGCCATGGCTACTCCGGCTCGTCCCGGACCGAGAAGCTGTCGAACCGGGTGTATTCGCGGGTGAACTTGAGCTGCACGTCGCCGGTGGGACCGTTCCGATTCTTGGCGAGCATCACCTCGGCGAGCCCGCGCTTGGACTCGTCTTCCCGGTCGTAGTACTCCGGGCGGTGGATGAAGATGACGAGATCGGCGTCCTGCTCGATGGCGCCGGAGTCGCGCAGGTCGGAGAGGATCGGCTTCCGCTCGCCCCCGCGCTGCTCCGACGCGCGCGAGAGCTGGGAGAGGGCGATGACCGGGACCTCCAGCTCGCGGGCGAGCGCTTTCAGCGATCGGGAGATGTCGGAGATTTCCTGTACCCGGTTCTCCGAGTACTCGGGGCTCCGCATCAGCTGGAGGTAGTCCACGATGATCAGCTTGAGGTCACTGTCGATCTTGAGCCGCCGCGCCTTGGAGCGCATCTCGAGCAGGGTGAGCGACGGCGTGTCGTCGATCCAGATCTGATAGGTCTGGAGCAACCCCGCCGCCCGGGCGAGCTGAGTGAAGTCGGAGTCGCGGAGCGTGCCCTGCCGCACGCGATGGCTGTCTACCCGGGCGGTGGCCGTGAGCATCCGCTGCACCAGCGCCTCCTTCGACATCTCGAGCGAGAAGATGGCGACCCCCTGGGCCTCGGCCGCGGCGTTGGCCGCGATATTGAGACAGAAGGCGGTCTTGCCCATCGAGGGCCGGGCGGCCACCACCACCAGCTCCGAGGTCTGGAACCCCGAGGTCAGCCCGTCCAAGTCTACGAAGCCGCTCGGCACGCCGGTAATCGCCTTGCCGCTGCGCTGGAGCGTTTCGATGCGCTCCATCGTCGGCCACAGCATCTCCTTGATCCGGGTGAACCCTTCGTCGCCCCGCTGCTGCGAGATCTTGAAGATCCGCGACTCGGCGACGTCGAGCAGCTCGGTCGCGGTGGAGTGGCCGTCGTAGGCTTCGGTGATGATGCCGGTGGAGGTCTCGATCAGCCGCCGCAGGATCGCCTTGTCGCGGACGATCCGGGCGTGGAACTCGAGGTTGGCCGCGGTGGGCACCGAGTCCACCAGCTCGGCGAGGTAATCCAGGCCGCCGGCGGCCTCGAGGTCGCCCCGTGTGAGCAGCTCGTCGCGGAGCGTGATGTGGTCGATGACCACGCGGCGCTCGACCAGCGCGACCATCGCCCGGAAGAGCCGGCGGTGGCCCTCCCGGTAGAACATCGAGTCGTCCACCAGCTCGGCGGCGCGGAGCGCTGCGTCCTGATCCAGCAGCATCGCCCCGAGGACCGCCTGCTCGGCCTCCGCGCTCCAGGGCGCCGACCGGCCGACGTACGGATCAGCGGTCGAGAAGTTGTCGGGCGATACGGACGTCATCCCAGGTCGGCTTCTTCCAGTTGGGGTTGCGGAGCAGTGCCGCGGGATGGTACGTCACGATCAGCGGAGTGCCGTTGTACGTGTGCACCTTGCCCCGCAGCTCCCCCAGTCCCTTTCTCACGCCGAGCAGCGCTTCGCCGGCGGTCCCGCCCATGGCGAGGATCACTTTCGGTCGAATGAGCTCCAGCTGTCGGTGGAGATAGGGGATGCAGGCCGCGATCTCATCGGGCAGGGGCTTCCGGTTCTGGGGGGGCCGGCACTTGACGATGTTGGTGATGTACACCGATTCACGGCCAAGTTCAATAGCCTCGAGAATACCTTCGAGCAGCTTGCCGGCTTGACCGACGAAGGGCCGACCGGTCGCATCTTCGGTCGCCCCAGGCCCCTCACCCACGAGCACCATTCGAGCCCGCGGATTGCCTTCGCCCGGCACCGCGTTGGTCCGTCCGGGGCAGAGCCCGCAGCAGTGGGTGGTACGGATCCGCTCGGCCACGGCCTCGATGGTCGACAGCGCGGCGAGCTCGTTGCCCAGCAGAACCGGGTCGGGCGATGTCACCGCTATGCCGGGGCCGGGAATCGGTGGGGCGCCGCGGAGCCACTTCGGCGGGGCAGCGGGGCCGGGGGGCAGCGGGGCGGCCTGCGCAGGCGCGGATTCCGCGCTCTCGGCGGTCTCCTCCGCCCCGCCGCCCCGCTGCCCCCCTGCCCCGCTGAAAATCACTTCCGCTCCCCCCAACTCCACCTGCTGAATCAGGTACCGCCGGCGCAGCTCATCCAAGAGATCGCTCCACGGCGTCGAGGATCGCCTCCGCCACGTCGCGCTTCGATTGCAGCGGGAGGATTTGCGGCGTGCCGTCACGGCCGATCACCGCGACGCGGTTGGTGTCGTGCTCGAACCCGGCGCCCGGCTCGAGCGCGTCGTTCACGACGATGAAATCCAGGTCCTTGCGCTCCAGTTTCGCCCGGCCCTTCGCCAGGGCGTCTCCGGTCTCCAGCGCGAAGCCGACCATGATGCTCCCCGCCTTCCTGAGCTCGCGCGTCCCGCTCAGGATATCCTCGGTCGGCTCCATCGGCACCGCGAGCGCGCCGTCGATCCGGGACCGCTTGCTCGTGCTGGGGTCGCTGGGCCGGAAATCGGCCGGCGCCGCGGCCATCACCAGCACGTCCGCCGCGGGCAGCTCGCTCCTCACCGCGGCCTCCAGGTCGCTGGTGCTCTCCACCCGGCGCAGGATGACGCCGAGCGGAGGCGCCAGCGCGACGGGGCCCGAGATGAGCACCACCTCGGCCCCCCGCTCCCACGCGACCTCGGCGAGCCGGTAGCCCATCTTGCCGCTCGACCGGTTGGTCACCACCCGCACCGGGTCGATGGACTCGCGCGTCGGACCCGCGGTGACCACCACGCGGCGGCCGGCGAGCTTCCCGCCACCCCGCAGCAGTCGGGCGGCGTGCGCCAGGATCGTCTCCGGCTCGCTCATGCGTCCGGGCCGCTCCGAGGGTCCTTCCGCGAGCGCGCCGATCTCCGGTCCCACGAACACCACGCCCCGCGCGCGGAGCCGCTCCAGGTTGGATTGGGTCTCGGGGCGGGCGTACATCTCGTCGTTCATGGCGGGCGCGACGAGCACCGGAGCGGTGCGTGCGAGGAGCAGCGTGGTGAGGACATCGTCCGCCAGCCCCTGCGCCATGCGGGCGATGAGGTGGGCGGTGGCCGGCGCCACCACGATGAGTTCGGCGTCCTGCGGCAGCCGCACGTGAGCGAGCGCCCGGCCTGGCTCCCAGAGGGAGGTCAGCACCGGGCGCCCGGTGAGCGATTCGAACGTGACGGGCCCGACGAACTCGGCGGCGCTCCGGGTGAGAACGACGTCCACCCGGGCCCCCGCCTCAGTCAGGCGCCGGGCGAGAAGGCAGCTCTTGTAGCACGCGATCCCGCCCGACACGCCGAGGACGACGCGCCGGCCGGCCCACACCTCAGGCCTCGGAGCGGCGGCGACGGACCAGCTTGTAGTTGAGCTCACCGTCGGTCAGCGCCTGGAGCGCCTTGGTAGTGAGCTTCTCTCCCTGATGCGCCAGCTGATCCTTGGGGAACTCGTTCAGGTACCGGGCGAACTTCGCCGCGACCAGAACGCCGAGATACTTGTTCCCGGCCTGCTTGGCGACTTCGGCGGGCGTGGTGATGCGCATGAAACGCGTGCTCCTAGGTGATGCGTGACTAGAGCTTCTCAATCGCGGTGACGACGTCTTTCCGCAGCCGCGCGATGAACTTCGGGAGGTCGTCCTGCCGGGACACCCGGCGCGCCTCCGCGTCGAGAATGGCGGCCACCTGGGCCACCGCGACGACCAGGTCCTGATTGACCAGCGCATAGTCGTACTCGACGACCGCGGCCAGCTCGTCGGCCGCCCGCGTGATCCGCTCGCGGACCACCTCGGGCGGCTCGGTCTTCCGGCCCTTCAGGCGGCCGATGAGCACCTCCGCCGACGGCGGGAGGACGAAGACATGGAGCGAGTTCGCAAAGCTCGCCCGGATCTGCCGGGCGCCCTCGATCTCGATGTCCAGCACCGCGTGGCGGCCCGCGGCGAAGACCCGCTCGATCTCGCTGCGCAGGGTTCCGTAGAGATGGCCGCCATAGGTTGCCGACTCCAGGAGCTCGCCGGCATCGCGGCGCCGGATGAACTCCTCGCGACCGAGGAAGTAGTAGTCCACTCCGTCGCGCTCCCCCTCGCGCATCGGCCGCGTCGTCGCGGAGACCGAGTACCCCAGATCGTCCCGGCCCTGCAACAGACTCCGCGCGATGCTGCTCTTCCCCCCGCCCGACGGCGCGGACAACACCAGAAGGAAGGGCTTCACTCGAGATTCTCGATCTGTTCCCGGAACTTCTCCAGCTCTCCCTTCATGGCGATGACCTCGTGCGCGATCTCCGCGTCGTTCGCCTTCGCGCCCATGGTGTTGACCTCCCGGCCGAGCTCCTGTGCCAGGAAGCCGAGCTGTTTGCCGGCCGGCTTGTCGGCCGTCAACGCGTCACGCGACGCGGCCAGGTGGGCCCGGAATCGGACCAGCTCCTCGGTGATGTCGAGCCGGTCGGCCTGGAACGCCAGCTCCTGCGCCAGCCGGGCGTCGTCCGCGGGGCGCCCGTCGAGCAGCTCCGCAACTGCGGCGCGCAGGCGGTCCCGCTCCCGGACCAATCGCTCCGGCGCCCGCGCGGCGATCCGCCCGGCCGATGCTTCCAGCAGATCCAGCCGGTGAAGCAGCTCGGTGGCGAGCGCCTCGCCCTCGCGTGCCCGCATGGTGCGGCATTCCGCTGCCGCACTCGCGACTATCGGCTCGAGCTCGCTCCAGGGGACCTCGGCCGGGTCGTTCCCCGCCAGCGAGAGAACCTCGGGCTGGCGCGCCACCAGCTCCAGCGTCACTTCGCCGCCGAGGCCCAGCGCCCCTTGCAGATCCCGCAGCCGCTCGGTGACGAGCCGGGCTCGGTCGAGATCCACCGTGAAACCGGTGGCACGCGCCGGGTACTCGGTCCATCTGCCGTGCACGGTCACGTGCCCGCGGTCGAACTCGCGGCGAAGCCGCTCCCGCAGCTCGCCCTCGAGGGCGGCCAGCTCGCCGGGGAGCTTGGTGGCGAGATTGAAGTGCCGGTGATTGACCGTCCGGATCTCGAGTCGGATCCAGCCGCCCGCCACCGCGCCTTCGGCCGCACCGAAGCCGGTCATGCTGTAGGGCAGACGACCTCCCTGGTCCCGGGAAAGCCCGGAAATTTAGCCGCGAAACCGACCTGTTGGTAGGGAGCTGTGCGATGTGGGGACTGGGTGGCCCGACAACTGGAGGGTACGAGTCATGTCACCCTGAACGGAGTGAAGGGGACCATGACCGCTACGGCCCCTTCGCTGCGCTCAGGGTGACACTGTGGCCATAACATGGCTCGCTATTGAGGCTTAGAGCAGTCACTTCAACTAGTTTAAGAACTCCCACCGCACCCCGAACACGCTCCCGTACGCCGGGATCTCGAAGCCCGGGACGTAGGTCGACTCCGAGGAGCTCAGATTCCCCCGATCCCAAAACAGCGAGAAACTCTGCAGTTGGATCTGGAGCAAGCTGCGGAAGAATGTCGCCCCTCGGAGTCTCACCGGCGTGCCGGCACCGTCCCGCCCGATGACGCCGCTTCCCCACGACTCCACGCTCAAGCGGAGCTTGAGGTCGAAAATGCCGCTGGGAAACTGGCGCAGGAACTTGGATCGGAGGGTGACCGCGGTCATCGAATGGGTCGGCGGAATTCCTTCCGGGGTGGCCTCGCGCGGGTCGCTGTACCATCCCTCAAGCGTGATCCAGCGGAGCGGCGCCAGTCGTACGCGCGCGGTGAGCCAATCGACTTCGGGGACCGGGCCGATCGAGGCGATACGGGGGAACTCGGCGTAGCCGAATGGGCTGAACGGCGCCGTGTGGGAGAAGGCGAGCCGCACACCGAGCCGCTCGCGCTCCCACCCGATGGCCGCCTCGTAGTCGGAGATCTCCTGCGCGGTGTCGCTGGGGACCGCGGGCGCGGCCACCATCTCCCCCGCGCGCGCCGAGCCGGTGAGGGCGAGCCCGCGTACGGGTTGGAGGCCAGCGGAGAAGGCGACGTAGTCGGAGTTGCGTCCGCCGTAGTGCCTCTGGTGCACGGCCTCCGCGCTCGCGGCCACCGCGGGCACCGGATTCCACCCCGCGGTCCCGCGGACGTCGAGCGCCGTCCACCGCGTGCGATGGAACGCGGAGGCGCCGACGGAGAAGGTCGGAGTGCGATAGGCGAGCGCGCCCCCGACCTGATTGACCTGCTGCTTGATCCCCGCCCCGTCCCAGCCGGTCCGTCCGTACAGCAGGTCGACCCGCGGCCCGACGCCTTCCTCGCGGGCGCGCCAGGACACTCTGAACTGTGCGTCGGTTCGCGTGGCGTCGAAACCGCGGCCGATGGTGTCGTTGGGCAGCGGGTCGGCGACGACGAACGGCCGCCGGTTCGGCCCCGAGCGGACGAGCTGGTACTGCAAGCCGATCCGTGGCGTCGGGATGTAGTTCCCCTGGAGCCAGACCTGGGTGTTCGAGTAGCTGCTGGAAGCGCCGCTGGCGGTGGGCGAGTTGAGATAGTCCCCGGCGACCGCGAGCCCGATGCCGTTGGGGAAGCGCCGCTCGAGCGAGGCCTCGTAGCGCGCGAAGTCTCCGTCGCCGCGGGCGATCGCGATGCGCGACCGCGGCGCCACGCGGTCGTGTCGCCGGGTGAAGAGGTAGACCTTGAGGAGGCCGGGCCACCGCTCGACCTCGATGCGGTCGAGGAAGCTGATGGAGAAGAGCGCGGGATCCACCGCGATGCTGTCCACCCCGGCGGCCACGTAGGGCAGCCCGTCGAGGTAGTACTCCGCCGAGGGGGCCCCGCGGGCCTGATAGTTCACCGGCTCAGGGCGGCCGATGAAGCCGCCGCGCCAGAGGAAGACACCGGGGATCTGCGTGAGGAGATCGCCTACGGTCGCGGCGTGTCCCCACTCGATGGAGTCGCGGGTGAACACCGTCCGGGTGAGTGCCGGCTTCGGCCCGGGAGGCTCGAGGAACGACAGAACCGGCACGCGCACCCCGACCTGCTGCTGGGCTTCGAGGAAGCGCGCGGTGTAGTCCACCGTGTCCTTGGCCAGCGAGTCGGGGGCCAGGGTGTCGTCGAGAATCTGGGCGGCGGCGAAAGGCGTGAAGGCTGAAAAGTGAAGAGTGAAAAGGAGAAGCAGGCGGCGCCACCACCCGACGGTGCCTGGATGGCCCTCCGTTTCACTCTTCACTCTTCACCCTTCACGCCTTTCGCATCCCTCACCGTCCCGCCTCTCCGCTGCGGTTCAGCACAAATTCGCTGAACAGCCGCACTCCGATGCCCGTCGGGCCCTTGACCCGGGTGGCGTCCTCGCGCTCGGTGTAGGCGGTGCCCGCGATGTCGAGGTGCGCCCAGGGAAAGCCGTCCACGAACTCGCGGAGGAACCACCCCGCCGAGATGCTCCCGGCGGGGCGTCCGCCGGCGTTCTTCACGTCCGCGATGTCGGACTTCATGAGGTCGCGGTACTCGTCCCAGAGCGGGAGCGGCCAGATCCGCTCGCCCGCCCGGTCGCCCGCCTGCCGCACCTCGTCCACCAGCGCGTCGTCGCTGCCCATCACCCCGGCGACCGTGTGCCCCAGCGCGACGACGATGGCGCCGGTCAGCGTCGCGATGTCGATCACGCACGCCGGACGGTAGCGCCGCGCCCAGGAGAGCGCGTCGCACAGGATCAGCCGGCCCTCGGCGTCGGTGTTGATGACCTCGATCGTCTTGCCGAAATGGCTGGTGACGACGTCGCCGGGCTTGACGGCGGTCCCCGACGGCATGTTCTCGGTGCTCGGGATGAGCCCGATCACGTGAGCCGCCGGCTTCAGCCTGCCCAGCACCTCGAACGTGCCGAGCACCGCGGCGGCCCCGGACATGTCGTACTTCATGTCCTCCATGTTCTGCGCCGGCTTGATCGAGATCCCGCCGGTGTCGAAGGTGACACCCTTCCCCACCAGCACGATCGGCGCGCCCTCGGCGCCCCGGTACTCCAGCACGATGAAGCGGGGCTCTTCGACGCTGCCCTGCGCCACCGCGAGGAGCGCCCCCATTTTCTCCCGGATGATCGCCGCCTTGTCGAGCACGGTGACCCCGAAGCCGTGGCGCGCCGCCAGCTCCTCCGCGGCGCGGCCGACGTAGGTCGGCGTGCAGATGTTGCCGGGGAGCACCTGGATCCCGCGGGCGACCGTCTGGCCGGCGCCGACCGCGGCACCGATGCGGTGGCCGGCGGCGAACGCGTCGTGGTCGTCGGGCGCGAGAAGGTCGACCCGCTCGAGCGCCGCCTTCTTCTCGTCCGGGGGGCGCTTCATGTCGAGGAACTGCCACGCGCCCTGCGCCAGCCCCTCCGCGATCGCCTGCCCCGCTTCGGCGGGCGTCACCCCGCCGCGCGACTCCGCCGGAAGATGGAAGGCGCCGTGCGCCACGCCGAGCCCGCGCATCCGCTTCGCCGCGACGGAGGCGGCGCGCCGGATCGCCGCCCGGTTGACCTCGTCGGCCTTACCCATACCGACCAGCATGATCCGCCCCGCCGGTCCGGGTGGGTAGACCAGCGCCGTCTCGTCGCGCTTGCCGGTGAAGTCGCCGGCGCTGGAGAGCCGCTGCAAGGCGCCGCCGGCCGCGCGATCGAGCTCCGCGAGCGACGCCGGCAGCGCCCCTCTCGTCACGGCGATCGCCAACATCGGCGTCTCATGGCCCGCCGGTGCGGCACGGACGACGGCGGTCTCCAACGGCATAGGGCTCGGCGAGTCGAAAGGGAGTGACATCGGAAACTGACGTGAATCGGACGGGAAACTATACGGGCCGACCTCTCAGCGGCAACCGCGTGACACTGCCCGACCGCTGGTCTCCGTCGAAAAATTCACTACAGAGGCACGGAGGCCACGGAGGACACGGAGAACAACCCGCTGTTGTTGTTTGAGCTCTAGGGACGATCTCCGGGCACGATTTTAGTCCGCCGGCGCCGGTGCCGGCACCGGCTCGCCGTGCGCGTGCGGGACGCGCCGGCCGAATTTCGACAAGAGCCACGACCGGAACTGGTCGAGGATCTCGTAGACCGTCGGGATCACCAGCAGCGTGAGGAGGGTGGACGTGATCGTCCCGCCGATCACCGCGCGGCCGAGCGGCGCGCGGAAGTCGGCCCCCTCCCCCCTCCCGATCGCGACCGGAATCATGCCCGCGATCAGCGCCAGCGTGGTCATGATGATCGGGCGGAGGCGGATCCGGCCGGCGTCGATCAGCGCCTCCCGGAGCGGCATTCCCCTTTCCCGGGCCCAGATCGCGAAGTCGATCAGCAGAATCGCGTTCTTGGCGACGATCCCCATGAGCAGGATGACCCCGATGAGGCTCATGATGTTCAGCGTGTCGCCCGTCACCCAGAGCGCCAGCACGACCCCGATCAGCGAGAGCGGGAGCGACACCAGGATCGCCAGCGGGTCGAGGAACGATCCGAACTGGACCACGAGGATGAGGTACATCAGCAGCACCGCCACCCCGAGTGCGGTGAATATGCGGGTGAACACCTCCGCCTGGTCCTGAGATTCCCCGCCGTAGGTGATCTCGTACCCCGGTGGCAGGTCGAACTGGGCCAGCCGGGCCGTGATGTCCTGGGTGACCTGAGTGAGCGGGCGCCCGGCCACGTTCGCCTGGATGATCACCACCTTGTCCCGGTCCAGGTGGTCGATCTGTGCCGGGCCCAGGCCCTGCCGGATCGTCGCCACCTGGCCCAATGGCAGGGTGGACGGCGCGCCGTCGGGGCCGGTACCGGCAACCAGTGGAAGCTGGGCCAGGTCGGTGACCCGCTCGCGAGCCTCCGGCGTCAGCCGGACGGTGACGTCGCGGGTCTCGCCCGAGGGATCGACCCAGTCACCCGCGTCGATCCCGGCGAACGCGGGGCGAAGCGATTGCGCGACCTGCCCCACGGTGATCCCGAGGGATCCGGCGAGTCCGCGATTGAGCTGAACCTCGAGCTCCGGCTTCTGCCCCCGGGTGGAGAGTCCCACGTCGACCGCGCCGGGGATCTTGGCCACTTCCGCTGCCGCCTGTTGGGCCAGAGTGGTGAGCACCCGGGCGTCCTCGCCCTTCATTTGAACCTGGATCGACTTCATGGCGCCGCCGAACCCGCTGGTGAAGACCGACACCTGGGCGCCGCCGATCTGCTTCATCTCGTCGCGGAAGATCTGCCCCAGCTCTTCCTGGCTCATCTCCCGCTCGGCTTTCGGAATGAGCTTCAGGTACACCAGGGCCTGGTCCACCGACGGCGTCTTCAGGGGCACCGGGGTCCCGACCGTGGTGTAGGTGTAGTCCACCTCCGGGTGAGCGCGCGCGCGCCGGGCGGCCTCTTCGGCCTTGATCCGGGTGTACTCCAGGTTGGAGCCCGGCGGGGCCTCCACGATCATGCTGATCTCGCTACGGTCGCTCACCGGCACGAAACCGGCCCCGACCTGGCCGATTACCGGGACCACCGACAGCAGGAATCCGGTAACCGCGAGCACCCCCAGGATGCCCAGCAGCTTGGTCCCCACGCCGCGGACCACCCCGAGCCGGGCGAGCAACGGCTTCTGGAGGATCCAGAACACCGCTGCCAGCCCGGTGAGCATCACCAGGGCCGCGAGGGCCCCTCGTGCCGCGATGGTCAATGCGGCCACGAAGCTCGCCAGCGCGAGGCCGATCATCATCAGCCGATGGTCCAGCGCCCAGGCGATGAGGCCCTTGTAGCGGTCCGCCATGCGGTCGAACCACTTGTTGAACCGGTCGAGGGTCCGGGCGACGGGGTTGCGCCGCTCGTGCGCCTCGGTCTGCGGGTCGGCCCAGTAGGCCGACAGCATCGGGTCGAGCGAGAAGGAGACGAAGAGGGAGACCAGCACCGAGCAGGCGATGGTGAGCGCGAACGGCTTGAACCACTGGCCCGAGATGCCGTACATGAAGCCCACCGGGATGAACACCGCCACGATCGAGAACGTGGTGGCCGCCACCGCGAGACCGATCTCGTCGGTGCCCTCGCGTGAGGCCTCGTAGTGGTCCTTTCCCATCTCGATGTGGCGCACGATGTTTTCCCGGACCACGATGGCGTCGTCGATCAGGATGCCGATCGCCAGCGAGAGGCCCATCAGCGACATCGTGTTGAGCGTGAAGCCGAACGCCCAGACCGCGACGAACGAGGCCAGCACGCTCACCGGGAGCGCGAGGCCGGTGATCACCGTCGAGCGCCAGGAGTTGAGGAAGAGAAACACCACCAGCACGGTGAGCAGCGCCCCCTCGATCAACGCCTCCTGCACGTTGCGCACGGCGTGGTGCACCCGGGTTCCGGCGTCCTGCACGATCTCCAGCTCGGCGCCGGCCGGCATCCGCTTCTGCAGCTCGGCGACGCGCCGGTGGATGATGTCGGTGACCTGGGTGGTGCTGTAGCCTTTGGCCTTGAGGATCTCGATCCCGACCGCGTCCCGCCCGTTGAAGAGCGCCTGGTCCCGCTGCTCCTCGGTCCCGTCGCGCACCGTGGCCACCTGGCCCAGGCGAATGATCTGTCCCTCTCGCTCCGCGACCACGAGATTGGCGAAGTCCTGCGGCGTGTCGAGCCGTCCCTTGAGGCGGATCGCGCGTTCCTCCATGGCCCCGTTGAGCCGCCCCACCGGCGCGGCCAGGTTCTGCGCCTCCAGCGCCTGGACCACCTCGGCCACGCTGATGCCCGCGCCCTGCATGTCCACCGGCCGGATCTGCACCGTGAGCTCGCGCTCCAGACCCCCGACTACGCTGACCTGGGCGACTCCGGGGACCGTCCGCAGGTCGCGCACGATCATCGGGTCGGCGATTCGGGTGAGCGTAGGCGTCGGAATCTCGGACGAGGTGAGCGCCAGGGAGAGCACCGACTGCTGCGAGGGGTCGAACCGGGTGAGGACCGGCTCCTCCATCTCAGTGGGCAGGTCGGCGCGCTGGGTGGAGATCGCGTCGCGGATGTCCTGCGACGCCTCCTGGACGTCCTTCTCGAAGTCGAAGAAGACGGTGAACTGCGCCAGACCGTCGGTGGCGCTGGCCTGGGTCTTGGCCCAATCCACCCCGCTGATCGAGGAGAACGCTTCCTCGATCGGATCCACGATCTCGCGCTCGACGGTCTCGGGCGAGGCGCCGGGATAGAGGATCGTGACCCCGACGATCGGCTGCTGAATGTCGGGGAACTCGTCGGTCTGGAGATTGACCAGCGCCGCGATGCCAAAGGCCACCAGCGCCACCATCGCGGTGATGGTGACGATCGGCCGCTTGATCGCGAAGTCGGAGATGAACATTACTGGCCCGCCTCCTCCTGAAGCACCCGGATCCGGCTGCCCGGCGTGATGCTCTGGGCCGACCCGAGCAGCAGCGTGTCTCCCTCGGCGACCCCCGACTGTACCTCGACCAGCTCGGCGGCCTCGTCCCGCACCCCGAGAAGCACCGGGCTTTCCGCCGCCCGCCCGCCCTTTACCAAGTGGACCGTCGGCGTGGTGCCCCGGCTGTCGATCGCCGGCAGAGGCACCGCCACGGCGCGCTTGGTGTCGGTCGCGACCCGCCCTTCGGCGAAGAGCCCGGCTACCAGCGCCTGGTCGACATTGGGAATCGCCACGTAGATCCGCACCTGCCGCGTGGACGGATCCACCACCGGATTGATCCGCTCGATGCGGCCGGTGATCCGGCGACCCAGGCCGCTCACGCTGAATTCCACTTCCGTGCCGGTTCGCAGGCGCCCGATCTGCTCCGCCGGGACGCTCGCCTCGAGGCGGAGCCGGCTGGGGTCCACGATGGTGAAGAGCGCCGCGCCGACCTGAACCACGTCACCCGCGTCGCTCGGCCGGTCGCTCACCATGCCGTCGAACGGCGCCCGGACCTGAGTGTCTTCCAGTTGTTCCTGTGCGGACGAGAGGCGAGCCCGGGCGTCGGCCAGCGCCCCCTCGGCATTGGTCACGTCCCAGCGCGCGGTTTCGAGATCGCGCTCGGCCACCGCACCCGCCTGGGCCAGCCGCTCGGAGCGCTCCGCGTTTCTCTGGGCCAACTGCAGCGAGGTCTCGGCGCTCCGCACCGCGGAGCGCGCCGAGAGGTGGGCATCCCGTATCGCGGTGTCGTCCAGCCGGGCGAGCAGCTGCCCGCGCTTCACCCGCTGTCCCACGTCGAAATACGTCCGCAGCACCGCTCCTCCCACCTCCGCCCGGACCGTGGCCGCCTGCTCCGGCTCCAGGGAGCCGGAGA